>Ga0302314_10017715_pt1 | contig 11920 bp, 10 predicted proteins | sample III_Palsa_N2_3_FD_200533 | JGI IMG/M metagenome (GOLD analysis project Ga0302314, IMG submission 200533) | Peat permafrost microbial communities from Stordalen Mire near Abisko, Sweden - III_Palsa_N2_3 | ecosystem: Environmental > Terrestrial > Soil > Palsa > Peat permafrost | place: Sweden...
AGGCGGTCACGTCGTAAATTACGCCGATGAACCTATGCCCGCTCCCCTCATCGTCCGGCAAAATCTCGCCGCGGCGCGCGACCCAGCGCAGTGCACCGTCGTCGCTGCGACGAATGCGAAAGTCCGCAGCCGCAGACGTATCGGCAGGTGCGCCGTCCTCAATGAGTGGTCCGTTGCCTGAGACTACCAGGCCATTGATCGTCGTGACGGGAAGCACCTCGGCGGAATACAATCCCAGAACCCGACAAAACTGGGCTGAGACGGCAACCGTCGCGAAGCCATCGCGGTGTTCAAACGTGCCGACACCGCCCGCTGTCTGGGCGATACGCAGACGTTCTTCAGCCCGACGGCGTTCGCTCACATCGACAAGTACCCCGGTAAAATGGACTGGACGATCGTCTGCATCAAAATATGTTTGGCCGCGGCCCTGCATCCAGCGGACACCCCCATCCGCTCGCAGAACGCGAAATTCTTTCGAGAAGGTCTCCGAGCCACCAATCATGCCGGCGACAGAAATCTTCATGCGGGCCCGATCCTCCGGATGGATCCGCGAAAAGAAGACCTTGGGATCGAGCGTGTCGCGAGCGACTTCTGGATCGAGACCATAAAGCTCGGCGAATTGTTCGTCGATGCGGAGCCGGTCTGCGACGATATCCCAATCCCAGCTGCCGCAGGCCCCTTGCGCTGCCAGGATGGCAAGCTGGCTCTCTTTGGACGGCTGCACTAGCGGATCAAGCATCATCGCCTACTACGCGGACGATGAAGTCGGCCAGCAATGCCTTCAGCAGAGTTAGGGCGGGCAGGTCCATGACCATTGCGATGTAGCCGCGGATGTCGCGCTTTCGGATTGTGAAGTCGATATAAAGGAAAAGGACGAGACCGTCCTCAGACCCGCCGGAGCGGGCTTCGAACAGCTTGGCCCCGCTGCCTCTGAGAACGTCCGGAATGGTGAGCGTGATGGAGCGCTGCAACATGTTAGCCATGGTGCCGAGACAGCCATTGAGGATGACATTGCCTGTCTCGGCGAGCGCCTCATGTTCCATCTCCAGAATTTCGGTCGCGCTTAATTCGTCACCGGTCACCGCCCGGACAAGTTCTAGACTGTTGGTCTCCGGAAATATCAGCAGAGCCCGGCCCGAAAATGGGCCGTCGAAATCCTGCCGCACAGCTACGAGCTCGGAAACTTCGCGCTCACCGATCAATCGCGCGGCGCGGCGCTGGGAGACCACGTCGATCGACGGCACGGACAAGTGGACCTGATCTCCGACCATTTTACGGAGACTGGAGGCAGCACGGCTGACACCAATATTCACGATTTCGGTCAGAGCGTCGCGTTCGAGGTCGGAAAGAGTGATGGCGTCGTCCGTCATCGGTTGCGCGATCGAATGCGAAGCGCCGCGCCTGATATGAAGCCTTCAAGGCCGTCCGTGGTAACCGGCTTTGCAACAAATGCGGCATTGACTGCGCGCGCCCGAGCAACAATCTCGTCCTGGATATTCGCTGTAATGATTGCGATCGGCAGGTCGGGATAGGCGGCGCGCAATTCGCCGGCCAAGGCGAGCCCGTCCTTCTCGGTCATGTTGAAGTCGATCAGCGCGACATCGATAGGCTGCCCGCCGATGACCTCGAGCGCCTGGGCGGCACTTCCGGCCTCAACGCGTTGCCAGTCCGGTTGCAGCTCCGTTACGGCCTTCCCGGCAACGATACGCGCGAGCTTGCTGTCGTCTACAATCAGAACCGTTACCGGCATAGGTGACTCCGAGATCGGCCCGGATGGGCTTCGGCTGAATTCAGGTTTGTTTTCATAGCCCAACCGGGATTGGCTCGAAAGGGCCGCCCGCGGTTTCCAGCAGCGGCAGCAGCCAGCGGCGAAGCGATGCATCCATCGGCGTTCCCTGAAGGCGCGGCGACGCGGCCATGAGGAGCTGGACAAGCGCGGTATGGAGCGTTGCGCAACGGTCGAGATCGACGATGCGGCGAGGATTGTCGTGCAAGGCGGCGAGCAACGCCTCTGCGTCCTCGACGCGGCAACGCCCCTCGAGGCGTATGACATCGCCATCGATTGCGACCGTCATGCGACCAGCCTTGCCGGATCGAGTACTACCAGAACCTGGCCGTCGCCAAGCACCGTCGTGCCCACAATGGCGGGAAGGGTGGACAGAAGATTGGCCGGCGGTCGCACCAGCGCCTCGATCTGTTGGTCGAAACCATCGACCGCGATAGCCACACGATCGCCTCCAGCCTGGATGATCAGCAGCCGATGCTGAGTCGAAAAGCGTCGTTCCGCGCCGAGCAGCGTTGCCAGGTGAACCAGCGGCACCGTTCGATTCCGGAACACGAACACTTCCCCACTGCCCATGGGTTGGATGCTCTCCGATCGTACGCTAGCGGTTTCCAGGATGGCGTGGAACGGTACGCCGTAGCGGTCGCTGCCGGCGCGAACGAGAAGCAGCTTGGTCGTGATGACACTGAGCGGCAGACGCAGCGTCGTGGTGGTGCCTTGGCCGGCCCGGCTGGTGATCGCTACCGCTCCGCCGACGGCTTCGACCGCGGTCTTGACCGCGTCCATGCCCACGCCGCGCCCGGATACAGATGTCACCGTGCGCGCCGTGGAAAAGCCGGGCGCGAAGACGAGGTGGAGCACCGCCTGCTCGCTCATGTCGGCGGCTGCACCGGCCTCGATCAGGCCGCGGTCGACGGCCGCCGCGCGAACGCGGTCGGGATCGATCCCCGCGCCATCATCCGACAGTGCGATCACGACGCTCTCGCCGTCGCGACGAACCGACAACTGGATTCTGCCTTCGGCCGACTTTCCAGCAAGGCGGCGTGCCTCGGGTGCTTCGACGCCGTGATCGACGGCGTTGCGGATGAGATGAAGCAGTGGCTCGTACAGCATATCGGCGATTGACTTATCGACTTCGGTATTCTCGCCGTCGATTGCGAGCACCACCGTCCGCCCGAGCTCGGTCGCGATCTCGCGCATCATGCGCGGCAGCCGACGAAGCGTCGGCGCAAGCGCGACCATCCGAACCGCGGTAACGTTGCGGTGGAGGGATCCGAGATTGCGATCGAGCGACGCCTGGATCAGGCGAAGCCGCGCGCCGAGCCCGCCATCGAGACGCTCGACATCCGCGGACAGGTGGGCGAGCGCATTGCCGACCAGCACCAGCTCGCCGACATCGTCCGCAAGCGTATCGATGCGGGCTTCGTCAATCCGCAACGATCGCGCCATGCCGGCGACCGCCGCCTGTTCGTGCAGCCGCGGTGGGACGGCGACGATCTTGACCTCGTCACCGACCGCGACAAAGGCCGATCGCACGATGTTGGCCGGTGCGGCGGTCACGCCCTCTATCACCAGATGGCACTCGAACGGCGCAAAGTCGTCGAGCGTGGCCCAATCCTCGCGCGGCCGCACGCGAAGCGCGACGATGTCGGGTAGGGCGGTGACGATCTTCATCGGATCGTCGCCCCGGAGGAAACACTGTTCGTCGGGCTCGTAGCGAAAGGCGACGAGCGCACGATCGTCATCGCTTATGATCGCGGCCGAATGTTCAAGCAGGTCGATAAGCCAGTCCGCCCGCGTCGCGTTCGGCATATCCGGCACCGGCGCTTCGCCGATAGAGGGGGCGCTCGAAGAAAGCTCAGTAATGAGAAACTTGGCTCTGTGCGCTGCGTCGGGCGGCAGTTGCCCGCCTTGCTCGATGGCGTCGATCCAACGATCGATCTGGTCAACGGTCTTGATCAGGAGGCTGATTCGATCGCGATCGAAGTGGTGTTTACCCGAGCGCACATGGTCGAGGATGTCCTCTCCGGCATGAAGGAGGCGCCCAGCTGGCTCCATGTTGAACAGACCAACCGATCCCTTGAGGGTGTGGAACGCCCGGAATGCGCCGTCGATATGGCCCGTATCGGCAGGATCGGTCGCCAGGGCCTCGAGATGCCCGTGCGCATCGGCGACGAGCTCGCGGCCTTCGATCAGGAATTGTCCAAGAAGCTCGTCCATCAGGGACGACGATAAACGATTGCGTCCTCGAATCGAACGAGCTCGAAACGATCGCTTATGCGCGCCATGGATTCCGTATGGCCGAGGCACAAAAACCCGCCGGGATTCAGCGCGTCGAACAGCCGCTCGGCCGCGACCTCTCGAGAGCGCTCATCGAAATAGATCAAGAGGTTCCGGCAAAAGATGACGTCAAACTTCGCCTGACGGACCATGCTCACCTTGTCGATCAGATTGGCGTGATGAAACTCGACCGATTCCTTGATATCGGCGATGATTGCGCGCTGATAGCCCCTAATGGGACCAAAGTAGCGATCACGCACATTGGCAGGTAGTCGAGACAGGGCGCGCTCACCGTACAAGCCTGCCTGCGCCTGCTCCAACGCGCTCGTGTCAATGTCCGATCCGACGATCTCGATATGCCACGCGTCGACCATCGCCCAGTTCTCGAGCAGCCAGATTGCGATCGAATAGGGCTCCTCCCCACTCGAGCAGGGCATCGACCAGATCCGGACCAGATCGCCAGGGCGACGCCCCCGCACGATCTCAGGGAGGATCGACCGCGACAAGGCTTTGAGTTGGTGCTCCTCACGATAGAAGTAGGTTTCGTTGATCGTGAACGCGTTGATCAGGCTCTCGATCTCTGGCGGATTCGCCGGAAGCGAGAGCAGATAGGACGCTGTGCTGGTCGCTCCGGATTTGGCAACACGGTCCGCCAGTCGGCGTTCGATATAATAGCGTTTGTTCTCGCCAAAAGTCATGCCGGTGCTGCGATAGAGGATGTCTCCCACGCGCCGCAGATCGTCTTCGGTCAGGAGCGAGCGTTTGCCCTCGCTTGCGGTCACCCGGAGGGCACCAGGGCGCGGAGCGCGTCGGCGATCCCGGATAGCGCAAGGACCTGGGCGGCACCGTCCCGTCGGACCAATGATCCAGGCATACCCCAGACAACAGCTGATTCCTCAGCCTCGGCGATCGTCGTGCCCCCTTCTTGTTTCAATCGTGCCATCGTTTCCGCTCCGTCATCGCCCATCCCGGTCATCAACACTCCGATCAGCCGTTCGGGTTCGACATGGGCCATGGCGCTGGCCACCATGCGATCTACGCTTGGGTGCCAGTGATGATCTGGACTTTGCGGAGCCGGCATCGCGAACAGTCCTGTAGCGCGCCGGGAAATCACAACATCTGCGTCGCCGCGTGCGATATAGGCGTGTCCTGCCCGAAGCTGCGTCGGGCGTGAGGTCTCTTCGATATGCAGCTGACATAAACCATCAAGGCGTCGCGCAAGCGGTCCCGTGAAAGTCGCGGGCATGTGCTGCGCGATCAGGATCGGCCAAGGGAAATTGGCGGGCAGGGCAGTGAGGACCGCTTCGAGAGCGGGCGGTCCGCCCGTCGACGTTCCGATGAGCACAAGTCCGTCGCGGCTATCCAGCCGCTGCAGGGGTCGAGCGGGCACGACGGTATGCGGAGGTGCCTTGCGGGACGTCGCGCCTGTGTTCAAACGGACGCGTTCGGCAAGACGGGATGTTCGGGAAAGCTTGGCGGTTGCCGCCAGGCGGACTTTCCCGACGAGGGTGGGCGCGAGATCCTCGATCTCCAGGGAGATCGGGCCGGCAGGTTTTGCGACGAAATCGACTGCTCCGAGTGCCATCGCATCCAGGGTTTCCGCGGCCCCATTTTCCGTCAAGGCTGATACCATCACAACCGGAGTCGGGCGCTCGAGCATTATCCGGTCGAGCGTAGCCATTCCGTCCATCCCCGGCATGTGGATGTCCATCGTGATGACATCGGGGGCAAAGGTATGCACTCGTGCCAGCGCGTCGGCGCCATCGCGCGCAACTTCAACCGTGAAGTCATCTTCGGCGCCAAAGATGCCGCGCAGCAGCCGGCGCATAAGCGGCGAGTCATCGACAATCAGCAGGCGGATCACGATGTGGCGTTCGCTTCCTCATCGCGCATCGCGGCAAGAAGGTCGCGCTCGGCCCGATCAAGCAGTTGCTGCGGCTCGATCACCAGGATCATCCGCCGACCTCCATCCGCGGCCGCGATACGATCGAACACACGGGTCTCCTCGCCCATCTCGGGCGCCAGCACCATCTGATTGGTCGGGACGCGCAGGACTTCCGAAACGGCATCCACAACGAAGCCGGCTTCGAGCGTACCGAGCGCTGCGACAATGATGCGTCGGCGCGTCTGCGCCATGCCTGGGACGTCGAATCGAAGACGCTGGTCGATAACGGGTATTACCCGACCCCGCAAATTCATGATGCCTGCGACGAAAGCTGGCGCGCGGGGAAGCCGCGTGAGCTGATCAGGCATTGCTACGACCTCCCGCACCGACGCCACGGGCAAACCATATTCCTCTTCGCCGAGGCGGAAGACCAGGATTTGCTCGATTACCCCGGAGGCCTGCTGTGCGGCAAGATCCTCGACCCGGTCTTCCTGCAATCGGCTCATCAGTGCCTCGTTCAACAGATGATCAGTGGCGAGCAAAGACAAGAGTGATTGTCCGTCGTTCCGGCGGACGATCGCCTGAATCTTGGCCTCCGCACTGCCGCGGGACAGGACGAGCGGGAGCGGATCGATATCGTCTTCAGACACGCGAAGGATTGCATCAAGAGCATCGACGATAAGGCCGACGCGGGCTCCCTTGATCCGGGCTATGACGATGCGCGGTTTCAGCGCGGCGCCCGGCGCCGCCAGCTTCAGGAGGGCGCGCAACGACAATAGGGGAAGCAGGCCGCCGCGATGCGCGATCGATCCCAACGCCACCTGGTCTGCGCCGGGCAGGACGGTGACTTGCGCAGGGAGGGAGATCAGTTCCTCGACCTGCTCCAGGGGCAACGCGAACAACTGGCTGGCGACAAAGAAAGCGAGCAGGGCGACGGTCTCGCGCTCGTGCGCCTCCTTCTTCTGAAGGTGACCGCCCGCGATCCCTGCAATAGCGGGTGCAGCCGCGAGGCTGCCGACCGAGGCGAAGTTTGCATCGAGGAGCGTGCCGATATCGATCATCCGCGCGCCATCGGCCCGTTCCACGAGCCGCGGCACGTCCGCCACCGCCAGTCCGATCGGATCCCGTCGATCGAGAACGATCACGCGACGCCCGGCCGATGATGGCTTGTCCAGCAGCGCGTCGATCGACACGATGGGCATAACGGTGCCGCGAATATTGCTCAATCCCAGCAGCGCTTGCGGTGCGTGCGGGACACGGGTCATCCGACCGATCGTCACGACTTCTCGTACATCCCGGGCTGCCAGCGCGAACCGCTCCTGTCCCGATTGGAAGACCAGCCTGTGCGCCACGGCTTAGCGTTCGGTCGAAAGAGCGCTGGACAGGGATGCGATTTCCTCGATGGCAGCGGCGAGCTGTTCGGCCCCCTGCGCCTGCTGATTCGCCGCAGTGGACGCTTCGCGCGATGCCGCCGATGCTTCCTCGGCGACCGTCGCGATCTGACTGGTGCCCGAGCGCACCTCGCGCGCTGAGGACAGAATGTCACTTGAACTTGCGGCGATCGCGTCACTGCCCTGCCTGGCTTGAACGAGTTCACTGACTATCGTGTCGAAGCGCGCAAGTACGCCGTGGTTGCGGACCGCTTCTGAGGATGCGGCGGCACCGATCTGTTCCAGGTCCCGCCGGAGGTCGCCGATCTGATCCTGCACCGCGCGGACCACGTCCTTGGCCTGCTCCGCGTTATCGGCTGCATTTTGCGCCAGTTTCCGGATATCGCCGGCAACGGTCGCGAAGCCCTGGCCAGAGTCGCCCGATCGGGTAGCCTCGACCGAACCGCTAACCGCTAGCATGTTGGTCTGAACCGCAATCAGCGCCAATCCATCGACGATCTTTTCCATCCGCCGGGTCTGGTCCCCCAAGCCACCCATCAGTTTGAGGACGCCGGCTGTCGCCAAGACCGATCGCTCGACACCGTCGGCAAGGCTGCCGATGCGAGCGCGGCCCTCGTTGATCGTCGTTTCAAGAGTGGCAATCGCTCTTGCCGATTCCTGCGCCCGCTCCTTTGTGATGGCGGCCGATTTTTCGATCTGGCCCATCGCGGTGTCGGCCTGGAGGGTCGCGGCGGCCTGCACCTGCGCGCCCCGGCTGATTTGTTCGACCGCGACGAGGATTTGCGTAGATGCCCCGGAAAGCTCCTGCACCGTCGCCGAAAGCTCCTCCGCCGCCGTGGCAACCTGCTCTGCGATCTCTGCCGCGTCGCCGGTTCGCATTTGTTCGGTAAGCGCTGACAGTTCTTCGGCAGTCTGCTGACTTTGGTCGAGCGACACCGTCTGCTGCTGGATGCCTTGTTGCGCCTCGGAGGCGGCGGCGGACTGTTCTTCGGCCGCACTAGCGACCTGTTCTGCCCCCCGCTGCGCTTCGCGCGCGGCATCGTCTGCCTCGTTGGCCGCCGATAAGATGAGCTGGGCGCCTTGGCCAATCACGATTAAATCATTGCGCGCGTCGGTAAGCTGGCTGACGACGGCCCGACCAGCAATCGCCTCCGATGCAGCCGCTTCAGCGGCCGCCCGGACTTGCTCGGCAATCGAACGCACCGTCGAGCCGATGTCGCTCGCCAGTGTCTGGACTTCTGCGGCACTTGCCTCGGAGCGCTCGGCCAGCGCTCTCACTTCATCCGCGACGATCGAGAAACCACGGCCGAAGTCGCCGGCCCGTGCTGCTTCGATCGCAGCGTTGAGCGCTAGCAAACTGGTCTGATCCGATATTTCGGTGACCGCCTGCGTTGTGGCGACCACGCCTTTGGCGCGTTCTTCCAGCGATGCGATGATAGCAGCGGCATCGGACTGCCTATTGGCATTCAACTCGACGGCTGCGATCGAGCTATCGATCTGGGCCGCGGTCTCGACGAAGCTTGTCTCGAGCTGTTCAACGCGGCGGAGCGTTGCCTCCGCGCGGCTCTTCGCGTCGCTGAAACCGGAACCGAGCGATGCGATCAATCCGAGCGATTCTTGCGCAGCGCCAGCCGCTTCTTCAGCGCCGGTCGAGATCTGGTCCATCGCGCGTTGCAGTTCGGCGGCGGCAGCCGACGCTTCGCTCAAGCCGCTGGCCAATTCAAGCGAGGCTGCTGCAATCCGCTCGGTTATCGACGAACTGTTTCTCGATGTACGGGCCTTTCGTGCCGGTGCGGATGGCGCTGCCGCGGGGACGGGCTGCGCCTGCGGAGTCGCGGAAGCGCTTATGGGCTTCTCGATGGCGGTCTTCTTAACAAGAGGCATAAGGCGCTTCCAATCAGCCGGGCTACCACGGCATAGCGGTCACATCCGGTCGCGGCCAGCTTGTCTTCATCGCCGGGTGCTGCCCTACCGAATGGCGCATCAATGATCCTGAGCGGCTCGACCGCTGGCTTCAAAGGCATCCCAAGCAGGCCGGTCGCACCGCCGTTTCGTTTTCGCTTGCGGGCTTCAGGCACAGCCTGAGCTAGCCAGCTTATCCTCGAAGCGAATAGCCCAATCACGCAAAGCACCGAAGGTCGGCATTAGGCCAATGCCCGCCTCCGACAGCGCATATTCCACGCGGGGCGGCACTTCGGGATAAGCGGTGCGGATGACGATTCCGTTGCGGGCGAGATCGCGGAGCTGTTCGGTGAGCATATGCTGTGTGATGCCGGGCAGCGCGCGACCGAGTGCGCCGAAGCGCAATGGCCCGGCGACCAGGCTACACACAATCTCGATCTTCCACTTACCCGTGATCGCGCGGATCGCGTGCTGAAACCGCATGACATCGATCGGCTCAGGCCCCGTACAACCGTCGCAATCGTCCCCGTAAACGCGAGGCGCAAAGGTCTGGATTTCCATACTACCTCACAAAATTCATCCTACTTGCGCCCTTTCATCCATTGGAGTGGAAGCGGGCGCAAGGAGAAAATCACATGAGCAAAATCCTGATCACCGGCGGGTCCGGATTTCTGGGAAGCCGGTGCATCGTCTCGGCGCTAGCGGCGGGTCACGAGGTCAGCACGACCGTCCGTAACCTCGACAGAGCGTCGCAGGTTGGCGCGCTGTTGCGGTCAGCCTGTGACGGGGCGGAGCCTGAGATCGCATATCATGCCGCTGATCTGACCCGCGATGATGGCTGGGCCGAGGCTGTCGCCGGTTGCGACTATGTGCTTCACACGGCCTCGCCGTTCCCTACGGTTCAGCCAGAAGAGCCCGACGATCTGATTATGCCGGCACGTGACGGTACGCTGCGCGTCCTGCGTGCCGCACGCGATGCCGAGGTGAAGCGGGTTGTCCTGACATCCTCGTTCGCCGCAATCGGCTATGGTGACGCGCCGCAGAACCATATCTTCACGGAAGACGACTGGACGCCGCTCGACGCTCCGAACCAGTCCTATATCAAATCGAAGACCATCGCCGAGCGCGCCGCCTGGGATTTCGTGAACGAGAGCGGATCGCTGGAGCTGAGTGTAATTAATCCAACGGGTATTTTCGGCCCGCTGCTCACCTCGGAACTCTCCACCTCAATCACACTTATCAAGGCTCTGCTTGACGGCGCGTTCCCAGTTTTACCGGACATGTGGTTCGGTGCCGTGGACGTGCGAGACGTAGCCGATCTGCATTTACGGGCCATGACCGATCCCGCTGCCGCCGGTGAGCGCTTCATCGCTGTTGCGGGCGAGCCGCTCTCCTTGATCAATGTCGCAACCATCCTGCGCGATCGGCTTGGGGCAGCGGCGGCGAACATCCCGACAAAAAGCGCGGAGCCGTCGCCAGAGACGAAGCGGCGCCGATCGAGCAACGCGAAGGCCAGAAATCTCCTCGGATGGTCGCCGCGATCTGGCGAAGATGCGATCCTCGCCAGCGCAACGAGCTTGTTGGAGCGAGATCTAATTACAGTGCCCGCTTGAAATGTTGAAGGGCGTGCGAAGCCCTAATCGCACTCCCTACGAGCGTGGATATCATGCTCGCTCAAAGACCATCAGGATCGGTCGCTACCGCGTGACGAAGCCAAGCCTCTCGTAGAGCCCAATCGCTCCGATATCGTCGGCGAAGGCGTGCAGGAAAGGCATTTCGCCACGCTCAATAACTGGAATTCTCTCGCGAGGCGGAGATTGCATCGCTGACCAGGTTAGCGACGGCTAGATAGAAGGCGCGTAGCGAGACTAGTGCAATTGAGGGGCGCGGCGGGGATCGATCGGCCTGGATCGCCACGCGTTCGAAGCCCTTTCAGGAACGACCCGACTTTTCCAAACAGCGTAGGTTTTCCCTTCCGAGCGTTGGCTGTCGTCAGCATGCCAATCTGCGGCCTTGCCAGTGAACCGTCGACCCGTAGCGGCGTCGTCGACTGTAATAGACCGGGCTGGATAGCACGAGAAGTAAAGGACAGCGCCATTGTCTCGTTTGCGAGATGAATGGAGCCCTTGCCATCAATGCGAGATTTAGGCGTGCCGATCGCCAACAGAGCCGGCGTCACCGCACCGTCCGCGACCGCGAAGTCTCCGACCAGGCAGGTCATCGGAACCCGGCCAGTTGGATGGCCGATTGCCGCCGCGACAGTCTTCACCGCGTCGCCACTAGCGTAGAAGGCCACATCCTTCCGAACCGTGCCACCTTGCGCAACCAGCGCGATATGGCCGCCCGATCGCCCGATAGCATCGTCGATATGGTCGCCGTGGCCGGCAAGAAGGATGCGGCCACCGAGGGGAGCCGTGATCGATTTGTCCGGCGTTAGGAGGTCTTCCGTGCGCGCCCCCTTTATCCGCAGATCGATGGTCAGCTTCGGAATGCTCTGCCGGTGATCAATCACCAGGCTCCCGTCCATGGTGCCATGCAGGAGCGAAATATTTACGGGCATCACCCGGAGCAGGCGATGATCCAGCGAGACCGTAGCATCGAGCGCCTTGAATGGTGAACCGGGCGGCACGAGCAAGCGCCGTGCTTTCAAGCGCAGACTGCCATCGAGCTTGGAGAAGT
>Ga0302314_10017716_pt1 | contig 11919 bp, 14 predicted proteins | sample III_Palsa_N2_3_FD_200533 | JGI IMG/M metagenome (GOLD analysis project Ga0302314, IMG submission 200533) | Peat permafrost microbial communities from Stordalen Mire near Abisko, Sweden - III_Palsa_N2_3 | ecosystem: Environmental > Terrestrial > Soil > Palsa > Peat permafrost | place: Sweden...
TTCATCGCCGCCAACGCGGTCGTCACCCACGACGTCAAGCCCAGCGAGCGAGTCGGCGGGGTACCCGCCCGGCCGCTGCCGACGCGCACGCCATCGCCGACCGAATAGCGGTCGCTGACTCCAGTCGCCCGGGTCCGTTCGGGACAAAAGGATCTTGAAATCATTTCTCCCGAACGGTCCCGCGTTTCACGTCCATCCGTCAGGCGCCTTCGATAACGGTGGCCCGCTGCCGCCGCTCCGATGAGCGCGGCCCAGGCGACGCCTCGCCGGTGGCGCACTCGGCCAGCCGCCGAATGAGGTCACCGGCCGCGCCGTCCAGGGTCAGCCGGTCCAGCTCGTCGGGGTCAAGCGGCTTGACCTGGGCATGCCTGACCAGCGGATGCCGCGGGCGGTAGTCCGCCTCCTCGATCCCGAGCAGGTCCTCGGTCAGCTTCTCGCCCGGGCGGAGACCGGTGTAGACGATGTCGACCTGATGCGCGGACTGCGCCGACAGCCGCCGGGCGATGTCGGCGATCCGCACCGGCTCGCCCATGTCGAGGATGAGGACCTCCCCGCTCCCGCCGATGACGGACGCCTGCAGGACCAGCTGGACCGCCTCGTCGACGGTCATGAAGTACCTGGTCACCTCCGGGTGCGTCACCGTCAGCGGACCGCCCGCCTTGACCTGGGCGGAGAACGCGCCGAGGACCGAGCCCCGGCTGCCGAGGACGTTGCCGAACCGGACGCTCAGGTAGGTGCCGTCGGCCTGGCCCGCCATGTGCGCGGTGAGCCGCTCGGCGATTCGCTTGGAGTAGCCGAGCACGCTGACCGGGTCGGCCGCCTTGTCGGTGGAGATGTTCACGAACGACTCGACCCCGCACGCGGCGGCGGCCTCGAGCACCGTCTGGGTGCCGAGCACGTTGCTCTGCACCGCCTCGGCCGGATAGCGCTCGAGCAGCGGCAGGTGCTTGAGCGCGGCCGCGTGGAAGACGATGTGCGGGCGGAACTGCTCGAACACCTCGCGGACGCGGCGCCGGTCTCTGATGTCGGCCAGCAGGGTCTCGTCGGAGTCGAGCAGCGCGCGCCCGTGCAGCGTGAGCTGGACCTCGTGCAGGGCCGACTCGTCGCGGTCGAGCATGATCAGCTCGGCCGGCCGGAACTGGTGGAGCTGGCGGCAGAGCTCCGAGCCGATGGAACCGCCCGCCCCGGTGACGAGGATGCGCCTGCCCGCGAAGTGCCCCGCGATCGCCGCCAGGTCGGTCCTGATCGGGCGGCGGCCGAGCAGGTCGCTGATCCTCGGGTCGCGGACGCCCTCGATCCGGGCGCCGCCGCTGATCAGCTCGGTGGTCGTCGGCACCACCTTCGGGATGAGCCCGCACTGTTCCGCCCGCGCGGTCAGGTCGCGGATCACGGTCCCGCTGGCCTTCGCGATCGCGATCACCAGCACGGTCGCCCCGGTGGCGCCGGCCACCTCGGCCATCCTGGTTCGGTCGCCCCTGACCGCGATCCCGTGCACCCGCAGCCGTCGCTTGTCCGGGTCGTCGTCGAGGAGCGCGACGGGCTGGTACGCCGCCCCCGGCTCCGCCAGCAGCCGGTTGATGAGCGCGATGCCCGCGTCGCCGGCCCCGAAGACGATGACCTTGACCCCGACCCCGGCCGTGGTCCGTTTTCCGCGTCGCTGCCGCGTGGCGTACAGCACGTACCGGGCGACGGCGATCGTCGGCAGCGCGATCAGCGTGCCGCCCGCGACCGTCTGCACCGCGTCCCGCTGACCGCCGACCAGCAGGCCGCTCAGCAGCACCAGCGGCACCAGCATCAGCCCGCCCGCGGCGGCCACGCCGAGTACCTCGTCCAGGCTGCCGCGCTGGTGCCGCCCTCGGTACAGGCCGGCCAGCAGACCGCACACGACCGAGAGCAGGCCGATGCCGAGCACCACGCCGGCCAGCTCCAGCCCCCCGGTCCTGCTGCCGCGGATGTCGGTGGTGATCCACGCCGCGTAGCACAGGGCCGACACCCAGACGATGGCGTCGTAGCCTGCCTCGACGCCGAGCCGCGCGAGCCGTCTCGCGTAGGCAACGCGCCAGTTAAGGGCTGTCGCGTACCCCGGTGCGAAGACGGCCGGATCGGCCTCTGCCCCATCCGTGTTCACGCATCCTCCTTCTACGGACGGCGACGCCACGCGACCCCCGGTGGTCACGGAACGCACAGCCCGTACGGCGCGTGATATTACACTGCGTAATCAAATGCAAGCGCTAAGTTGCCAGAGACATGCCGAGCGAGGGGAAACGGGAATGGCCGATACGCGCAGCGCGGTACCCGCACCGCCGTCCGTCCGGGACCGGCGCGGTCTCCGGATCACGCTGTTGTCAGCCGCGGCGGCGATCCTGCTGCTTGGCGCGACGGCGGCGGGCGTCTACGGCTACGTCGCGATCATCGGCCGCTGACATCACCGGCCGCTGACCTCATCGGCCGCTGACGGCGGGGGTCAGCCCCTGGCCCGGCCGCGGGTCGCGATATCGGTCAGCTGGCCGGACACCCAGCGATGGACGTCGTGGGTGGCGACCTGGTCGGCCATGGCGGCCAGGGACGAGCGGCGTTCCTGCTCCGTCATCCGGAGCGCCTGCTCGATCCGGAACGACAGCCCTTCCACGTCGAACGGGTTGCACAGGATGGCCTGGTAGAGCTCGACCGCGGCGCCGGTGAACTCGCTCAGCACGAGGGCGCCGCTGCCCTCGCGGGCCTGCTGGACGGTGACGTACTCCTTGCAGACCAGGTTCATGCCGTCGATCAGCGGGGTGACGAGCAGCGCGTCGGCCAGCGCGTAGTACGCGGTGAGCTGCTCGGGCGACAGGCTGCGGTAGAGGTAGTGCACCGGCACGTCGCCGCCCGGTTCGGTGAACACGCCGTTGATCCGGCCGGTGAGCTGCTCGACGCTGGTGCGCAGCTGGCGGTACTCCCGCACGTTGTCCCGGCTGGGCACCGCGATCTGCAGGAACACCAGGCGGGCGCGGAGCTCGGGGTTGCGCTCGAGCAGCATCTCCACCGCGAGCAGGCGCTCGACGATGCCCTTGGTGTAGTCGAGCCGGTCGACCCCGAGCAGCACCGTGCGCCCGCTGAACTGCTCGGTCAGCGCCTCCATCTCCTCATTCGTGTCCAGCTCGGAGGCGAGCCTGGAGTACTCGGCGGCGTCGATCGAGATCGGCGCGGTGGAGGTGGCGACCACGCGGCCGTCGGGCATCACCACCGACGACCCACGCACCTCGATGCCGGAGCCGCCGAGCAGCCGAGAGCAGGATCGCAGGAAGTTGCCGCGGTACTCATCGGTGTGGAAGGCGACCACGTCCGCGCCGAGCAGGCCGGTCAGGATCTGCTCGCGCCAGGGCAGCCGGGCGAAGATGTCCGGCGACGGCCACGGCACGTGCAGGAAGAACCCGACCGCCTGGTCCGGCCGGCGGCCGCGGATGAGCTGCGGTACGAGCATGAGCTGGTAGTCGTGCACCCACGCGATGGCGTCCGGGTACTCGTCGAGCGCCGTCAGCGCCCGCTCGGCGAAGATCGCGTTGACGTCCCGGTAGGCGAACCACCAGGCGCGCTCGAGCCGGGGCTTCTCGATCGCGTTGTGCAGCAGCGGCCACAGCGTCGCGTTGGCGAAGCCGTGATAGTAGCCCCGGACCTGCGCGGCGGAGAGCGCGATGGGCACGAGCTGGATGCTGGAGTCCGGCAGCGCCTGCGGCATGTCCCGGGTCCCGCCGTCCCAGCCGACCCACGCGCCGCGGTGGGTGGACATGACCGGCCGCAGCGCCGTGACCAGGCCGCCCGGGGACAGCTCCCAGCCCTTGTCGCCCTGCTGGACCGGCAGCCTGTTCGCCACCGCCACCACGGGCATGTCCAGGGTGTCCGGCCGTTTCGCGCTCTGCGTTTTAGTCATCGCGGTAACCGTATCGTGATCGGCCCTGAGATGACCGCCCGGGGATGGAAGCGCCGCGAGCCTCCGGGTTGCCTGGCGACGATATCCCTATGATCGGGCCATGGATCCGTCAGACAATGACCGTATCGTCCAGCTTGAGCGCCAGGTCGACTTCCTGTTCCGGCGGCTGGGCATCGACCCGGACCTAGCCCTGGCCCGGCTAGGGGCGGCCCGCTCGGCGCTTGGATGACGATCGGCGCCCGTCATTCCGCCGGACGGTCCGGCGGACGGTCTGGTGCGACGTCTGGTGCGTTTTGCGCGGCCCGAACCACTTGCGCGGGCCGTACATGCGCACGAAGATCACCACGATGATCACCAGCACCGCGATGACGAACTCGATGGCGCCGGGGAAGTTATGAGCCGGCCCACGAATCATCAGCGCGATACCGGTCATCGTTACCCGCCCCCAACCGCGCCGTTACGCGTGGCCGACGCCACGGTGTCACGATACATCTCGGGTCGCCGCGATCCCAGCGAGGATGAGGTTGAGGCCGGCCAGGAACTGCTCGCGGTCGTCGTGCCCGGGCAGCTGCCCCGCCACCCGGAGGAGGAACGGGTACTCCGCCTCGTCGAGTTGCGCCCACTGCGCGGCGACGGACGCGAGGAACGCCGTCCGATCGGTGCCGGGCGGGACCAGGCGGGCGCCCGCCGCGTACTGGCCGGCCAGGCCGAGGATGTAGTTCAAGAGCGCTGACGCGCAGTCGAACTGCGCCCGCGGCGGAACCCCGAGCGCCTCGAGTTGCTCGCCAAAGCCCTCGAAGATCTGCAGCATCGCGGAGTGCCACGGCTCGCGGGAGAGCTGGGCCCCCACCCAGGGGTGCGCGTCGAGCGCGTCGAAGACCCCGACGGCAATGGCGCGGATCGCCTCCCGCGGCTGCGCGCCACGGTCCAGCTCGGCCATCACCCGGGCGATGACGTCGTTGGTCGTCGCCGCCAGCAGCTCGCCCTTGTTGGCGACGTGCCAGTAGATCGCCCCGGCCCCGGTCGCCAGGCGCGCCGTGAGCGCGCGGAAGGTCAGCGCGCCCTCACCGTCGGCGTCGAGGATGTCGATCGCCGCCTCGACGATCCGCTCCTTGGAGAGCGCGTCCGTGCGCCGTTCGGCCCGCTGTGTCTTGGTCGCCATGGCCACCATCTTGACACGGATGGAACGATGTTCCAAGATAGATTTATGGAACGACGTTCCAATTACCCTGGAAAAGGAGCAAGACGATGAAAACGGTCACGATCATCGGCGCGGGCCTCGGCGGCCTCACCCTCGCCCGCGTCCTGCACGTCCACGGCATCCCGGCCACGATCTACGAGGCTGATCCCTCGGAAGACGCCCGCACGCAGGGCGGCCAGCTCGACATCCACCCCGACGACGGGCAGCGCGCGCTCGAGGCGGCCGGCCTGACCGACGAGTTCCGCGCGATCATCCACGAGGGCGGCGAGGCGCTGCGCGCACTCGACCCGCAGGGCGCGGTGCTGCTCGACCAGCCCGACGAGGGCACCGCCGGGCGTCCGGAGGTGCTACGCGGGGACCTGCGTCGCATCCTGCTCGACTCGCTGCCCGACGGCGTGGTCCAGTGGGGGCGCAAGGTGGCCGGGGTCCGGCCCGTCGGCGACGGCCGGCACGAGCTGACCTTCGCCGACGGCTCGACCGCGACCGCCGGCCTCCTCGTCGGCGCCGACGGCGCCTGGTCGAAGATCCGGCCGCTGCTGTCCGACGCCACGCCCGAGTACGTCGGCACCACGTTCATCGAGACCTACCTGTACGACGCGGACGAGCGGCACGCCGAGACGGCCGCCGCGGTCGGCGTCGGCGCGATGTACGCGCTTACCCCGGGGAAGGGGATCGTCGCCCACCGCGAGGCGGGGAACATTCTGCACACGTACGTCGAGCTGAACCGCCCGGCCGAGTGGATCGCCGGAATCGACTTCACCGACGCCGCCGCGGCCACCACCCGGGTCGCGGCCGAGTTCGACGGCTGGGCGCCCGCCCTCACCGCGCTGATCACCGACGGCGAGACCGCGCCGGTACCGCGCATGATCTACACGCTTCCGGACGGGCACCGCTGGGATCGGGTGCCCGGGGTGACGCTACTCGGGGACGCCGCGCACCTCATGCCGCCGTCCGGCGACGGCGCCAACCTGGCGATGTTCGACGGCGCCGAGCTCGGCCAGGCGATCGCCGCCCATCCCGACAACGTCGAAGCGGCCCTCGCCGCCTATGAGCGGGTGATGTTCGAACGCAGCGAGTCGTTCGCGGCGGACGCGCGGGAGATCCTCGACCTCTGCCTCGGCGACCGCGCGCCGTTCGGGCTCATCGATTTCCTCACCGGCGCCCCCGCGGACACCCGCGAAGACGCAGGGCGCTCCTGATCCCCGGTGTAGCCGCATTGACAGGTAGAAGGAGTCGGCCTCATGCCCGCAAACCCCCTTGGCGTCGCGCTGCGCAACCGGCGCGCCGGCCACCACACGCTCGTCTGGGCTCACCCTGACCTGCAGGCCCCGGAGAATTTCACCCTGACCAGCCCCGCCTTCGAGCACGGGACCCCGATCCCGGAGAACCACCGCGGCAGGCTTCGCGGCCCGAACATCTCACCCGCCCTCGCCTGGACGCCTCCGCCGGCTGGCACCGTCGAGCTCGCTCTCATCGTGCAGGACCCGGACGTCCCGATCGGGAAGCCGGCCACCCACGCGCTCACGCTGGGCATCGACCCCTCGCCGGAGGGCATCCCCGAGAACGCCCTCACCAACCCCAGCCCCATCCCCGGGATCCGGCACGGCAAGGGCGCCCTCGGGCGGCGCGGCTGGGCCGGCCCCATGCCGATACGGTCCCACGGCCCGCACGCCTACGTCTTCCAGCTCTTCGCCCTCGACCGGACCCTCGCGCTGCCGGACGGCTTCACCCTCGATGATGCGCTCGCCGCGATCAAGAGCCACGTCATCGGCCGCGCCCGGCTGGACGGAACCTACGAAATCCGCTAGCGCCGAGTACAACACCGGACGGGCCTGCTATAAAGCAAGCAGAATTGATCGCAAGCCCTCCGATAGGCAGCCACGCACGACATCGAAAAGTCTCAGAAATAGTAAACTCTCTCCCCTCCGTCTACGTTGGTTCTGATGCCGCTGGACGCGGCCGCGTCGCGAGAGATAGAGGAAAGGGATTTTGCTGACCTTTTGGGATGAGTTCGCGGACCAGTCGAGTGAGACTCCGAGTGCGCACGCCGTCTGGTCCGACCGATATTACTCGTATTCCGAGATAGCAGAAAGAGCCGGGATTGTCAGCGAGCGTATCCAGGATGCGGTACCGCCCGGCGGCCTGATAACGCTGATGGCGGACGATTACGCGTCAGCGGTCGTGGGCCTGCTGGCCGCGGCCCCGCGCGCACTGCCCGGTGCTGCGGGTCAACCGTCAGACCCCGGCGATGTATCAGGCCGCCATCACGGCCGACGCCCGGCCGTGGGCGATCTTGGAGGAAGCGCCGGGCGATTCGGATCTTCGGCTCGTCGTCACCCGCGGGGGCGGTGGGACGCAGACCCAGATCCCGGACGCCGCCTATGTCATCTACACCTCGGGTTCGACCGGCCGGCCGAAGGGCGTCGTCGTTTCCCACCAGGCGCTGCTCGACCGACTGCGCGGGCTCGCCCGGCTGCCCGGCCTGGTCGCGGGCGAGTCGATGCTCGCGATGGCGGCGCTGTCAATCGACATGTCCGTGTCGGAGTTGTTCCTGCCGCTCGCGGTGGGCGGGTGCGTCATCGCGGCGCCCGCGGCCCGGCGCGATCAGCAGCGCTTCCGGTCGGTGACGGAGCAGTTCCGCCCGAGCGTCATCCAGGCCACGCCGTCTTTCTGGCGCCTCGCCCTCGCGTCGCGCTGGGCGGGCGCGCCCGGCAGCCGACTCTGGTGCGGCGGCGAGGCGCTCACGCCCGCGCTGGCCGGGCAGTTGCTCCCGCTGTGCGGCCCTGTGGAACCTATACGGCCCGACCGAGGTGACGGTCTGGGCGTCGGCCTGGCGGGTCGAGGCATCGCCGACGATCAGCCTCGGCTCGCCGCTGCCAGGAACGCGGCTAGCGCTCATCGAACAGGCCGGCGTCCCGATCGAGGAGGCCGAACGACCCGGGGAGACCATCGTCTACCGCCAGGGACTCGCCACGTCGTACCTGAACCAGCCGGAGCTGACCGAGGAGCGGTTCACCGTCCTCGCGACCCCTGACGGCCCGCGCTGGTGCTACCGGACCGGCGACCGGGCGGTCTACGCCCGCGACGGGAAGCTCGTCTTCCTCGGCCGCGACGATAACCAGGTCAAGCTGCGCGGCCACCGCATCGAGCTGGGGGCACTCGAGTCGGTGATGGAGGAGCACCCGCAGGTAAGCGAGGCAATCGCTGCGCTCGAGCACGCCGAGGACCCGGTGCTCGCCTACATATCAGCCTTCGCCGTCCCGGTCGGCGAGGTCACGTCCGGCGAGATCAGGAAGTGGCTGTCGGTGCGGCTGCCAAGCAGCACCCTGCCGAGAAAGCTGACGCTGGTCCCCGCGCTGCCGCGAACAGAGGGCGGCAAAGTCGACCGCGACGCCCTGGCCAAGAAGAACTGATCAGGATACTCCGGGCAAGCCGGCGATCTCACTGCGCACGCGCTCGGTGAATTTCGACAGCACCGGCTCCTCGAACAGGAGATCCGGCGGCAGATCGGTGTGTAGCTTCTCGTTAAGATCGTCAATGACAATGAGGGCGAGCATGGAAGCCCGGCCAGATCCACAAAACTGTCATCGGGGGACAATTCATCAAGATCCAGATCGCGCCGCCATATCCCGGATACGATCATGAAAAGCTCGTCCATCTTAATCCGCATCGTTCATTTTCGCTGTGCCAGCGCGGGCGCGCCTAGAGCAGCATAGCCATTCAGCGCTACGAAATCCGCTGGCGCGGCATCAGGCCGTATGCGGCGGGAGCAGTCCCAGGATGCGCGCCAACTCCTGCCTGCGCCACGTGTCAGCGGCCGCCACGAGGTCGTGACCGCTTGCCGTCAGTTCAAGGGTGACCACGCCGCGATGGTGCGGATCGGTGCCGCGGGCCACGTGCCCGGCGGCCACCATCCGGTCGGCCAGCCGGGTGACGGTCGACGGGTCAAGGCCGAGCGCCCGCGCTGCCCGACCGGACGGGGCCGCCCCAAGGTCGGCCAGCACCGCCAGCAACCGGAACTGCGGTGGCTCGGGGTCCTCGGCAAGTGGGAAACCGCAACCCCTCCCCTGGGCGCGGAGCACGTCACTATCGCGGTCAGCGGCGCGCGCGGCGGGCACACGGTCGACTTCCGCACCCTGGCCGCCAGCGGCATCAAGCTCACCGGCCGGGCCGTTTCCTACGACAACGGAACCATGCGCTTCGCGCCGGACCTCGGCGAGAACATCGCGCACGGCGACGCCAAGACCTCGCCGGGGCCGGAGTTACCTCGGTCGTCTGGGCGACCGGTTTCACCGCCGACTACGGCTGGCTGAGCGTCGACGCGCTACCTATCGCTGCTCGAGGAGGCCGACGCCTATATCGAGCGCAACGGCCTCGATCTCCCGGAGGAGCCGGACGCTCACCTTCTGGGCCCCGACCCGGACTGCGTGACCAGCCCGGTCCGCTCGGTGCGACTGGCTGAGCTGGCCGAAGAGCCGATGGTCCTACTGGACCTGCCGCACAGCCGCGACTACTTCCAGCGGATTTTCAGCAGCGCCGGAGTCACTCCGACCGTGCGCTACCGCTCGGCCGTGACGACGCCCGCCCTTGCTGTCGTGCTGCTAACCGCGGCCAACACCCGCCCGACGCGCCGTGCGCAAGCGATCGCCCAGCTCTGCCGCGAGCGCCTCCGTATCTTGACGGAATAGAGGACCGCGGGGGAAGTCGACCCGTGCCCGGGTACACCGTCATCCCGCAGGATCAGGCTCATTCGGGGGTTTGGTCCTCCCAGTAGAAACCGGCGACCGTCTTCTCCACGAGGCGAAGATACCGGTGCACCGAGTTCTGGCTATCCGGCTGTACCCGGTGCCGCTCGATCACGCCACCGTCTACCCCGTCCCACACCGCCCACCAGATGGCCGGCGGGACGTACTCGGGGTCGAACTCGACGCGCAGGTCGATGTTATCCACCCGGCGCATAACCGCCCGGCGATACTGGCGCTCCTCCACGGTCATCTCGCCCCGGTAGTGGAATGTGGTGGCGTATTCCAGGGAAAGCGTCTCCCCTTCGGCCAGTGTTCTCGCGAGCGGAATGCGGAGCACGTAGGGGCCGTTCCTGACCTTGGTGCCGGGAGCTACGGGCGCCTCGCAGCCGTGGCCGACCCGCAGGGTGAGCGCCGACGTGTCGTAGATATACGGGATGTTGTCCAACCCGTCGCGAAGCGCCTCGATCACCTGGATGGTCCGGACCCCGCCAATCCGTCCGTCCGCTCCGACGAAGGCGTGGTCGTGCAGCGAGACCGTCTGATGGGCGGGAGGGCCGAGCAACGCGCTCACCTCTTCCGCCATGTCCGGACGGATCGCGCGGGTGCCCGTGAGCATGCGCACTCGGGGGGATCCCTCCCACAGCCGCCACAGTTGATCCTGCTCGGCGTCGGGAAGCGCGAAGGCGTCGATGAACAGCTCAAGGGTCGCCCTGCTGAGCACCCGGCCGGACAGCGCGCGTGCGGCCGTGTCCTTCAGTTGGCGGGGCAGCAGGTCGCCGTCGCCACGGCGCCTCGGATGGTGCCACAGATACCGGGCGAGCACCTCCGCCACGGCGAGCTGGTTGACCTGGCCTGGCCGGGTGCGCTCGGCGTACTGCTCCCAGGTGCGCCGCCGTCGACCGGGCCGCAGGAGGAGTTCATGCAGGTACTCCGCGGCGGCCTGCCGGGCAGGGTCATCGGGGGTGGAGCGCGAGGGATCGAGGCTGTGGTTAGCCATAGGCGCCTCTCGGCGGTTCAAGGCGGGCAGTGCGACATAAGTGCGACATTCAGTCGCTATCGTATGGGCCGCTGGTCCCATCGAGGGGGTGGGATCACCAGATGGAGATTAGCTCGACCATTACGGGCGCCGCGCTGCCTGTCGGCCCAGGCCGCCGTCGGCGTCCGCGTAGCAGTCACTCAGCCGGACGCAGGCTGCCCTGGCGGGAGTGGGCAAGGGTTCCCTGGATACTTCTCGAGGCCGGGCGGCTGGCCCGTGAAGACCGCCCCACATCGCCTGAATGACCCCTTGTGGGCGGGCTTTCCTGACCGATATGGTGGCCGCGACGCGGCGGTACCGTCACGCGGTGCCCCCGGTCCGCGGTTGGCTGCTCGTCGCTCGGCTTCCCCCCCAGCTGAGCGGCGGCGAACTACGGTACCGTCGCGCTCACGCCTGTTCATGTCAGCCCGCGAGGACAACTTTGGCCACGGCCTCGACCTGGCTGACACTCAGCGAGTTGGCCTGGTCGACCACGCTATAGGCCCCCGATGAGCGGTACACGTACACGGCCGAGCCGGGCGTCGTGGTCGAGTCGGCCTGGCTGCCGAGGCCCTGTACCGGGGCCAGCGTCCCGGTCGCGACCGAGGTGAGGGAGCTGAGGGTGGTGCCGGCCGGGTACAACCCGATCTCCAGGGCCTGGCTGGTGCCGCTGTAGGCGCAACTGGTCTGGGGAAAGCCCGAGCTCGGCGGCGTCGTCTCCAGCTTGGCGTAGGTGACGCCAGCGGCGGAACTGACCGCCGCGGCACTCGGACAGGTCGCCGCGTCGGCCGCCGCTGACGCCGCCGCGGCCGACGCCGTTGACGAAGCTGGCTGATTGGATGCCGCTGGGCTAGACGAGCTGCTGCTACTGCAGCCGGCCAGGACGAAGATCCCGGTCGCCACGACGGCTGCGGAGGAGGCCGATTTAGATGAAGCCCGGTGGGTCAATCGAGTCACGGTGGCCGCCCCTCCAAGGATCCTTCCAGGACCCTCGAGGTCCTGGCAGTCAGGCGAGTCGCCCTCCTTGGGGCAGAGTATGAGCGGACCTCAC
>Ga0302314_10017717_pt1 | contig 11919 bp, 10 predicted proteins | sample III_Palsa_N2_3_FD_200533 | JGI IMG/M metagenome (GOLD analysis project Ga0302314, IMG submission 200533) | Peat permafrost microbial communities from Stordalen Mire near Abisko, Sweden - III_Palsa_N2_3 | ecosystem: Environmental > Terrestrial > Soil > Palsa > Peat permafrost | place: Sweden...
GATGGAGCCGTCCGCGGTGGGCCACGAGCTCCGCCATGTCTGGCTTGATCGCGAGCGCGGCATTGAAGGCCGTTTTCGCCAGCTCGAAGTGCCGCAGCTCAAGGTGAGCCAATCCATTGCAAACCACAGCTTCAAAGTGGTGCGGCTGAAACGCAAGCGCCCGCTCGAAGCTTATCACCGCCGCTCCGTATCGCTTGAGCTTCATTTCCGCAACGCCACGATTGCAATAGGCATCGGCGTCATCGGGCGTGAGCTCGATCGCGCGCATGAAGGCCGCGATCGCCGGTTCGGCCAGTTCCAAACGCAACAATACATTGCCCAGATTCCTCTGGGCCGTCGGAAAATTCGGCTTCAGCGCGAGCGCTTTTTCCAGGCAGGCACGGGCTTCGTCATAGCGTTTGAGGTTGAACAGCGCAAAACCGAGATTGGAATGGGCAAATGCCGAGCCCTGTTGGAGGGCAACCGCGCGTTCAAGGATCCGCCTCGCCTCCTCGAACCGCTCGGATTCGAGTACGGACACGCCGAGCAGATGCATGGCATCAAAGTAATCAGGGAACTCCCGGAGCGCACGCCGGCAAAGCGATTGAACATCCGCATGCCTGCCCTCGCGATAGGCGGCAAACGCAACCGGCAGCAACGCCTCCGCCTTCCTGAGTTTCTTCTGCAGCTTCGCGTTCGGCAAGGCGCGGGAGCCGACGGTGCTTTGCAAGGCCTTTTTTCTCCGGGCGATTCTCTTCAGGCGATTCTCTTCGGAGATTCTAGCACGGGCGAGCGGGACCGTCAGGGCGATCGACAATGGCCTCAAGCACCGGGAGGTCTTCGCCCGCTCCCTCGACCATCGCCGGCTGTGCACCGGCGGGTGCCCAGCGTCATGAACATCACGCCTCAGGCAAATTGCGCGAGGCCGTGGCCGACGGACCAGTTCTCTTTCGCGGCGTCGAAAATATTCACGAACACGTCCTCCGGCCGGATGCCGGGGTTTTCGCCGAGCAATTCTGCGATCCGCCGGAACAGCGCTTTCTTCTGCTCCACGGTGCGGCTGTTGAACACGGTGATCTGGACGTACACGAGATCGTCGCTCCGGACGATGCCAAAGGCGGCGCCATAGCGGAAGTTCGCGGCGTCATGCTCACTGATGGTCATGAACTGGTCGCCTTCGGGCACGCTGAGCGCATCGCGCATCGCGCGGTAAAGGCTGTCGAAGATCGCCTGCCGGTAGGCTTCCGGCTTTCCGGCGCGCAGCGAGATGTGAACGAGCGGCATCGCGGTCCTTTCCATGTTGTCCTGGTTTGACATTAAAGGCCGCCTGGCTATTTTGGTATGCTATGGGTATTGATATCAGCTATAATTCTTGGAAATGATCGAACACCCCCTCGACCTCGATGCCGTCCAGGCTTTCATCCGCATCGCCGAGCTCGGCAGCTTCACGCGTGCGGCTGAAGCCATGCGGACGACGCAGGCCGCGGTCAGCCTGAAGCTGAAGCGGCTCGAAGCGAGGCTCGGCTGTCGGCTGATCGAGCGGACGCCCCGGCACGTGCAGCTCTCGGCGCAGGGCGCAGCCTTCCTCGATCACGCCCGTGAACTGCTGGAGGTACACGATCGCGCGCTCGCGGTATTTGCCGGAGCCCGGCAGCGCCTCACCATCGGCATCAGCGACCATGTTGCGGGGCCGGAGCTGCCTGCGCTGATCGCGCGCATGAATGCGCAGGACCCGCAGCTGTTGATCGAGATCCGGATCGGATCGTCGGGCGACCTGCTGCAAAGCTTCGATCGGCGGGAACTCGACACCGTGATCGTCCGCCAGCATGCCGGGCGCAGCGACGGGGAAATTCTGACCGAAGAAAAATTCGGCTGGTTCGCAGCACCAGGCTGGCAGCATCGCGCCGGCGAGCCGCTGCCGCTGGCGACGATGGCCGAGCCCTGCGGCGTGCGTGCGATGGCCGGGCAGCTTCTCGATGCGGCAGGCGTGCCCTGGACCGAAATTTTCGTCGGCGGCGGCGTGGCGGCGGTCGCCGCAGCGGTCATGGCCGGGTTAGGCGTTGCGGCCTTGGCGCCGCGCATGCTGCCCTTTGGCGCGGTTGACGTAGGCGCCAGGCTCGGGCTTCCCGATTTGCCGCGCTTGCCAATTCTGCTCCACTCACGGGTCAAGGACGGCCGGCCGCGCGATGCGCTTGCCGCGCTTTCGGCTGCTTTGAGGAGCGCGGTGCGAGGCTGGCCCGCGCTCCCAGCCAAAATGTTCTCAGCCGGTTTCGCGGCTGAAGGATGGGCGGCAGAGAAACCGCCGCGTTCAAAGCAACCGCTATGAGGCCGCCGCCCCGTCCGCGGTCTGCCGCACCGGCGGCGTCCAGCGATAGGCGACGCCGAGCCGGTTCCAGACGTTGATCGAAGCAATGGCAGAACTCAGATAGGCCAATTCCCTTTCGGAAAATTCCGCGCGCGCCTGCGCATGGACCTCGTCGCTGACGCCCTGCGTCAGCAGCGTCAGGGCTTCGGTCCAGGCCAAAGCCGCGCGTTCCCGCGACGAAAACAGCGGCGCCTCGCGCCAGACCACGACGAGGTTGAGCTTGTCGACGGGAATGCCGAGGCCTTCGCTCTGCAGGATATGATACTGCACGCAGAAGGCGCAGCCGTTGATCTGCGAGGCGCGCAGCTTGATCAGTTCGAGCAGTTGCCGGTCGATACCGGCCTTGGCCGCGGCCTGGCCGAGGGCTGCGACGATATCGTAGGCATCCGGCGCCTGCGCCTTGAAATCTTTCCATTCGCTGCGAGCATGTGACATGTTGACCGCCTTATGTTATCAGTGTTCTGATTAATTATAAGAGCCCTTATATCATGCGCAAGATCGCTGCGTCGACAAAATCCGGATCGCCCCGAAAATCGCGAATCCGGAAATCGCCCAGAAATCGAAAACCGGCCTCGGCCAAAAAATCCGCCCGAAATAAAAAATCTTCCCGAAATCCCGATCTCGCCGGCGTCCGCCCGCCGCCGCCCGGCCATGGCCAGCGCGGCGAAAAAGGCCACCTCGCCTATCTCTTGCGCCAGGCCCAGGCCGCCACCCGGCTGACCCTGGAGCGGGCGCTGGACGACCTCGGCGTCACGCCGCCGCAATTTGCCGTGCTGACGATGCTGCGGGCCTATCCGGGCCTGTCCGGCGCTGACCTCGCCCGGGTGGCGCTGCTGACGCCGCAGACCGTCGGCGTCATCATCCGCAATCTGGAACGCGACGGCGCCATCCGCAAAACCCCGCACCCGGTGCATGGCCGGGTGCTGCAATGGACCCTGACCCGCCGCGGTGGAACCCTGCTCGACACATGCCGGCGCCGTGCCGTCGCGCTGGAACGGCGGCTGGTGGCCGGGCTTGGCACCAAATCTCAGGTCACTATCCGGCGCTGGTTGTCCAAAATCGCCGCGGGCCTGCAGCAGGAAGGTTAGTTCCCGGAGACGGTGACTTTTGCCGCGGCGCTGCCGGGCGGTAGACTGCGCCGATGAAACCGCCCGATTCTCTGCAAGCCCCGACGCGTCGCGCGCTGCTGCGATCCGGCATCGGCGCCCTGCTGGTCCATCCGGTCGCAGCACTGGCCGCAGCCCCGCCTGGCTTCGACCAGTGGCGTGACCGCTTTCGTGCGCGCGCACTGGCCAAAGGCGTCTCTGAGGCGACCTATAACCGCGTGATGGGCCGCATCGAGCCCGACATGTCGGTGTTCCAGCAGATGCAGCGGCAGCCGGAATTCAACGAAGAGATCTGGCAATACATCAATCGCCGCGTCTCGGACTGGCGCATCATCGCCGGCAAGGAAGCGCTGCGGAAGAACGAGGCGCTGTTCGCGCGGATCGAGCGGGATTTCGGCGTCGAGCGCGGCACGTTGCTGGCGCTGTGGGGCGTCGAATCCGCCTATGGCGATCCCCAGGTGCAGCAGAACCACATGCGCCCGGTCTTTCCGTCGCTCGCGGCTCTGGCCTGGCACGAGCCGCGCCGCCGCGCCTATTGGGAAACCGAACTGATCAACGCTTTGAAGATCGTCGATCGTGGCTGGAGCACGCCTGCGCAGATGCGGGGATCGTGGGCCGGCGCGATGGGACATACCCAGTGGATGCCGGAAGTCTGGCTCAATGTCGGGATGGACTATGACGGCGATGGCCTTGTGTCGCCGTTCGGCAAGCCCGACGATGCGCTCGGTTCCACCGCGCGGTTTCTGGTCGATCGCGGCAAGTATCATCGCGGCGAGCATTGGGGCTACGAGGTCCGCGCGTCCGGCGGATCTTCCAGCCGCAGCCGCAGTTACGCGGCGTGGGCGAGCGCCGGCGTGCAGCGCGCCGACGGTCAGGCGTTTTCGCAGCCGGATGCGAGCGCGCAGATGTGGGTGCCGGTGCAGGGCGGACCAAGCTTCCTGCTCGGCCCCAACTTCTATGCGGTGCGCAGCTACAATCCCTCGATGAACTACGCGCTGGCGATCTGCCATCTCGGCGACCGCATCCTCGGCGCGCCGCCCTTCATTCAGCCGTTCCCCGGCTCGGAGCGCGCGCTGACGCTCAGCGAGGTGCAGGAAATGCAGGTGCGCCTGACCAAGGCCGGCTTCGACACCGGCGGCACCGACGGCCGCGTCGGCAACGACACCATGCAGGCGGTGCGGGATTATCAGACCAAGATGGGGCTCGAGCCCGCCGACGGTTACGGTGGCCTCAAGGTGCTGGCGCGGTTACGGCAGGGCGGGTAGCCGTGCCGGGCGAGTCCGAATTCCCGTCATTCCGGGGCGCGCGTTAGCGCGAACCCGGAATCTGAAGCTGCTCCGGATTCCGGGTTCGAGGCTTCGCCTCGCCCCGGAATGACGAGTTCACCTGATCATTGCCGGCCCCTGATCCGGCACCGCGACGTCGAGCACGCGCAGTTGCACGCGCTCGGTGCCCTGCCAGCGGTCGACCGCGAGCGAGCCCGCGACATGCAGCGGCTGGCCGCGATGCTGGGTCAGCGCGTTGCCTAGCTTCTGGCCGACCGAACGGAACGCGATGCCGTTGACGATCGAGCCGTCGCCGGATTTGAACCGCACCCGTATATGCGCCTGCCCTACTTCATCGGCATAGACCAACTGATGCGACGGCAGCGCCACCACCGGCTCGGGATTGCCGCTGCCGAAGGGACCGGCGCGATTGAGCGTGGCGACCAGTTCCGCCGTCACCCCACGCGCGCTGACGGCGCCGTCGATGAACAATTCGTTGCTGTGACGCGACTGCGCCACATCGTGGGCGAGTGCACTTTCCATATAGGCGCGGAATTCCGCGAGTTTCTCTTTGCGCAGCGTCACGCCGGCCGCCATGGCATGGCCGCCGCCTTTCAGCAGCAGACCGTCATGCACCGCCTGGCGCACCGCCTTGCCGAGATCGACACCTGATATCGAGCGGCCCGAACCGGTGCCGATACCGCCCGGTTCCAGCGCAATCGCAAACGCCGGCCTAGAGAATTTTTCCTTCAGTCGCGAGGCGACGAGGCCAACCACGCCGGGATGCCAGCCTTCCGACGCCGTGACGATCACCGACCCCTTGTCTTCGAGGCCGAGCGACGCCAGCGCCTCGGCTTCCGCCTGCGCCTCCGCCATCTGCTCGATCACGCGGCGTTCGCTATTGAGGCGATCGAGTTCGGCGGCGATCCGCGCGGCTTCGGAGACATCGCCTTCCAGCAACAGCCGCACCCCGAGATCGGCGCGTCCGATCCGGCCGCCGGCGTTGATGCGCGGTCCCAGCATGAAACCGAGATGCCAGGCCTCGGGCGGGCCGTTCAGCCGCGACACATCCATCAGCGCGGTATGGCCGACATGATCGCGCCGGCGCATCGCGATCAGGCCTTTGGCCACGAAGGCTCTGTTCAGCCCGGTCAGCGGCGCGACATCGGCGACGGTGCCGAGCGCGACATGATGCAGCATGCTCAACAGATCCGGCTCCGGCATCTCGCCGCTCCAGAATCCGCGCGCCCGCAATTCGCGATTGACCGCGACCAGCGTCACCAGCACCAGACCGACGGCCGCGAGATGGCCGAGGCCCGAGAGGTCGTCGGGCCGGTTCGGATTGACCAAAGCATCGACGGCGGGCAATTCGTCGCCGCATTGATGATGGTCGATCACGACCACCGACATCCCGAGCCGGCGCGCTTCGGCGAGCGGCTCGAGGCTGGTGGTGCCGCAATCCACCGTCACCAGCAGCGTCGCGCCCTTGTCCGCGAGCATGCGGATGGCTTCGATATTCGGGCCATAGCCTTCGAAAATCCGGTCGGGAATATGAATCAGCGGATCCAGCCCGCAGTGACGCAGGTGCCAGGCCAGCAGCGCCGCCGAGGTGGCGCCGTCGACATCGTAATCGCCGAAGATCGCGACCTTTTCGTTTCGCGTGGCCGCGTCCGCGATGCGCTTGGCAGCGGCTTCCATCTGCGTCACGGTATACGGATCGGGCATCAGTTTGCGGATGGTCGGATCGAGAAAATCCTCGACCGCATCGATCTCGACATCGCGCCCCGCCAGTACCCGCGCCAGCATTTCCGGCAGTTGATAGCGCTGCGCGATCGCCAGCGCCCGCGCCGCGCCCCGTGCATCGAGCCGGTCGCGCCACAGCTTTCCGGTCGCGGAACGCGCGACGCCAAGAAACGCCGGCGGTGCCTCGACGGGCAATGCGGATGCGGGAAGCGTCATGATGGGGCCAGATAAGCACGAAGCGTGGTTTCGACAAAGGCGGCGGTACAGACCACACGTCCGGCAGCGCTCAAGCGACGCGTTTCCGGCTGATCCCACGCCACGATCGGGATTCCACGGGGCCTATTGCCCGAAGGCGGCCGCCGCCACGCTTCGGGGCTCGCGGAAGGCAGGTGATTCTCGAATCAGGCGCCGGAATAGTTTGATTCGTCGATGTCCTGTCGTGCCGAACCAGCGTCGCGCGGCGGAGATTCGCCAAAAAAGCCGCCAGTTGCCGAAACAAGATGCAACCTTAGCGATATCAAACGATCTCAGGAACTCCGGAAATTAAACGCGCGTTAGAATAAATCGGCGACAAATGAAGCGTGTTCGATGAGCGCTTTTTTCAACTCCCGATTCAACGCAGGGACAGGTGAAAGCCGCAACGCAGAGGAAGTCCGCCGATGTCCACCGCGCTTGATCGCAATCACGCCCGAGCCGGATCGATCGCGAGCGATCCCGCGAGTACCGAGGATGAATCCGATATTTCCGGATTGATCGCGCGCCTGACCACCGAGGTCAACCAGATCGCCTGTGAAAAGACCAAATCAATCCAGCACATCACCAACCAGATGAAGATGCTGGCGCTGAACGCGCTGATCGAGAGTTCGCGCGCCGGCGCGCAAGGCGCCGGTTTCGCCGTGGTCGCGCAGGAAGTGCGCAGCGTCGGCCAGCAGGTCGAGGCGATCGCGCGTGAACTCGAAACCCAGTTGACCAAGCGGACCGGCAACCTGATGAGTTCGATCGAGCGGATGACGGAGCGATCGCGCGGCGAGCGCATGGTCGACCTGTCGCTCAATGCCATCGAGCTGATCGACCGCAATCTCTACGAGCGAACCTGCGACGTGCGCTGGTGGGCGACCGACTCCGCGCTCGTCGACTGCGCGGCGGCACCGGACGCTGCCGCAGCCGCGCATGCGTCGGAGCGGCTGGCGGTGATCCTCGACGCCTACACCGTGTATCTCGATCTGTGGCTATGCGACCTCGACGGCCATGTGCTGGCCGGTGGCCGGTCGAGCCGCTTCGATGTGATCGGACAAAACGTCGCCGCGACGAGGTGGTTTCGCGACGCGCGCGGCCTGCGCTCGGGCGACGACTATGTCGCGGGCGATGTCGAGCGCCAGCCCTTGCTCGGCAATGCCCAGGTCGCGACCTATTGCGCCAGCGTTCGCGCCGGCGGCAAGGCCAATGGCAAGCCCCTCGGCGTGCTGGCGATACATTTCGACTGGGAAGCCCAGGCCCGCGCCATCGTCAAGGGCGTGCGCGTCAGCGCCGCCGACAGAGCGCGGGTGCTGCTGGTCGATTCGAATCTTCGGGTGATCGCCGCGTCCGACGATCAGGGCCTGCTCACCGAACGCGTGCCGCTCGCGCTGGAGGGACGGCGCAGCGGCTTCTATCATGACCGCTCGGGCGCGCTGGTCGCGTTCCACGCCACCCCCGGCTACGAGACCTATGAGGGCCTCGGCTGGTTTGGCGTGATCCTCGCCGCGGCGGGATAGCTGCACGACTCTCCGGGACCAAACACCTGGTAGCCCGCATGAGCGCAGCGATATGCGGGACCGGTAGAAAGACCCCGGATATCGCTTCGCTCATCCGGGCTACAAGCGCTGCGGCCGCACCCGGAACACGGATAGCCCTCAGCAGCCCATCCTGTCTGCGACGGCGCCAAAATCCTTCGCGACGATGTCCCAATCGCCCTTGGCCTCGAGATCGTATTTCTGCAGCGGGCCGTATTCGGTCGGGCGCGCGACGAAGGCGGTTTTCAGCCCCAGTTTCTGCGCCGCTTTCAGATCGTGATTATGCGCGGCGACCATCATGACCTGTTCCGGTGCCAGACACAGCAGGCGCGCGGCGCCGAGATAGGTTTCGGAGTCGGGCTTGTAATGTTGGAACAGTTCCGCCGACATGATCAGGTCCCAGGGCAGCCCGGCGAATTTCGCCATGTTGGTCAGTAGCGCGACGTTGCCGTTGGAGAGCGGGCTGATGATGTATTTGGTCTTCAACCGCGTCAGCCCGGCGACGCTGTCCGGCCAGGCATGCAGCCGATGCCAGCCCTTGGTCAGGTAATCCAGGTCGGCGTCGGTCAATCCCGAAATCGACAGCTGCGCGACCAGTTTTTCCAGCGACTGCCGATGCAGCGTGTCCAGGATCATGTAACCGCGCTCGGGATGCTTGCGCACCTCGTCCATCGAGGCGGCATAGACGGCGCGCCAGCCGTCGACCAGAGCGGTCCAGTCCGCCGTGATGCCGCGCGTCTCGGACCATGTGGTGAAATCCGCGATCAGGCTCGAGCGCCAGTCCACCACGGTGCCGAACACATCGAACACCAGCGCTTTTACCCCTGATATATCGGACATGTTCACTCCCGCTTTTTCTTATTCGTTATTCCGGGATGGTCCGAAGGACCAGACCCGGAATCTCGAGATTCCGGGCTCGTTCGCTTCGCTCACGCCCCGGAATGACGACGTGCAGCCCCTCAATCGAGGTGGAATTTCTCAAGCTGGCGGTGTTCGGCCTTGATGTAGCGGACCGTGCCGGTCACCGAGCGCATCACCACGGTTTCGGTCTGGATCACATCCTTGCGGAACTTGACGCCCGAGAGCAGCGAACCGTCGGTAACACCGGTCGCGGCAAACAGGCAGTCGCCCTTGGCCATGTCCTCGATGCCGTAAATCATGCGCGGATCGGTAACGCCCATCTTGCGGGCCCGCTCGCGCTTTTCTTCGGTGTCGAGGATCAGCCGGCATTGCATCTGGCCGCCGATGCAGCGCAGCGCCACCGCCGCCAGCACGCCTTCGGGCGCGCCGCCGGTGCCGATATACATGTCGACCCCGGTATTGTCGGGATCGGCGCAATGGATCACCCCCGCCACATCGCCGTCGGTGATGAGGCGGACCGCCGCGCCCGTGGAGCGCACGCCGTTGATGATATCGGAATGACGCGGCCGATCGAGCACCAGCACCGTGATCGCGGAAGTGTCGACGCCCTTGGCCTTGGCCAGCCGGCGAACATTGTCGGCCGGCGAGGCATCCAATTCGACGACGCCCCTGGCGTAGCCCGGGCCGACCGCGATCTTCTGCATGTAGACGTCAGGGGCATGCAGCAGCGTGCCGCCGTCCGCCATCGCCATGGTCGCGATCGAACCCGGCATGTTCTTGGCACACAGCGTGGTGCCCTCCAGCGGATCGACCGCGATATCGACGCGCGGGCCGGCATTGATGCCGACCTTCTCGCCGATAAACAGCATCGGCGCCTCGTCGCGTTCGCCCTCGCCGATCACCACGGTGCCTTCGATCGGCAGCTTGTTGAGTTCACGGCGCATCGCGTCGACCGCGGCCTGGTCGGCGGCTTTCTCGTTGCCATGGCCGCGCAGCCTTGCCGCGGATACCGCCGCGCGCTCCGTCACCCGCACGATCTCGAGCGTCAGGACGCGCTCCAGCAACAGCTGCGGCGGAACGGAAATATGGGTCGACATCGGCGAACTCCTTTTATGACTTCACTGCGGATCTTTCGGCCCGCGTATAATCGCTTCTGCTCTAGTTCTTCTCGATCCGTATTACCTGCGGCCGGCCGCTGATCACCTTGTCGCGCTGCACCGCCTGCAAGGCGCGGTGAACCGCGTCCTCGCTGGTGGCATAGGTGATCAGGATGACCGGCACCGGCGCAGCTTTCCTCGCCCCGCCGCTGGCGTCAACGCCGTCGGGGTGGCGCTGCACAATCGATTCAATGGAAATTTTCTGCTCGGCGAGCCGGGTGGCGATGGTTGCGGCAGTTCCCGCCAAATCCCGCGCCATCAGCCGGATATAATAGCCACCCTCGTGGCGCTCCATCGGCGCCTTTTTGGTCGCGCGCAACCGCGCCACCGGGCGTCCGAACGGCATCGCGCGGATCCCGCGCGCGACATCGGCAATGTCGGCAACCACGGCCGACGCCGTCGCGGCTCCCCCGGCGCCGGGACCGACCAGCGTGATCGGCGAAATTCCCGCCCCGTCGATGGTGACCGCGTTGGTGACGCCCATGACCTGCGCGATCGAGGAGGATTTCGGCACCATGGTCGGATGCACGCGCTGTTCGATGCCTTTGGCGGTTCGCACCGCGACCCCGAGCAGTTTGACGCGAAAACCGAGTTCCTCGGCCGCGCGCAAATCTTCCGGTGCGATCGAGGAGATGCCTTCGACATACACCGCGCTCTGCGCGACCTTGGTGCCGAAGGCGAGGCTGGCCAGAATCGCCAGTTTCTGCGCGGTATCGTGGCCATCGACATCGAATGACGGATTGGCCTCGGCATAGCCCAGCCGCTGCGCGTCCTTCAGACATTCGGCGAACGACAGCCCCTCCTGTTCCATCCGGGTCAGGATGTAATTGCAGGTGCCGTTGAGAATACCGTAGACGCGGTTGACCTCGGTCCCCGCCAGACCCTCGCGCAGGGTCTTGACGACAGGAATCGCGGCGCCGACGGCGGCCTCGAAATTCAGCGCGCCGCCATGCTTTTCGGCCGACTTCGCCAACCGCAGCCCATGCCTGGCGATCAGCGCCTTGTTGGCCGTCACCACCGATTTGCCGGATTGCAGCGCCGCCTCGATCGCCGACAGAGCGGGCTCACCCGCCCCGCCCATCAATTCGACAAAACAATCGATGCCGGGATCGCTGGCCAGCGCCAGCGCGTTCCTGGCCCAGGCGACGCCGCGCAGATCGAGGCCGCGTTTTTTCGCCTTCGAACGCGCCGTGACGGCGACGACACGCACGCCACGCCCGCAGCGCGCCGACAAAGCGCGGCCCTGCTGCTCGATCAGGCGAACGACTTCGGCGCCGACAGTGCCGAGCCCCGCAATACCCACTTTCAGGGGTGCGACCATGACGCAAAAAACCTGCCGGAGAAATCAGGACCAGGCATGACCCAGCGGGATCACGCCTAGCGCCGGTTGGCGAGAGGAACCACGTTGTGCAACGTTTCTATGCCGCTTTCAAGGAAGCGACGTACGCCGCGGGCGGCCTGGCGGATACGCTGCTCGTTTTCCACCATGGCGATGCGCACATAGCCCTCGCCATGCTCGCCGAAAGCGACCCCGGGCGAAACCACGACACCGGATTTCTCCACCATCAGGGTCGCGAACTGCATGCTGCCGACGCCGCGGAAGGCCTCGGGCAGCGGCGCCCATGCGAACATCGAGGCCTCCGGCGGCGGAATCTCCCAGCCGGCGCGACC
>Ga0302314_10017723_pt1 | contig 11915 bp, 10 predicted proteins | sample III_Palsa_N2_3_FD_200533 | JGI IMG/M metagenome (GOLD analysis project Ga0302314, IMG submission 200533) | Peat permafrost microbial communities from Stordalen Mire near Abisko, Sweden - III_Palsa_N2_3 | ecosystem: Environmental > Terrestrial > Soil > Palsa > Peat permafrost | place: Sweden...
GGACCAGCGTGTGGGCTCACGCCTTTGCGCGGGCGGAACAAACGGGTTCCTCGTCGATGAGCAGCTCGGCCAGCGACAGCGGCGGCGGCGTCCTGGCCGGTCTGGATCATCGGTTCGCGGGCGGCGGGTCGCTCGGGATCGCGGTGGCCTACACCAGCAACCGTCTGACCCAGGGCGACGCCGCGCTCGCGTCCACCGGGGACGCCACCTTCGTCAGCCTGTACGGCGGCATGATCACGCACGGGTTCAACATCGACGGCCAAGCCTTCTACATGGGCAGCAACTGGTCGATGAAGCGGACGGTGGAGGGCTACGGCATTGCCTCGTCCAACCCCAACGGCGCGACCGGGGGCGCTTCGCTAGGCATCAGCTATCGGCTGAATGACAGCGGAATCGAACCTTATGCCCGAGTGAGCTATGCAAGCTTCGGACGTGACGCCACCACCGAATTCGGCCCGCTCATCGGTCCGCTCGCTCTCGCCGTGGCGTCCCGCTCGACCGACTCGACCCGCGCTGAAGTCGGGTTCAAGTGGGCAGCCAGCTACGCCATGCCGAGCGGGGTAATCCTCTCGCCGGAACTGCGGGCGGGTCTGCAGCAGGAACTCAGCGCCGACGATCGCACGGTCGCGGCCAGTCTGGCGCTGATCGGGGGAACCGACTTCGTCACCTCGTCCACCAAGCCAGACCAGACATCGGGCGTGCTGTCCGGATCGTTGAAGGCCCGGATGAGCGACAAGCTGGATTTCAACGCGACGGTGGGCGGACGGGTCAGCGGCGACCAGACCGAGGGAACCCTCTCCATCGGCGGCGACTACCGGTTCTGATCCAGACAGCTTGCGGCGGGACGGGTGCGTCCCGCCGCGAGTTGGGCGATGGTTTTGGCCGCGGCCTGAGCGCGGCTTGGCGGGACAGCGTTCGACTGCGGAACGGGGCGTGTCGGCGTCTCGCCGCCATCTGGAAGCGCAAGTCGCGGGGCAAAATATGCCTGAGACGCTTGAACGGCGGCCGCCGCCTCCCACCTAACACCCCGGAGGCGCTGGATGTCCGGGCCTTCCGGGTCAGCACGAGGCCAGACCAAAGGCTCGCGCAACGATCCCGTTCCTGAACTCGCAACCTTGCTTCACGCTAGGAGGATGCACTCATGCGTACTGTCGATTTTTCCCCCCTCTATCGTTCCGTCGTCGGCTTCGACCGGCTGGCCGACCTGCTGGACTCGGCTAGCGCCGACGCCGCCAATGGCTATCCGCCCTACAATATCGAACGCACCGACCAGAACGCCTACCGCGTCGAGATCGCGGTGGCCGGCTTCAAGCCGGAAGAGCTGTCCATTGAGGTGAAGGAGAACCTCCTCACCGTTCAGGGCCGCAAGCCGGCCAATGACGAGGCCCGCCGCTTCCTGCACCGCGGTCTCGCCGAACGGAACTTCGAACGCCGCTTCCAGCTCGCCGACTATGTGCTGGTGACCGATGCGTCACTGTCTGATGGATTGCTGTCGATCTCGCTGGTCCGCGAACTGCCGGAACAGCTGAAGCCCCGCCGCATCGACATCAAGACCGGCTCCGAGCCGGCCCAACTGGTCGAGCCGCAAAAAGCCGCCTAAGCGCGGCTAGTGTGGCGATTCAGAAATTCGCCCGTATGCGATGGCAAGCGCGGAGCGAATTTCTGAATCACGAGCCACACTAGGAACTTATGAATTCTAGTGTGCTTTTTTGGGTCTGAAGTTCGCACCGCGCTCGATCCCTTCTGCGGGCGAACTTCAGATCCAGCACACTAGGCGCTGCGCGCCGGAGTCCCTCCTCCATCCCCATGGAGGAGGGATTTCGCGTGCCGGGAGGCCAGGCCGTTGGCCTGCATCAGGTTCGCGCCGTTGAGGCTGACGCCCTCAATATTCGCGCCCGTGAAGTCCGCGCCGCGCAGATCGGCGTCATCAAGCACCGCATTGGTGAGGTCCGCGCCGTGTCCCACGGCATAACGCAGTCTGGCTGCGCGCAGGTTGACCGGGTTCTCCCGCCCAGCGCCCAGCGGCAACGGCGCCAGCACCGCATCGGTGAAATCGGCCCGGGTCAGGTTGGCGCCCGCCATTCGCGCGCCGCGCAGATCGGCGTTCTTGAAGCAGACCGACCGTAAATCCGCACCTTCGAAATTGGCGCCCTGGAGCTGACACCCGGTGAGGTCCAGGCCGACCAGGCAGGCGCCTTTTGCCGACATGACCGTGAGTCGAAAGCCGCGCAGGCGCAGACCTAGCGGTCGCAAATCCTCGCCATCCATGATCGCCGGCGATCCATGTTTTGCGCCGGTGTCGCACCACATTTGATTTGATTTGGCCCGTTCCAGCAATTCGAGCGTCCGCGCCACCGCGGCTTCCGTCGGCGCGCCCAGGCAGCCCGCGAGGTTCGCGCCGGTGCTCGACCTTGCGCGGCCAACGTCGACGCCCGTCAGCACCGCGCCGAGAAAGTTGGCGTTCTCCAGGATGGCGCCGCCGATGTCGGCGCCTTCGAGGTTCGCGCCGCTGAGATTGGCGTCCTTCAAGTTCGCGCCGGACAGGATCGCGCCCTTCATCGAGCAGTCGGTGAAGTCGGAGGCGCAGGCGGACACCTGCTCCATCTTGGACCCGTCGAGCTTGGCGCCGGCGAAATTGACCTGGTCGAGCTGGCCCGCGCGCGCTTCGCTGCGCAGCAGGTCCAGCCCCTTGGTGGGATGGGCGACGCCGATCTGGCCTTCGCGAAAATCCGCGCCGGTGAGGTCGGCAAGCGCGACGTTGGCGCCGCGCAGGCAGGCGCCGCGCAGGTCGGCGCGCCGCAGTATGGCTTCGCGCAGGTCGGCGCGCTTCAGGTCGCAACCGAACAGGCTGGCGCGCTCCAGCTTGGCGCGGGCCATCTTGCAGTTGTCGAACACCGAGCCGGAGAGGTCGGCGTCGCTGAGGTTGCGGTCGGTGAGGTCCAGCCCGCTCAGGTCCACGAACCGGAGCGAGGCGCGCTTGCCGCCTGGCCGCCCCTCGATGAACCGCTCGTGGGCCGAGACCATCAGGTCGAGTTCGCCCTGGCTTAATCGCCGACGCGCGTTCTGTGCCTGTAGCGCCGCCACCACCCGATCACCCCCACGTTTGTTGCAGCTTCACCTTAGCCGGACAACGATGGTTGATCGGTTAACCGTCCGAGATGGTCGGCTCCGACAAACCCTTCGCGCCCTGACGATGAGCGCCGGTCATGTCCGCGTGCTTGAGGATGGCGCCGGTGAAGTTGGAGCGCGAGACGTCGGCGAACATCATGATCGCCTGCCGCATGTCGGCGTTTGAGAAGTCGGTTCCCTTGGCGACCAGGCGGGTCAGGTCGGCGGGCAACACCCGGTCGGCGCTGATCATCAGCGGGCCGAGCAGGGCCTCGCGCAGATCCGAGCCGGACATCTTCGCGCCCATCAGCCGCGCCCCGCGCAGGTCGGCCCGGCGCAGGTTGCAGGCGCGAAGATCGGCGCCCTCCAGGTGCGCGCCCTGCAGCTGCACCCCCTCCATGTCGAGGCCGTAGAAGACCGCGCCCTTGGCCGACAGAGCTGTCAGGTTGAAGCCCTTGATCGACTTGAGCGCCCGCAGATCGGCGCCGTCAAAGGTCGAGGGACGGCCCTCCTGGCCGCCGGTTTCGCACCACTGCGCATGCGCGGAGATCATCTCGGCATAGGGCAGGTCGTGGACATCCTGGCCCAGCGGACTGTCCGTCAGGGCGCCCTCCATGGAGGCGCCGGAAATGTTGCAGGCGTAGATGGTTGTGCCCACCAGCACCGCGCCCGACAGATCGGCGCCCGACAGGTCCGCGCCCGACAGGTCCGCGCCGGCCAGATTGCAGCCCGACATGGACGCCTGCTTCAGGTTGGCCCTTACCAGCTTGGCGTCCTTGAGGATCGCGTCGGTGAAGTCGGCCCGGACCGCGACGATGCCGGCCATCTTGGAGCGTTCCAGATTGGCGCCGGCTAGGGTCGCGCCCTGCGCTTCGGCGACCCGGGGGGCGTGCTCCAGCAGACGCAGGCCTCGGCCCTTGTCGACCGCCGCGATCGAGCCCTCCCGCAAGTCCGCTTCAAAGAGATCCGACCCCGTCAGGTCCGCCCCGCGCAGGCAGGCGCCGCGGAGGTCGCTGCGCCGCATGGAGCATTCGCTCATATCCGCGCCCTGCAGGTCCGCGCCGAAGAAGACCGCGTGATCGAGGCGCGCGCCAGTAAACTTGCAACCGGAAAGTATCGCGCCGGTGAAGTCCGCATCGCTCAAGTTGCGACCGCGGAAATTCAGCTCGCTCAAGTCCATCCAGGAAAAGACCGCGCGGGCGCCGCCGGGGCGCGCCGTCCAGAGTCGGTCATGCTTGGCGCAAATCGCGTCCGCTTCTTCCTGACTGAGCTTGCGGGGAGTCCCCGAAGTGGCGAAAGCGGACATGCGCCCCGTGTCCGATGCAAATAGACTTACCGGAACCCTAACCGAGGCCCGTTAACGTAACCCTTCCGGAAACCGTCAAGGTATTTCCGGGGTTGCTTCCGCGCGAGATTCATCGAGATAGGCGGCGCGAAGCGGTTTCAGATTGGCGTCCAGGTCCACCAGGAGCGGGTTGCCCGTGGGGATTTCCACCCCGACGATGGTGTCGTCGGGAACCTGGAACAGGTGCTTGATGATCGCGCGGTTGGAGTTTCCGTGCGCGGCGACCAGCACGGTCTCGCCGGCCGCCAGGCGCGGCGCGATCTCGCCGGTCCAATAGGGCAGCACGCGATCGAGGGTGGTCTTCAGGCTCTCGGTGTTCGGGATCGGCGCGCCGGCGTAGCGACGATCGTTGGCGAAGTCGTAGGGGCCGCCGGACGCCATCGGCGGCGGAGGGATATCGTAGGACCGGCGCCAGATGTGGACCTGTTCGGCGCCGTGCTCTTGCGCGGTCTCTTCCTTGTTCAGCCCGGTCAGGGCGCCGTAGTGGCGTTCGTTCAGCCGCCAGTCCTTCACCAATGGGATCCACAGTTGGCCGGCTTCGGCGAGGGCGAGGTCGGCGGTGCGAATCGCCCGCTGGAGGACAGAGGTGTAGGCGCGGTCGAAGGCCAGCCCCGCCGCCTTGATCAGCGCGCCCGACCGCCTGGCCTCGGCCTCGCCCTCGGGCGTGAGATCCACGTCGACCCAGCCGGTGAACCGGTTCTCCAGGTTCCATTGGCTTTGGCCGTGGCGGACGAGGACGAGTATGGGCATGGCGCGCTCCTGAAAGCTGGAAGCGGGCTAGAGGCGAAGGCGGCGGGGGTCAAGCCGGCGCGGTTTAAGTCCATGAGGGGTTCCCCGCCGCGCCGGTCGTCAGTATACCCGCGCCGATGCGTGATCGCCTGTTCTTCTCGATCGTGACTGGCGCCGCCGTGGTGATGATCGCGCTGGCCCTGGTCTGGCCGCAAGGCTACGGCGCGCGTTCGCCGGGACCGTTCGGCCATACGCCGATCCAGCAGACGCCTGAGATGAAGGCCGCCATGGCTCGCGCGGACGCGGCCGAGGCGCGCAAGCACCAGCCGGTGTTTGGCGCCAGGGCGGCGACCCAAGGGCTCAGGACGGCCAGCCATTGACCGACTTTGACGCCATCGGGGTCGGACGGCGCGTCCTGTCCGTCGAGGCCGAAGCGCTTCAAATCATGGCCGAAGCGCTGGATGAGACCTTCACCAAGGCGGTGGAGATTCTGTTCGCGGCCAAGGGCCGGATTGTCTGCACAGGCATCGGCAAGTCGGGCCATGTGGGTCGCAAGATCGCCTCGACCTTGGCCTCGACCGGAACGCCGGCCATGTGGTTGCACGCCACCGAGGCCAGCCATGGCGACCTGGGAATGATCGGCGCGGACGACGTGGTGCTGGCGATCTCCAAGACCGGGGAGACCCGGGAACTGGCCGACATTATCACCTACACGCGCCGGTTTTCGATTCCGCTGATCGCCATGACCGCGATGGCCGGCAGCGCGCTTGGCCGTTCGGCCGACGTGGTCCTCTGCATCCCCAATTCCAACGAGGCGGCGGACAAGCTGAACGCGCCGACCACCTCGACCACCCTGCAGATCGCCCTCGGCGACGCCCTGGCGGTGGCGCTGCTCGAGCGACGCGGGTTCACGCCCGACCAGTTCGGCGTGCTGCATCCCGGCGGCAAGCTGGGCGCGATGCTGCGCACGGTCAGCGACATCATGCACGGTCCGGCCGACCTGCCGCTGGTCGGGCCGGATACGCCCATGCGCGACGCCATCCTGGAACTCAGCGCCAAGCGGTTCGGCTGCGTCGGCGTCTGCGACGCGGAGGGCCGGCTGCAGGGGATCATCACCGACGGCGACCTGCGGCGAAAGATCGACGGCCTGCTCGATCACAGCGCCGGCGAGGTCATGACCCACGGGCCCAAGACCGTGCCGCCCGGCATGCTGGCGGCCGAGGCGCTCAAGCACATGACCGACACCCCGCCGCCCACGACTGTGCTTTTCGTGGTCGAAAACCAAAAGCCGGTCGGAATCCTGCACGTGCACGATTTGCTGCGCGCGGGCGTTATGTAAGCCAGCAAGTCGATTTCCGGAGGTTTCATGTTCGCCGCCCCGCGCGCCGATATCATCGCTAACACGCTCGCCTACGAGACCACGCCGCTGGTCAAGGCGAGCGGCTTTCGTGAATACGACGCCCGCTGGCTGTTCGGCCCGGACATCAATCTGCTCGGGATCCAGGCGCTGGGTCTCGGCCTGGGGACCTATATCCACCAACTGGGTCAATCGAAGATCGTCGTCGGCCACGACTACCGCTCCTATTCGCTGTCTATCAAGCAGGCGCTGACGCTGGGCCTGCTCTCCGCCGGCTGCGAAGTGCTGGACATTGGCCTGGCGGTTTCGCCCATGGCCTATTTCGCCCAGTTCGACCTGGACGCGCCCTGCGTGGCCATGGTCACCGCCAGCCACAACGAGAACGGCTGGACCGGGGTGAAGATGGGCGCCGCGCGCCCGCTCACCTTCGGCCCCGAGGAGATGGGCGCCTTGAAGGACATCGTCCTCGGCGGCGCGTTCAAGGAACGGCCCGGCGGCAAGCTCACCCGCGTCGACGGGGTGAAGGACCGTTACATCGCCGACGTGGCGACGCGGGTATCGCTGAAGCGGCCGCTGAAGGTGGTCGCGGCCTGCGGCAACGGCACCGCCGGCGCCTTCGCGCCCGAGGCCCTACGCAAGATGGGGGTGGTCGATCTGGTGGAGATGGACTGCGAACTCGACTGGACGTTTCCCAAGTACAATCCCAATCCTGAAGACCACGAGATGCTGCAGGCCATGGCCAAGACGGTCCGGGAGACCGGCGCGGACCTGGCGCTGGGCTTCGACGGCGATGGGGACCGCTGCGGGGTGGTGGACGACACCGGCGAGGAAATCTTCGCCGACAAGATCGGCCTGATGCTGGCCCGGGACCTTGCCCCGCTTCACAAGGGCGCGACCTTCATCGTCGACGTGAAATCCACCGGCCTGTTCGCCACCGACCCGATCCTGGCGGAGAACGGCTGCACCACCGTCTACTGGAAGACCGGCCACAGCTATATCAAGCGCAAGACCGCCGAGCTGGGCGCCCTGGCCGGCTTCGAGAAGAGCGGCCACTTCTTCTTCAGCAAACCCCTGGGCTACGGCTACGACTGCGGCCTGACCGCGGCGGCGGCGGTGCTGGCGATGCTGGACCGCAATCCGGGCAGGAAGCTCAGCGAGCTGAAGACCGCGCTGCCGGTGGCCTACACCTCCTTGACCATGTCGCCGCACTGCGCGGACGAGGCCAAGTACGGCGTCGTCGACGGGGTGGTGAAGGAATACGAGGCCCTGGCCGCCGCTGGCGGGACCATCCTGGGCCGCAAGATCGCCGAGGTGATCACCGTCAACGGCGTCCGCGTCGCCCTGGAGGACGGCTCCTGGGTGCTGGTCCGCGCCTCGTCCAACAAGCCGGAAATCGTGGTGGTGGTGGAGAGCACGCGCTCGGCCGACGACATGCGCGCCTTGTTCCGCGAAGAGGTCAAGCCGCGACTGGCGAAGCGCCCCGAGATCGGCGCATACAATCAGGAAGTCTGAGCGGGCAGGAAGTCTGAGCGGGCGCGCGTCTGAATTTCAGGCCGACTTGGCTGGCGGCGAGCCTTGGCGCCGCGGGGTTCGAGGGTGACATTGCATGCGCGTGGCGATGATAGGGACCGGCTACGTCGGGCTGGTCTCGGGGGCCTGTTTCGCCGACTTCGGCCACACGGTCACCTGCATCGACAAGGACGAGACCAAGATCGCCAAGCTCGAGCGCGGCGAGATGCCGATCTATGAGCCGGGCCTTGAGCAACTGGTGGCCCGCAACGTCCGCGAGGAGCGGCTGAGCTTCACCACGGACAGCGCCAAGGCGGTCGGCGAGGCCGATGCGGTGTTCATCGCCGTCGGCACTCCATCCCGCCGAGGGGACGGCCATGCCGACCTGTCCTACGTCTATGCGGTGGCCGAGGAGATCGCGCCGCTGCTGGACGGCTTCACGGTGGTGGTGACCAAGTCCACCGTCCCGGTGGGCACCGGCGACGAGATCGACCGCATCATCCGCCAAGCGCGGCCCAGCGTCGATCTGGCGGTGGTCTCCAACCCGGAGTTCCTGCGCGAGGGCGCGGCGATCAACGACTTCAAGCGCCCCGACCGGGTGGTGGTCGGCATTGAGGACGAGCGGGCCAGGGCGGTGATGTCCGAGCTCTATCGGCCGCTGAACCTCAACGAGACGCCGATCCTGTTCACCGGCCGGCGCACTTCCGAGCTGATCAAGTACGCGGCCAACGCCTTCCTGGCGATGAAGATCACCTTCATCAACGAGATCGCCGACCTGTGCGAGGTGCTGGGCGCCGACGTGCAGCAGGTCTCGCGCGGCATCGGCCTGGACAACCGGATCGGTTCGAAATTCCTGCATGCCGGGCCGGGCTATGGCGGCTCCTGCTTCCCCAAGGACACCCTGGCGCTGGTGCGGACCGCGGCGGACGCGGGCAGCCCCGTCTCGCTGGTGGAGACCACCGTCAAGGTCAACGACGCGCGCAAGAAGGCCATGGCCGGCAAGGTGTCGGCCGTCTTGGGCGACGACCTGAAGGGCAAGACCGTCGGCGTGCTGGGCCTGACCTTCAAGCCCAACACCGACGACATGCGCGACGCGCCCAGCCTGGACATCATCCCGGCTTTGGTGGCGATGGGCGCCACCATCCAGGCCTTCGATCCGGAGGGTCACGAGGCGCGCCAGATGCTGCGCGACGTGGATTTCAAGCCCGGTCCCTACGAGGCGGTGGAGGGTGCGGACCTTTTGCTGATTCTCACCGAGTGGGACCAGTTCCGCGCCCTGGACCTGACGCGGGTCAAAAGCCTGATGCGTTCGCCGGTGGTGGTGGATTTGCGGAACATCTACCGGCCCGCCGAAATGCGCGACGCCGGATTTCGCTATATCAGCGTCGGCCGCGCGGAAGTGCCGGCGACCTGATTCGGGAGAGGGCGCCCGTCGCGCCTAGCTCATGATTCGCTGGGCGACCCAGACGATCCCGATCCAGAAGGTCGCCGCCAGGGCCGCGGTCACCATCGCGCAAACCATGGGGTTGCGGGTGATTTCCTGCCTGGCTGGACGGACTCGTCCCCTCGCAATGGCCGGCATCTTCGTTTCCTCCGCCACGCTTTGGCAGCGCGGTCTGAACGTGAGAGTTTCACGATTGCAAAAGATTGCAAGAATTTAATCTTGTAACGCGGATAGGCGGCGGAGGGTTTCGTGCGGAGGGAGAAGAGGAAAAGGGGGCAGAGGAAAAGGGGTCAGAGTCATTTATGGCCAGGCAGGAGAGCCGTTCGCCTGTTTCGCCAGCGCCTGGCCATAAATGACTCTGACCCCTTTTCCTCTCGTGCGCCGGCCTCTCACCGCCTTAAGCCGCCGCCTGTTTCACCGCGCTGCAAACGTCCCGCACAACCTGGGCCACCAGTTTGGCGTCGTCGCCTTCGGCCATGACGCGGATCAAGGGCTCGGTGCCGGAGGCGCGGACCAGCAGGCGGCCGCCGGAGTTCAGCCTCGCCTCGCCGTCTTTGATCGCCGCCATCACGCCGGCGGTTTCCAGCGGCTTGGCGCCGTTGGCGAAGCGGACATTCTCCAGTTTCTGCGGCACGGGGTCGAACTGGCGCGACAGCACGCTCATCGGCTTGCCGGTGCGCACCATCACCGCCAGCACCTGCAGCGCGGCGATCAGGCCGTCGCCGGTGGTGGAATAGTCAGACGGGATGATGTGGCCGGACTGTTCGCCGCCCAGATTGAAGCCGCCCTCGCGCATCCGCGCCATCACCGAGCGGTCGCCGACGGGGGTGCGTTCCAGCTTCAGGCCGCGGGCGTTCATGAACCGCTCAAGCCCCAGGTTGGACATGACGGTGGCCACCACGCCGCCGCCCTTCAGCTTGTCGTCCTCGGCCCAGGAGCCGGCGATGATCGCCAGGATCTGGTCGCCGTCGATCACCTCGCCCTTCTCGTCGCACATGACTACCCGGTCCGCGTCGCCGTCGAGGGCGATGCCGATATCGGCGCGGTATTCCTTTACCGCCTTGATCATGGTCCTGGGGTAGGTCGAGCCGCACTCGTCGTTGATGTTGAGGCCGTTGGGCTTGACGCCCACCTCGATCACCTCGCAGCCCAGCTCGTACAGCACCGTTGGCGCGACCTTGTAGGCGGCGCCGTTGGCGCAATCGATCACCACGCGCAGGCCGTTCAGGTTCAGGCGGCGGGGGAAGGTGGCCTTGACGATCTCCACATAGCGGGCCTGGGCGTCGTCGATGCGGACCACGCGGCCCAGTTCGAACGGCTCGGCCAGGCCCTCCTGCAGACCCTCGTCCATCAGGGACTCGATCTTCAGCTCCATCTCGTCCGACAGCTTGTAGCCGTCCGGCCCAAACAGCTTGATGCCGTTATCGGCGAAATTGTTGTGGGAGGCCGAGATCATCACGCCCAGGTCCGCGCGCATGGAGCGGGTCATCATGGCGATACCGGGGGTGGGCAGGGGGCCGAACAGGCGCACATCCATGCCCACGCTGGTGAAGCCGGCCACCAGCGCCGGCTCGATCATATAGCCGGACAGGCGCGTGTCCTTGCCGATCACCACCAGATGCCGGCGGTCGCCACTGGTGCGGAACAGCTTGCCCGCCGCCAGCCCCACGCGCAGCGCAACCTCGGCGGTCATCGGGTGGCGATTGGCCTGACCGCGGATGCCGTCTGTGCCGAAATAGGCGCGTTTGCTCATGAAAGGTGGCTCACCGGTTGGAAGATGCGGCTGTCTGCATAAGGCCTGCCAAGTGAAAAAGGTCTGACGGGTGGTCTCATGAAACGTTCAGAAATAGGTCTTTATTCGATCGGCCGTCAGCGAATGCTAAAGCGGCGCGCGGAAGCTCCGAGATTACCAGTTTAGACGAGGCGCGGCCTGGGCGAAAGAATCGCTCTGCCGCAGGGGACGTAAAGTGCATGTGCGGCATCATCGGCATCGTGGGTACGAGCCCGGTCGCGGACCGGCTGATCGAGAGCTTGAGGCGGCTGGAGTATCGCGGCTACGATTCCGCTGGCGTTGCGTCCGTGGAGAACGGCTTGCTGGAGCGCCGCCGCGCCGTGGGCAAGATCAGGGCCCTGGACGACGTGCTCCGCGCCCATCCGCTCAGCGGCGCGACCGGCATCGGCCATACCCGCTGGGCCACCCACGGCGCGCCGAGCGAGCCCAACGCCCACCCGCAAGTCGCCGGCCGGGTCTGCGTGGTCCACAACGGCATCATCGAGAACTTCGCCGAGCTGAAGCGCGAACTGATCGCCGCCGGCCACAGGTTCGAGAGCGAGACCGACACCGAGGTCATCGCCCATCTGATCGACGCCGAGCTGAACGCCGGCCGCGCGCCGCTGGACGCGCTCAAGGCGACCCTGGACCG
>Ga0302314_10017724_pt1 | contig 11914 bp, 8 predicted proteins | sample III_Palsa_N2_3_FD_200533 | JGI IMG/M metagenome (GOLD analysis project Ga0302314, IMG submission 200533) | Peat permafrost microbial communities from Stordalen Mire near Abisko, Sweden - III_Palsa_N2_3 | ecosystem: Environmental > Terrestrial > Soil > Palsa > Peat permafrost | place: Sweden...
CGGTCGCTCCGGTCCAATAGGCCACGTTTGTGTCATTCGTCTGCCAGGCGAGCTGACTGCTCTCGATGAAAACGACATTGGGGGCGGCGGAATTGTCGATGACGAAATCGCCCTTGACCCCTGCGACGTCGCTCATCGAGACCTCGAATTGCGTGACGTAGGTTTGCGAGGCGCCGGTGTCGCCCCACGGGTTGCGGACGATGAAATCTCCCGTGGTTGCGTCGTAGCCGATGACAGAATAGGGGTGACTGGCGACGAGAAGCTGCTGTCCGGACGAATTCGTCGTTCCCCCGTCACTTTCCAGCACGATGTCGTCATGCGCATTGAGGGCATCGAGGATGGCGGTCTTGTAGCTGGACCAGTTCGGACTCGTGCTTTCGAGGGTGAGGGTCTCCGAAGCGCCGGTCAGATTGGTGAGGGTGTAGAAGGCGATTCCGCCATTTATGCTGTAATAGGCGTTGTCCGCCGTCCCGTAGGCGAGATTGCCGTCCGAGCTCAGCTGGGCGTAAGCCTTTTCCACCAAGTCGGTCCAAAGGCCGCCCGTCACGTTTCCGGTGTAGGCGTTATTATAAGCCAGGCTGCCGTCATTCACTGGCAGCTGGCTGTTCACGGTGACCCAGGTTTCCTTGCCGTTGACGTAGAAACGGACGCCATAGACGCCATTCCCATCGTCGACAAACATCGATTGTATGAGGTCCGCGTGATTGTCGAGAACATCGGCCAGGCTGGCGAGAAGTTCCCCATCGCCCAGCGGGCCCTGCGCGATGTCGCTGATTTGCGGCGTGCCGCTGGGGCCGAACAAGGGAATGTTGAACGCCTGGTAAGTGGCGTCTATGGCCGGTTTTGTCGCGCTCCCGTAGGACTGCGGCATCGGCATGTCGGCGCCGAGAAACCATTCCCCAATCAGCTGATTCAAGTGTGCGCTGGTGGTGCCGACGATCAGATCGCCCAGCTGTGTCGAGCTTTGGGCACCTCCGACCCATGTCTCATTCGCCGCGCTGCCATCGACCAGTTGATAGAAAATCGAGGCGACATAGGTCGAACTGGTGATGCCGTTTTGGCTTTCCAGCCTGCCGGCGATAGTTTGTAAATCGGCAAATTCCGCAGTTGTTATTGTGCCTCGGCTAGCGACATCGTTGAGAAGCTGCAGGGCACCGGCATAGCTCAGTGTTCCGTCGGATGCGAGCGTCTGGAGGTCATTCCTGATGCCGGAATCGCCCAAGCTGGCGATCCAATCAGTACTGTTGGATGTCGTGACGATGATGACACCGGAGGCTGAGCCGAGAAGTAGCCTGAATTAGACATTTGGTTGTAATTTTGGTCAAGGCACATGTTTTGCGTGTAACTTTTGGCTGAAAGCTCGTCAGATCAGGTTGCGGCCTCCGACCAGGTCGTTTCGGCGTCGGTGGCCAAGGGGGGGAAACAGCTTTTTGCCCATGGTAATCCTCGCGGCGTCACCAACCGTTACAAAACGCCGACAGCGGCGAAATAGGGCGGCAAAGAAGGGTTTCTATCATTTTGCCGGCTCCACGCGCGGAGCGGGGGCAATGGATAATGGTTGAGCGTATCTTTCTGCACAGTTCCTTCCGGTCGGGAAGCACCTGGTTTTGGGCGCGGTTCCGCGCCGCGCCGGGCGTCTGCGCTTTCTATGAGCCGTTCCATGAGCAGAAGGCGGATCTTACCCCCTTGGCGCTCGCCGATGACCGGGCCGACGGCTGGGCGTCGGGCCATCCGGATCTCGATGCTCCCTATAACCTGGAATATATGCCGCTTCTGGCGCCGCCTAAAGGCGTCCCTTTCTATCGCCGGCGCTTCGCTTACGAAGATTATTACGCCACCGGGCAAGACCCGCAGGAAAAGGCCTATATCGACTTCCTCGTCGGCCATGCCGAACGGAGCGGCAAGCGGGCGGTCCTTGGTTTCAAACGGTCCTTCGGCCGCCTGCGCCGGCTCAAGGCGCAATGCGGCGGCGTGCATCTGGTCACGATACGCAACCCCTGGGACCAATGGGTCTCGTTCGCGGAGCAGATGCAAAGCAGCAATCATTATTTCAGCTTCCGCATCTATCTGATCGCCTGCGTCGCCAACTGGTCCGGCCACGCCTCTTTTCTCGAAGGGCTTCCGCTTTTTTCGCCCACCGGCGATACCGAGGAGGAGGGCGAGGAGTCGGTGCGGTATGCCTATTTCTCGCTGCCCGTCATCGCCCGGTTCCAGGTGTTCCTCAGAGTGTTTCTGCTCGATTTCCTGCTGGCGATCCCCGAAGCGGATGTCGTCGTCGATCTTGACCGTTTGAACGACGACGCGGCCTATCGCGACGAAATGACCGAGACCTTGCGGCGGGTCACCGGGCTGAAGACCGGCTTGTATTTCGACGATTGCGACCTGCCGCGCCATTGGCCGTCGGAGGACGGGGCCTATCGCGATGCGCTGATCGAGGCCTATGCCCTGATGACGTCCCATCCGCTGGCGCAAGGGCCGGCGGGTGCCGTGCTGCGCGGCAAGCTGAAGGAAGCCATCGACTGGCTGGGCCAGCCGGCCTGGTCCCCCGGGCAGGATGCCTCGCTGCCGGCCGCCGGCGAGCGGGCCGAGGGATTCAAGTCGATGGGGGCCGTCACCCTGCTGCTGAAACTGGGCGACGAGGCGATCACGGCCTTCGATGCCGCTGTGCGCGACGATCTCGAAGAGTCCGAAGCTGAGTTCAGCAAGGCGCGGCTGATGGCCGAGCTGGGGCGGCGGGAAGCCGCCCTCGCGGCCTATGAAGCCGGCCTGCGCCTGCGGCCCGACCATGCCCCGGCGCAGTATAACCGCGGCAATCTGCTGCTGGGCCTGGGGCGCGCCGCCGAGGCCGTCGGCGCCTATGACCGCGCGCTGCGGTTCCGGCCCTCGCACGCCAATACACACTACAATAAGGGATGCGCGCTGCAGGATCTGCACCGCTTCGCCGACGCGGTCGACGCCTATCGGGAGGCGATCGCTATCACGCCGGATTTCGCCGAGGCGCACGCCAATCTCGGCAATGTCCTCAACGAGCTGGGCCGCTTCGCCGAGGCTGTCGACGCGCTCGACGCCGCGCTCAAGCTGCGCGCGGATCTGACCGAGGCGCATTTTAGCCGCGGTCTGGCGCTGCAGAAGCTGCTTCGGCACGAGGAGGCGTTGGCCGCCTATGACGAGGTGCTCCTGCTCCACCCCGACCATGCCGAGGCGCATGGCAACCGCGCGGTGGCCCTGGCCGCGCTGAGACGGCTGGAGGAGGCGCTGGAGGCCTTCGACACCGCTCTCGGGCTCGCCCCCGACAATGCCGCGGCCTTGTCCGACCGCGGCAACGTGCTGAAGGATCTCGGACGCTACGAAGACGCCCTGGCGAGCTATCTCGACGCACAGCGTCTGCAGCCGGACCTGGCGGCGGCCCATTACAACGAGGCTTTTCCCCGCCTGCTGCTGGGTGAGCTGGGGGCCGGTCTGCGCAAATATGAATGGCGTTGGCGCGGCGGCCGCAAGTGGCTTGGGGAGCGTCGTTTCGACTGTCCGCAATGGCTGGGCGACGAGGTGGCCGGCAAGACCGTGCTGGTGCATGCCGAGCAGGGGTTCGGCGACAGTATACAGTTCTGCCGCTATGTGCCGCTGCTGGCGGCGCGCGGCGCCCGGGTGGTGCTGCAGGCGCCTCCTGCGCTGCTGCGGTTATTTTCCGGGCTGGAGGGCGTGTCCGCCCTGATCGCCGATGATCAGGAGCCGCCTGAGTTCGATTTTCACAGCCCGCTTATGAGTCTGGCCACCGCCTTCGGAACCGAGCTGGACAGCGTTCCCGCCGCGATCCCCTATCTGCGCGCCGAACCGGCGTTGGAGGCGCCCTGGCGCGATCGGTTGGCCGGCGGGGCGGAGCCGAAAATCGGACTGGTCTGGGCCGGCAGCCCCCTGCATCCCAACGACGCCAACCGGTCGATGCCGTTTTCCGCGCTGGCGCCGCTCAATTCGATCAGCGGCATTCGCTTTTACAGTCTGCAACGAGGACAGAGACAGGCCGATCTGCCCGCCTCCTGGCAGGGTCTGGCCCCCGCCTTGGATGATTTCACCGAAACGGCCGCGGCGCTGTCGCAGCTCGACCTGCTGATCGCCGTCGATACGGTGTCGGCCCATCTTGCCGGAGCGCTTGGGCGTCCGGCCTGGGTTCTGTTGCCTTTCGTGCCGGACTGGCGCTGGATGACGGAGCGCTCGGACAGCCCCTGGTATCCGTCTCTAAGACTGTTCCGCCAGAGCAAGCGCGGCGACTGGGCCGGCGTGATGGCGCGAGTCGTCGAGGCCCTGGGTGAGGCCTTCCCGGAGAGATAGGCGGCGTCAGATCAGATATTCAGGTTCCGGCATGCCGACCGGCGCTTTCGGCGTGCGGGCGCCGGACATGCGGGCATGCAGGGCCAGGACGGTCTTGCTGCCGGTTCGGACGAACAGGAAGGGGAAGAAACCATGGACGAAACAGGCCAATCCCCCGACCACCATCCGGGCGCCGAAACTCGACGCGAACAGCAAATGCTCGCCAAAGGTTTCGCCGACGGAATGCGGATGATCGGTGAACATCTCGAACATGGGACTTCCCTCTGACCTGGTGACACTCAAAGGATAGCGCGACCCGTCTCGTCAGAGAAGGGGATTTACAAAATTTTTCGGTGAATTAGGGCCTGACGCAAAATAAACGCTTCAACTCTGTCAGGCCCGTTAAGCTCGAGCGGCGTTTGAGCCCGCCGGAACGAAGTGGGCGCGGAGCGGCCTACCGGAGCGCAGGCGTCGTATAAAGCTAAGGGCCTGACGCTCCGCATTGGATCACTTATTTCGCGGCGGGCCCTTAGTCCTTGAGCACCGACCAGCCCCCGGGGCCGAAGGCTTCCAGCGGGGAGAAGCGCTTCTTGTAAGCCATCTTCTCGCTCTCGGAGATCCAATAGCCGAGATAGACGTAAGGCAGGCCCATGCGGCGGGCCTCCTCGACCAGCCACAGGATCATGAAGGTGCCGAGGCTGCTGTCGCGCGTCGAGCGGAAGAAGCTGTAGACCGCCGACAGGCCATCGCTCATCAGGTCGGTGAGGCAGGCGGCGTCGAGGATCCCGTCGTCGCGGCGGAATTCGACCAGGAACGTATTGATCGGGCTGTCCTCGACCATCGAGCGATAGTCGTAGAAGCCCATCAGTGCCATGTCGCCGCCGGCATGGCGGGATTCCTGATAGGAGGAGAACAGGCGGTATTGCTCGGCGGTGGCCTTGGCGGCGACCTTTTCGGCGATCAGATGCTCGTTCTGTTTGTAGATGCGGCGGAAGGAGCGCTTCTGCACGAACTCATCGACGACGATCCGCACGGCGACGCAGGCGTTGCAGCCCGGGCAGGACGGCGAATAGGCGATCGAGTGGCTGCGGCGGAACCCGGCGCGCGACAGGCTCTCATGCAGATCCTCCGCATCGAGGCCCGATAGTTCGGTAACGATCTTGCGTTCCAGGCGACCCGCGAGATAGGGACACGGCAAGGGAGCCGTGGTGAAGAAAAAATGTGGTCGCTTGAGCGGAAGATGTTCCATATGCCATCCCTGCAATGGAGCCTGATGTCGATGATACGGACGAGGGCACGCTTCCAGCCACAAAAAAAACGCGCCGGGTCTCTATTCGTTGATGGACCTGCCTTTGTTACAACGATTCAAGACGCCGTAGGTTCATGTCTCCCATGCGAGAGGCGGTGTTTCGCAACTGCGAGATGATCCGAAATAACTCTGTGAAGCCTGACGCTTCTCTTTTCCCAAGCTAGGAGTTATCGAGATGAACTACACCATCCGCACCGCCGCCGCCGTCGCTTCCGTCGTCGCCGGTCTCGCTTCCACCGCCGTCTTCGCCCAGAGCCCGGTCGAGGAACAGACCTCGCAAACCATTCTGGCCCAGCTGGACAAGGATGCCGCCCTGCACGCCGACACGCTGCATGTCGAGACTGTCGGTAACGTCGTCTATCTGACCGGCCAGGTCGACACCGCGCTGGAGAGCGAAGACGCCGAGAGGGCCGCCCTGTCGGTTCCGCACGTCGCGAAGGTGGTCAATCAGCTGTCCTACGGCAGCAACGGCTGAACACCTCGTCTATTCGAGTATCTGAATAATCCAAGCGCCGCCGGGAAAAGACCTGGCGGCGTTTTGCTGCCCGCGTCACTTGCCGAGAGCGACGAAGACTCCGTCCCAATCGGGACCTGGTGGATCCGCCTCGTAGGCGGCGAGACGGGCGGCGTAGAGGTCATACAGCGCGTTCAGGCCCCAGGCCTGTCCGCCGGCGCGGGCCTTGTCGAGAGCGGCGCGCGCCGCGGACCAGGATCGCGCGCGGTAGGAAGCGATGAAGTCGGCGTGAAGAGCGGCCAGGTCGGTAAATTCGGCGCCGCGCGCCACGGACTCGTCGCCGATGAGCGCATGGATCGCCACCGCCTGGGACTTGCCTTTGACCCGGATCAGGTCGAGCGGCAGGATGGCGAAGCCGGGGGCCTGTTTCGCGCAGTCGTCGCCCAGCAGGATTGTCACGCCATAGGTTTTGCTTTGGCCCTCGAGGCGCGAGGCCAGGTTCACCGTATCGCCCAGCACCGAATAATCGAAACGCTGGTCGGACCCCATATTGCCGACCACCGTCGGGCCGCTATTGAGGCCGATTCCGATCCTGATCGGGGTAAAGGGCCCGCCGGTTTGGTGGGCCTCGGCTTCCAGGGCGTCATTGACCGGCCCCAGCCCCGCGACCATCTGCAGCGCGGCGCGGCAGGCGTTCTCGGCATGGGCGGGATCGTCGAGCGGCGCGTTCCAGAACGCCATGATGCAATCGCCCATATATTTGTCGATGGTGCCCCTGTTCCGCAGAATCAGATCGGTCATCGGCGTCAGGAAGCGGTTGATCAGGTGGGTCAGGCCCTCGGCGTCATACTGCTCGGAAATGGAGGTGAAGCCGCGCACGTCGCAGAACAGCAGCGTCATGTCGCGCTTCTCGCCGCCCAGTTTGAGCAGGGAGGGATCGGCCGCCAGGCGTTCGACCATCACCGGCGACATGTAACGGCCAAAGGCGGAGCGCACTCGGCGTTTGCTCGATTCCTCGCGCGCATAGGCGCCGTAGGTGGTGACGATGAACACCAGGACCGTGGTCGAGACCGGAAAGACCGTGTCGTAGAGAAGCCGGTTGGTTGAGAATTCGTGCCAGGAAAAGGCCGTCAGCCCCCCGACCGCCGAGATCAGCAACAGCAAGGTCCAGCGTGCGCCGATCCAGGGAACGAGCCCGATCATCAAGAGGGCGCCGGCCATCGCCGCGACCCATTCGACGGCCGGCGCGTCGGCGGGATTGGCGAGTTGCAGATTGCCGAGAATCGTTTCGATGATCTGGGCATGCAGTTCGACGCCGGGAATATGCGCTTCCACCGCTGTCGTCCGCACATCCTGCAGCCCGGCCGCCGATGTGCCGACCAGCACCAGACGACCCTCGACCTTCCCGGGATCGAATTCGCCGCGAATCACCGACGCGGCCGACAGATATTTTCCGGGATCATGGCGGCTGGCATAGAGCCAGATGCGGCCATGAGCGTCGGTCGCGACCAGATTGGGTTTGACGATGATCCCGCTTATGCCGTCCCGCGTCATCTTGACGCCCAGGCTTTCATTGCCGGTGGCGAGGCGCAGTAATTCGAGCGCCATCGCCGGATAGATCTGGCCGCCGTCGGTGACCGCGGCGGGGACGCGACGCACCACGCCGTCGGATTCCGGCGTTACCGAGAAGACGCCCCACCCCGCGGCAGCCGAGTCGAGCTCCTCGATGTTGCGCAGCAGGTCGGGATAGAACTCCAGCCAAGGTTGCGGCTTGCCGCCGATCAGGGCCACGGTGGGGGCGCGTTTGAGGCGGCTTTGGTCGCGTCCGGTCTCGGCCACGCCGGCCGATCCGACCACCACCCGGCCGCGCCTCAGCGCCGCCGCGAAGATCGCATCGTTGGAGGGAAGGGCGGCCAGGCGCTTGCGGGACTCCTCGTCCAGCCCCTGGACATCCTTGAACAAGGCGGCGGGTGACAGCCGATCCGGTTCGGCGAACACGATGTCGAAACCGATGCCGGCGGCGCCGGCCGCGGTCAAATTGTCCACCAGCCGGGCCAGCAAGGTGCGCGGCCAGGGCCATTGCCCGAATTCCGCCAGGCTGGCTTCATCGATGTCGACGATCATCGCCGGGCGCTCGGACGGGGTCTCGCGCGGCTTCATGACCTGATAGAAATCGAACAGCCGCGCGCGCGCGATGCGCAAGGGCGAGGGGTCGATCACCCGGACGACCAGCATCAGGACCATCGCGGCCAATCCCAGGAGACGTCCGCCCGACAGCAGGGCGATGAGGGCCTTGCGGGCGAGGGGAATACTGAGCTTGGTAATCATCGATAGTGCTCACGTAATGTGACGTTATTTACAGCATGGCATGCGAAATCCCGCTATTCGAGCTGCTATTATGCCTGTAGTCAAAAATGTTCAATTGTAGCTATAATAAAACGTACTTAGCCTCGCTCAGAGGCTTTGCTGAGGGCTTTGCCTGACGAAGGGGGATGGCAATGAAAGCTTTTCCGATAGTTGTGCTTGCGGCGAGCGTTGCGGTGGCGGCTTCGGCCGAGACGACGCCGGACCGGTTGCTGGTCGGCCGCGCGGCGATCATCCAGAATCTGGTGCACGCCAAGGATTCCAAGGAAACGCGCCGCATCAATCTTCAGGACGTGCTGTTCTTCAAGGATCAGATGATCACGGCGGACGCCGCCAAGACGGTGGTCGAGTTCCGCGATGGGTCGACCCTGGAAATGGGCGAGAACGCGGTGATGACCATCGATGAGATGGTGTTCAATCCGACCGACAACACCAACGACAAATCGATCACGCTGGTTTCCGGCACGTTCCGCTTCGTCTCGGGCTTCGTTTCGAACAAATCGAAGGTGGAATTCCATACCGCCGCCGCGACGATCGGCATCCGCGGTTGCGTCATGGCCGCCGTGGTCGATTCCGATCCCAATCATCCGACCGTGGTCGAGATGGCGCAGGGCCAGGCGACCATCGCCAATAAATTCGGCAAGGTCGATCTGGATAAGGGCCAGGCCACCAGCGTGACCGGCACCCGGGCGCCGGGCAAGCCGGACAGCGTGCCGACGCCGCTGGTCGCCGCCGCTCTTACCAAGGTCAACAAGCAGCTGGGGCTCACGCCGAGCTCCTTGCCCGCTTCCAATGCGCAGATGCTGGACCAGACGGCCCGGGCTAATGCGACCGCGACCAAGACCCAGTTGACGATCGCCGCGAACACGGCCAGCGCGCCGGCGCCCATCGTGCCGACCGGCGCCGCCGCGGTCTTCGCCGAGCTCGACAAGGCGGAAAAGATCGGCCTGCTGACCCTGGCGCCGGGCGCCACGCACACCGACGAGCAGAAAGCGTTCGAAACCCAGCTCGACAAGGCTTTCCCGAACGCGGCGCAGACCGTCGCTTCGTTCGACAGCACGAACCGCAAAGCCAATTTGGACAATGAGAAGCGGGCGACCACCCTGGTCGTGACGGGCATCGCCAAGGTGGCGCCCGATCAGGTCCTGCAGGTGATCAACGCGGTCGCCGCGGCCAATCCCGCCCTGGTGGCGACCGTCGCGGCCGCCGCCGCTAAAATCATGCCGGATTCGGCGTCGCAAATCGCCGCCGCGGCGGTGATGGCCGCGCCGGAGATGGCCGGCCAGATCGCGTCGGCGGTGTCTCAGGCGGCGCCGGGCGCCGCGGCGCAAGTGGCGCAGGCAACCTCGCAGGCGGCCACCCAGGCGGCGGCTCAAGCGTCCACTCAGGCCGCTTCGGCGGCCTCGAGCGGCGTTTCGCCGACTTTGACCGCCGCGGTCCGCGCCGCTCTCAGCACCGGGAACACCGCGCCGTTGCAGGCGACGCTCGCCGTCATGGTGGCGGCTGATCCGAGCAAGACCGGCGATATCGCCAATGCCGCGACCCTTGCGATCGCGACGGCGGTTTCGCAGGGCGTGACGGCGGATGCCGACACCCAGGCGGCCGTTACCACGGCAACGGTCACCGCCCTGATCGCCGCGGATCCCGCCGAGGCCGGTTCCGTTCTGGCGGCCGCGCAGACCAATCTGCCCGACAGCCTGCAGACGGTCGCTATCGTCGCCGCTCAATCGTCCCTGGCGCCGGCCGCCGGGGGTGGCCAGCAGTTCGCTCAGAATGCTGGAAACGGCGTCAGGCAGCTGACGCAGACGTTCCAGAGCATCGTGCAGCAGATCATCAATACGTCGGAGATCCCCCGGCGCAGCACCGCCAGCCCGTCTTCCTGATCGGCCGGCATCGCTTTTCAAATCAAGCCCGGGGAGCGATCCCCGGGCTTTTTTATGCTACCAGCGCAGGACGCGCCGGCCGATCAGCGAGCCCAGTCCGGACAGCAGGATGATGGCCAGGCCGTACCACATCAGCACGGACAGGCCGTGATCGTTACGGCAGGCCAGGGCGTGCGCGCCCGAGGCCAGGGATCCCGCCAGCAGCCCGGCGACAGCGCCGGCCTTGGCGGGATTGGTCGGCGCGCCCTTTTTCATGGCGGCCAGGATCAACCCCAGAGCGGGCAGGGACAGCAGGCCGATATCCGCGCTGCACCAGGCCGCCGACAAATTATCGCCGCCGGACGGATCCAGCAGGGCGAACAGCGCGAAAGGCAGCATTCCGGGAATCAACAGAGCCGCGTTGAGCGGGCCGGAAGCGGGCAGGGTGGCCCGCCGCGCCAGAAGATACGCGCCGGCCGCCAGGACGATGGCCCCACTCACCTTGAACAGGAAGGGCTCGCCCAGGGCCATGGCGGCGAAATCCTCGCGGAAGCCGAACAGTGTCCAGACCAGCAGCGTGGCGGCGGCGAAGGACAGGAATAGCGCGATCAGCATGAAGCGGCGGAGCGAGGTCGCGTCGCCGCCCTGGCCCGCGGTGCCGGCCATGCCGTGGATGAGGTCGTCGGTGGCTTGCATTTACTCTTTCTCCCGAAGGGCGGCGGCCTTCAGCCGGGTTAGGGCGCGATGGAAGGTGACACGGATCGCTCCTTCGCTTGTCTCCAGCTTTTCCGCCGTCGCCTTGACGGTCGCCCCGTCGATAGCCAAAGCGCGCACCACCGCCTGCTGGCCTTGCGGCAGGCTGGCGAGATGACGCTCGACATCGAGGGTGGCGCGGTCGAGATCCTCGGCCGGAGCCTCGGCGATCTCGGCCAGATCCTCGAAGGTCAGCTCGAGGCGGCGCGACGATTCGCGGCGCAATTTACGGGCGCCGTCGATGAATTTGTAGCGGGTGATGGCGAAGAGCCAGGGCATGAAGGGGCGATCCGGGTCCCAAGTGTGTCGTTTCGCATGCAGCCCGATCAGGATCTCCTGAACCAGATCTTCGGCGTCATGCGTTTGCAGCCCAAGCTGGGTCAGGCGATACCGCACCAGCTTGCGCAACAGATCCGCGATTTCCTTGAGCAGCCGCTGATAGGCGACCGCGTCTCCCCGTCTTTCGGCCCGCATGGCCTCGGCCCAGGAATTCTCTCGCGACTCCATATGAGGGATCCTTCGTTGCCACCCGACCGGTTATTACAGCGCCGGCAGAAAATATATCTGACACCGCTCCTGTTACGCTCGGCCGGAGCCGCTCGAATAACCAGAAGAAGCGCTTGTTTCGCTGTCTTGTTTTATCGGGAGATTGACTATGTATGTAAAGTTCGCTTTTGCTGCCGCGGCTGCTTTCTCTGTCTTCGCCGCCTGCAGTTCCGAAGCCTGGGCCGATACCCCTGTCGTGCAGGCCAGGAATGTCGTGCTGGTGCATGGCGCCTGGGCCGACGGCTCGAGCTGGGCCGAAGTGATCGCGCGTCTGCAGGCGGCCGGCCTGCATGTCACCGCGGTACAGAACCCGCTGACCAC
>Ga0302314_10017725_pt1 | contig 11913 bp, 10 predicted proteins | sample III_Palsa_N2_3_FD_200533 | JGI IMG/M metagenome (GOLD analysis project Ga0302314, IMG submission 200533) | Peat permafrost microbial communities from Stordalen Mire near Abisko, Sweden - III_Palsa_N2_3 | ecosystem: Environmental > Terrestrial > Soil > Palsa > Peat permafrost | place: Sweden...
CGAGCTCGGCACCCGGCACCAGCAGGCCGGTCGGCGGCAGATGGGCCACGCGGATCACGGCCGGCACGGCGTCGGCGCCCTGGTGGGCCACGCGCGCCAGGTCGTCGTGCGGCAGCAGGTGTTCGTCTGGCGCGCCGAAATGGTGGGCGATGGCCCGCAGATCGGTGTGGCTCCACGCCACGTCGCCTTTCAGGCGCCGGTACGACTGCGAGCGATCGACGTTGATGATGCGGGCGATCTCGGACGCGTGGTTGTGCTCCTTGACCCCGTGCGAGAGCAGGAATCGGCGCACGTTGACGCTGGTGGCCGGCTCCGCCGTGCCGTCGAGCTCGAGTGGAGGGCGGTGCTGCGCGGTGTCGTCCATGGGCTTCATTCGCCAAGCTAGGGGGAGCATCCAGTCTAGCGCGATTCACACCAAAATGCCCACAAATATCGGATTGATGGGCTGAAAATTGTGTGTCACAGTCACTTCAAGCCAACAAACAGGCCATCGATCATGAAGTGTTGTGGCCGATCGCAACAAATCGTGCCTGTGGCGATTCAACTTGCCTGAGGCAAGACATCAAGGGGAAGACGATGACGCAAACCGGTGTTGCCAAAGGGCCCAGCGACCAGAAGACGCTCAACGAGGAACTGATCGAGGGCCTGGCGGAGGTGGCACGACGAAACCCGCAGCACGCCGTCGAGCTGTTCGGCGTGCCGCTGGGCGTGGCGATCCGCCTGGCGGCCATGGCCGATGCCCAGCTCGACGACCTGGCCACCACGCCCGTCGCGCTGTGGCGCCCGGCGCTCACCGAGCGCCTGGTGCGCCGGTTGCCCGAGCGCCGCCCGATGCTCACGCCCGACCACGAGGTCTACCGCCCGCTGGTCAAGCGCATCAACCGGCTGGCGCTGGCCACGTTCGTGCGCTACGCCGACGATGCAGCCAGTGCGGCGCTGGTGTGCGACATCACCGATCGGGAGGTGATTCGCGCACTGCAGGAACTGCCCGCTTTTGCCTTCCTCGAATGGGGCGGCAACCCGGGCACGCTGCTGGCGGTGCCCCGCCTCAGCGACGCGCTGATCGACCGCCTGTTGCGCGCCGACGACGACGGCGTCGAGCCCGGCCTGCGCGGACTGCTGGCACTCACGCAGTGCTGCGAGCAGGAATTTGCGCTGATCCGCCACGCGGTGCAGCAGGAGAGCGCGGCCTACCGCGTGGCCGAGCGCCGCGCTGTCGGCAAGCGGTCCGGCCGTCCGCCGTCCAGCTTCCTGATGCCCGGCACGTCCAGCCTGATCCTGGCGATGCTGCGCCACCAGATGCGGCCCACCGAAGTCGAAGACCGCATGCTCGCCACCAGCGACGTGCGCGCCGCCCAGTTGCGCGGCATCGCCGAGGCACTGAACCCGAAGCCCAAGCGTGACAAGGGCGCGCCACGCGACCGAACCCGCGACCATCGCGATTTGTGGGGCAGTGCCTACCGACGCCTCAGCGCCACCGCCGTCTTCTGCCTGCAGCGCCGACTGGTCGATGCCGGGGTCGAAGCCTTCGAGGCCATGGTGTGGGCCTACGACTACTACGCCTGCACCTACGACGCCGACTGCGGCGTGTCGCTCAGTCGCATGCTCAAGGACGTCTTCACGCCGATGCGCGAAGGCGCCGATACCCACCTGGGCCACTGCGCCAAGTGCGGCGTGGTGCACCTCGCGCACGAGGAGAAGACCGGCATCATCGAATGCCCCGTGTGCGTGCTTGCGCGAGCGGGCAAGTATGGGCAGCGGCGTGCGCGCGTGGACAAGGCGGAAGCGACGGCGGTGCGCGACTCCAGGGGGTGGCCGCCCGCGGCGGGATGGCCGGCTTCCGGCGTGGGCTCGCCGCGCGGCTAAGGTCGCTTCAGCGATGATGGAGTCCCAGAAAAATCAGGGAGACGATGCAATGAGATGCGGATCCGCACCCGCCAGAGTCGCGGCCAGGCAGGTCGGCCGGACGCTTGCGCTGATCGGGTTGCTGGCGTTGTCGCTGGCCGGGGCCGCACCAGCTCAGGCCGACGAACCGGGGCGCGTGGATCAAGCCCCCATCGAGCTCTCCACGCCTTCGGGCACCTTGCGCGGCTCCTTGACGATTCCGGCCACGCTGCCGCCCTGGCCGGTCGCGTTGATCCACGCCGGATCGGGTCCGACAGATCGCGACGGCAACAGCCTGGCCGCGGGCTTGCACGCCGATGCGTTGAGGGCGCTCGCGGCTGGACTCGCAACACACGGCATCGCCTCCGTGCGCTACGACAAGCGCGGCATCGGCGCCAGCGCGATGGTTGACGAGACGACGCTGCGCATCGACACCTATGTAGCGGATGCCAGCGCGTGGATCGCCCTGCTGCGCGCCGATCGCCGCTTTTCCTCCGTCACGTTCATCGGGCACAGCGAAGGCGCCCTGATCGGTGCACTGGCCATCAAGTCGCAGGCGGTGGACGCGCTGGTCTGGATCTCCGCGCCCGCCGCGCCTGCGGCCGACATCCTGCGCGAACAACTCAAGGGCAAGCTGCCGCCGGAGCTCGAGGCCGAGAACGCGCGCATCCTGTCGTCGCTGGAGGCCGGCCGGCGCGTGGACGACGTTCCTGCGGCGCTCGCGTCCTTGTACCGGCCGTCCGCGCAGGGCTACGTGATCTCCTGGTTCCGATTCGATCCGTCCAGGGAACTGGCGAACGCCGCCGCGCCGGTGCTGGTCGTTCAGGGCACCTCCGACTTGCAGGTGGCAACGCGCAACGCCGATCTGCTGAAGGCCGCGCGACCCGATGCTCGCATCGTGACGATCGCGGGCATGAATCACATGCTCAAGCAGACTGGCGACGATCTTCAGCGGCAGCAGCAGTCGGTGGGCGATCCCGCGATGCCGCTCGCGCCGGGCTTGGTCGACGCGATCGCGAAGTTCATTTCAGAGGCGCCGAAGCTGCACGCGGTGCCGGTCTTGCGTTAGATGCTTCGCGCGCCCCGCCGCAGTAGCGTCACGTCCTTTCGGCGGCGTCGGGCACCGCGCGAAACAGTGCGTTGAGTTCGGCTCCCGTCGCAGCGCCAGCAAAGCCGTCGAAGACGCCGTGCTCCGCGATCGCCTTGGCGGCTCGCATGAAACCGCCCCACGCCGTGCGTGCCATCGCGCCGCCGACGCTGACCCGGCGCACGCCCAGCGCGGCGACGTCGGCCAGCGTCAGGTCGCCGGCCGAGCTCACCAGCAGGTTCACGGGCCTGGGCGCGACGGCGGCGACCACCGCCGCGATGTCTTCCCGCGTGCGCAGGCCAGGCGCGTAGAGGCAATCGGCGCCCGCCTCGGCGTACGCGCGCAGGCGGGCGATCGTGTCGGCCAGGTCGGGGCGGCCGTGCAGGAAGTTCTCCGCGCGGCCGACCAGCAACGTGTCGCCGCCGGCGGCGTCGATCGCCGCGCGTGCGGCGCGCAGGCGAGCCACCGCCGTGGCCAGGTCATGAATCGGTTGCTCGGCATCGCCCGTCGAATCCTCGATCGACAGGCCGGCGACACCGGTCTCGATGGCCAGCCGCACGCTCTCGGCCACCGCCTGCGGATCGGCGCCATAGCCGCTCTCGAAGTCGGCGTTCACCGGCAAGTCCGTGGCGGCGACGATCTCGCGCAGATGAGCGATGACTGCGTCACGCGACATCGCACCGTCGGCCTGGGCCTGCGTCCACGCGAAGCCGGAGCTGGTGGTGGCGAGGGCCTTGAAGCCCAACGACTCGAGGTAGCGCGCGCTGCCGGCGTCCCATGGATTGGGAATCACGAAGCAACCGGTTTCGTGCAGCGCGCGGAAGGCGCGGCGACGTGCAGCGATGGTCGAAGGCGAGGCGGTCATGGGAACTCCGTGCTGAATGATTGGCTGCGAGCTTGGCACGCAGTGCGAGTGGCGCGTTTCGCCGGGCGGCGAATCAACGCGGCCAGACCATGTCGACCAACGTGTCCACGTCGGGCTTCCTGCCCGCCGCCTTCGCCGCGTCCTTCCACTCCTGCGGCGCCGGTGCGTAGGCGGTCGGCGGCTTGTCGCTCCACACGCTCACGCGCAGCGCGAAGATGATCTCGCCGCTCTTGACGGGCATCGTCGGCGTGGTCGCGACGGTATGCGTCAACGCGGCCATCGTCACGGCACTCAATGCGGGCTTGAAGTCGAACCAGGTGCGCGCCTGGTTGCCCGGGCGCACGGCCACGACGATGAAGCCGGCGGACGGGATCTGCTGCGGGTTGGCGCGCATCGTTTCGGTGGCGGCCGCTCCCAATGTCTTCAGGTAGGCCGCCATCGCATCGGCGCCGCCGGCTACGCGCTGCTCGATGAGCGTGCCGGGCTGCAGCAGCACGACGTCGTGCTGGCGCAGCGGCTCGACGGCGTGGGCGCTTGCGGTGGCAGCCAGTGCGAGCGCTGCGGCGAACAGGCGTATCGAGGGCGGGGGGGCGAGGCGCGAAATCGTCATGCGCTGATTTTCACACCATCGCAAGACCCCCAAGCCGGGAGAAAGGGCATGCTCACTCTTAGAGAAATCGCCCTGAGGCAGACGCATGTCGCCCTGGTTGCGAGCAGAACGCCCGAGCATGTCCTCAACCGGCGATGACCCCGTACACCCGCTCGGGGAGGACCCTCGCGAATGCGGTCGCATCCTGCGATGGCCCCTCGACCGCGAACTCCGGCTGCGCCGTGTCGCGGCGATGCGTCTCACCGCTCGGCCGGCCATTCTTGTCGCTGAGTGTCGCCACGAGCGGATGGGGGCCGGCGACAGGTCGCCTGATCGCCACACCGATCTCTCCGGAATTCAACCTCACCAGGCTGCCTGGCGGATGGACACCCAGCGTCCGGATGATCGCCATCGCCAGAGGATCGCCGGGATGTTGCTGGAACAACTGGCGAACGGCGATCTGCGGCACCATCGGCTGACGCTTGGCACGCGGACTGATCTTCGACATGTAGACGTCGACTGCACGCAGGACTTGTGCCGGCTGACTGACTTCGCCTTGACCTCGTGGATAGCCACCGCCTCCTGGTCGTTCATGGTGGGCCGCCACCGCGCCCAACCACTCCTCGTCGTCGATTCCTGCCGCCCGAAGCATGGCCGCCGTGGCCTCCGGGTGGGCACGGATCTGTTCGAATTGCTTCTTGGTCGGAGGCGTGTCTTGCTCGGCCATGGTCGCCTGGAGTTCGAGTATGGACAGGTTCATCGTCAGGGCCGCGCTGCCGATCGAGGCGCATTGCGCTGCCGGCCATCCAAGTTGGCGGCCGGCCAACAGCACCAGGACTGCACAGTGGATGGCGTGCCGCAACGGATACAGCGCGTACCGGCGATCTTCCTGGCGAGCACAGAGAAAGAGTGCGACGTCAGGATCGCGATCCACCAAGGCTTGAAGCGTCATGAAGAACGGCGCAATGGCGTTGCCAGGCTGTTCCTTGCGCGAGAGCGCGCGGGAGAGCTTGTCGAATTGCCACAGCAGCCGTTCCCATCGATCGAACAGCGAAAGCTGCACCACGACGGGCGCCTGCGAAGACGCGGCGCGGGCCTTGCGTGCGGCCTCGACCAAAGCCCGTTCGGCCCACGCGCCCCGTTCGATCAGGGCATCGAATTGCGCCTCGTCGGCCAACACCTGGCCTTCGTTCAACAGCAAGCGGTGTTGGGAGTCGAACACTCGAAACGGGAGCGCCTGCCCGATTCGCAGGATATCGCGAACTTGCGAGAGCGGGATGCGATCCGAGGTGGTCATCGACAGAGCGGGTTGTCCGGGCTCAGTGTGGGCTCAGAAACGGGCAAAGTCCAGTTCGAGTCCGTTTGCCAGGTGCTCCTGGAAGCAAGTCGAGATATAAAGTCGGTCATGAAACCCGTGAACCCGAACGGCGGCCTTGTCTATTCGACGGAGGCCGGCCGCATGTGCCCCGTCTGTCGCCAAGCGGTGGCGCAATGCGCCTGCAACAAGGCCGCGGCGCCGCCGACCGACGGCGTCGTGCGCCTGTTCTTCGAAACCAAGGGCCGCGGCGGCAAGGGCGTGACGGTGGTGCGCGGGCTCGGGCTGGCCGACCCGGAACTGACGGCGCTGGGCAAGAAGCTCAAGGCCGCATGCGGCGTCGGTGGCACGGCCAAGGACGGCGTCGTCGAATTGCAGGGCGATCATCGCGAGCGCGTCATGACGTTGTTGAAGGCGCAGGGCCTCAACGTCAAGAAGGCCGGCGGCTGAACCTCAGTCGGCAGGCAGTTCCGGTGCCTCACGCAACTGGATCATGTTGCCTTCCGGATCGCAGCCATCGCACACGCGCAGGCCCTGGAAATCCCATTCCGTCCCGGGCGGATTCAGCTCGCCACCGGCGGCCTGGGCGGCGGTGCGCGCGTCGGCGAGGCTGTCGACCGCGAAGCTCAGCTTGAACGCGGTGTTCTCGCGCCGCGCCGGCGGCGTCGAGATCACGATGCGGGCGGCGGTGGCGGCGGGGATCGCGACGACGACCAGTTCGTAGGTCTCCGACTCGAGCACGACGTGATCATCGACCTCGTGGACGATCTCCAGGTCCGCCACGGCGGCATAGAACCGGGCGAGGCGCGCGATGTCCTTGGCGTAGACGATGGCGCCGGCGGTGAAAGGGTTGGCCATGATGTGATCCTCGGGGAAGTTCGGCGGCAGTATGCCGAATTCTCCCGCGGTCGTGGCGCCGCGATCAGGCCAGTTCTGCGCGCAAGGCCTTTGCCGCGTCCACCATGTTGCGCAGCGCGGCTTCGGTCTCGGGCCAGCGGCGCGTCTTCAGGCCGCAGTCCGGGTTGACCCACAGGTTGGCCGGCGGCACCACGGTGGCGGCCTTGCGCAGCAGGTGCAGCATGGCGTCGCTGCCCGGCACGTTGGGCGAGTGGATGTCGTAGACGCCCGGGCCGATCTCGTTCGGATATTTGAAGTCCCCGAAGCCGCGCAGCAACTCCATGCCGGAGCGGCTGGTCTCGATCGTGATGACGTCGGCGTCCATCGCCGCGATGTCGGGCAGGATGTCGTTGAACTCCGAGTAGCACATGTGCGTGTGGATCTGCGTGGAATCGCGCACGCCGCTCGCGCTCACGCGGAACGCGTGAGCGGCCCAGCGCAGGTACGCGGGCCACTGCGCGCGACGCAGCGGCAGGCCTTCGCGGATCGCGGGTTCGTCGATCTGCACGATGCCGATGCCGGCCGTTTCCAGGTCGGTGACCTCGTCGCGGATCGCCAGTGCGATCTGCAGCGCCGTGGCGGCGCGCGGCTGGTCGTCGCGCACGAACGACCACTGCAGGATCGTGATCGGGCCGGTGAGCATGCCTTTCATCGGACGCGTGGTCAGCGATTGCGCGTACACCGTCCAGTCCACCGTCATCGCGTTGCGGCGCGCCACGTCGCCGAACAGCACCGGCGGCTTCACGCAGCGCGAGCCGTAGGACTGCACCCAGCCGTTGGCGGTGAACGCGAAGCCGGCCAGCTGCTCGCCGAAGTACTCCACCATGTCGTTGCGCTCGGCCTCGCCGTGCACCAGCACGTCGATGTCCAGCGCCTCCTGCTTCATGACGGCCAGCGCGATCTCGCGCTGCATCGCCTCGCGATAGTTCGGCGCGGAGAGGTCGCCGCGCTTGAACGCGGCGCGCGCAGCCCGGATCTCGGGCGTCTGCGGGAACGAGCCGATCGTGGTGGTAGGAAACGCCGGCAGCTTGAAGCGTTCGCGTTGCAGCGCCTGGCGCGCCGGAAATGCGGACGTGCGGCGATCGGCGTCTTCGGGCAGCGCGGCCAGGCGCGCGGCCACCAGTGGATTCTTCACGCGCGGGCTGCTGGCGCGCGCGGCCACCGCGGCGCGGGCTGCGAACAGCTCGCCGCGCACGGCCTGCTCGCCCTCGGTCAGCGCGGTCTTGAGCGTCTTCAGCTCGGTCAGCTTCTCCTGCGCGCCGGCCAGCCAGCTGCGCAGCTCGGCGTCCAGCGACGCGTCCTCGGCCAGCGTCATCGGCACGTGCAGCAACGAGCACGACGGCGCGATCCACAACGGACCGCTGCGCTTGTCGACGACCTGGCGCAGCTGCGCGAGGGCCTTGTCGAGATCGGAGCGCCAGATGTTGCGGCCGTCGACGATGCCGATCGACAGCTCGCGATGCGCCGGCAGCCAGTCCAGCACGGCCTGCAGCTCGTGGCCGGCGCGCACGGCGTCCACGTGCAGCGCGGCCACCGGCAGCTTAGCGGCCAGGCTCAGGTGATCCTCGAGCGGCGAGAAATAGGTGGCCACCATCAGCTTGACCTGGGCCGTGTTGAGCGCGTGGTACGCGCGGTCGAAGGCGAGCGACCAGGCGCCGGGCAGATCCAGGCCCAGGATCGGCTCGTCGAGCTGCACCCACTCGACGCCGGCGGCGCGCAACTGGCCCAGCAGCGAGACGTAGGCAGGCAGCAGCGTCTCCAGCAGGTCGAGGCGGTCGAAGCCGTCCTGCTTCTCCTTGCCCAGCCACAGGAAGGTGAGGGGGCCGACGAGGGCGACCTTGGGCACGTGGCCCAGCGACCGCGCCTGCGCGACCTCGGCGAGCAGGCGCGTGGCGGACAGCTTGAACGTGGTGGCCGCATCGAACTCCGGCACCAGGTAGTGGTAGTTGGTGTCGAACCACTTGGTCATCTCGAGCGCGGCGGTGCCCCCGCCGTCGCCTTTTCCGCAAGCGCAGTCTTCGCCGTGCACATGCTCGTCGGCGACGCCGCGCGCCAGCGTGAAGTAGCGCGCGAGATCGGTCTCCTGGCCGCTGAAGCCGAAGCGGGCCGGCGCGCAGCCGAACAGCTGGATGTGGTTGGCCACCTGGTCGTAGAACGCGAAGTCCCCCACGGTGACGACGTCGAGGCCGGCATCGCGCTGCAGCGCCCAGTGGCGTTCGCGCAGTTGCGCACCTACGGCCTCCAGGGCGACGGCGTCGATCTCGCCGCGCCAATGGCGCTCGAGGGCGAACTTCAGTTCGCGTTGGGCGCCCATGCGCGGGAAGCCGAGGGTATGAGTGCGGATCATGATGAGCAATCTTCTAAATGAGTCTGTTGCAATGATCGGCAAAAGACCTCTATGATTCAAACGAAACATTTTCGGGTTCATCATGAATCCTGCTCAAGCATGCCCCAATCGCCTCTCGAACTCCGCCACCTGAAGACGCTGCGCGCCTTGCGCGAGACCGGCAACCTGTCGCGCGCTGCGCAGATGCTCAACGTCACGCAGTCCGCGCTGTCGCATCAACTGAAGGGGCTGGAGTCGCACTACGGCGCCGAGCTGTTCGAGCGCAAGTCGAACCCCGTGCAGTTCACCGCGGCGGGCCAGCGCCTGCTGCGCCTGGCCGACGTCGTCGTGCAGCAGGTGGACGACGGCGAGCGCGACGTCGCCCGCCTGATAGCAGGCGCCACCGGCACGCTGCGCATCGCCGTCGAGTGCCACACCTGCTTCGACTGGCTCATGCCGGCGATGGACGCGTTCCGCACGCGCTGGCCCGAGGTGGACCTGGACATCGTCTCGGGCTTCCACGCCGACCCGGTAGGCCTGCTGCACCAGGGCAAGGCCGAGGTGGCCATCGTCTCGGAGTCGGCCGAAACCGAGGAGGCCAACGTCGCGTTCCTGCCGCTGTTCAGCTTCGAGATCGTCGCGATCCTGCCCAACGACCACGCGCTGCTCGCGCGTTCGCACCTGACGGCCAGGCACTTCGCCAACCAGACCTTGATCACCTATCCGGTGCCTGACGAGATGCTGGACCTGGTGCGGCGCGTGCTCGTGCCCGCGGGCGTCACGCCCGCGCGCCGAACCACCGAGCTGACGGTGGCGATGCTGCAACTGGTGGCCAGCGGCCGCGGCCTGGCGGCGCTGCCGCTGTGGGCGGTCAAGAGCTACCTGGATCGCGGCTACGTCGCGAGCCAGCGCATCGGCGCGCACGGCCTCACCGGGCGGCTGTATGCGGCCGTGCCGGAGACCTTGCGCGAACGGCCGTACGTGGCGGAGTTCGTGCGGCTGATGCGGGAGATGTCGCTGGCGACCTTGCCCGGAGTGACGCTGCTGTAGTTCGACGGCTGCCAACGTCGATTCGTGGAGGCTTCCCTTGAAGTCCCGCGCTCCTCTCCCAATTGCGGCCCGATGCCACAGCCGCGGCGACTCGCCGCCTTTCACGACATGATGCAGCTCGCGCCACCGACCTTGTCCAGACGGCTCCGCGGGGCGGTGCGCGCGGCGCTCGTTCGGCTCGCCGCCTGGCGTGACGGCGTGTCGAAGGCGCTCGCTCCCGTTCGATCGGCGGTGCCCTACGACTGGTTCACCGACGCCGAGATCGCCGGCTACGACGCGTCGTTCGACGCCGACGACCCGGCCCGCATCGACGATGCGACGTGGCGCGACCTGGAGGTCAAGGCACTGTTGCGACGCATCGGCGATGGCGCCAGCATCTACGCACGCCAATACCTGTTCCACCGGCTGCGCCGCGGCGCTACGTTCGAGCGCGGAGTGCGACCGGCGTGGATGGGCTCGGACACCGATGCGGAGCAAGTGCTGGCGCGCACCGCGCCGGCGCGGCTCGAGCTGCGGCGCCAGGACATGGAGGTGACGCCCATCCTGTTCCACGGCCAACTGGCCGCCATGCCCGCGTGGTTGAGGCACCTGCGCTGGGCCAAGGCGGCCTGGATCGTGGCACTGGTCCTGGCATTCACCGCCTGGGGCGGTCTCGGTGTCGTGCTCGCACTGGGCTACCTGGGCGTCTATGGAGCCGTGGAGATCCGCTTTCATGCGACGTTGGCGCTCTGCCGACGCCAGCGGCGTGCCGTGCTGGCGATGCTGATGGCGATCGCCGATCTCGGCGACGTCGCGCGAGCGACGCCGCATCCTGTCCTGGATGACCTGGCTGCCGCTGTCGACGACGCGCGCCGCCTGCTGCGCGAACTCGATTTCGATGCGTTTGAACGCAAGGTGATGGCGACGGACTACGTCAACCTGCTGACGCTGCAGGAGTTCGCCATGGCGCCTGCGCGCATCGCCTGTCTCGAGGGCCATCTGGCACGACTGCGCGCGCTCTATGCGACGCTGGCGGAGTGCGAAGGGCGGCTGTGCCTGATGACGCATCTGCAGCTGCAGCCGCGCTGGTGTTGGGCGCGCGAGTCTTCCGCCCGCGACGTGTTGCTGGCCGACATGGCCAACCCGTTGCTGGATGCGGCCCAGCGGCTGTCGCTGAACCTGCAGGGCGACGGCGCCTTTCTCACCGGCCAGAACGGCGTCGGCAAGAGCACGTTCCTGCGCGGCGTCGGCCTGAACCTGCTCGTCGCGCGTGCGTTCGGCTATTGCTACGCCACGCAGGCGGCCCTGCCGACGGTGCCGGTGTGGTCCAGCATGGTCCACGAGGATTCGATCGAGATTGGCGACAGCCTCTACATGGCGGAGATGCGCCGCGCGCAGACCCTGCTGCGCGTCGCCGATAGCCCGCGCGACGCGGTATTCCTCATCGACGAGATCTTTCGCGGGACGAACCACATCGAGTCGGTGGCCGGTGCCACCGCAGTGCTCAATCGGTTGGCGGTGCGTGGCGCGGTGATCGTGTCGTCGCACAACGTGGTGCTGGCGCCGTTGTTGCGCGCGCGTCTCGCGCCCTGGCGCATCGTGCGCACTGGCGCGGACCTGTTGTGCATCGAGCCCGGCGTGCTGCTGGAGCCCAACGGCATCGACATGATGCGGCACTACGGCATCGCGGACGACGTGCGCGCCGAAGCCCTGCGTGTGCACGACTGGTTCGCCGGCCACGTGGCCACGCCGGTCACGTTTCCGGAGCTGGCCTGACGGTAGACTGGGCGCTTCCCCAAGCGCTTGTCCTGGAGCCGACGATGCCTCGTTCCCTGCTGAACTCCGACCCCGAACTGGACCTCATCCTCGAGCGCGTCGTCGACGTGCCGCGTCACCTCGTCTGGGCCGCCTGGACGCAGCC
>Ga0302314_10017726_pt1 | contig 11913 bp, 11 predicted proteins | sample III_Palsa_N2_3_FD_200533 | JGI IMG/M metagenome (GOLD analysis project Ga0302314, IMG submission 200533) | Peat permafrost microbial communities from Stordalen Mire near Abisko, Sweden - III_Palsa_N2_3 | ecosystem: Environmental > Terrestrial > Soil > Palsa > Peat permafrost | place: Sweden...
AAGGTCGCAGAGCAGACCTCGGGCGGCGGCATGCGCAAGCTGTCGGAGGCGCTGGCGTGGCCGGCCCTGCTGCGCAAGCTGGACCGGATCGACCCGAGCTTCAGGAATTAGCGAAACCCCTCTCCCCTTGCGGGAGAGGGAGGGGCCCAGCGAAGCTGGGAGGGTGAGGGGTCGAAGGACGCTTGCCGCATAGCGCAGCAAGACCCCTCAACCTTCCCACGCGCCTATCGACACGCGGGCCCCTTCCTTCTCCGGCAAGGGGAGAAGGATCGCGCGCCTATCCCTTAGCGACCGGCGCGCTCCACCCCAGTCCCAGGCTCTTCTGCAGCGAGACGTAGTCCGCCACCAGCTGCGCACGGGCGGCGGCGAGGTTCTGCTCGGCCGAGAGGCGGTTGCGTTCGGTGTCGAGCTGGTCGATCAGGCTGGCCGTCCCGGCCTGGTAGCGCTGTAGGGTCAGGACGGCCGAACGGTCCGCCGAGGCCTTCACCCGTTCCAGGCTGACCACGTTGTCGCGCTGGCGGCCGAAGCGGGACAACGAGGTCTCCGCGTCCTGCAGCGCCGAAAGCACCGCGCCCTGGTATTTCGCCGCCGCCTCGTCGCGGCCAGCCTCGGCCTGGGCGATCTTGGCGCGGGTGCGGCCGAAGTCGAGGATGTTCCACTGCAGCACCGGGGCGACCACCGGGGTGAAGCTGCCGCCGTCGAACAGGTGGCCGATGTCGGTGGAGCCCCAGCCGATATCGCCCAGCAGGTTGATCTTGGGGAACAGGTTGGCGACCTGCTCGCCGATCTGGGCGTTGGAGGCCGCGAGCGCGCGCTCGGCCTGGCGGATGTCGGGCCGGCGGCGGATCAAGGCGCCGGGATCGCCCACCGCGACCATGGCCGGAAGTTCCGGGATCGGTTGGGCGGCGCTCAGTTCCTGATCCAGGGCGCCGGGTTCGCGGCCGGTCAGCACGGCGAGCTGGTCCAGGCTGGCCTCGATCTGGGCCTTGAGCGGGATCAGCGTCCCACGGGTGGTCTCGACCTGGGTGCGCAGGCGCTCGATCTCGGCGTCGGAGACCACGCCGCGCCGGCGACGCTCCTCGGTAAGGGTGAGTTCGCGGCTTTCCAGCTCGGCGGACTGGTCCGACAGGTCCAGCCGTCGCTGCTGGTCGCGCAGGCCGACATAGGCCTGGGCCACCTCGGCGGCGAGGGAGACGTGCAGGTCTTCCAGTTCCGCTTGCGACATCTGCGTCTGCGCCCGGGCCGCCTGGATCGCCCGGCGCGTCCCGCCGAACAGGTCCAGTTCCCAGGTGGCGTCGAAGCCGGCGTCATAGAAGTTCAGGTCGCCGCCTGAACCCAGCGTCTGGCCAGCCGTCGCGCTATTGTTTCCGCCCAGGCCGGTGTCTGGGATGTGGGTCCGCAGATAGATCGCCGTGCCCGACGCGGTGGGCAGTTCGTTGCGCTTCTGCTGGCTGAGCACGGAGCGGGCCTGGCGCAGGCGAGCCTGGGCGGCGTGGACGTCGGGGCTGTCGGCCAGGGCCGCGTCGATCAGGCGGTCGAGTTCGGGATCGTCCAGCGCCTCCCACCAGCGGGCGGCGGGCGGTGCGGTGTCGGCCTTCGCCACAGGGGCGCGATGGAAGGCCTGGGCCTGTTCCGCGACCGGCGCGGCATGCGGCGGCCCCTGATAGTTCGGTCCGACCACGCAGGCGCCGAGCGACAGCGTGGCGGCGGTGGCGAGCAGGGAAAGGGCGATGTGGCGGGTCATGGTCAGCCTTGCCTCAATGCATCGCGGTGGGGCCGCCCCGGCGTGGGGTGCGCAGCAGGAAGACCAGCGAAATGCTCGCCAGCAGGGCGACGCCGAGCATCCAGAAACATTCCGAATAGGTGATCACCAGGGCCTGCAGATCGATCTGAGCGGCGAGCTGCTTGAGCGCTTGCATCCGGCCGTAGGCGAGGTCGCCGCCGCCGCTGGCCGCGAAGTTGGCCGCGCTGCCGGCGATGCGCGACTGGGCCAGCAGCGAATTGCCGGTGACCGCCTCGCGGATCATGTCGCCGTGCGCCTCCACCCGGCGATCGATGAACAGGCCGAGCAGGGCCAGGCCGATCGAGCCGCCGAGGTTGCGCGCCATGTTGTACAGGCCGGCCGCGTCGCCCGCGTCCTCCCGCGCCACCGCCCCGACCGAGGCCTGGTTCAGCGGCATCATCGCCATGATCTGGCCCACCCCCCGCAGCAGCTGGGAGGCGATGAAATCGCCGCCGGCGCTTTCGGCCGTCAGGTGGGTGTCGAGGAAGGCGCTCCAGGCCAGGCAGATCAGGCCTCCCGTGATCATCATCTTCATGTTCACCCGCCCCAGCAGTTGGGGCAGGATCGGCATCATCATGAAGGCCGGCACGCCGGAGATCAGCAGGATCTGGCCAGCCTGGAAGGCGTTGTAGCCCGCCACGTTGCTGAGGAACTGCGGCAGGATGTAGAGCACGCCGTAGAGCACCGAGCCCACCACCAGCACGATCAGGATCACGCTGGCGTAACTGCGGTTCAGCAGCAGGCGGAGCTTGATCACCGGCTCCTTGGCGAACATCTGCGAGAGCAGCAGCACCACGAAGCCGACGCCCGAGACGATCGACAGGCCGGTGATCAGCGAGGACTCGAACCATCGCTCCCGCTGGCCCTCCTCCAGCACCGTGGTCAGGCAGCTCAGCCCCGCCGTCATGCCGAAGATGCCGAACCAGTCCGCGCGCCGCAGCAGCCCGAAGTTCGACTTCGTGTGCGGCAAGCCCAGCAGCAGCAGGGACGCGAGGGCGAAATAGACCGGCACGTTGAGGAAGAAGCACCAGCTCCAGCTGATGTTCTCGGTCAGCCAGCCGCCCACCACCGGACCCACCAGCGGCCCCAGCAGCACGATCAGACCGAACATGGTCATGCCGATCGGCATCTGTCGCCGGGGCAGGCGGGTGGCGACGATGGTCTGCGCGGTGGGGATCAGCGCGCCGCCGGTGAAGCCCTGACCGATCCGCCCGATGATCATCTCCGGCAGGCTGTGGGCCAGGCCGCACTGGATCGAGAACAGGGTGAACAGGGTGGCGCAGGACAGCAGGAAGGTCCGCAGCCCGAACACCCGCGTCAGCCAGGCGGTGAGCGGGATCATCACCACCTCGGCGATCAGGTAGCCGGTGGCGATCCAGGTGCCCTCGGTGCCGCTGGCGCCGATCTCGCCCTGGATCTGGGGCAGGGCGGAATTGGTGATCGAGATGTCCAGCGAGGCCATCAGGGCGCCGAGCGACCCGGCGCCCACGGCGATCCAGTCGGCGAGCGAGGCGTTGGGCTCATGCGCCGGCTGGCGCGCGGCGGCCTCGCTCACTGGAGGTGCTCGCGGCGCATCTCGTCGCGACCGCTGCGGGTGTCCACGATCACCGTCGCGGACAGGCCTGGGATCAGCACCTTGCGGACCTCGGGGCCGGCGTCGATCTGGATGCGCACGGGCGCGCGCTGCACGATCTTGGTGAAATTGCCGGTGGCGTTCTCGGGCGGCAGCAGGGCGAACTGGGCGCCGGTGCCGGGCGAGAAGCTCTCCACCCGTCCGTGCAGCTTGGCGTGGGGCAGGGCGTCGATGCGGATTTCGACCGGCTGGCCGGCCCGCATCAGCCCGACCTGGGTCTCCTTGAAGTTGGCGGTCAGATAGACTTGCCGCACCGGCACGATCGACATCATCCGCGTGCCGGGCTGGACGTACTGGCCGACGCGCACGGTCTTGTCCCCGACGCTACCGGCGATGCTGCTCCGGATCAGGGTGTCGCCGAGGTCCAGTTCGGCCTGATGCGCGCTGGCCTGGGCCGCTTCGAGTTGGGCCTTCGCCTGTTCCAGGCCGGCCTGCAGGGTGGCGATCTGACGTTGAGAAGAGTCCAGGGCGGCCGTGTTGGTCTTCAGGGTGGCCTCGGCCTGGTCCTGGGTGTTGCGAAGCTGGGCGAGCCGCTCGGTGGTGTCGGCCCCGCTCGCGGCCAGGGGCTGGTAGCGGGCGACCTGCTGTCCGGCGAAGGCCAGGGCCACGCGGGCGCCGCCGAGCTGGGCCTGCGCCTGGGCGATGGCGGCCTGCTGCTGGTTCGCCTCGGCTTCGGCGCGCACGATGTCGGCTTTTCGCGCATCCACCGTGGCGCGGGCCTGGCTGAGGGTCGCGAGATAGGACCGCTCGTCCACCTTGACCAGCGGCTGGCCGGCCCAGACCGCCTGGTTGTCGGCCACATAGACGGCGTCGACATAGCCGCTGACCTTGGGGGCCACGATCACCTGGTCGGCATGCAGGTAGGCGTCGTTGGTGGTCTGGAAGAAGCGACCATTGGTCCACCAGCCGAAGGCCCAGAACACCACCAGCACGACCACCACCAGCGCCGCCAATAGAAGCACCACCCGTGTGACGGGATTCCTGAACGGCGAGGGGCGCGCGCCGTTCGTCTTCCCGCTCGTGTCGGGGGTGTCCGCAGCCATGGCGGCCTCTCAATGGGAATGTATGCCGAGTGGAATATGTATTTCGCTTGGCACAAGTGTGTCAACTGGCATAAATTGTGACGCAAGTGTCGAATTAAGCCCGGTCGGGAGTTGGAGTGATGGCCCTATCCTACGTCCGCCGCCGTCCCACGGCCGGCGGATACGCCCGCGGCGAGGAGACCCGCCTGCGGATCATCGAGTCCGCCGTGGAGCTGTTCGGGGGCCAGGGGTTCGAGCGGACGTCCACGCGTGAGATCGCGGCCTTGGCCGGCGTGAACCCACCCGCGCTCCAATATTATTTCGACAGCAAGGAGGGCCTGTACGTGGCCTGCGCCGAGCACATCACCGCGCGGGCCTGGTCGATACTGGAGCCGGCTGTGCGCGACGTGCAGCGCCGCCTGGCGGGGGAGATCGACCTGGAGGGGCTGATCGACTGCGTCTGCACCATCCAGGCGTGCGCGGCCGAATTCCTGCTGCGCTCGGCCGAGGTTCGCAGCTGGTCGCTGTTCATCGGGCGCGAGGAGGGGGCGTGCGGCGCCGGGCTGGCCGGCCAGGTGCTCGAGAAGGGCATGCACAACGAGATCTACGCCACCATCGCCGACGCGATCGGGCGGATCATCGGCAAGCCGGCGGACGATCCCGAGACCCGGGTGCGGATGGTGGCCCTGAACGGCCAGGTCTCGATCTTCCAAGCCTCGCGCGACAAGGCGCTTCGCGCGCTCGGCTGGCAGGATATGGACGCCGAGGGCGTGGCCCTGATCAAGCGCGTGGCCCGCAGCCAGACCGAAGCCGCGCTCCGCGCCGCCGCATCGCCGGCCTTTGGCGCTAAAACCAAGTAATCTTGGTGCGGACGAGAGGACTCGAACCTCCACGCCTTGCGGCGCTGGAACCTAAATCCAGTGCGTCTACCAGTTCCGCCACATCCGCATCGCCGCATCGATAAGGGAAGCGCGCCGGAATTGGGAGAGGGAATTGCATCCTTCGCCCAGGCGCTTTTCGATCCTGGCGCGTTCCTGCAGACGATCTAGAGGCGAAACCCGCGCCGCCTGCGCTCTTGACGCCGTTCTTGCGCCTTTGACGGGCGGGCGGGCGTGCCGTAAACGTCGCGGCTTCGCCGTCCAGGCCAGAGCGCTTTGGGCGGCGCACACATTTAAGGGACCCGCGAGGCGCCAGGCGTCGCCCGCGGGCGATGGCGGAAGACCACGATGGCGATTCAGATCACCCAGAAGTCCGGCGAGGGCCTCAGCCGCGTCTATGGCGTCACGGTTCCGATCAAGGACCTGCTCGACAAGCTCGAGGCCAAGATCGTCGAGATCCGCCCGCAGATGAACATCAAGGGCTTCCGTCCCGGCAAGGTGCCGGCGGCCCACGTCAAGCGCATGTACGGCAAGTCGCTGATGAGCGAGATCGTCCAGCAGACGCTGAACGACGGCCAGCAGCAGGCCCTGGACGAGGCCAAGGTGCGCGTCGCCACGTCGCCCGACTTGCAGCTTGCTGGCGACATCGAGCAGGTGCTGGACGGCAAGGCCGACCTGACCTTCGACCTAGCCGTGCAGGTGATGCCCGAGTTCGATCCGGTGGACATCGCCACCCTGGAGCTGAAGCGTCCGATCCACGAGGTCGGCGACGACGAGGTGGACGAGCAGCTCAAGACCATCGCCGAGCAGAACCGCACCTACGAGAAGAAGGCCGGCGGCAAGAAGGCCAAGGCCGACGACGGCGACATGGTGGTCGCCGACTTCATCGGCCGCATCGACGGCGAGGCGTTCGAGGGCGGTTCGGCCGAGGCGGCCGAGATCGTCATCGGCTCGGGCCGCTTCATCCCCGGCTTCGAGGAGCAGCTCAAGGGCGCCAAGCAGGACGCCACCGTCACGGTGAAGGTCAACTTCCCCGAGGACTACGGCTCGACCGAACTGGCCGGCAAGGCCGCCGAGTTCGAAGTGACGGTCAAGGAACTGCGCGCGCCCAAGGACGAGACCGCCATCGACGAGGAATTCGCCAAGCGGATCGGCTTCGACACGGTCGAGGCGCTGAAGGAGGCGATCCGCAACCAGATCGGCCAGCAGTATCAGGTCGCCAGCCGCTTCAAGGCCAAGCGCGCCCTGCTGGACGTGCTGGACGAGAAGCACGATTTCGAACTGCCCCCCGGCATGGTCGAGAGCGAGTTCGGCGCGATCTGGGGCCAGGTCGAGCAGGAACGCGCCGCCGGCGAGCTGTCCGACGAGGACAAGGATAAGACCGAGGAGCAGCTTCGCTCCGAGTACCGCAAGATCGCCGAGCGCCGGGTGCGCCTGGGCTTGGTGCTGGCCGAGATCGGCCAGCGCAACAACGTCCAGGTCTCCGAGCAGGAGATGCAGCAGGCCCTGATCAACGAGGTCCGCCGCTATCCGCGCGAGCAGCAGCAGCAGGCGTTCGAGTTCTTCCGCGCCAATCCCCAGGCTTCCGCTCAGTTGCGCGCGCCGATCTACGAGGAGAAGGTCGTGGACCTGATCCTGGAGAAGGCCAAGGTCGAGGACGTTCCGGTGTCCAAGGAAGAGCTGTTCAAGGAAGACGAACTGCCCGAGGGCTACGGGGAGTAATATTTTCTCCCTCTCCCTCGACGGGAGAGGGCCGGGTGAGGGTGAACCCGCCGCCGTGGGCTTTTAGCGCATGGTGGGCGGCTCCGCCCGATGTCTGCGCCGCCACCCTCACCCTCCCATTGCTCCGCAACGGGCCCCTCCCTCTCCCATTCGAGGGAGAGGGATCGTGGAGCCGCCTTGCAAGCGGCGCCGCGCCACGCGATATCTGGAGCGACAGCGCGCGGTCGTCCGGCCGCTGACGCCTAGCGACACGATCGAGAGAAAGCCGCCGTATGCGCGATCCCGAACTGCTTATGAGCCTGGTTCCCATGGTGGTCGAACAGACCAGCCGCGGCGAACGGGCCTACGATATCTTCTCGCGCCTGTTGAAGGAGCGGATCATCTTCCTGACGGGTCCGGTTGAGGACGGCATGGCCTCCCTCATCACCGCCCAGCTCCTGTTCCTGGAGTCGGAGAACCCGAAGAAGGAAATCGCCATGTACATTAACTCGCCGGGCGGCGTGGTGACCAGCGGCATGGCGATCTACGACACCATGCAATACATCCGCAGCCCGGTCTCCACCGTCTGCGTCGGCATGGCGGCGTCCATGGGCTCCTTCCTGCTGGCGGCGGGCGAGCCCGGCCACCGCATCGCGCTGCCCAACGCCCGGATCATGGTGCACCAGCCCTCCGGCGGTTTCCGTGGCCAGGCTTCGGACATCGAGCGCCACGCCGAGGACATTATCAAGACCAAGAAGCGCCTGAACGCGCTCTACGCCAAGCACACCGGCAAGCCGATCGAGGAGATCGAGCGCGCCCTGGATCGCGACAACTTCCTGTCCGCCGAGGAGTCCAAGGACTTCGGCCTGGTGGACCACGTCTACGAAAAGCGTGACGCGGCCGAAGGCCTGACGCCCGGCTCCTGACCTGCCGCGCCCCTCGCCTGGATTTCGGGCGAGGGGTCTGACGCTTGAGGACTAAGATGAAGGCGATTTTCCTGCCGCTGCTGGCGATTGCAACCTTGGCGACAGGCCCCGCCCATGCCCAGCATGACGACACCCAGCACAACGGTTCGGTGACCTTCGCCGTGGACCACGTGCGCGACGACAAGGGCCACGTGCGGGTGGATATCTGCACCCGCCCCACCTTCCTGAAATCGGAATGTCCCTACTGGGGCTCGGCGCCCGCTTCCAAGGGCGTGACCACCGTGGTGATCCCCGACGTGCCGCCTGGGGTCTATGCGGCCCAGATCTATCACGACCGCAACGACAACCACGCTGTCGACCGGCGCCTGGGCATTCCGATCGAAGAGGTCGGGTTCTCCAACGACGCCTTCATCGGCCTGCACGGACCGAAATTCGACAAGGCCAGCTTCACCCACGACACGTCGGACCAGAACCTGACGGTCAAGCTGCACCGGTTCGAATAGCCCGGCTGGGCTATTTGTCCCGAAACGATACGCTTGAGTTCAGTTTCACGACACCTGGGCGTGTTTCTGTTCGGCTTTTGAACGAATTTCCGCGAAATTACACAACCGGAGATGGCGCCGTTCCTGCTCCAGGGGAACCGGCTCCGCAGGGAGCTCCACGGCTCTTGGGGGGCTGTGGTCGCGGCCGTCCCCAGACGGCTCTCAGGAGACTGCAAGATGAACAAGACCATCGTGATCGTGGCGGCCTTTGCATCCGCCACCCTGTTCGCCGGCGCCGCTTCGGCCAACGGCCGCGGTTCCAGCTACGGCTCCAACCACAATTCAAACCAAGGCTACAGCCAGTCCAAGGCCTCGACGCCGGCGATCTCGGCCAATGTCGGCGCGAAGGTCGCCCCGCTGAACACCGCGGTCGGCGTCGGCGCCACGGTCGGCGGCCGCAACGGCCTGCTCGACGTCCAGACCGGCATCCATACCCCGTTGGCCAATATCGGCCTGGGCGTCCAGGCGGGCGGCCATGGCGAGCTGCTGTCGCTCGATCTTGGCGCCTTCAGCGGCGGCGTGGGCCACTAGCTGCAGCCTACCCGCTGCTCGTTCCCCCTCCGTGGACAAGCAGCGGGCGGCTTCGATCCACGCGGGCGCAAGTCCATAAAACGAACACCGGGCGGGGGCTCACACCTCCGCCCTTTCCGCGTGCGGCGGTCGCGGGGCGATCGGCGCGCTTGCAGGTGGGGGAAGGGGCGGCCATATGGCGGCCTTCGCTTCGAGTGAGCGCGTATGGGAACGCCGATGGACGCCGATCTGCTGCAAGACCTCGTATCCGCCGCCCTGCGCAGCGGCGCGGACGCGGCCGAGGCGGCGATGGCGGAGCGGCGCGCGCTGAGCGTCACCGTCCGTCTGGGCGAACTCGAAGAGGTCGAGCGCGAGGAATCCCGCGATCTCGGCCTGCGGGTCTTCGTCGGCAAGCGCCAGGCCGTGGTGTCCGGCTCCGACCTGTCGCCCGGCGCCCGCGCCAAGCTGGTGGAACGCGCCGTCGCCATGGCCCGCGTGGCCCCCGAAGACCCCTATGCCGGCTTCGCGCCGCAGGATCGGTTGGCCTCGGGCCCGACGCCCGATCTCGACCTCTACGATCCCTCCGAGTTCTCGGCCGAGACGCTGGAAGACCGCGCCCGCCATGCCGAGGATGTGGCGCGCGGCGTCGAGGGCGTGACCAATACCGACGGCGCCTCGGCCAGCTGGAGCAGCGGAAGCTGGGGCCTAGCCACCAGCCACGGCTTTCACGGCGGCGTCGAGGCCAGCAGCTTTTCCTTGTCCGCTTCGGCCATCGCCGGCCAGGGCGCCGGCATGGAGCGGGGCGGGGAGGGTCGCGCCGCCCGCCATGCCGAGGACCTGCCGTCGCCGGACTTCATCGGCCGCGAGGCCGGACGCCGGGCGGTGGACCGCGTGGGCGCGCGCAAGATCGCCAGCTGCACCGCGCCGGTCATCTTCGAGAACCGCCAGGCCACGTCCCTGCTCGGACCCCTGGTCGGCGGGATCAGCGGGCCGGCGGTGGCGCGGGGCGTTTCCTTCCTGAAGGACAAGCTGGGTCAGCAGCTGTTTTCCCCTGCCGTCACCGTGCTGGATGATCCGTTGCGGCTGCGCGGACTTGGCTCTTCGGCCTTCGACGACGAGGGGGTTGTGGCGACGCCGCGCGCCCTGATCCAGGACGGGGTGCTGACCACCTGGTTGCTGAACTCGGCCTCGGGCCGCCAGCTCGGGCTCGAGACCACCGGCCACGCCTCGCGCGGGCTGGCGGGACCGCCGGGGGTGTCCACCCACAACCTGACGCTCCAGCCCGGCGAGACTTCGCTGGAGGAGCTGATGCGCGAGGCCGGAGCGGGCCTGCTGATCACCTCGATGTTCGGCCCGTCGCTCAACGCCAACACCGGCGACTGGTCCGCCGGGGTATCGGGCTTCTGGTTCGAGGGGGGAGCGATCGCCTATCCGGTCACGGAGATCACCGTGGCCGGGAACCTGCTCGACATCTACGCCCGCATGGTCCCCGGCTCCGACCTGGAGATTCGCGGGTCGACCAATTCCCCATCCGTCCTGGTGGACGCCCTGGCGATCGCCGGGAAATGACCGGGGCCGCCGCCGATCTCGACCTGATCTCGGCGGCGGCGCTGGAAGCGGGCCGGATCGCGCTCGACTATCGCGCCCGGGGACTGGATGTCCGCAGCAAGCCGGGCGGCTCGCCGGTCACCGACGGCGACCTGGCCGTGGACGCTTTCCTGATAGACGCCTTGATGGCGGCGCGGCCGGACTACGGCTGGCTGTCGGAAGAGACGCCGGATACGCCCGATCGCCTGGGCCACAAACGCGTCTTCATCGTCGATCCCATCGACGGCACCAGCGCCTATATGGGCGACAAGCCCTGGTTCGCGATCGCCATCGCCGTGGTCGAGGACGGGCGTCCGCTGGCCGGCGTGGTCCACGCCCCGGCGCTGGACGAGCACTATACGGCCGCCGTCGGGGGCGGGGCTCGACGGAACGGCGAGCTCATCCACGCCAGCGCCACCCGGGTGCTCGAAGACGCCACTATGGCGGGGGACGCCAAGTTGTTCGCCAGCCCGCGCTGGGGGGAGCCCTGGCCCGCCATGCGCATCGCCCAGCGCAATGCGTTGGCCTACCGGATGGCGGTGGTGGCGGCGGGCGAGTTCGACGCGGCGGTGTCGATGGGTTGGAAGAACGACTGGGACGTGGCGGCGGGCGACTTGATTGCGCGCGAGGCCGGCGCCCTTTGTACGGACCCCCAGGGTCATCGGCTGGTGTTCAATTCGCCACGCGCGCGCAATCCGGGCCTGGTTTGCGCCGCGGCGGCCCTGCACCCGTTGATCTTGGCGAGGACCGCGCCTATCGACCTGCCGGTCGACGCCTGACGTCGCCTTCAGACCGAGACCGCCATGGCCGAACCCACCGCCTCGTCCCAGCTCCTGCACATCGTCGTCGGCGGCGAGCTGAAGAGTGTCGACGGCCAGGATTTCCGCGACCTGACCAAGGTGGAGTTCGTCGGCGCCTATCCCAACTACGCCGCCGCCCACGTCGCCTGGAAGACCCGCGCCCAGGCCACGGTCGACAACGCCCTGATGCGCTTCTTCATCATCCACGCCCACCGTCTGCAGGACCCGACCAAGGACGCGCACTGAGGATAACGTTTTCTCCTCCCCGCTGCGCAGGGGAGGAGAGACCTCACTCCCGCCGCAGCAACGTCTCGGTGACGAAGCTCCCCACCATGCCGGCGTCAAAGTCGCGCCTGATCTGGTCGTGGTCGTAGGCTGGCGAGGACACCCACTCGATCAGGCTCAGCCCCTCGGGCTCGCCCTCCGCCAGGTAGCGCTCGAACATGTAGTCGAGCACGCCGGTCTTGCCCTGGCGCACATGCAGGGTGCGCAGCGACAGCTGGCTCAAGGCCTGACGCAGGGGCTGGCCGA
>Ga0302314_10017730_pt1 | contig 11912 bp, 11 predicted proteins | sample III_Palsa_N2_3_FD_200533 | JGI IMG/M metagenome (GOLD analysis project Ga0302314, IMG submission 200533) | Peat permafrost microbial communities from Stordalen Mire near Abisko, Sweden - III_Palsa_N2_3 | ecosystem: Environmental > Terrestrial > Soil > Palsa > Peat permafrost | place: Sweden...
TCCCGGGGCCTTGCTGATCTGCGTCTGCTGCTGAATGGCATGCAGCGTCTTTGGACCGGCAATGCCATCCGCCGCGAGGTGATGATCGCGCTGAAAGGCCTCGACGGCGTGTTTCGTATTGGCTCCGAAATCGCTGTCGGGCTTGAGGGTATGGCCGTGTGCGTCGGTATAGCCCAGTTTGCTCAGGTTCTGCTGCAGCGTGTGAACTTCGGCGCTGTGATCGCCCTGCTTCAAGACGCTGTGCGTGTCGGCATTGGGATGCGCCGACGTGTGTGTGGCCGACGGCGTCTGAGTCTGGGAAGGGCCGGCATCAGTGACAGCCTTCCATGCGGCATCCGGCGACATGCCCTTGCCGATATCGGCCTGATACTGCGAGCGCATTTTGTTGAGTGCGTCAGCGGATTGCGTAAGGGTGACACTGGCTTCATTCGGTGGCGGGTAATAACTACGGCCACCCTTGTCGGGATCGCCGAAACTTGCCCATTCCTGCGCCAAACCACGTTGTGCTGATTCCAGCGTGGCTCCTGGTTTGCCCGTGATGAAATCATGGACGTCTGGGCGCTTATCAACAATCAAGTAGTCGGAAAAAACCTTGTCTTGCAAGGCCGGTGTAAAGGGCTGGTTGCGATCCAGATGCAATTTGTCGATCGCGCCATCCATGGTTGCTGGAATGATCTGGTATTTGCCGATGGCAAACAGCCGGTTCGGATCGTCGCCTCTAAGATGTTGCCGATCGTGCACCTGCCCGACAGTCAGGCTGGAAAAGTCGATGGCCCCGTTGGCGCCGCGGATATGTGCGCTACCGTTGGCATCAACGTATGTGCCGCGATTATAGGCGTTGTAGCCAGCGGCGCCGGACTCGCCTTGAACCATTAGGTCCAGTAAGGGATTACTCATGGAAATCTCCTTTTCATAGCCAACAAGTGGGCATGCTTTATTGTGAAATTTCTTCGTTAAAACTTATACGTCAACGCGTGATCGAACACGTCGATCAATGAGAGGCCGCCGGTGAAACGGTCCAGCCGGTGACATCCAGTTGTGAATCTTTTCCATGAACATTTCTATCACCGATGTCGCCATAGGTGCTGACTTCCATGCTCTGATTATCGGCAGGATGATGAAAATTCATCGCGCATACCGCATCGCCGCTACAGGCACTCAATTCGGGGAGCTCATCACAGGCCTTGCACGAATCCGCGCCTTTGGCGCATAGCTCTTTATAAGCTCCGCCAACGACATTGGCTTTGCACTTCAGATCCACGACGGGTTGCCAGCCTTGGGCCAACACCGCTTTGCGGAAATCGGCGTACGCCATACCTTTATTTACCCCATTGAGCGACTTTGCCGCCGCTGGTGATGATTGCGCCGTTGATCCACTATCCATTTTGTTCTTTTGCGCAAGTGTTGCAGCAGATGATGCTGTGGCGGCTTTTGCGATGCCTGCGGTAGCTGTGGGGACGGGCAGATCCCCCGTTGCGCTCGGCGGTGTTGAACCACCGGCATTGCAAGCAGATAGAAGCACGAGATAAGAAGCTAAAAAGATCGATGAGGACGTTAGGCGCATAGTCATGGCAGTTCCTATTGAATCCGCACGGGCAGGCTGCAGACGGAGTAGTAGACGTGGCAACTTGTAGTGTAGTGTTCGCCATACACTTTTGAGTCGCATGCTGGATGGCGTCGCTCGCGGTTGCACCAGCGGAGAAGCTATACGTTTTATCGCCTAGCACCATCGCTATGCATTCATTGCGATATGAAATTAGCCGTGTGCAATTCAAGCCACCTTTGGCATGGCAATCTTCCTCTGCTGCTAGCCAAGCCCCTGCTTCGTTTACTTTATCAGTGGCAACGCCGAGCTTTCCTTGAGAGTCATCAGACACTACGCCTAATGATCTTGCCAACGCTCGGGCGGGGGGCTGTGGAGCCTGAGACTGCTGCTGCAATTTTCATGGAAAAACAGCAGAGTCGGACCAGCGGGATTGCCGATGGGAGCAGCGATCCCGCCGACGCGCCTACACAGCTTCGCCGGCTTGGCCGTCTGAGCCATGCGAACTGCATCTGGGCATGGCCGGCGACACGATCAGCAGTGAACTCATTAATTTCCATGCATTATTCAGGAGAGCTCCTCTTAAAGAATGGCTAAGGAGAAGAAGGCTGCAGCTGATACCTCGCTTTTCGAAGTTCCGGCACGAAAGTCTTCAAGCAAACCATCACGGCTAAGGCAGCCGTGACTTTGACCGTATGGTCTTTAACCTTTACTTCATCAGCCATGTTGGCTTTATCGACGCAGCTGGCAACAGCATCGGTAGGAACTGCAACCTTATTGCGTAATTGTGCACTCGCCTGCAGCTGATTGCTCACGGCTTCAATAAGCTGCTTTTTATCGACCGCGCTGGCAGTATGCCATGAAGATATGGGCGCACTATTCGTTAGCTCGTCAGCGACGGCAACCAAAGATGTGCATAGACCGGCAATAAAAAACAGTTTGCGAAAAAACATCGAATACCCTCTCCCGTAGCGTATTAACGGAATTCATTGGTGACGCGCACTCAAATTCAAAGGGCGGACGGCCCGCCCAATGTTTTTCAGGGGGTTTACGTAGAAGTTAAATAACAGGGTCTACGTAGAAGTCAAAAAAGTAGAAACTAACTTCTGCCGCGATAGCGCCCTCGTTGAGCGCGGCGGTCGGATCCGTGTTCAGGTAAAGCGTGCGCGACGCCGCTGTCAAAAACGGATCGGGATTGCCCCATGGATCGAGAACAACGATATTGAAAAACGTTTCCCTATATGGAATACAGGCAGGGCCACCAGTAGTGCCAAAACCTGGTACACCACCAGCCGTACAAAGAAGGACGCCGGGTGCCCACTGGGCATGAGCTTGAGGAGCAATGCTGGCTGAAGCGAGACCCAGAGCAAGAGTCACGGACAAAATGCGCAATTTCATAATTCAACCTCCTTGGTGAGCTCTGACACAGACGACGCGGTCAGGAAAAAGAGCCTTCGAATCATCGCATTAAACCCCGCCTCACCCCGAGTCTGGGCTATTAGATGCGTCGAAGCAAGTATGTATACAGGGAGAACCAACTTGGTCTGCTCGAAGATCAAACAGAGGATGAAGATGGGTCCGATGCCGACGAACAGGGCGATGGCGAGGTTGAACATCAACAGCATGGCGCCCGCGGCCATGGGCGGGCTGGCGGTGCCGAAGATGCCCAGGGTAGTAGCGAACGAGACGATGAATACCACGCGCATGCTGTTGGTCATGTACGCCATCATCGAATCGTGCGATTGGCCGGTGACGATGATCCATGGCAGCGAGGCATCGGCCAAGCCTCGGCGAGCGTGGCCGATCTTGTGGCAATCGATCCGTGGCAGCGTCATAGCATGCATGGCGATCGGGCCTATCGCGACATGGCCGGGGCAGGCGGCGCCTGCGCTGGGACGGATGGCTGCGTCGGCTGCTGTTGCGCCGCCGCGCTGCTCTTGTCGATGGGTGTGTTCACTGCCTCGGCGGTTTGTACCTCCGCGATCTGCCCTAGTGGCGAATCCAATCGGCCCTGCACCGCGAAGGCGCGTGAGCCGTCCTCGCTGAGAACCGCCGCATTGATCGATGTCATGCCTTCGTGCTTGGCGGCCACCACCAGCGCGGCGGCCAGCCGTTCGCTGTGCAGGCCCGGTGTGATGCCGTGCGCGGCCTCAGCCTTGTGTACGCCGACCAATGCCTGCTCGTATAACCCGTGGTCTGGGTTACTGGCATGGTCCAGGCGCGGCGCGGCGGCGGGGTGGATGGGCGTGTGGTGGCGCGTGTGCGAAGCGGGGTCAGGTCCACCCGGCACATACCCATGCGTGAGCTTTTCATCCCAGGCGGCGGCAGCGGCCTTCCTCTCTTTCAAACCATTCTCGCCGCCGTTGATGTCGTGGCAAGCCCCGGTGACATCTGTCTGGTGTTGATGCGGAACCACGCGGTCCTGCCAATACTGGATGGCAATCTTGGCAGCGATCTCGCGGTTTTCCGCCAACTCCGGATGATGGACCAGATCCTGGCCGATTTCCTTGCCGATACGCTCGTAGGCGTCGCGGCCGGTCAACTGCACGTAACCGCGACCGTGAAACTTCCAGCCGTCGCCGGGTTCGGTGTTACCTAAGTGCTTCTTGCCCCATTCGCCGCCGTAAACGGCATTGGCCACGGCTTCAGGACCACCGGCAGCGATCGCGTTGGCCTGTGCGGTGGTGTGCAGCCCGTTGCGTCCAGGGAATACTTCAAGTAGCCGCTCACCCGAATAGTTCAGACCCTCACTCATGTGCCCGAACCCGCCGCATTCAACCTGCATCTGGCCCATGAAATTGCCCAGCTCTTTCTTGTCCGTGATGCCGGCGCGAGTCGCGGCCTCCATCAGATAATCGGCATTTTCTTTGGATGACATGAGGCTTCTCCTTAAGTCAGTGCCCAAGGCATGGGCAGGTCAATGCACGCTGGGCAAGCCATGCGTTTCAAGATCGGTGTCGCTTTTCCATTGTTGTGTGGCATTGATAAGCTTGTCGTCGTCGGACTCGGTGATCTTTCCGCGCTGGCATTTCATGTCTCTTACTGCACTGGTTTGTCCGAGGCGCTGCACAAGCACGCCACCATCGTCAAACCCGGTGCCGGAAATCGAGTAGACGATGTATTTGTAGCCGCCGTTGACAAACGAATACGCGGTGCCGCCGTTGGCGCCGCCGTAGACAAGATGCGCATGCGCGAAGGCGCCAATGGTTACCTGGCCTTTTGGCGGATAAAGCAGTTCGGGCGACGAAGGGTGTCCGTAAGCGTAGTAAAAAGGCGTCTTCCTTTGGCCTGCGTTGTTGGCTGCGCATAGCGAGACGACTTTTTTCCCGTTACCCAACGGACAGGAGAAAACGATGCTGTCGGTCTTGGCGCACATCGATGCGGATGTCGGTTGAGCTGCCCCGGAGAGAGGTGAGTGCACTAGCAAGAGACACGCAACCAGTGCAGTCAACACCGAGCTCCGCTTTATCCATGGTTGTAGCTTGACCGGCACCATGGCTACTGAGTCCTTACCGGAAGGCTGCAGGCTGAGTAGTAGACGTGGCAATTGGTAGTGTTCGCCATACACTTTTGAGTCGCTTGCCGGATGGCGTCGCTCGCGGTTGCACCAGCGGAGAAGCTATACATTTTATCGCCTAGCACCATCGCCATGCATTCATTGCGATATGAAATTAGCCGTGTGCAATTCAATCCACCTTTGGCTTGGCAATCTTCCTCTGCTGCTTGCCAAGCCTCTGCTTCGTTTACTTTATCAGTGGCGACGCCGAGCTTTCCTTGAGAGTCATCAGACACTAACGCCCCCCAATGATCCGCCCAGCGCTGAGGCGGGGATTGCGGGGCTTGTTGCTGTTGCCCTTGTTGCTGTTGCTGTGAAGGGTACAGAGGCGCGCAGCCTGTCCAGCCTTGGCCTTGAATGGGGGCGCAATCCACGCCAGGCTCTTGAGCGCGCAGCACACCGGCGATCAGGAACAAGCCGAAAAGGAACAAAATTTTCACGGTGCCGTAGCTCATGGCGCTTGATTGTTCGGCGGCGGAGTCGTGGGCGCATTGCCAAGCTGCGGGTTTGTGCGGACGCCCGGCTCGGCGGCTGCCGGTTGACGGGGCTGGCCAAGGTTAGGGTTGTTATAACCGCCTGCAGATCGAGTATCTGCTGAAACTTGGTTAGTACTCGCCTGCGACGGCCCCCGCCCGCCCCCGCCATACCCACCGCCACCGGCGCCATACGACCCCGCTGGCTGCCCCTGCGGGCCGGGTCTTGCGCCTGCGCCATTAAAGGCGGAGTAGGCCATGAAGCTGCCTAGGGTGCCGTTGAAGAACTGGGCCGCCATGGGCGGTGCGGAGATGATCAGCATGGTCATGAGCAGGCCGATGCCGCCCTGTTCCATGGACTGGGTGCTGAGGCCCTCGCTGGTGGTGCCGAGCAGGCCGGTGATGACGCTGGAGGCCCACAGGCCTTCGGCCACGGCCAAGGTGACCTTGAGCACCACGGTGGAGACGAAGCTGAGCATGGCCATGCCGAAGAGGGTGCCTATGCCATACATGAGCCACTTGTTGAACAGCGGTTTGGTTTGCTCGAAGAGCAGGCAGAGGATGAAGATGGGCCCGAGGCCGACGAACAGTGCGATGGCGAGGTTGAACATCAGCAACATGGCGCCAGCGGCCATGGGCGGGCTGGCGGTGCCGAAGATGGCGAATGCGCTGGCGCGAGACTTGCCGGCGGCGGTGTCGGTGTCACCGGGAGCGCTCTGGACGGCATCGATGGCGGCCATGGCGAGGGCGGTTTGGGCGAGGTTGCTGTCGATAGTCTGATTGATACAGTTGGTGTCGTTGCTCGTGTCGCAGGTTTGGCCGGTGAAGAGCTCGTTGATATCGTTCTGCAGGGTGCTGGTGAACAGGGTGTGCAGGTCTGTGCCGAAGATGCCCAGGGTAGTAGCGAAGGAGACGATGAAGACCACGCGCATACTGTTGGTCATGTGCGCCATCATCGAATCGCGCGACTGGCCGGTGACAATGCGATAGCCCTGGATCATGATCCAGATGGTGACCAGGATCAGCGCAATGCCGCTGGCCACGCCAATGACCTGAGTCTGGAGCGTGGTCAGGAACTTATCGATCTGGTGCTGGATGTATTGGTAAACCAGTACATAGAAAACGAGCATGGCTTTCCCCTGTCCTTACTTGATGTCGCTGTTATCCATGGCTTGCCGTTTGGCGGCAGTTTACACACCGGGCGCGATGGGTCGGCATGGAGCCGGCAAGAGCCTGCACCCGATGCCGAACCGGACGCGCCGGGGCGTTTCGTATTAATCGTTGATGGCAAAGGCGGCTTTCAGCGCGGCGTCCTGAACCGCATCGCCCAGGATGTTGGGAGTGCCCCTGAGAGATATCGCGGCGAGTGTGGATTGCTGCTGGTTCAAGGTCTGAATGACGTTATCGTCCATTTTCACGCGGGTTTGCCATTCGGCGATCTGCTGCTGTTGCTGCTGGGTGAGGGCTACTGTGTTCGCCGTGGAGGTACTGGAGTTACCCATGATGCCATTGAGTTGCTGCACCATGCCTTGCACGGCGGTCATGTTGTTTCGCAGTTGAGGCATCTGCCCGTAGAGATCGACGGTAGCGTTGTACTCGTCGACTTGGGCGTAAACGATATTGCTGCAGATTAACTGTTGTGTCTGCGTGATACTGCCGCCGAAGCCGATGGATGAGACCGCCGACGAGAGGCCCTGCAGGACGCCGCTGACGATACCGCCACTGGTGGCGCCATAGCACTTGCCCTGGATGAGCTGGTCTCTCGTCGAATCGCTCAATTCGCTCATGATGTTTGTGCTCGGGAGGATCGCTCCGAGGGGGTTGGAAGCGATGCTGCTTAAGGTTGACGTCAACTGCGTCAGCTGCGCCACGAAGTTCGTGTATTGCGCGCCTGCCTGGAATGCTTGCATCGCTGTACTTGCCGTTGCCGTCGTCCCGGTAGCCGTTTCGGCGGGTACATCAGTGACCAACACCTGGGCGTGAGCACCGCCCATGGCAATACAGGCAACAGCCAGCGACATGACTAGCGCTGCTCGCCGCGGTGCGCGACGGACAAGATTGAGACGTTTGTCTAGGTTTTGCATGGCGTTCTCCTTAGCTGAAGTTGCAGAGTGTCATAGGGCGGCCGAGCGAGTCGGCCGGGTGGAGCGCGGCGGCTGGGTGGGTTTCTGCTTGCCGCTGCCTTTGCGGTTTTCGTAGAAGGTTGCCAGCCACTGCTCGGGTGTGAGTTGATCGGCCGTGACGCCCTCGGCCTCGGCTCGCTCGGCCAGCACCTGGTGCATGATTTCAATGTTGTCGGTGGAGGCGGAAATCACCGCCAGCGCGTCATCCATGCCGCGCAGGTTGAGCTGGCACACTGCTGCGGCATGGCCTTGTTTGACCAGAAAACAGCGCGAGCGCTCGTCCAGGGCAACGACTACGGCGTACTCGGCCTCGGTAAGTTTGAGGCCGTTGATGTAGTCGTCGCGGCTGGCGTTGGGATTGGGCAAGAGGATCATGGTGGCCGTCTGCTCGATCAGCGACGCGGCGATATCACTGGCCAGCGCGTCTTCCGGGCTCTGCGTGGCGAAGATGCCCAGGCCGTTCTGCTTACGTATGGTCTTCTGCTTGTTCTTGGCAAACTCTTTCAGCCCGCCCTTGCCGTCGAGGATCTTCCAGAATTCGTCCATGACGTAGATCAGGGGGCGGCCGTCAATCAGCTCTTCCAGCCGGTGCAGCAGGTAGTTGATCACGGGCACGCGGACCTCGGGGTTGTCGATGAGGTCGGTGTAGTCGAAGCCGATAATGTTGGCTTTGGAAAGGTCGATGGTGTCCACGGGGTTGTCGAACACCCAGCCGAGCGAGTTGCCGACCGTCCACTTTTTCATGCGCACATAGAGGCCGTCGTCGCCCATATTGGGCAGGCTTTTCATGAAATTGGTAACGTTGCGTAGATGGATCGGGGTGTCCAGCATGCTTTCCACCGCGCGGAAAATGTCCTCCTCTTCGCGTGAGGAGTACACGCTTTTGCCGGCCATTACTTTGACCAGGTCGGACAGGAACTGCACGTTGGCTTCGGTGTATTCACACTGGAACGGGTTGAATCCGGTGGGCTTGCCGTTGTCCAGCGCCAAGTAGTTGCCACCGCAGGCGCGCACGAAAATTTCCGCACCGCGGTCCTTGTCGAAGAAGAAGATGGTCGGCGTTGGCTTGAGCTTTTGCACCTGGCTGAGCAGGAAGTTGATCAATGCGGTCTTGCCGGTACCGGACTTGCCGATGACCATGGTGTTGGCGATGGCTTTTTCGCCGAGGGAGTTTTCCGACGGGTGGGTAGCATGGAAGTTGATGTAGTACGGCTGACCGTTGGTGGCCTGCAAGGTGGTGACGCACTCGCCCCAGGGGTTGTTGTCCCTCTTGCCGGCAGCGAAGTTGTGCAGCGGCGACAAGCCCAGGAAGTTGAGCGAGCTCAGGTTGGCTAGCCGGGTGCGGTATTTCCAGTTGCCGGGGAACTGGGCGTAGAACGCGGCGGCGACGGCTATATCTTCTTTCACGGTGACGAAGCCAGCGTTGGAGAGCTCCGCCCGGGTGGCGGCGATCTGCAGTGACAGCGTGGCCTGGTCCGGTGCGTAGACGGCGATGCTGAAGTGATATTCGCCCAGCACGAAGTTGCCGGAGGCCAGTTGGTCCATCGCGTGGTCCAGCTCGGCGATCTGGCTGAAGGACTTGTCGCCGGAGGAGACCATCATGCCCTTGGTGCGCTCCAGCGCCTTGAGCGCATCGTGCCGCCCTTTCGGGGTAAAGGAATGGGTGATGACGTATTCGAAGTCCAGGTACTTGAGCCCGTTCAGGATGCCCGGATAGCTACCATCGGCAAATTCCTTGAGATTGAGCAGGGCGCCGAAATGGTTGACCCCGGTGGGCGTGGTGATTACGTAGTCACCCGTCTTGGCCGAGAAGCGCTGCTTGCTGATCGCCAAATAGCGGTACACCGGCGCGTCGAGCACCGGCACCGGTTCGTCGATGCGGTTGAGCAGGTAGCCGAAGAATTCCAGAGTTTCAGAGAACACCACACCGTTGGCGGCCTCATACATGCCCATACGGTAGGGTGCATAGTCCTTCAGCACCGCCTCGACGTTGCCGGCCAGCTCCAGAATGGTGTTGACGGCCTGCTCTTGCTCGGCTTGCAACTGGGTTACGTCGGTGGATTTTTCGGCGAGGCGCTTGCCGCTGACCACGGGGCGATAGAGCAGGGTCACGTACAGCTCGTTTTGCATCAGCTTCTGTGCCGAGAGCGCGCCATAGTAGGCATCGGACATCTGCTGGTTGAAGGCATGCTGGAAATGGCTATGGTCGGTGAACTTGCGCCGGCGACGGATGTCATGCACCCAAAACGCAACGTTGACGAAATCCGGCGCGCGCAGGGTCTGTAGCAGGCGGTTGAAGGTGTTGTGTCTGTGTTCCAGCTCCCACTCATCGCGGCCGACAAAGGGCAGGCCGCCCATACGCCAGCTGAGCATGAAATCGCCGCCCGTGGTCTTGATCACCGTTGGCGAGACATGCGTGGACAGTGGCAGAAATTCGCTGATGGGGGTGTCGGGGCTGAACATGTTTCGGTACCGGTTAGTTCAATGAAATACCCCGGCGCAACATGCCGGGGCCGCTTCGTCAGGGTTCCTGTTTGTGGCCGCGATAACTGTTGGGGGTAAACACCCACATGCCATCGTTTTCTTGCAGGTTTTTCATTCTCGTGCGGAATTGCAGACGCAGCCCGATCAGACGGAAGATCATCTCATCGCGCTTGGCCATGGTCCGCATGATCAAGATGATCACGGGAATCAGAAAAAGAATGAAAAAGCTGAAATAGAGAGCCATCAAAAAGCACCCGCCCACGCACACGAAGAAGGGCATATAAGGCACTCCCAAAAACATGGGCGGGCGAGTGCAGCCGCGGAATAATGCGTCTTTATGCATGGGTATTCTCAGAACGGATCAGCAACTACCAGTGGTAATGAACATGGTGGCGATCTCTCCGGCGGCGCCGATCAAGACAGCACCGATGAGGACGGGCGCCACCTCGCTAATGCGCTTGTGCGCGAAGGCGATCTGATAACCCGAAAAAATAACCGCAATGGTGACCACGGCAATGGAGATGGCCTTCAGCAAGCTCGTGACAGTTTGCATGTATGTGGTCATATCAGTGCAAGCAGCATTTACTTGAGCGAATGCCATGCAAGGCATCAGCAGCATAGCCAGCACGACCATCTTGAAACAGGCGCTGGAAAGTGCGCGCCTGGATTCGATGCTTTCGGTGCTGCCGGCAAACAATTGAATTTTCATCTCAGATTCCCTTTATGGAAGATTTAAACGAAGGCGGGCGGGTGCCGCATCCCTGAAGAAAGAGCTGTGTTGCGCACAGCTTACGACTGTTGCAAAGCACCTCGCTGATCCGAGGCGATACTGCGGCTCTGGTGAGAGCCATCGCAGCAGGCAACAGGATGCCTGCATGACGAATACTGCGCCGATCGACTGATCGGTATTGTCCCGATATGACGGCAATGGGTTTAAAGCTATGCCGCTGGTCCCTGCACCCAATCGACAGGATCGGTGGCTTGGCCGGCTGCGACTGATGGTTACGATATGCCTTGCGCGGTAGCGCGTTGAATGGCGAACAGCAAAGTCGTGCTGACTTGGCAATCGGCAATTATCCGATGCATGTATTGAGCCCGAACCTGGGGATCGCTTCCACTCAGAAGACGAAGGCATCGTCGCCCCCTTTCTGCCGCAGGTCGGTCGGATCGCCAACTGGGTTGCGTGCGGTGGTTTGCGGGACGGCTTGTGTCGCTGGTGGTTTAGGCTGTTTATTACTGTTCGGATTGCTGGTGGAAGCTTCCGGGGCATCGCCCAGATAGCTGACCTTGGGCACGAAGATGTCCGCGCTGGGCGCGGCTACCTCGGTAGCCGGAATCGGTGCTGTTGCTGGCGCGGTTGCGGCGGCAATTTTCGGATCGGGCGTGCTGGCGGAGGGGGCCGCAGCAGTGACGGCTGCAGTGACCAACGGCGCGGCGACGGCATCCAGCACGCTGGTGCTGCGAATGGAGACGCGATAGGCGGCAGTGTCCTGTTGCGCGGTGGGTGCATGCACGCCGCTGACGATATCGGCGCGCGAGACAAGCCGCGGTCCGGTAGCTGCCCCCGCCTGTAACGGAATAGGTGCCGCGCCGCTGCTGTCCGGCGGCGCGTTCTGGCTCATCGAGGCGAAAACTTTCTGCACATAGCCCTGACGGAAACCGGTGACAAAGTCGCCGGAGTAGTAGCAGCTGAAAGCCTTGCCCCAATCGCCACCCGAACTGTAGTAGCACTC
>Ga0302314_10017732_pt1 | contig 11909 bp, 11 predicted proteins | sample III_Palsa_N2_3_FD_200533 | JGI IMG/M metagenome (GOLD analysis project Ga0302314, IMG submission 200533) | Peat permafrost microbial communities from Stordalen Mire near Abisko, Sweden - III_Palsa_N2_3 | ecosystem: Environmental > Terrestrial > Soil > Palsa > Peat permafrost | place: Sweden...
CCCCACCGGCGGCGCGGCGGTGTTCGCCTGCGGACTTTTGCACGAGGCCACGCCCGTGACGCGGGGGGTGCGCTACGCGGTCGTGCCATTTCTCTACGATGAGGCGGGTGAACAGCTGCGCCAGGCCAACCTGGGCAGGGTGGGCGAGTAGCGGCGCGGTTCAAGCGGATGGCGCCCTACGACCGCGCCTCGACCGACTGGGCAGAGTCCGGTTTCGGGCGCCGAGCCAACGGGGAAGATCGACCCCGAGCTGACTCCGGCAAGGTCCGCTATGCGGCGATGCGCGTTCGACAGGAAGCTTTCCTGAATATCGTCAAAACCCGCTTTGAGGATTCGGAGGTGATCGCCAGCCCGTGGATGGACTCCAACGGCCACGGCTGGTAGTTTTCGGCGCTGTGCGCCCCAGAGTTCCGGTCCGACATGCGGTGCACCCGTCGCAGCCCGGACCGGAGCAAGACCACCATGTCAGACACTCCTGTCACGCTCCACGGCTCTTCAGGCCCCGCTTCGGACGGCTTCGCCAACCCGCCCACCTCGAAGAAACCATGGCGCGCGCCCTTAATAATTCAGAGCGAGTACGCGAATAGCGCCCTAAAGACGCCATTCCCTACTGACACCCCCGGCCTCATATCTGCCCCCAATTTCGGCCCATCATGATCCCTCCCCCCCACACCCCCGTCCACCCGAGGACGGGGTAGGGTCCAGGGGCCTATGCCGCCGCGCGACCGCTGACAGGGACAAGACCAAGAGCGTTGGCGATCGATTGAGTGAGGGTCTCGGCACAATCCGCGCCGATACCCGCCATTCCTGCTCTTGCCCATCCCCGCCAACGGCGCACATACACCATGAGCAGGGGAGCTTTGACGCGCTGTCCGCAATCGACCCGTGTCAGACCTTGAGAGTGGTCACTGCATCACCGAGGCATGTTAGGATTGCTTCATGAGCGACGCCGAGATCACCCCCTACGCCTACGTTCTCGCCGTTCACGATCTAGCGGGCTCGACGGCCTACTTCCGCGATGTTCTAGGCTTCGCGGTGGAGTGGAATGATGAGGATCGCTGGCAAGCTCTAAGGCGAGGGCTAGTCCGGGTCAACTTAGGGCGATGCTCGGACGCGCTGCCCCCCGCTGATCTTGGCGACCACAACTACTTCGGGCTCTTTATGACGCAAGATGTCGACGATCTGTACCGAGAGTTTAAGGCGAAGGGAGCGATCATCGTTTCGCAGCCGGCCGACAAGGAGTGGGGATTTCGCGAGATGGGTGTGGCCACCCCCGAAGGCCATCGCATGACGTTCGCGCAGGTAATCTGATCGCCATCCGCCCTGAACGCAGGGCAGCAAACCCCCCATCTCTGCCGTTCGGAAAGTCCGCTTTCGGGCAACCGCCAGCGGCTTGGTTCGCGCGCCTAAAGCTCCGTCACCGGAACCTTGCGCCCGACCAGTTCCGTTGCGGCCAGGGTGATGGGGCTCCATTCCAGCAGGGCGATGTAGCCGTCCTTGGCGGCGACGACCCAGCGGCGGCCGTCGGTGTGCACCACGGCGCCGGGCGCATGGCTGTGCTGCTCGGTCCAGCCCGTCGCGCGGCGGACGTAGATTATGCCGCCCGACAGCTTGGCGATGGTCTCGGTGAGGCCGAACGCGCGCACCGTGCGCATGATGGTCTCCACCGGCTGCTCGAAATCGAGCAGACGGTCGTCGTCGGTCGACCCCTTCCAATAACTGCCTGGACCCTGCGGGCGGGCGTTGTCCCACAGGTGATGCACATTGCGGCCGATCCGGCCGGCGAGGCGGCGGAAGGCCATCTGGGTCTTCAGGTTCAGGCTCTCGTGGCACTCGTCATCGGCCAGGTCGAAGGCCTCGTCGTCGAGGATGTCGCCGACATCGAACTTCGGCGCCAGCTTGTGGCAGGCCACGCCCCAGGTCTTTCGCTGCTCCAGGATCGCCCGGAACGCCGGATAGGGCCCGCGGGCAATGGGTAGCGGCGAGGGATGGAAATTGAGCCCGTAGCGCAGGTGCGGACGCCAGTCGCCGACCTTCCAATTGTAGCTGGCGCAGACCAGGGCCTCGCAGCCCCGTTCGGCCAGGTCCTTCAGATCACTGTCCTGCATCCGCGAAATCTGGATCGGAATGTTCAGGTCGGCCGCGCGGGCGATGGTTGTGCCGTTGGCGCTCACCAGCGGCCCCGGCGCGACCGTGAACAGCTTCACCGCCTCCCAGCCCTCGGCCAGCAGGGCGTCGAAGACCGGCAGGCAACGATCCACGCAGGTGATGGCGAAGCGCATGCGTCAGCCTCTCGCCGCACGCGCGGTGAGGAGATCCTGAAACGCTGTCAGGATCGGCGCGATATGGAGGTTCTTGGCCGCGAACGGTCCGTCGGCGGGCTCCAGGTGGGTCAGCATGGTGGCGTTGGCCTCGAACAGCAGGACCCTGCCATCCTCGGTGACGCCGAAATCGACGCCGCCGTAATCCAGGTCCAGTCGTTGGCCGATGGCGCGAATGGCGGCCATCGCCCGCTTGCCGATCGCGGCTTCCGGATCGCGCAGGAAAGCGAGTTCCTCGCCGATCCGGACCGGATCGTCCTGCATGTCCGCCGAGCGGTGATGGACCATCCACTGGCGGCTGATGGCCAGGTGATAGGCGTAGGGCGCCCGGTCCACGAAGATCATCCGGTACTTGCGATAGAAGCCGTCGGCCGAACGATAGTCGTGGAAGGCGGTGACATAAGCGTCCGCCCTGGCCCCGAGCTGGACCTGCGTCAGCGCGTCCATGTCGCCGGCGAGAGCAAGGCCCTGTCCCCCATGTGAGCCGGTCGGTCGCACGATCACCGGCGGCGCAAGACCGGCGGCGGCGACCGCGTCCGCCAGGCCTTCCGCCGCGACCTCGGCGGTCGTCAGGCGAATTGTGTGAGGGACAATCAGATCGTCGATGCCCGCGAGCGTTTCGCCGATGCGCTGGCGGAAGGTCGCCGCGACGCGGGCGGGCGGATTCAATATGGGCTTGTCACAATCGGCCAGGAAGGCGTCTACGGCGCCCCGCGAAGCCAGGGCGATGTCCGGGTCGCCAATGGCGTTGAGGACGATGGCGTAGTCGCCGAGTTCGGAGATCTGCTCAGGCCTGGCGTGCTCCATGTACCAGACCGTCCGATCGAACCGGCCCCGGGGCATGAGCGAGGCGTAGGAGATGTTGCCGGCGCTCCGGCTCACCAGCACCAGGGTGGTGAAGGCCGCGCCCGGCGCCGGCTGGCGAAACAGGCTCTGGCGGGCATAGGCCAGGTCCAGCCGATGTTCGGCCTCCTCGTACTCGCCGCGCATCTGGCAGGTCGCCGCCAGGGTCTGGTAGGCCATGGCGATCAGGGTGTCGTCGTCATGGTCTTCGCCGGGCGATTTCACCGCCAGGCGCGCGTGATGGTCCGCCGCCTCCAGCATCTCGACGGATAGATAGAGGCTGGCCAGATTGGCGTGCGCCTCGCGGGTCCGGCCGAGTTCCAGCGCGCGCTTGAAGCAGCGTTCCGCGTCCCGCGGGCGGTCGGCGGCGGCATAGGCTTCGCCCAGCGCAAGCTGGTTGTCGGCGGCGTCGGGGTTCAGGATCGCGGTCAGCTCCAGCGTGACCAGCTCCGGGTCGCCGGTGGCCAGCGCCATCTGCACCTGGTCCAGGAGACTGGCCGCGGCAGCATGGCCCGGCGCCATGGCCGCCGCCTGCTGGGCCGGAATCAGCGCCTCCGCGGCGCGGCGCGCCTCAAGCAGCTCACGCGCCGCCGCCATCCGGCTCGCGACCGGATCAACGGCAGCCGTCCCGCCTAGGGCTGAAGTGGCCGTGGCCTTCGCCGTCACCGGCCGTCCTCCGCGCAGAATCAATCGCCCAACTCCGCTCAGGCTAGGACGTAAGCGCCGTCCGGGTATTGCAAGGAGAGACCCGAACGTTGCGATGTTCGGTAACAATGTATCGCCGCTGGTCCCAGCGGGTTGGGACAAGCGGTGGGGCTACAACATGTCGTGTTTAGACCGCACCAAAATCCGCTCATCCCGGCGAATGCCGGGACCCAGATCATAAGGCTCGGCCGGCGGGGACCGTCGCTACTGGATAACCAGCCAGCGTCAGCGTTTTGTCATCTGGGTCCCGGCATTCGCCGGGATGAGCGGTGTTTTATTCGGACGATTTGATTCCAACCAAACCCAACCCGCTCTACGCGACAATCCCCACCGCCGGCGCGACGCCGGCGCTGTCCGGAAAGACGGTTGCGTCCAAAGCACTGCGGCTGACCCCGAGCTGTTCGGCCAGGACCCCCTTGAACAGGCCGCGCATGTCCAGGGTCGGGGCGGTGTCGCGGCTCTCGAACAATTTGGCCTGCTGCAGCGTCGGCCAGTCGCCGATGACGCCGCCGGCTTTCAGGCCGCCGCCGAGGACCAGGGCGGTCGAGGCGGTGCCGTGGTCGGTGCCCTTGGTGCCGTTGATGTGGGCGGTGCGGCCGAACTCGGTGGCGGCGACGACCACAGTGTTCCGCCACTCCGGGCCAAGACCCGAGGACAGTCCGTCCACCACCGCATCGAGATAGGCCAGGCGGTTGGCCAGTTGGCCTTCCGCATTGCCCTGGTTGGCGTGGGTGTCGAACCCGTCGATGGAGATGGCCGCGATCTGCGGGCCATTCGGTTGGGTCATGAAACCGGCGAGGGTGGCTCCCAATGTGCGCGCGGTCTGGGCGCCAGCGCGGCCGGCCTGGGCGTAGGCGCGGGCGGCCGCATCGCCGCCTTGCGGCGGCGTCCCCGGCATGGCGGCGGCGGGCATTTGGCCGGGCGCGGAGCCGGCCAGCGACATGGGTTGCGGGGCCACCGGCGTTTCAGAGGCCGTGGCGACCTTGGCCATGGCTTCGGTCTGGAGCCCTGTCGCCAGCGCCGGGCCCAGGAGTGGATCGTGGGCGTAGAGATCGGCGAGAATGCCGGGCAGGCGGGTGTCGCGGTCCTTGAAGCCGCCGGGCGACCAGGAGGCGGCCTGGATCTTCCCACGCAGGATCAGCGGGGCCTGGGCGCCCACGGAGATCGCCTCGATCCGGCGTGGCCCCAGAGACCCCATCGCCCGGTTGAGCCAGCCGGAGCTGGCGCCATAGACCACGCTCGAGCCGCTCTCGAGCACATCCTGGGCTTCGAAGTGGGAGCGGGCTCGATCGGGGGTGGCGACCGCCGGCGCGATCCGCGCCTGGCCCTTCATCGCCAGGGCGTGCACGGTCGCCAGCTTGGGATGCAGGCCGAAGGTGTCGTCCAGCTTCAACGCGCCGCCCGCCTGGCCAAAGCCGGCGATGGCGATCTCGCCGCGCAGGGCGTGGTAGTTGGGGTCGCCCACCGGCGGCGAGACCGACAGCCCGTCCATGGCGCCGCGACAGACGATCACCACCAGCTTGCGCTTGCCCAGATCGCCGTCGACGGCGGCGAAGGTCTGGCGGCCGAGGAAGCTGATGCTGACGCCGATCCCGGCGGCGGCGGCCAGGGCGGATCGGCGGGTCAAATCGATCGAACGGGTCATCGGCGTTGGAACTCCGGACTCATAAGCAGGATCGCCAGCCCTTCGGGACGGGACTCCGCATGGGCGATGGCCTGGGCGACCGGCGGCGTCAGGCGCGCGCCAAGGCTGGCGTCGGCGATGGTGGCGGGCTGCAGATTGACCGGCGCGGCGGCCTGGGCGAAGGCCTCGGACCAGCTCATGCGCTTGACGATGGCGTCGGGCGCGGCCCAGGCCTGCGCCTCCTCGGCCCAGCCCTTGGGCGAGGGCGCATTGAACGGCTGTTGGCCAAGGCCGGTCAGGACCGGCCCGAACTTGGTGAAATCCTCCGGCGCGGCGCCGACGGCCCGGTAGCTGGAGACCAGGAACTCATAGGGCGTCTTGAATTTGGTCTCCTGGGTCGCCCAGGCCTCAGGCGCCTCGATCAAGGCGTCCGCGACCTGGTCGAGCCGACCGTCGGACTGCAGATAGGCGCGCTCCAGCCGCGCGACCAGCGCCGGCGGCGGATCGTCGGCGACAAAGTGGCGGGCGATCTTGACGGCCAGGTGATGCGCGGTCGCCGGGCTGCCGGCGAGGTCATGCAACACCGCGCCGGCCTGGGCGATGCCGTCCTGGTTATAGCTCTTGCCGAACAGGCGCCGCGCGCCGGGTTCGTGGAACACCTCGCGGAATGTGAATTGACCCGGCTCACCGGCCGAGGCGAAACGGCCGCCATACCGCGCGCCTTCAGGGCCCTGAATGCTCCAACCCGTGAGGGCGCGGGCGAATTCGGTGACATCCGTCTGGGTGTAGCCGGCGCCGACCCCGAGGGTGTGCAGTTCCAGAATTTCTCGCGCAAGGTTTTCGTTCAGGCCCGACTGGCGGAAACGCCCGACACCCGGCCCCGACATGAACATGACCGGGCTGTGCGGGCCAATGGATTGGGCCTGGTCGAGATAGAGCAGCATCGCCGGGTGCATGGTCGAGGCGGTGAGCAGGTCCTCGAACCGGCCGAACACGTGGGGCCGGATCGCCTCCCGCTCGAACGGGCCCACCAGGACGGCGGTCTGGAGATTTTTCGAGGCGACGGTGAAGTGGTTGCACCAGAACAGCGTCCAGCGCTCGCGGAAGCTGGCGTCGGTGTTGCAGGCGAGCTGGGCGCGGCCGAGGAACTCCGGGATGGCGGTGGCGCGAATCTGCTTCTGCGCCTCCTTCACCGGGTCAACGCCAGCCTTCAGGTCCTGACGCCGCTGCATCTGGTATTCGCGCACGGCCACGAAGTGCGCCGCGCTGGATTGAAACGTCCCGGCCGGCTGATCGGCGCCAGACGGGCGTATCTGGGCCTTCAGATATCCCTTCGGGTCGGTCCGCGCCGCGTCGATCTCGCCGGGCCTGGCGCCCAGGCCGAACCGGGTCACCGCAATCGACGCCCCCAGGTTCGGGTCTATCGACATGGTGGAACTCCATACGCTAGCTCAGAGGATGACTATCCCTCGAACGCGATCAGTCCCGCGTTCCGTCGAAGATAACCTTGATATGTGGTGTTCCCATGTCCGCTGACGCCGCCAAGCCCCCAAAGCGGTTCTACACGGCCGCCCGCGCCGCGCCGCTCGACGACGGGTTCGCGGTGATGCTGGATGAGCGGCCCGTGCGCGCGCCGCACAAGGGGCGTTTGATCCTGCCGTGCGAGGCGCTTGCGACCTTGGTCGCGGCGGAGTGGGCGGCGCAGGGACAAACGGTCGAGCTGGCGCGCATGCGCGCCACGCGCCTGGCCTTCACCGCGGCCGATCGGGTTGCGGTCGCGCGTGACGAGACCGTAGCCGAGATCGTCCAGTTCGCCGGCTCCGACCTGCTCTGCTATTTCGCCGAGGCGCCGCAGGGTCTGGTCCAGCGCCAGACGGCGCGGTGGCGGCCTCTGCTGGACTGGGCCGACCGCGCGCTCGGCGTGCGCCTGGAGCCGGTGGCGGGGATCATCCACAGGCCGCAACCGGCCGAGAGTCTGGTGCGGATTCAGGCGCTGTGCGCGGAAACCGACGATTTTACCCTGGCCGGGCTGGCCTACGCCACGGCCCTGTATGGTTCGGCGGTCTTGGCGCTCGCGGTTTGGAAGCATGAGTTGAGCGGCGAGGCGGCGTTTGAGTTGTCCCGTCTCGACGAAGCCTTCCAGCAAGAGCAGTGGGGCGTCGACGACGAGGCGGCGGCCCGCACCGCGGGGCGCAGGCAGGACGCGGTGCTCGTGGAGAACTGGTTCTCGGCGCTGCGGAACTGAAGCGGTAGTTTGTCGACGGACGGATCAGAGCCAAAAACAGGCGTGTCGGCGCCCGTCCTGACGACCGCCGAGCCGCGTGTGGTCGTGACCGGCTTCGAGCGCGGACTGCCCGTTTACGTCGACCTGTTGAGTTTCAGGGCTGTTTCTGCCCACGGCGAGCCGCCCTTCTCCGGTAAGGTCGTCCGCGACGCGGATGTCCCGAATTTGCGGTTCGCCCACCAGCCCGCCTTGCACAGATCGACCGAACGGGACCTGTTGTCGGCCGCCCGGCGGGGACTCTCAGCTGCTTAGGTCAACCGGTTGGCTTGTTGTAGGAGACCATCATGCGCATCTCCCTGGAGACACGCACATCGTCTGGCGTGTATTGTTCTTCTATACTCTTGACGTAATTTTTTACTTCTGGAGCGTAGTAAAACTCCGCATAGGTGCGGCGGGTAAGGGCGCCTTGGCTAGCACGTTGAGTGTGCGCAATGCTGGTCGCGCCGCCCGCGCTAACTATCGCGCCGCCGACCGCCACCGCCGGCGATTGGATTGTCGCGGTGTCCACCCCGTCGGCCTCGATCTTCAGCACGTGGTAGGTTCCAGCAGGCACGGTGACGTCTTCCCATCCGACAACCTTGTAGGTCCTATGGACGTGATCGGAAGTCTGGGCGCCGCGATGGATCGGATCAATGTAGTCCACGGTCCAACTATCTCCCACGCTCATGGGAAACGTGAAAGGACGGGTTGTCACCGTATCCGCACCATCGACCACGTGTCGTTGGCTCCAGTCCGCCCCCACGATATGGTCTTCATATGCGGTGGGAGCACCGTCCCGCTTAATACCCACCACCATTGTGGAGTCGTTTAGCCGCTCAACCTTGAGATCCAAGCGCTGCTGGCTGAAGCCGGCCGGACCCTTCTCCAGCGTCTGATCAAACACCCAGCTGTCGCCGACCTTAAAAACGGGCGCCGGCAGGGACTTAACGTCGGCCGCCACGGCCTGCACGCCGAGCGCGCATACCGAGAAGATGGAGAGTAGCGCTTCGAAACGCACCAGCTTATGCGACTGAAACCGCATGGAACCCCCTGACCTGATAATAATCTACGATCTTCGCTTCGCCTTCAGATTGCAAGAATGAAACAATCGAATCCGACCCCGGCTAGCGCGCGCGAACCGTGAGTTCAGCTGAGTAATGGAGCTAGCGCCGGGCAAGTCCTCCGCTGACGCGGACCTTTATGCGGAATGCCTGACGCAGTGGCCGCCTTGTCTTGAAACCGTGCGGCGGCTAGGGCTTTGACCTCTACGAGGCCGAGGAAACAGGCGTGCAGAATATTCTCGATGAGCTTGAACGTCGCCGGGCGCAGGCGCGGGCCGGCGGGGGAGAGCGGCGGATCGCGTCGCAGCACGCCAAGGGCAAGCTCACCGCCCGCGAGCGGGTCGATCTTCTTCTCGACGAAGGCTCCTTCGAGGAGCTCGACATGTTCGTCGAACACCGCGCCCACGATTTCGGCATGGCCGACAACCGCATCGCCGGCGACGGGGTGGTCACCGGCTGGGGCACGATCAACGGCCGCGTCGTGTTCGTCTTCTCCAAGGATTTCACCGTGTTCGGCGGCTCGCTGTCGGGCGCCCACGCCAAGAAGATCGTCAAGCTGTACGAACAGGCGGCCAAGGTGGGCTCGCCGATCATCGGCCTCTATGACGCCGGCGGCGCCCGCATCCAGGAGGGCGTCGAGGCCCTGGCCGGCTATGCCGACATCTTTCTGCTCAACACCCTCTGCTCGGGCGTCATTCCGCAGATCGCGGTGATCATGGGTCCCTGCGCCGGCGGCGACGTCTATTCGCCGGCGATCATGGACTTCATCTTCATGGTCAAGGACACCAGCTACATGTACGTGACCGGTCCCGACGTAGTCCGGACCGTCACCAACGAAGACGTCAGCCACGAGGAGCTGGGCGGCGCCCGCGTCCATGCGATGAAGTCCGGCGTCGTCGACGGCGCCTTCGACAACGACCTGGAGACGCTCACTCAAATTCGGCGGCTGGTGGATTTCCTGCCGCTGTCCAACCGCGAAAAGCCGCCGGTGCGCGATAGCTTCGACGAGGCGGATCGCGACGAGCCGTCCCTGGATAGTCTGGTCCCGGCCAACCCCAACAAGCCCTACGACATCAAGGAACTGATCCTGAAGATGGTCGACGAGGCCGACTTCTTCGAGATCGCCAAGGACTGGGCTTCGCCCGCATGGATGGGCAGAGCGTGGGCATCGTCGCCAACCAGCCGCAGGTGCTGGCGGGCGTGCTGGATATCGACGCCGCGCGCAAGGCGGCCAGGTTCGTGCGCTTCTGCGACGCCTTCGACATCCCCCTCATCACCCTGGTGGACGTGCCGGGCTTCATGCCGGGGACCAAGCAGGAGGGCGGGGCGCTGATCAAGCACGGCGCCAAGCTGCTGTTCGCCTATGCTGAGGCGACGGTGCCCAAGATCACCCTGATCACCCGCAAGGCCTACGGCGGCGCCTATGACGTCATGAGCTCAAAACATCTGCGCGGCGACTTCAACTACGCCTGGCCCACCGCCGAGATTGCGGTGATGGGCGCCAAGGGGGCGGTGGAGATCATCTTCCGCGCCGACCTGAACGACCCCGAGGCGATCGCCGCCCGGGAGGCGGAGTACAAGGCGCGCTTCGCCAACCCGTTCGTGGCCGCGAGCCTGGGCTATATCGACGACGTCATCATGCCCCGCGACACCCGCCGCCGCATGATCCGCGCCCTGAAGAGCCTCAAGGGCAAGAAGCTCGAAAACCCCTGGAAGAAGCACGACAACATTCCGTTGTGAGAGGCTGAAAGCGGGTTGGGTTTAGATTGACTCAATTGGCGCTCATCCCCGCGAAGGCGGGGACCCAGGGGCGCCAGACTCGATGGCGCCGCCGCATTCTTGGGCGCGGCAGCTTCGCGAGTGGCGCCCAGTCTCCTGGGTCCCCGCCTTCGCGGGGATGAGCGCATTTTTAGATGGCTTGGATCAATCCTAGCGCGAGCCGATCAGCAGCTGAACGACCCCGTCACCGGCGCGGAGTCGCCCATAGCCGCGCCCGTAAAGGTCCCACCCGTCGGACCGGTGTCCCCGGTGTTGCTGGTCAACGCATAGTCCTTGCCGCCGACGGTCAGGGTGATGGCGGCGTTGGTGAAGTGGCCGCCGCCGATCGGAACGGTGAGGCCGAAATAGTCCGGTTTGGGCCCGCCGAGCTCGGCCGTGGACACTATGCCCAGATTGACGGTGAACATGGGCCCCTCCGCGGCGCAGGTCCCGCCGGAAAGATCGTATTCCTTACCGGCGACGAACGCCTTCACCGTAGCGGGTCCGTTGCAGAAGGCGCGCACGACCCCCGGCGTTCCGGGCGCATAGCTGGCGCAGGCGCCGGCGGACGTGGCCAGGGTGGTCCCAGGCGCATGGCTCTCCGCGCTGCTTGCGCCGGTCTTAGCCTCCTCACGTCCGCAAGCGGCCAGGACGAGGCCACAGGCAAGGACGGCGATCGATCGATTGGTGGGCATGTCCCGCTCCAATGGCCTGGACGCCCAGGTTCGCACGATCGCGGTTAGACGGCTACGCTGAAGCGTCGCGCCTACAGGTGATCGCCGCGCCCGAGAGGATCAGGGAGAGGGGCGCCATCCGCGATGAAGCTCAAGGAGACCGAATTGATGCAGTAGCGCAGCCGGGTCGGCGCCGGGCCATCCGGAAAGACGTGGCCCTGGTGGCTGTCGCAGCGGGCGCAGCGGGTCTCGGTGCGGACCATGCCGTAGCTGACGTCTCGCACGGCGCGCACATGGGCGTCGTCGATGGGCGCATAGAAGCTCGGCCAGCCGGTGCCGCTTTCGAACTTGGTCTGCGCCCGGAACAGCGGCAGGCCGCACAGGCGGCAGCAGTAGACGCCGTCAGTCTTGTTGTTCAGCAATCCGCCGCAAAACGGCGCCTCGGTGCCATGGTGCAGCAGGACCTCGGCTTCCTCTGTCGTGAGGTCGGCCTCAAGCTTCTGGGTCTCCGCCGGGGTCGGCGGCGTGAGGTCAAAACCGAGGCCGGAGCGGAGGGTGGTGGGGGCGTCTTGGGTCATAGGGTCATTCTGCCCGATTTGGGGACGGTTCGCCATATCGTCGGCCTTTTCGTGACCAGCGACGCGGCCTACTCTGGCGCGC
>Ga0302314_10017736_pt1 | contig 11906 bp, 6 predicted proteins | sample III_Palsa_N2_3_FD_200533 | JGI IMG/M metagenome (GOLD analysis project Ga0302314, IMG submission 200533) | Peat permafrost microbial communities from Stordalen Mire near Abisko, Sweden - III_Palsa_N2_3 | ecosystem: Environmental > Terrestrial > Soil > Palsa > Peat permafrost | place: Sweden...
GGCGCCGGTGCGGTTCTCGTCGTAGAAGGAGACGGAGAGTTTGCCGACGTGCTGCTGGACCTGCATGCGGAGCTCGGCGATGAGGCGCTGGCCGGCTTTGGAGAGCAACTGGGTGAGGGTGTAGGAGGTAATGCCCTGGATGAGCGTGGCGGCGAGGACGGAGCCGACGATCCAGGGAAGCAGAGCGTAGTGGTGCTGGTTGAAGACCTTATCGATGAGCGGGCGGAAGGAGGCGGGGAGCACCAGGGCGCAGGTGCGGTTGACGATCATCAGGAGAAAGCAGCCGGCGAGGAGGAAGCGGCGCGGGCGGATGAGCGCCCATATCTCGGGCCAGATGTCTTTGAATTTGGGCTTGGGGCGGCTCTTGGTGAGATCGGCGGCGACGGCGCGGCCGGCACCGCGGGTGGGTGCGTCGGCCGCGCGCATGCGGGTGGTGCCACCGATGTTGGAGGTTCCGTAGTTTGCCATGAACTTCCAGTTTACGCCGTGGGCCGAGCTAGACCTTGCGGGCGCGGCGGGCAGCGATGAAGCTGCGGACGCAGAGGGCCACGTAGACGAGGCAGATTAGAGCGACGACAACGCGCTCTTCAAAGCCCGTGGGATTGATCGACATGGCTGTGCCCTTGGCGAGCTCGATCGCGGCGCGAATGCCGGTGATGAGAAATCCGATGAGGCCGAAGGTTACCGCAAAGTGCATCCAGAGCATGCGCTTCTTGGGGTTGTCGGTGTTGGCGAGTGCGCCGCAAAGGATCAGCAGAAGGCCAACGCCTGCGGGATGGAGGGCAGCGGTTTCGGCTCTGCCGGTCGCTAGCCAAAATCCCAGACTCACCGCTGCAAGTAATACTCCGAACCAAATCGTCAACTTAGCCAATGTCGTTCTCCTAGGTGTAGTTATAAAAATTTTCCGAGTGCGAGTGCCTGTAGTTAAGGAAACTCTGATTAAAGTCCTCGAAGCGTAACCCAGCGGCTAAACCCGCGATGATGTTGCGCCTTTTGTGTCACGGCTGAAGCCGTGACCTACCATTCGTACCCGCTTTCCTTAGCTGGCGGCCTTTACTTCCGCGAGCACATCCTTGACGTCCCAATCGTTGGTCGGCCAGAAGGCTGCGATCTTTCCATCTTTGCCGATGACGACGGTGGAGAGCGAGTGCTGCAGAGTTCCATTTTCGCCGGGGGTAACGCCGACGTCGAAGAACTGCTCCATGGCGGGAAGCTCGGCGACGGAGGGTGCGGCGAAGTCCCAGTGCTGGAAGGTTTCGTTAACGTAGTTGCCGGTGTAGGCTCCGCCGTAGCTGCGCAGGACTTTGGGGGTGTCGTAGGTGGGATCGAAGCTGACGCTGAGCAGGTGGGTGTTCTTGTAGAGGGCGGGGTCGGATTGCAGGGTCTTGTCGATGGCGGCGAAGTTGCGGCTCATGCGGGGGCAGAAATCGGCAAGCGGGCAGCGGGTGTAGATGAAGGTCATGAGGACGACCTTGCCGCGAAACTGCTTGAGATCGATGGTGTGGTTGGATTGGTTCAGGAGCTTGAAGTCGGGGACGTCGTCGCCTTTGGCGGGGACGTGATAGTTGACGTCGGGCTTGTAGTCGGGACGCGCCTGGGCGATGACGACGATGTTGGTGAGGCGCAGGTTGATGGGGCCGGCGGCATCGTGGTCGGCGAGCAGGGTGGCGGTGATGAGGTCGCCGGGATGGAGCTCCGAGAGTGCCGAAGGATTTTCGAGGCGATAGGCCATGGTCATGGCGGGCATGAGACCGGGGATGGCGTCATGCTTGAGGAGGACCTCGGCGTTGGAAGGATCGGTGCTGACTACAACGCCGCGCATGGGGTATTGCTGCGAGGCGGTCTTGCTGACGGCGGGCGCGTTCGCTGTGCCATGACAGCCGCTGATGCCAAAGGCAAACGCGGACATCGCAAGCAGCAGAACAACGGACGAACGGACACGCATGATGATTCTCCTCGAGGCTCGCGGCGGAGACGGAGCCCTGACTTCATGATAACTGCGAGCGATGGAGAGGGGCTCACGGGTGGCGCGCGGGGATTCGCGGCCACGTGGTAGCATCTGCTTCGAAACGCAGCTCTTTGGAGCGGATCGCGGAGCGTATGACACAGCCTACAACTTCATCTTCATCGCCAACGCAGCAGGACGGTGTTGCGGGGCCGTCCGTTGTGTGGCTGGCGGTCGGCTTTCTGCTGGCTGGGCTGGGGACGGTGATGCTGGGGCCGATCCTGCCGACGCTACTGCATGATTGGCGACTGACGGATCAGCAGGGTGGGTTGTTGCTGGCGGCGAAGTTTGTGGGGTCGTTTCTGGGCGGTGTGTCGGTGCCGCGGCGGCTGCGACTGGGAGTGCTTGGGGGCATGGCGTTTGCGGGTGCGGGCTTTGGAGCGTTCGCGCTGAGTGGCGGATTGGTGAGCGGGGCAGCGTGCTTGTTTGTGGGTGGGTTTGGGCTGGGTCAGATTATTGCGTCGACCAACATTGTGATTGGGAGACGATACCGCGAGCATACGGGCTCGGCGCTGGCGTCGGTGAATTTCTTCTGGAGTTTGGGCGCGGTGTTGTGTGGGGTGATTGCCGCGGCTGCGCTGCCGCGGTTTCATCTGCGCGGGCCGCTGCTAACATTTGCTGGATTATTTCTGCTGACGGGGCTGGGAGGATTGCTGAATCCGTCGCGGGAGGCCGCGGCGATGGCGGAGTCCTCGGCTGCGGATGCGGAGCCGTTGGCGATGAAGGTGATGGTGCGCTTTGGGTTGCTGCTGTTTCTTTATGGCGGCCTGGAGACCTGTATGACGGGATGGCTGACGACGTACACGCTGCGGTTCTCGGATGTGCGGTTGATGGGTGGGCAGTCGGCGATTGTGCTGTTGTGGTCGGCGCTGACGGCGGGGCGAGCGCTGTCGTCGGCGGCGCTGCGGGTGATGCGCGAGGCGACGCTGCAGAGGATTGGGCTGGGGCTTTCGGCGCTGCTGATTGCTGCGCTGGTGACGACGCGGCATGGACCGCTGCTGTCGCTCTACTGCGTGCTGCTGGGGCTGAGCCTGGCGCCATTTTTTCCGACGACGTTCGCGCTGTTGATGAAGCGACGTCCGACCGCGCGCGAGGCGGGGTTCATCCTGGCGGTGTCGGGCCTGGGAGCGGCGCTGTTTCCGTGGATGATGGGATTTGTTTCGACGCAGAGTGGGTCGCTGCGGGTTGCGATGGTGGTTCCGCTGGCGCTGGCGTTGGCATTGCTGGTGTTGAGCGTGTGGGCGGATAGGGCCGAAACGTGGTCGGTGGTGGAATAAATCCGGGGGGGCGAAATTTTGGAGAAGATTGGGTATAACGGTAGACGATGTCTTCTGCGACCCTCTCCGAGCTTCTCGACGCGCTGGAACAAGGCGCGCTGTTGCTGCTGCCGAATGCGCGTGCGGGGCGGGAGATGCGATCGGCGTTTGATGCACGGCAGCGAGCGCGAGGGTTGTCGGCGTGGGAGCCTGCACGGGCACTGAGCTGGTCGCAATGGGCGAACTCTTTGTGGAGTGAGTTGATCGTCGGTGGGGTGGAAGGACGACTGCTGCTGAATGCTGCGCAGGAGCATAGCGTGTGGCGGCAGATCATCGCGGACGATGCGACGAATCGCTCGATTGGGTCGGTGGATTCGCTGGCTGAACTGGCGCAGTCGGCGTGGCAACTTGCGGCGGACTATGACGCGACGCAAAGGCTTCGGGAGTTTGCGATGTCGCATGATAGCCGCATCTTTGCTGGATGGGCGGAGGCATTCTCGAGGGAGTGCGCGGAGCGGAGGTATTTGTCGGCAGCGCTACTGAATGAGGCTCTGTTGGAGCATGTGCGGACGGGGGCGCTTGTTGTGCCGAGCTCTCTGGAGCTGGTGGGATTCGGGCAGATGCTGCCGTCGCAGCAGGGGCTGCTGGCGGGGCTTCGAGAGCGCGGGACGGTTGTTCGGGAGCGCAGGCTGGACGCTTCGCGTGGGGCTCAGGGGTTGAGGGCTTCGGTCGTTGCGGCGAATGAGGAGGAGGAGCGGACGCTCGCTGCTGGATGGATTCGAGAATTTCTGGAGGCGCCCCGAACGCAAGAGCAAGGGAGACGCGTTGCGCTCCTGGTTCCAGATCTTGCGGAAGAACGTGCAACGCTTGAAGGGGTATTGCGCGAGGTGCTGGCTCCTGAGTTGCAGTCGATTGATGCGGATCTTTCGTCGACGCCGTGGGAGTTTTCGGGTGGAGTTCCGTTGTCGTCACTGGCCATGGTTGTCGATGCGATGGAGCTGGTTCGCTGGACGCAGGGTCCGCTGCCGGTGGAGAGCGTGAGTTCCCTGCTGCTTGCTCCCTATCTCGGGAGCAATGGAACGGATGCAGGGACACGTGATGCGGTTGCGCGATTCGATGCGAGCAGGCTGCGGCGGATGTTGTTGCTGCGGTCGGAGATCGATATTGCGGGTGTGATGGAGTTGGCGCGGCTTAGTGGGGGCGGCGTGCCCGAAGTGCTTCCCTGGCTGCGGAACGTGCAGGAGTTTCTGCAGAAGAGTGGCGACCAAAAGCGGGCGCGGGGGTTCGCAGAGTGGATGGAGTTTGTGCGCGGCGTCTTGCTGGCGGCAAACTGGCCGGGCGATCGCGCGTTGACGGCTGCGGAGTTCGAGGCGACGCGAGCATGGGAGAGCGCGCTCGATTTGTTATCGACACTGGACTTCAGCGGGCGCCGGGTTTCGTTTGCGAGCGCGTTTGAGGCGCTGGAGTTGCAGGCGCAGAAGACGATGTTCGCAGCTCCGTCTTTCGGCGCGCCGGTGCAGGTGATGAGCGTGACTGAGGCCGAGGGGTCGGCGTTCAATGCGGTCGTATTTCTGCACGCCACGGATGCGAACTGGCCGGCGGTGGAGCGGGTGCATCCGCTGCTGCCGTGGACGCTGCAGCGGGCGCTGAAGATGCCGGGGAGTGACTCGGCGCTTGCGGTGGCAAGGAGTCGGGGGTTTACGGAAGATCTGATGAGGTCGTCGGGCAGTGTGCTGTTCAGCTATGCCGCAGAGGATGAAAACGGGAAGCTGAGGCCGTCACCGATTTTGAGTGAGCTGGAGATTGCGTGCATCGACCGCGCGGAGCTGGCTGTGCATGAGCAGCCTGCTGAGCAGGTTGATCTTGAGACGTTTGCGGATGACGGCGCGCTGCCGGCTCTGCCGTCGCATGAAGTTGGTGGAGGAGCGTCGGTCTTGAAACTGCAGGCGGCATGCGGGTTTCTGGCGTTTGCCGAGCTGCGGCTGCGGGCGACCGAACCGAAGGGCGGCACGATGGGGTTCGACGCAGGCGAGAGTGGAAGCCTGCTGCATCGGGCGCTGCAATTTTTTTGGAAGAAGGTTGAAACGCAGGACACACTGCGCTCGATGAGTTTGGGGGAGCGGGATGAGATGCTGATGCTCGCTGTGGATGCGGCGCTGCCCAGCCGGTTGCTGATTCGCGATGGTTGGGACCGCGCGTATCTGTGGCTGCAGAAGCAGCGGCTGCGCTCGTTACTGCAACAGTGGCTGGATCAGGAGTTGCGGCGCGGGCCGTTCACCGTATCCGATGTGGAACGGAAGGAGCTGGTGATGGTGGGTCCGCTCACGCTCGAGGTTCGCGTGGACCGTGTCGATTTGGTGGAGGGTGGGGTGGTTCTCGTCGATTACAAGACGGGTGCGGATGTCGATCCGAAGCAATGGGCGGGGCCACGACCGGATGATCCGCAGCTACCGCTGTATACGCTGCTTGCCGAGGTGGACGAGTTGAAGGGCGTAGCGTTTGCGAAGGTGCGCGCGGGACAGCAGATGAAATGGAATGGCTACCAGGCGGAGGAAGGGATTCTGCCGCGATCGAGGACGAACGTCCGGGATATTGCATTGCTGGCAGAGGAGTGGCGCGAGACGCTGACGCGGCTTGCCGAAGATTTTGCAGCGGGCAAGGCGGACGTGTCGCCGAAGAGTTTCGAAGTGAACTGCAAGCGCTGCGGGCAGCGCCTGTTGTGCCGCGTAGATCGCTCCTCTCTTGAGGGGATCGCAGACGATGTCGAGGAAGAGACGGAGGACGGCGTTGACTAAGCTACTCCGCTTCCCTTCTGCAACCAACGATGCCGAGGCGCGGGCAAAGGCCCTGGATACGAGGGCTTCGTGCATCGTCGAGGCACCGGCTGGATCAGGTAAGACGGGACTGCTGGTGCAGCGTTATCTCAAGCTGCTTGGAACCGATGAGGTCGAGGAGCCGGAAGAAGTGCTCGCGATCACGTTTACGAACAAAGCGACGTCGGAGTTGCGCGAGCGCGTGTTGGAGCAGTTGCAAGGAGCGAGGGCGGAGGTCGATGAGCAGGCTTCGAGCTTCGATCGAGAGACGCGGGAGTTGGCGAAGGCGGCCATGGAGCGGAGCGCGCGGCTCGGGTGGGGGTTGCTGGAGAGGCCGTCGCGACTGAACATTCGCTCCATTGATTCAGTGTGTGCGGAGATTGCGAACTCGTTGCCGCTGCTGTCGGGAGCTGGTGGGCCTCGGCAGCCGGTGGAGGATGCAGAGCCGCTGTATCGGCTAGCTGCAAGGAGGACATTGCTGCAGTTGGGCGGCGACAATGCATCGTTACATGCGGCGCTGTGCACGGTGTTGTTGCATCGCGACGGCAGCCTGGCCGACTGCGAGACATTGCTGGCTGGCATGCTGCGGACGCGGGAGCAGTGGGGAGAGTTAGTGCCGCTTGCACCCAATGCTGATGACGCCGAACTAGATCATGACGTGCGGCTGAAGCTGGAACGGTCGCTCGAGAGCGTGGTGTGTGCCGGGCTTTCACGTGCGCTGCGGGCGCTGCCTGCGGGGGTGCTGGAAGAGCTTACCTCGTTGGCAGCGAGGATGGGTGTTGAGCCGGGTTATGGGGAACACGAGTCGCCGATTGCGTTGTGCGCGGGGAGGCATGATCCTCCGGAGGCTCTCGCCGAGCACCTTGAGCATTGGGTGGCGCTGATTGGGCTGGTGCTTAAAGCTGATGGTGACTGGCGCAAGAGGCATTCGCGGAGTGATGTGAAGTTCGAGATTCCGAAGGCGGATGCGGCGCGGTTGAAGGAGCTGGTCCAGAACATTCAAAGCGATGAGCTTCGTGATGCGTTGGCGGGGGTGCTCGCGCTGCCGCCGGCAAAATACCCGGACGATCAATGGGAGGTTGCGAAGGCGCTCTTCGTGGTGTTGCGGCGAGCGCTGGCGGAGTTGCGGTTGCTGTTTGCCGAGGGGGGCGAGTGCGACTTCACGGAGGTTGCGCTGTCCGCGCGCGAGGCGCTGCACTCGGAAGAAGGGGCGAGTGACCTGGCGCTGTCAGCAGGTGGGACGCTGCGCCACATGCTGGTGGACGAGATGCAGGATACTTCGTCGGGGCAGTATGAATTGGTGGATCTGCTGACGCAATCGTGGGATGGGCACACGCAGACGCTGTTCCTGGTGGGCGATCCGAAGCAGTCGATCTACCTTTTTCGGCAGGCGAGAGTGGAACGCTTTCTGCGGGCGATGAAGGAGCAGCAGCTGGGTGAGATTGGATTGGAGTCGCTGCAGCTGACATCTAATTTTCGTTCGCAAGCGGCGCTGGTTACGAAGTTCAATGAAATCTTCGATCGTCTCTTTCCTAGACCCGACGACAAACGGTTGTTGGGAAGCGAGGGTGTGGACGTTCCGTTTGTGGAGGCGCAGGCGGTACGCGAACGAACGGAGAGTGCTGGGGTTGTATGGCATCCGGCTCTGTTAGCGAAGGAGGATTCGCGCAGTGAATACGCGGCCCAGGAGGCTCGTGGCATTCGACGCATTATTGAAGAGCGGCTGGCGATGCCGCTGCCAGAAGGGCGGGATACGCCTTCACGTAAGCCCTGGCGGATTGCGGTTCTTGGGCGAGCGAAGAATCATCTCTCGGCGGTGATTGAGGAGTTCAAGAAGGATTATGGCAGCGGGCCACTTCACTATCGGGCGATTGATCTGGATGCGTTGGATGAGTTGGCGGAGGTATTGGATGCGCTGGCGCTGACACGGGCGTTGCTGCATCCCTCCGACCGCATTGCGTGGCTTGCGGTGTTGCATGCGCCGTGGTGTGGACTGGGGTTGGCGGATCTTCTGGCGCTGACTGGTGAAGGAGAGGACGCGGACACAGGGGCGACGGTTGTGCATCTGGTGCGCGAACGGCGTGCGTTGGTGAGTGCGGAAGGTCAACGTCTGCTGGATCGTGCATGGCCGATACTGGAGACAGCGGTGGCGACTCTGGGGCGGACGTCGCTGGCGACTCACGTGGAGCGTACGTGGCGGTCGCTGGGAGGGGATGCAGCGCTGTCTGTGGAGCGTCGGAAGAATGTGCAGCGATACCTTGGCGTGTTGCATGAGGTTGAGCGTGAGGGAGATCGTGTCGATCTGAGCGTGTTGAAGGGGCGGCTGAATAGGCTGTATGCGGAGCCGGCGTCGGGAGCTGTCGGAGACGGACAGTTGCCGGTTGAGCTGCTGACGATTCATAAGGCAAAGGGGTTGGAGTGGGATTTGGTATTAGTGCCGGGACTTGAGCGCGGTGGAGGACAGTCGCGCAGTGTGTTGTTGAACTGGCTGGAGTTCGACGGCGAAGAGGCGGCGAGCGTGGTGCTGGCGCCGATCGGGCAGAAGGGCACGGAGAAGGACAAGCTGGGCAGTTGGCTTACGGGCATCCGTGCAAAGCGTGAGGCCGCGGAACACAAGCGCGTGTTCTATGTTGCGGCGACGCGGGCGCGGGAGGAGCTTCATCTCTTCGGAGCGGCAACGCTGAATGCGAAGGGGGAGTTGGCGCTGCCGCGCTATGACAGCTTGTTGCGAGCTTGCTGGCCGGCGGCAGAAGGACACTTTGGGGGACTGGCGGCGGGGGCGGTGCCGTCGACGCAGGAGTCGCTCGATCAGTTATTGATTCGTTCTTTGAACGAGTCGGAGGATGAGGCGTTGGCATTGGCGGCTTCAGGCGAGGATGTTGAAGTGGATGCGAGCGCGCGGAGAGTTCCGATGGTTCAACGACTACCGTTGAGCTTCGATCCGGCGGAGAGGTTTCGCGTGGCGAAGGAACATTCGTTGGCTTATCCTGCTGCGTCAGCGCTGCGGCAGACGGCGACGTTTGAGCGGCCGGAGGGGTCGTTCGCGGTAAGAGCGTTTGGGAATGTGGTGCATCGGTATCTGCAGGTGCTCGCAGCACGATTGGAGAGTGGCGTGGGCTGGGACGATCTGCTGGCGGAGCTGCCGTCGTGGGAGCCGCGACTGATCGCGAGCCTGCGCGGAGAGGGTCTGCCGCCGGTGCTGGCGTCGCGCGAGGCTGGACGGGCGGGGCTTGCGCTGGCGAGGGCGCTGGGCGATTCGGTGGGGCGTTGGATCTTGTCGCCGCATGCGTCGGCGGCGAGTGAGCGAGCGCTCACGATGGCGTCGCCGGACGCACGGAGCCTGCGGGTGGATCGTACGTTTGTTGCGGGTGGTGCGTCGCTCTCTGCGGGTGAGGGGTGCATCTGGATTGTGGATTTCAAGACGAGCGAGCAGGGTTCGCGGTCGGATGCGGAGTTTGAGGCGACGGAGATGGAGAAGTACCGTGCGCAGTTGGAGGCGTACGCGGCTCTGCGGCGGGCGCTGCCGGATGGAGGTCTACCGATTCGGTTGGGGCTGTTCTATCCGCTGGTGCCGCGGCTGATCCACTGGCTGAGTGTTGCGCCAGTGGATGCCGCCGGAAGTTAAGTTATTTTTTCAGCAGCCGGAGCAGGGTTGCGGCGCTGTGTTCGCATTGCCCGCGGCTGACGTCGGAGTGGGTGACGAGGCGGATGGCGTGCTGGCCGATTGCGCTCGAGAGGATGCCCTCGCTTTTGAGAGAGGCGACGACAGCGGGGGCGTCGCCGGCGTTCTTCAGGGTGAAGAGAACGATGTTGGTTTGGACTGAGAGCAGATCGATCTCGACGGCGGTGGAGGTTGCGATGGCTTCGGCCATGAGGCGGGCGTTGGCGTGGTCTTCGTGCAGGCGGGAGGGACCCTCTTCAAGAGCGATGAGGCCGGCCGCGGCGAGGATGCCGGCCTGGCGCATGCCTCCGCCGAGAGCCTTGCGGAAGATGCGGGCGCGATCGATGGCGGCGCGTGAGCCGACGAGGATGGAGCCTACGGGTGCGCCGAGGCCTTTGGAGAGACAGAAGTTTACGGTGTCGAAGCCGCAGGTGAGTTCGGCGACGCTGATGTTGAGGGCGACAGCGGCGTTGAAGACACGGGCTCCGTCGAGATGTGTGGGCAGGCCTGCGTCGGTGGCTCCCTGCCAGATCTCTTCGTAGATCGGGAGCGGCGTGACGGTGCCGCCGGCCATGTTGTGCGAGTTCTCCAGGCAGATGAGGCCGGTGGCCGCGCGGTAGTAAATCTTGGGCGCGATGGCGGTGCGGATCTGCGACCAGGTGAGGATGCCGCGGTCACCGGCGACGGTTCGCGGGATGCAGCCGGAGAAGGCGGACATCATGGCCATCTCCCAATCGAGGACGTGGGAGCGGGCTTCGCAGATGACCTCCTGACCGTGGTCGGTGTGGAGGCGGATGGCGATCTGGTTGCCCATGGTTCCGGTAGGAACGAAGATGGCGGCTTCGCGAGCGAAGATTTCGGCGGCGCGGGCCTCGAGGCGGTTGATGGTGGGGTCTTCGCCGTAGACGTCGTCGCCGACATCCGCGGAAGCCATAGCAGCGCGCATGGCGGGGGTGGGCCGTGTGACGGTGTCGCTGCGCAGGTCGATTACGTTCGAGATTGCTGCCAACTTCTTGTCCTCCTGGCATTGCTTAGACGGCAACGCCCATTAGTAGATTTGTGAATACATCGTTGGAGAGCAGGCGGCCGCGGAGCGTTAGCTGCCAGCAGCCGTCGTGCTCGATCATGAGGCCGTCGCCGATGAGTTCGTTCGCAGCGTCTTCTGTGGGAGCGACGAGCTCGGTGGGAAATTTTTGATTCAGCTGCGATAGGCTGAGGCCTTCGTTCATGCGCAGGCCGAGGAAGATGGTCTCCTCGAAGGCTTCGCGTTGGAAGACGTCGATGGGAGTGGGGGGGACTTCTTCTGCTCCGTAGTGCGAGAGCTCCTCGGGGTTGGCGAAGCGGACGGCGCCGTTGGGACGCAGGAGCATAGAGTGGGCGTCGAGGCCGAAGCCGATGTAGGGGTCGCGCTGCCAGTACTTGCGATTGTGGCGCGCCTGGTGGGATGGGGGTGCGAAGTTTGAGATTTCGTATTGCGGAAATCCGTGCTGTGGAAGCCACGCGCAGGCGATCTCGTAGAACTCAGCAGAGAATTCGTCGGCAGGTACGCCATGCGCGTGGAAGCGCTGGCCGCCAGCGATGACCTCGCGGCCGAGGCGGGAGTCTTCGTCGATCTCAAGCATGTAGACGCTGAGGTGAGTGAGGCCGATGCTGGTGGCGACGTCGAGCGAATGCTGCCAGCTGGAGGGGGTTTGGTAGGGGAGGCCGGCGATGAGGTCGGCGCCGACGTCGGCTACACCGGCGGCTTGGAGGCGAAGGATTTCGTGGATGCATTCGCGCTCGGTGTGGCTGCGGCCGACGGCTGCGCTCTCGCGATCGACGAAGGATTGCACGCCGAGGCTGATGCGATTTACTCCGAGGTGCTGGGCTTCGGCAAGGACGGCGTCGGCGATCTGGCCGGGTGCGGCTTCGAGGGTGATTTCGGCGCTGGGTGTGATCTCGAAGGTCTGGCGGAGCGCGGTGAAGATGCGGCGAAGCTGTGCGGGTTCGAGCAGGCTGGGGGTTCCTCCGCCGAAGTAGAGCGTGTCGACGATGGGAGGAAGAGTTGCATGAAGGCGCGCGGCGGTGAGTGGGGCGGCGGCGATCTCCTGGCAGAGTTTGGCGACGTAGGCCTCGATGGCGGCGGGCGAAGAGACGCCGGAGGCGAAGTTGCAGAAGCTGCACTTGGCGCG
>Ga0302314_10017737_pt1 | contig 11906 bp, 8 predicted proteins | sample III_Palsa_N2_3_FD_200533 | JGI IMG/M metagenome (GOLD analysis project Ga0302314, IMG submission 200533) | Peat permafrost microbial communities from Stordalen Mire near Abisko, Sweden - III_Palsa_N2_3 | ecosystem: Environmental > Terrestrial > Soil > Palsa > Peat permafrost | place: Sweden...
GGACTCGGCCTGCTCAGCCTGGCGGCCGGTGTCGCCGCGGTCGCGCTGAGCGTGCTGCTCCCGATCGCGGGCACGGCGCTGTCGATAGCGGTGCTGATCCTGCTGCGCGCGGCGGACCGGGCACAGTCCCGGCTCGCCGGCCGGCGCAGCGTGCGCGGCGCCCAGCCGAGCGACATCGTGATCGTGATCGCGACCGCCCCGTGGACCGTCGTCCGCGCGGCGCTCACCACCGTGCTGCTCGCCCCGCTGGCGATCGTGGTGGCGCTGATCGCCGCGGCCGCCTCGGTCGCCTTCGCTCGCAGCGGGACGCTGCCCGGCGCGGGCAGCTGGGCGGCCGGCGCGGCGGTCGCCTTTTACTGCTTTGGCCCCGGCTCAGCCACGCCGCGCCGCCAGCTGCGGCGGATGAGCGCGACCGTCATCCGCAGCCCGGCCGCGCTCACCGTCGCCTTCATCTCCGCCTGGGCACTCGCGCTGGCGGTCGTCTCGTCCGCGCTCTCGCAGCCGCCGCTGATCTGGCCGGCGACGAGTTCAACGATCCCGCACCTGCTGCCCGGTCTGCCGTCCCTCGGCGGGGCGCTCCACGCCGTTCAGAAGTGGCTGCTCAGCAACACCGTGGGCGTGCTGCACCTGCCCTGAGCCATGCTCCGCGAGCGGCCGGACCAGTCCGAGCGCGATCACCTCGTTGGCCAGCCGGGTCCGCCGGTTCGGTCCCTCCGGCACCCGGAACTTCACGTACAGCCGCAGCAGGTGCTGCTTGACCGCGGCTTCGGTCACCACCAGGTCGCTCGCGATCTCCTTGGCGGCGGCCGGCGTGACAAACGCGTCGTCGCACAGCGCCGGGCGGCACAGCGAGATCAGCACGTCGAGCTCGCGCCGGGTCAGCTCGGGCGCCGCCGCGCGGCGCAGCTCGGTGTCGGCCGTGAGTTCCTCACGCGGCAGTCCCTCCACCCGGCAGCGCGCGGCGCCGAAGCTGAGGACATCACCGTCGTCGAGGACCCGGCGGGCGACTGGCCGCCCGTTTACCCGGGTGCCGTTCCGTGATAATCCAAGGTCGGCGACGTAATAGTAAGGGCCGCGGCGCACGATTTCCGCGTGCAGCTGGGAAACACTAGGGTCGTCAAGACGCACATCTGCCCCGCGACCGCGCCCGACCGTGGTGACCTCGCTGCGAAGCGGGATCAGCTCTGCTGTGTCCTCGACGCGAATGTACGGACTATCCACGAAGGACCTCCAGTCTGTCGGCCACGTAACGCTTATCTCACTGTAGCGTTACTTTTACCGTCTGCGCACGACTGGAGAAAGCCTTCCACAGAAGGCGTAAGGTGATCAATGCCGGAGGAAGCCCCGCGCCGCGCGCCCGCCGAGACTGCGCGTCCGGCCGCTGACGCCGCCGGTAAACTGCCTAGTGAGCAGCCACCAGGCCTGCCGTCCAGACTCGGCCGGCCGCGGGAGACGATCATGACACCCGACACACAGCAGGCGCCGGACGGTTACCGCCGTGCCCGGGCGCCTGGGCGGGGCGCGGACACCGGCCTTCGTTCGGGGGCGGTGGCGGCGGACGCGACGCGGACCGGACACCGTGGCGACAGCGGGCACCATGGCGTTGGCGGGCACCGCGGTGATCCTGGGCACCGCGGCGACACCGCGCGGCCGGCGCACGCGGCCGGCCAGCCGCCGGCGCATGCCGCTCCGCCGACGCCGGCCGCGGCGCGGCGCTCCGCCGAGGACGCGAGTATCGTCGGGGTTATCCCGCTGCTGGCGGTTTTGGTCGTCACCGTGGCCGGGGTGTACATCGCCTGGCGCCAGGGCTCGGCTGGCGGCGGTGAGGGCGGTGTCATCGCCGGCATCGCGCTGCTGGCGGGCGCGGTGGCCCGGCTGCTCCTCCCGGCCAGGCTGGCAGGCCTGCTGGCCACCAGAAAACGGGCGACCGACGTGCTTATCCTCGCCGTCCTCGGCGCGGGCCTGCTCGTCGCGGGCCTGGTGTTGCCGCGATAGTACGGCTGAGGCCGGTGAGGTCAGCCGGCTTGGCCGGCGCCGGTCCCCGGAGGCGGCCGGGCGCCGGGATTTTATTTCGGCGGGCGCGGTAGGTATCTTGACGTCGAGAAGAATTCTTCAGAGCAGGAGCTGGCAACCCGATGGCCGCGATCATCTACACCAAAACCGACGAGGCGCCGCTGCTTGCGACGTACTCTCTCCTCCCCATCGTCTCCGCCTACGCCCACAAGGCCGGCGTTGAGATCGAGACCCGTGACATTTCACTGGCGGGGCGCATCCTGGCTCAGTTTGACCTCGCCGACGACGCGCTGGCCGAGCTCGGCGAGCTGACCCACCGGCCCGAGGCCAACATCATCAAGCTGCCCAACATCTCCGCCTCGGTCTCGCAGCTCAAGGCCGCGATCAAGGAGCTGCAAGCCAAGGGGTACGCCCTGCCGGACTACCCGGAGTCGCCGAAGACACCGCAGGAGTCCGAGGCCAGGGCGAAATACGGCCGGGCCCTGGGCTCCGCGGTCAATCCGGTGCTGCGCCAGGGCAACTCTGACCGGCGTGCGCCGCACTCGGTGAAGGCCTACGCGCGCAAGCACCCGCACGTCAACAAGCCCTTTGACCGGGACTCGAAGACCTCCGTGGCCACGATGAGCGACCGCGACTTCCGGTCCGACGAGAAGTCGGTGACGCTGCCCGCGGATGACACGCTCACCATCGTTTTCGAGACCACCGCCGGTGAGCGGAAGGCGCTGCTCGAGTCGCTCCCGGTGCTGGCGGGCGAGGTCGTCGACGCCACCGTCATGCAGGCCGCCTACCTGCGAGCCTTCCTGGTCAACGCGCTGGCGGAGGCGAAGGCGAAGGACATTCTTTTCTCGGTCCACCTTAAGGCGACGATGATGAAGGTCTCCGACCCGATCATCTTCGGCCACGTGGTGCGGGCGTACTTCACCGACGTCTTCGCGAAGTACGGCGACGACCTCGCCGCGGCCGGCCTGTCGGCCAACGACGGACTCGGCGGGATCCTGGCCGGGCTGCCGTCGCTGCCGAACGGCGCCGAGATCAAGGCGGCCTTCGAGGCCGCGCTGGCCGCGGGCCCGCGGCTGTCCTACGTCAACTCGGACCGCGGGATCACCAACCTCCACGTGCCGAGCGACGTCATCGTGGACGCTTCCATGCCCGCCCTGATCCGCAACGGCGGCAAGCTGTGGGGTGCTGACGGCGGTGAGGACGACACCCTCGCGGTCATCCCCGATTCCTCCTACGCGGGGGTGTACGCGACCGTTATCGAGGACGTGAAGCGGAACGGGCCGCTCGACCCAGCGAAGATCGGATCCGTCCCCAACGTCGGCCTGATGGCGCAGTCCGCGGAGGAGTACGGCTCGCACAACAAGACCTTCCAGATTCCCGCCGACGGCACCGTCACCGTGGTCAACCAGGCCGGCGAGGTGCTGCTGGCCCACGACGTCGAGGCGGGCGATATCTGGCGCGCCTGCCAGACCAAGGACATCCCGGTCCGCGACTGGGTGAAGCTGGCCGTCACCCGGGCCCGCGCCGCGCAGACCCCGGCCGTGTTCTGGCTCGACGAGTCCCGCGCCCACGACGCCGAGCTGATCAAGAAGGTCAACGCCTACCTGCCCGAGCACGACACGGCGGGCCTGGAAATCCAGATCCTCACGCCCGAGCTGGCCACGGCGTACTCAGTGGAGCGCATGCGGCAGGGGCTGGACACGATCTCCGTTACCGGGAACGTACTGCGCGACTACCTCACCGACCTGTTCCCGATTCTCGAGGTCGGCACGTCGGCCAAGATGCTCTCCATCGTCCCGCTCATCGCGGGCGGCGGCCTGTTCGAGACCGGCGCGGGCGGCTCCGCCCCGAAACACGTACAGCAGTTGCTGCACGAGAATTACCTGCGCTGGGACTCGCTGGGCGAGTTCTTCGCCCTGGTGCCCTCCTTCGAGCAGTACGCCGACTTCGCCGGGGTGCCGGCCGCGAAGATCCTGGCCGACACGCTCGACCGGGCGACCGGCCGGTTCCTGGACGAGAACCGCAACCCCGGCCGCAAGCTGGGCACCCCCGACAACCGCGGCTCCCACTTCTACCTGGCCCTGTACTGGGCCCAGGAGCTGGCCCAGCAGCACGACGACGCCGAGATCGCCGCGGCGTTCAAGGAGCTGGCCGCGGCGCTGGCGGCCAAGGAGTCTGTCATCCTCGGCGAGCTCCTCGCGGTCCAGGGCGAGCCGGTCGACATCGGCGGCTACTACCTGCCCGACCCCGAGAAGACGGCGGCCGTGATGCGCCCCTCGCAGACCTTCAACGACGCCCTCGCGGCGCTGTAATCACCCGGGGGACGCCCCCCGTCCCCCCGATGTCCTGCGTCGCGGACCCGATGGCAAGTGCGCCACCGTATCGGGTCCGCGCAGCAGGACGGACGGGATGGGTGTCGTACTCCGATACCGACGTGGTGCGGCCCCGCGAACCTCGCGGCGGACGGGTGGGGGCCCCGCGACGCGGGCTACGGGCGGGCCAGTCCCCGCCGGGCCTCCGGCTACGGACGGACTGGGTCAGGCCCCGGAAACCCCGGGCTACGGCCGCAGGGAGGGCCCTGCGGGTCCGGTTACGGACGTGTCGAGGCCCCCGGAACCGTACGACGGGTTCCGGGGGCCTTCGCTTGCGAGCGCTTGGTTGTGCCGCCTCAGGGCAACCTTGAGGCAGGGGGGAATCGGCTCAGATGAGGCCGAGGTCCTTGACCGCGTCCCGCTCGGCGGCGAGCTCGGCGACCGAAGCATCGATCCGGCTGCGGGAGAAGTCGTTGACCGGCAGGCCCTGGATGATCTCCCACTCGCCGTTGACCGAACGGACCGGGAAGGAGCTGATCAGGCCCTCGGCCACGCCGTAAGAGCCGTCAGAGACGATAGCGGCGGACGTCCAGTCGGTGCCGTTGACCCAGTCGTAGACGTGGTTCAGGGCGGCACTGGCGGCGGAAGCGGCCGAGGACGCGCCCCGGGCCTTGATGATCGCCGCGCCCCGCTGAGCGACCTCGGGGATGAAGGTGCCGGTGAGCCAGTCGGAGTCCACCTGCTCGGCGGCGCTGCGCCCGTTGACCACCGTGTTGTAGAGGTCCGGGTACTGGGTCGCGGAGTGGTTACCCCAGATGGTCAGGTGCTCGACGGCGGTGACCGGGACGGACAGCTTGGCCGCGAGCTGCGAGATCGCGCGGTTGTGATCAAGCCGGGTCATCGCGGTGAACCGGCTCGCGGGCACGTCGGGCGCGTTCTGCTGGGCGATCAGCGCGTTGGTGTTGGCCGGGTTGCCGACCACCAGGACCTTGATGTCGCTGGCCGCGTGCTCGTTGATGGCCTTGCCCTGCGGCCCGAAGATGCCGCCGTTGGCCTGCAGCAGGTCGCCCCGCTCCATGCCCGCGGTACGCGGCCGCGCACCGACCAGCAAGGCGACGTTCGCGCCGTCGAAGGCGGTCTTGAGGTCATCGGTGATGTCAATGCCGTCCAGCAGCGGAAAGGCGCCGTCGTTGAGTTCCATCGCGGTGCCCTCGGCCGCCTGCAGGGCGGGGGTGATCTCCAGGAGCCGCAGCCGGACCGGCACGTCAGGCCCGAGGAGATGCCCGGAAGCGATACGGAACAACAAGGCATAGCCGATCTGCCCGGCGGCGCCGGTCACAGTCACGGTTACGGGAGTACTCATGACACGCAGGTTACAGTCCGGTAAGGCGGCGGGTATACGTACCGTCCCTCACACTGCCGGCGGTTGCCGGGATCTCGTGGTCGTCAGCCTGTACGCAACCGCGCGGCCGGCCAGGCCGCCGTCGATATCGTTAACGGCTATTACCAGCTGCCTGCTCCGGGTCCGGAGTCTCGCGGTTTTGTAATCGCGAATTCAAAATTGTGACCCAAAGTAACCCGGCACGGGAAACAGGAGGTCGTGGCAGTGCACCCCGATGGCCGACCGCTGCTGGCTTAATCTGACCATTTCTGGACATTGACGTGACCATCCTGAGATGTTAGCTTACCAATTGGCCAGAGGGTTTCTGGGCAGTCCTCTCTGGTTGATGCTATTGCTTGATGCTATTGCTTGATGCTATTGCGCCGCTCGACATTCTGAGGACATTCATGGCCAGGCGAGACGCGCCAGTATTCATGAAGCGCCCGCGGGTGAAACCGGAGCATGCTCCCTATCAAATCGCCGATCGCAAGATCCGCATTGGCGGAGTTTCCTATGGGCTCGCGGCCGAGATCACCGACCCGGATGGCTGGGTGTGGACGATGCTGAAGGCCATGGATGGCAGCCTTACCCTGCCCGAGATCGTCGACCGGGTCGGTGCCGTGCACCGGGACCAGCCGGTCGAGGTGCTGCGCCGCGGGGCCGATCAGCTCCTTTCCTCCGGATACGTCGAGGATGCGGCGGGACCGGTCCCGGCCATTCTTTCCGAAAGGGATATCGACCGGTACGACCGTGCGATGGCGTATTTCCGCTGGCTTGATCTCACACCGCGGACAAGCTCATGGGATCCGCAGGCGCGCCTGCGAAACGCGCGGGTGACCATTGTCGGACTAGGCGGCACTGGCGGAATCGCGGCCATGGCGCTGGCCGCGGCCGGCGTCGGGAAATTGCACTGCGTTGACTTCGATGCGGTTGAGCTGTCCAATCTCAGCAGGCAGGTCATCTATACGGAAAATGACATCGGCCAGCCAAAGGTCGATTCGGCGGTTGCCCGGCTGCGCGGCCTGAACAGCGACATTGCGGTAACCGGGCAGCGGCTGGAGGCGACCTGCGAGCAGGACGTGCTCGGTCTCGCGCGGGACTGCGACGTGCTTTTGCTCAGCGCGGACAAGCCGCCGGCCCTGCGGACGTGGACCAACCGGGCCTGCCTGGCGGCCAAGCGCCCGTGGGTCGACTCGGGCTACCACGGACCACTTGTTCAGGTGGCCGCGTTCGTTCCCGGCGAAGGGCCCTGCTGGGAATGCACCCGGCTGCGGCTGCGCGATCTGCATGCCGCGGACGGCGCAGTCCCGGACCCGGCCTCGCCGCAAACGGCGGCGGTGTTCTACGCGGTGGGCGCGGTCCCGGCCGGCCTGTCCGGCTACCTGGCCGCACACCTGGTGATCGGCCTGCTCACCGGCATACCGAAGGTCACCCCGGGCCGCATTGAGACGGTCAACCTGGGCGCGCTCGACGGGCCGCCCGCGCCCCACGAGCCCCCGCACCCGCAGTGCCCGGCCTGCGGCGGGGCCCGGTTATGGCGGCCCGGTTATGGCACCGGGGCCGGCCGCTGCTCCGGCGGTGGCGGGCGGGTCACGGGTCCGGCTCCGGCCGCTGGCGGAGCGCCGCGATGGCGACGACTGGGTGATCGGCCGGACCGAAACCGGCGACTTCATCGCGATTCCCGGCGTGGCACACCGCGTGCTGGTCCTGCTCGGCCAGGGATATGCCGTCGACGAGGTCTCGGCCCGGCTGCGCAGCGAGACCGGGAAGGGCTTCGCGGTCAGGAACTTCATCGCCGCGCTTGATGACCTTGGTTTTGTCGCCGCGGTCGACGGCCAGGCCCGTGCGGACCTGGCCGCCCCCAAGCCGAGCCTGCCGTGGCTGCGCCCCGCGCACGTCCGGTGGCTGCTGCACCCGGCCGCGGGCGTGGCCGCGGCGGGCTGCGTCCTTGCCGTCGTGGTGCTGCTGGCGACGCATCCCGCACTTGTCCCGAACTACCGGATGCTGGTGTGGAGCCGCTACGCCGGACTGGTCCTCGCGGTCAACGCGGCGATCGGCTGGATCCTCATCCTGGTGCACGAACTCGCCCACCTGGCGACGGCCCGGGCAGCGGGAGTACCGGCCCGGATCACGCTCAGCACCCGGTTGCAGTTCCTCGCGGCGCAGACCGACGTGAGCGGCGTCTGGGGCGCCCCCCGGCGGGTCAGGATGACCGTCTACCTGGCCGGGATCGCGGTGGACATCTTTATCGTGGCGGTCTGCCTGCTGGTACTCGTCGCGGTGGGACCGGGCGGCCTGCCGCGGGAGTTGCTGTGCGTGGTGCTGGCCGAGTCGGTTCTTTTCCTGCCCACCCAGTTCATGGTCTTCATGCGCACCGACCTTTACTTCGTGCTGCAGGACCTGACCGGGTGCGCCAACCTCTACGCGGACGGGTCGGCTTTCCTGCGCCATCTCGCGCGGCGCGTCACCCGGCCCGGCGCCGGCGTCAACCCCGACCCGAGCCGCGGGTACCCGCGGCGGCAACGCCGCGCGGTTCGCTGGTACAGCGCGCTGCTGCTCACTGGTACCGCGATCTGCCTCGGGGTGGAACTCGCGGTCTCCCTGCCTGCCCTCATCATCATCATCGTGCGGGCGGTGGGTGCCATCGGCACCACCGTGCTCGCGACGCTTGACGGGGCAGTGCTGCTATGCGTCCTGCTGGCCTGGCAGGGCCTCTGGTGCGCCCGCTGGTGGGACCGCCACCAGGGCCACGCCAGGTCGCTGGCGAGAAACCTATGGAAGGGAGGTGTTCCACATGGAGGCTCAGGTGCCGCTTCCGGCCGATGACGAGCTGCAGCCGGACGAGGAGGAAAGTCCGATCAGTTTCCGCAAGCTCGACCGTCTCGAGACGACCCGCTACAGCAACTCCCAGGGCGCATAAGTCGTGCCCGCTAGTTACCCGCCAGCCCCCCGGTCACCGTTTGGTGACCGGGGGGCTGCCGTGATTAGCGGCCTGATTTCTGGCTAGGGTTGCCGCAACGGCTCCAGACGCGGGGCTGCCGCGTGCAGCGGCCATGAGCGAGAAGGAGATGCGGATATGACTGAGGGGCAGCACGAGTCGCAGAACCTCGAGGACTACGAGACCCTCGACGCGAACGACACCCTCGACGGCAACCCGGGCGACGACCCGCTGGACGCCGGGATCGTCGCCCCTGGCCGCGAGACCGCGGGCATGCGCTACGCGCTCGCGGGCGAGGAGGACTCCGAGTCGCTCGACGAGCTGCTGTCCGAGGAGGAACCGGACGAGACCGCCGAACCGGGCGAGGAGTCCTGGGACGAGAACGCGACCGGCCCGGATGTCAGCCGCCTGCAGCGGGACGACGACCCGGACGCGCGGTCAGGCCGGCTGGCCGCCGAGGGCGAGTACGACGACGGTGACGAGCCGGCCGACGATGACGGCGAGCTAGTCGCCCGCGACGCCGGAATCGACGGCGGCGGCGCCTCCGCGGAAGAGGCGGCCATGCATGTCGAGGACGATCCCGAGGACTAGCCGCGGCGCGGCCGGCCAGCCTGCAGCTGGCGGCTGCGCCCGCCGCGGTGGCCGGTCCGGTCCGGGCCGGATGGTCTAGGAGATCCGGCGGGCCGGCGGCGACGGGACCGCGTCGAGGTAGTCCGGCCGCGCCCAGCCACGGGCGGTGAACGCCGCGGACACCGCGGAACGCACCGCCGCCGCCTGGCCGTCGGGTACCAGCGCCAGCACTGAGCCGCCGAACCCGCCGCCGATCATCTTCGCGCCGTAGGCGCCCGCGGCGACTGCCGCGGCCACCGTCACGTCGGCCGCAGGCCAGGAGACCTCGAAGTCGTCGCGCAGCGACGCATGCCCCTCGAGCAGCAGTTTCCCGATAAATCCGTAGGTCTCGACGGCGCTGGCAGCGGTCTCGGCGCTGCTCAGCAGCGCGGCCGCGATCTCCCGGGCGCGGGCGCTGTCGGTGATGACGTGCCGGGCCCGGCGGCGCAGCACCGGGTCGGCCAGCTGGCCGAGCACGCGCGGGTCGGTGACCGTGCCCAGCGCGGGCACGCCGAGCAGCCGGGCGGCCTGCTCGCACTCCGCCCGGCGGGCCGCGTACTCGCCGGACACCAGCGCGTGCGTCACCCGGGTATCGATGACCAGGGCGCGCACCCCGGCCGCGGCGGGCCGGAACGGCACCTGGACCGTCTGCCGGGTCGCGCAGTCGAGCAGCAGCGCGTGGCCCTCCTGGCACAGCAGCGCCGCCGACTGGTCGATGATCCCGGTCGGCGCGCCGACGAAGTCGTTTTCCGCCCGCTGGGCGATGGCGGCCAGCTCGCGGCGCGGCGGCTGCACCCCGGACAGCGTGCACAGGGCAAGCGCGACCGAGCACTCGAGCGCGGCCGACGACGACACCCCGGCCCCGACCGGCAGGTCGGAGTCGATATCGACGGACGCGCCGCGAACCGGGTAGCCGGCCGCGCGCAGCGCCCACGCCACGCCCGCCGGGTAGGCCGACCAGCCGGGCGCGGTGCCGGGGGCCAGCGAATCGAGGGCGACCGTCACCGGCTCGTCCGCCAGCTGCCTGGACCGCAGCACCAGCAGCCCGTCCGCGCGGGCGGCAGCGGCCACGGTCACCCCCTGGGCGAGCGCGAACGGCAGCACGAAGCCCTCGTTGTAATCGGTGTGCTCGCCCATCAGGTTGGCCCGCCCGGGCGCGAACCAGACCCCCGCCGCCGTTGTCATCTTGCCTCCGCGCGTGCATATTGACCCACGGGACCGTTACCGTATCCGTTTACACTGACGCAAGTAACCGAATCTTCTCCACCCTGATAATGCCGGCCTGCTCAGCGCGGGGGACCGGCAGGGTGGGCGAGGTTCGCTGGCCGGGGGCATCAGCACCAGCGAAGGAGTCGGCGATCGCGGCGTGAAGGTCGTCCTGGACATACTTATCGTCCTTGTCATCGTGTCTATCGGCGGGTTCTTCGCCTCCGCGGAGATGGCCCTGGTCTCGCTGCGCGAGGGCCAGGTGCGGTCCCTGGCGCGGCGCGGGCGGCGCGGGGCGAAGGCGGCCCGGCTGGCCTCTGATCCCAACCGTTTCCTCGCCTCGGTGCAGATCGGCACGACCCTGGCGACGCTGGTCACCGGCGCCTACGGCGCCGCGACCCTCGCCGGGCTGCTGGGCAACTGGCTGGTCGGCCAGGGCCTGAGCCATGACGTGGCCGACCCGCTGGCGTACGTGATCGTCACCGCGTGCATCACCTTCGTCAGCCTGGTGTTCAGCGAGCTCGCGCCCAAGCGGCTGGCGCTGCAGCGGACCGTCGCGATCGCGCTGTTCGCGGCGCCGACGCTCGACGTGATCTCCCGGCTGGCGCGGCCGGTGGTCTGGCTGCTTTCTGTCTCCGTCAACGGGGTGGTCAGGCTGCTCGGCGCTGACCCGCGGCAGGGCCGCCAGGCGATGACCGAGCAGGAGGTGCGGGAACTGGTCACCGGCACCCAGACGCTGAGCGCCGACGAGCGGCGCATCGTCGGTGAGGTCTTCGACGCGGGCAAGCGGCAGATCCGCGAGGTGCTGCGGCCGCGGACCGAGGTCGAGTTCCTGGCGGCGGGCACCACGGTCGGTGAGGCGGCGCAGATCGCGGGCAACGTCCCGTACTCGCGGCTGCCGGTCTACCAGGGCTCCTACGACAACGTCATCGGTTTCGTGCACATCAGGGACGTGCTCGGCCCGGCCGCGCCGCCCCCCACGGCCCTGGTCGATGAGGTGGTCAGGCCGGTCAAGTTCCTGCCCATCAGCAAGACGGTGCTGTCGGCGCTGTCGGAGATGCGCCGGGAGCGGGTGCACCTGGCGATCGTGGCCGACGAGTACGGCGGCACGGCCGGCATCGTCACCCTCGAGGACCTGGTCGAGGAGCTGATCGGCGACATCACCGACGAGTACGACACCGCCGAGGCGCCGGCGACCAAGCTCCCGCAGGGTGAGGTTGAGGTGGACGGCCTGCTCAACCTGGACGAGTTCGCGGAGCAGACCGGCATCCGGCTGCCGGAGGGGCCGTACGAGACGGTGGCGGGCTACGTGCTCGCCGCCCTCGGCGAGCTGCCGGCGCCCGGCGACGCGGTGGACATCCCCGGCTACACGATCACCGTCACCGAGATGGACGGGCGCCGCATCGCCCGGCTCCTTGTCGCCCCGGTCCCGGAGCCGTCAGGCGAC
>Ga0302314_10017738_pt1 | contig 11906 bp, 12 predicted proteins | sample III_Palsa_N2_3_FD_200533 | JGI IMG/M metagenome (GOLD analysis project Ga0302314, IMG submission 200533) | Peat permafrost microbial communities from Stordalen Mire near Abisko, Sweden - III_Palsa_N2_3 | ecosystem: Environmental > Terrestrial > Soil > Palsa > Peat permafrost | place: Sweden...
GCGCGAGCTCCATGGGCGGCATGAGCGGCATGGGCGGCATGGCCCCGAGCACCTCGCCCGGCGCGGCCACCACGGGCGGCATGGGGTCGTCGAGCGCGACGGGCGCGACCCGCGGTTCGGGCGCCATGAACGGCGCGGGCGGTCGCTCGGGCGGGAGCCGCTCCTCCGGATCGACCATGCCCAGCAACAGCACCACCCCGGGCGCCACCAGCACCGGCACCCCGACCACGCCGGGCGTGACGCCCCAGTCCAACTAGGCCAGATCGCTCATCACATCGCGGTGCGACACGATGAGAAGGCGGCGTCGAAAGGCGCCGCCTTTTCTGGTCGTGGAAGCGGCCGGTGCGTCGACACGCCGTCGCGCCGCTGTATTGCATCGCGGCTAAGCTTGTCGCCTCCATGCCCTCCAGGCGGGCGTAGACGATACCAAGGCACGCCGTTTGCCATTTGAGATTGCAACCGTCCCGATCCGAGACGGACGACCGGAGATTAAGCCCGTGGCCAACGACATTGATCTTCATCTCGGCCGCCGTCTGCGCCGGCGTCGCCGCCTGCTCGGCCTGACCCAGCAGCAGCTGGCGGCCACCGTCGGCATCCGCTTCCAGCAGATCCAGAAGTACGAGTGCGGCGCCAACCGCATCTCCGCCGCCCGCCTGTGGCAGCTGTCCGAGGCCCTGGAGATCCCGATCGGCTACTTCTACGACGGCCTGATCGAGGTGCAGGCGCGACGGGAGCGCGAAGCCCTGGCGGCGCCCGAGGCCCGGTCCGGGGAGATGATGGCGCGCAAGGAGACCATGGACCTGATCCGCGCCTATTATCAGCTGGGCGAGCGGCCCCGCCGCCGCCTGCTCGACCTCGCCAAGTCGCTCAATTCCGAATCCACCCCGGCCTGACGGGCGGCCCGGGAACGAGGGCTCAGGCCACCATCTGCTCCGCCGGCGCCTCGAGCTGCGGCGCCGCGATCTCGGCGACCGCGTCGAACTCGGCCCAGAACTGGGCGCGGCGGGCGTCCGTCTCCATCAGGATCTCGTGGAACGCGCCCTTGACCTCGACATAGCGCCCGTGCGGCGCGTGGTCGGCGACCGCCTTGGCGGCGGCGTTCACCACCAGCTTCTCCTCCTCCGCCGCGACGATGGTCAGCGGGATGGGGAGCTTGCGCAGCCGGCGCGACGTCTCGATCCGCTTGGAGAGGATCAGGGCGAACTGCAGCCAGCCCCAGGTGACGCCGCCTTCCTTCAAGTCGGGATCGCAGGTCCCCTGCCGCACGGTGCGCTCCCAGCGCGCGCGGTCGTGGGTGACAATGTTGTTCTCGAAGGTCTCGTCCTTGGGGTCGGGGGGCGGCAGCAGCAGCTCCCGCGCCTTGCCGGCGAGGTTCATGACGATGGACAGGTGCTTCACCGAGGTGAGGCTGCGGTCGCCTGTGGCCACGCACATCATCGGCGCCGACAGCACCACGCCGGCGAACCGATCCTCCCCCTCGGCCAGCGCCAGGGTGGTCAGGCCGCCGCCCATGGAGTGGCCGACGGCGAGCCAGGGCTTCGGCAGCCGGTCCTCGAAGGTCTCCAGAAGGTGGCTGTAGTCGGAGATGAAGGGTCGCCAGCCGCGGGCGTGGCCCCACATCTTGGCGGGCGGCGCGCGGCCTGAAAGCCCCTGCCCCCGCCAGTCGTGGGCCAGCACGACGAAGCCGCGCTCCAGCAGTTCGCCGATCACCTCGAAATACTTCTCGATGAACTCCGCCCGCCCCTGGCTCAGCACCACCGAGCCGCGAATCGGCCCGTCCGGCGTGAACAGGGCGGCGCGCAGGCGCACCCCGTCCCTGGCGAAGACCCATTCGGGGCTGGCGCGTCCCGGCGCAGGCGCGTCGGGGATCGAGAGCAGAGGCGCCGCCTCAGTCACCGGGCAGCATGCTCCGCGCCTTCGACAGCAGGGGCTGCAGCTTCATCGCCACCCCCATGTCGCCGTTCACCTTCAGCTTGCCCTTCATGAAGGCGGAGGTGGGATCGAGCGTGCCCTTGGCCAGGCTCTCGAAGTCGTCCTTGGAGACGAGGATGGTGCAGTCCGCCGCCGTGTCGTCGTTGGAGACCTTGCCGCCGTCGATCAGGATCACCCCGTCGCCCTTCAGGTCGAACTTGACCGATTTGCCGAGGCCGCTGTCGGCGCCCACGGCGGTCTTGAAGCGGTCGGTGATCTCTTCCAGCGTGGCCATGCGCAACCTTTTGGGATGAGGACGTCCGGCCCGATAGCCCCGCCCGCGCTTTGATGACTAGATACGGACCCTAAACGCCCACACAAGAGCAAGCGCTCCATAAGCACGGCGAGGAAATGCATGAGCTGGAAGCCCGAGATAGAAGAATTGCGCCGCCGCGAGGCCCTGGCGGAGGAGATGGGCGGCGAGGAGCGGGTCGCGCGGCAGAAGTCGTTCGGCAAGATGACCGTGCGCGATCGGGTGGACGCCCTGATCGATCCGGGCTCCCTGCACGAGGTCGGCAAGATCGCCGGCGCCGCCACCTATGGCGAGGACGGGGCGATGGAAAGCTTCCGCCCCGCCAACATGGTGTTCGGGCGCGCCCGGATCGACGGCCGGCCGGTGGTGGTGCTTGGGGACGACTTCACCGTGCGGGGCGGCGCGGCGGACGCCTCGATCGGGCGCAAGATGATGCTGGCCGAGCAGACGGCGCTGGAATGGCGCATGCCCATGATCCGCATCGTCGACGGCACCGGCGGCGGCGGGTCGGTCAGGACGCTCGACACGGGCTCGCGCACCTATATTCCCGAGGTGCACGGCTGGCACGTCTCGGTCGCCAGCCTGGGAAACGTGCCGGTCTGCGCGCTCGCCCTTGGCCCGTGCGCGGGCCTCGGCGCGGCGCGGGTGGCGGCCAGCCACTACGCCGTGATGGTGAAGGGCCTCAGCCAGGTGTTCGCCGCCGGCCCGCCCCTGGTGAAGGCGCTCGGCGAGGACGTCACCAAGGAGGAGCTCGGCGGCTGGGAGATCCACGCGAGGAACGGCGTGGTGGACGATGCGGTGGACAGCGAGGCGGAAGCCTTCGAACAGGTGCGCCGCTTCCTCTCCTACCTTCCCGCCTCCATCGACGACCTGCCGCCCCGCGCCGAGCCGACCGATCCGACCGACCGGCGCGACGAGACGCTGATCGCCGCCGTCCCCCGCGAACGGCGCCGGGTCTACAAGATGCGCCCCATCGTCGAGGCGGTGGTGGACCGGGGCTCCTTCTTCGAGATCGGCCGGCATTGGGGCAAGGCGTCGATCACCGGGCTGGCGCGGCTCGACGGCTGGCCGGTGGCGGTGATCGCCTCCGATCCCTACGCCGCCGGCGGGGCCTGGACCGCTGACAGCGCCGACAAGCTGATCCGCTTCATCGACCTGGCCCAGACCTTCCACCTGCCCGTCGTCCACCTCGTGGACGTGCCGGGCTTCGCCATCGGCGTGGCGGCGGAGAAGGCCGGCACCATCCGCCACGGGGTGCGGGCCATGTCGGCGGTCTACCAGGCCACCACGCCCTGGTGCACCGTCATCGTGCGCAAGTCCTTCGGCATCGCCGGGGCGGCGGTGCGCAACGCCGAGCGGGCGCAGTTCCGCTACTGCTGGCCCTCCGGCGACTGGGGCTCGCTGCCGGTGGAAGGCGGGATCGAGGCCGCCTACAAGCGGGACCTGGAAGCCGCCGAGAATCCTGAGGCCCTGCTGGCGGAGCTTCGCGCCCGCATGGAATCCGTGCGCTCGCCCTTCCGCACCGCCGACGCCTTCCTGGTGGAGGAGATCATCGATCCGCGCGACACCCGCCCGCTGCTGTGCGAATTCGCCAACCTGGCCCAGCGGCTCCTGAAGACCGGGCCGAGCGCCTTCGCCATGCGGCCCTGAAGGACGCCGCTAAGGCTGAATGTCGATGTGGACGGCGGCCTTGGTGAAGGTCAGGTTCACGGCGTTGCGGATCTTGGACGGATCGAAATAGGGCCCGTCCTTCTTCAGCGGCAGGGGCACGGTCGTGCCGTCGGCCATCACCGCCGCCCCGCCCTCGGCGCTGTCGAACAGCACGCTCTTCAGCCGCGGCACGGCCAGGCTGAGCGGTCCGACCAGATGGTGGATGGCGGTGTTGGCCTGCCAGATCGCCCGCGCCATCGCGCCCGCATCCATGTTCAGGGCCGGCGCCGCGATCGGGGCCAGACCGATGCGGACCTTCATCTTGGCGCCGCCCGGATTGTTGAAGCTGACCATGTCGTGGTTCTGCACCTCGGCCAGGGTCGGCAGGGTCAGGAACCGTCCGTCCGCGTTCACCGGCAGGGGGATGCGCGTCGCGCCGTCGGTCAGGACGGCCCCGGCGTCGCCCGCCGGCTTGCCGTCCCGCCGGAAATAGTAGGCCACCGTATAGTCGGTGTGCTCCTCCGCCGGCATCTTCAGGAAGTGCTCGATGTAGGGAAAGACCTTGCCGGCCTCGGCCTGATGACCGGTCAGGTCCACCGCCTCGGGCGCAGGGGCGGCGGCGCTTGCGGCGGCGACGGCCAGGGCGACCGCAATGAAGGGCGAAGCGATCATCGTTTCACGAAGCGAAGGGTCATGCGATCCGGTTCTATCGGCTGGCTGAAGGGCAGGCCATGGCGGGCGCCCTTCTTGTCACTGGGGTTGGCGTTGACGTCGGACGCGGCGTCGAAGGCGAAGCCCGCTTCCGTCGCCATCTGCCTGACGAACGCTTCCTGCACATATCCGTTCACCGCCAGCGGGTCCTGCTCGCCGCCTGCATCGGCGCGCGCCTGCACCACCCCAAGCACCCCGCCGGGCTTCAGCGCCGCATAGGCGTCGTGGAAGGCCTTCTCGGCGAGGCCGGCGGACATCCAGTTGTCGAGGTTGAAGAAGAGGACGAGGTCGGCGCCGCCCGGCGGGGACAGGTCGCCCGAGTGCGGTCCAAAGCTCGTGGGCGTCACCGCGCCATAGAGGTCGGGCTTGTCGGCGATCATCTTGCGGTAGGCTTCCACCACCGGCACGGCCGCCGGATCGTCGGGGTTGGGGACCTCGAAGGTGGCGCCGTAGAGCCTGCCCTTGCCCGCCGTCAGGTAGGGGCCGAGGATCTGCGTCCACCAGCCCGAGTTCGGCCAGAGCTCCACCACCGTCGAGGCGGGCTTCAGCCGGAAGAAGCGCAGCGTCTCGAGCGGATGCAGGGCGGCGTCCCGCTGGCGATCCGCGGGCGAGCGCCAGGGGCCGCCCGCCGCCCACTCCAGCGTGCCTGCGGGCGCGGACGCCGCCGCAGGCGCCGCGGCCGGCGCCGCCGCCTTACGGCCGCACGCCGTCAGCGACCCGGTCAGGGCCACGCTGAGGGCGCAGGCGCCAATCAGGGCACGCCGCCGGGACGATCCCGTGCTCACCGTCGTCAAATGCAAATCCTCAAAGTCCCGTCGTAGCGCAGCCGCGGGCGCGGCGTCAAAGCGCCGGCCGCCCCGGCGACAATATGTCGGAGGCCAGGGCTAAGGCTTCAGCCCGGCTTGCGGAAGCGCAGCGTCATGCGGTCGCTCTCGCCGATGGCGTCGTACCGGGCATGGTCGAAGGCGGGATCGGCCGGCTTGCCGTCCTCCGAACTCTGGCGGGTCGGCGGCAGGGTCCAGACGCCGAAGGGATAGTTCTTCAGGTCGGCGGGGTTGGCGTTGACCTCCGAGGCGGCGTCCAGCCTGAACCCGACCTTGGCGGCGGCGTCCACCACGGTCTGGGTGGCGATGTAGCCGCTCTTCCAGTTGGGGGCCTCGGGCCCGGGATCGGCGCGGTGGTCCTCCACCGCCAGGATCCCGCCGGGCTTCAGGGCGGCGAAGGCGTCGCCCATGATCTTGTCGAGCTTCCCCTCGGGCGCCCAGTTGTGCAGCTCTCGCGAGGTGATCACCATGTCGACCGTGCCCGGCGGCGCGAAGGGGGCGGACTTCGGGCCGAAGTTGGCGAGGACGATGGAGCCGTAGACGGCCTTGTCGGCGAACTTGGTCTCGAACGCCGTGCGGCCCTTCCTGCCGCCCTCCGACAGGGCGGGGTTGGCGAGGTCGGCGACGCCGGCCACGTACCGGCCATGGGTCTTCAGGGCGTAGGGCGCGAGGATCTGGGTCCAGTAGCCGCCGCCCGGCTGCAGGTCGACCACCGTCATGCCGGGCTGCAGCCCCCAGAAGGTCAGGCTCTCCAGGGGATGGCGCGCCGGATCGCGGGCCACGTCGGCGGCGGGCCGCCAGGGGCCCTTGATGGAGTCCACCAGCGCCTGGTCCTCCATGTAATGCGGAGCGGAGGCCCGGACCGCCTTCTTCAGCTCGGGCTGCGCGTGGGCCAGGCCCGCGGTGGATGCGAAGAGGGCCAGGATCGCCGCCGCGACGCCCATGCGTGTCGAAACGCTCATTGTCTGAAACTCGTGTGAGCCGCCCCCGGATCGAAGCGCGCGACCGTCGATCCTCCCTGCGGCGAAAGCAAGGCCGCCCGCGCCACCCTGATAGTTTTCCTGCCCGACCCCTTGCGAGCCGCAGCCCGGCGCCCATCTCTCCTGGCGTGGAGGCGCTGGATGTCCGGGCCTTCATGGATGACGGGAACGCCGCAAGGGTTCCAGCGTCCAAATCTCATGGCGCTTCCGGCTTACGCGGCCGGCGGCGCAGCAACCTTGCTTGATCCGAGGAGGATGTGCTCATGCGTACCGTTGATTTCTCACCCCTTTACCGTTCCGTCGTCGGTTTCGACCGTCTCGCCGGTCTTCTCGAAGCTGCGGCCAAGTCCGATCCGGCTTCGGGCTACCCCCCCTACAACATCGAATCGGTGGGCGATAACGCCTATCGCGTCGAGATCGCCGTCGCCGGCTTCAAGTCCGACGAGCTGGCCATCGAGGTGAAAGAAAATCTCCTGACCGTCACGGGCCGCAAGCCCGCCAACGACGAGCAGAAGCGTTATCTGCACCGCGGCCTGGCCGCCCGCGACTTCGAACGCCGCTTCCAGCTGGCGGACTATGTGGTGGTCACCGACGCCAACCTGTCGGACGGCCTGCTGACCATCGCCCTGAAGCGCGAACTGCCGGAGAGCCTGAAGCCGCGCCAGATCGCCATCGGCGCCACCGCCCCCGCGGCGCTGGTGGAAGGCGACGTCGCCGCGGCCTGACCGCCCCGCGATAGGGACTGAGGAAGGGCGGCGCCGTCGGCGTCGCCCTTTTTCGTGCCGGGATCAGGCGGCGGCCTTGCCGATCTCGATCCCGACGGCGCCGTCGAGAATGGCGTGCTTCCAGCTGGCGCCCGTGGTGACGGCGTCTTCGAAGTTGGCGCCGTGCAGGTCGGCCTCGTCGAACACCGCGCCGGCGCAGTCGGCGCCCTGCGCCTTCACGTAGCGCATCCGCGCGCCCGTGCAGACGGTGGGGGCCGAGCGACCGCCGACGGGCAGCGGCGACAGCTTGGCCTGGCGCAGGGAGGTCTTGGTCAGGTTGGCCCCCGCCAGCCGGGCGCCCCGCAGGTCGGCCGCATTGAGGTTGGCGCCGCGAAGGTCCGCGCCTTCGAAATTGATCCCCTGCAGCTCGCACCCCGCCAGGTCGAGCCCGACGCAGCAGGCGTTCCGGGCCGACAGGGCGGTCAGCAACATGCCCTTCAGCTGGGCCCCGAGGCCGCGCAGGTCCTGGTTGTCGAAGGCGGTGTGCTGGCCGTATCGCCCGCCGCTTCGGCACCACAGCTCATGGGCCTGCGCCCGCTGCAACAGGTCCGCGTCGTGGGCGCCGGCGTCGGCGGGCCGGTCGCGCAAGGCGCCGGAGAGGTTGGCGCCGCCCATGCGGGCGCCGCCGGTGTCGACGCCCGTCAGCACGGCGCCGGACAGGTTCGCGCCCTCGAAATTGGCGCCGCCGATCTCCGCATCCTGCAGCAGGGCGCCGGAGAGATTGGCCTCCTTCAGATTGGCGCCGGTCAGCTTCACGCCGCGCATGGAGCAGTCGGTGAAGTCGGCCTTGCAGGCGGTCGAGCCGTTCATCTTCGAACCGTCCAGGGTCGCGCCCGAGAAGTTGGCGGCGTCCGCTTCGCCCGAGCGCGCCTCGTGGCGCATCATGGAGAGCCCCTTGCTCGGGTGCGGGATGGCGATCTGGCCTTCACGGAAATCAGCCTGGCTGAGGTCGGCCTTGGCGAGGTTGGCGCCGCGGAGACTGGCGCCCCGCAGGTCGGCGCGGCGCAGGTTGGCGGCCCGCATGTCGGCGTTCCTGAGATCGCAGCCGAACAGGTTGGCGCGCTCCAGGTTGACCTTCAGCATCACGGCGCCGTCGAACGAGGATCCCGAGAAGTCGGCCTCGGCGAGATTGCGCCCGGAGAGGTCGAGACCCGAAAGATTGACGAACCGCAGGGTGATGCGCTTGCCGCCCGGCTTGCCCTCGATCAGCCGCTCGTGAGCGATCAGCAACAGTTCAAGCTGGCTCTGCGTCAGACGCGCCCGACCCTGACTCGTATTCTCGGACATGGCCGTCCACCCGCCCCACGTTTCTTGTTCTGTGACGGCGCAAGCTTAGCCGAGCAAGATAGCCGGACGGTTAACGCAAAGCCCTAAAGGCTCAGTCGTCCAGCTTCAGGCCGCGCACGTGGGTGAGGTTGGCGTCCTCGAAGTCGACCATTCTCACATTGGCGCCGAGGAAGTTGGCCCGCTCCAGGTCGGCGCCCACGAACACCGCGCGGCGCAGATCGGCGCCCGAAAGATCGGCGCTCTTCAGCACCGCCCGCGCCAGATCGGTGGGCAGCACCTGATCCTGGCGGATCATCAGGGGGCTCATATGCACCTCCCGAAGGTCCGCCCCCGAGAGTTTCGCGCCGATGAGCTTGGCGCCGCGCAGGTCGGCATGGCGCAGGTTGCAGCCGCGAAGGTCGGCGCCCTCCAGATGCGCGCCCTGCAGCTGCACCCCTTCCATGTCGAGGCCGTAGAAGACCGCGCCCCGGGCCGAGAGAGCCGTCAGGTTCAGGCCCCTGATGGATTTCAGCGCCCGCAGGTCCGCGCCGTCGAAGGTGGAGGGCTTGCCCTGGCCGCCGCCGGTCTCGCACCAGAGGGCGTGGGCTTCCAGCATCTCGCCATAGGGCAGCTCGCAGACGTCCTGGCCCACCGTCTTCTCGGTGAGGGCGCCGGCCATGTCGGCGTTGTCCACGTTCCACATCATGGTCTTGGCGCCGACGAGGATGGCGTCGCGCAAATCGGCGCCGGAAAGGTCGGCGCCGCAGAGGTCCGCGCCCGCCAGGTCCGCCCCGTTGAAGGAGGCCTGCTTCAGGTTGGCGCGCACCAGCCGCGCATCCTTCAGGATGGCGTCGGAGAAGTCGGCGCGCATGGCCATGACGCCGGAGAGCTTGGAGCGCTGCAGGTTGGCGCCGCGCAGATTCGCGCCCTGGGCCTGGGAGCCGTGGCTGGCGTGCTCGATCACGCGATAGCCCTCGGCGTGGTCGGCGGCGGCGATGGCGCCCTCGCGCAGGTCCGCCTCGAACATGTCGGCGCCGCTGAGGTTGGCGCCCCGAAGACTCACGCCCCGCAGGTCCGAGCGGCGCAGGGACGCCCCGATCATCGACGCCCCCTGCATGTCGGCGCAGAAGAAGTTGGCGTTATCGAGCTTGGTGTCGTTGAAGTTGGCGTCGTGCAGCACCGCCCCGGTGAAGTCGGCGTCGGTCAGGTTGCGCTTGGAGAAGTCGAGACCGGAGAGTTCGCACCAGGAGAAGACCGCCCTGGCCCCGCCCGGCTGGGCCTTCCACAGGCGCTCGTGCCGCTGGCAGATGGCGTCCACCTCGGCTTGGCTGATACGGCGATGTGCAACGGCGGCACGGGACATGCAGCCCCCAAAAACTATACTGATCAGCGGTCAGCATAGGCTTCAGGCGTTAAGGAAGCCCGAAACGCCCGTTGATAACACTCCGGATTTTCGCCAGACTCCCGATCAGAGGGTGGGCAGCGCCTCGGCCCGGGCCGTATCGAGATAGCGCGCCGCGCGGGGCTTCAGGGCGTCGTCGAGCTCGATCAGCAGGGGATTGCCGGTGGGGATCTCCACCCCGACGATGGCGTCGTCCGCCACCTCGAACAGATGCTTGACGATGGCGCGCAGGGAATTGCCATGGGCGGCGATCAGGAGGGTCTCGCCGGCGGCGATGTGCGGCGCGATCTCGGCGGTCCAGTAGGGCAGGACGCGCTCGAGGGTGGTCTTCAGGCTCTCGGTGTCGGGGATCGGCGCGCCGGCGTAGCGGCGGTCCTTCCTGAAGTCGTAGGGGCTGGAGGCCTCCAGCGGCGGGGGCGGCACGTCGTAGGAGCGGCGCCAGACCTTCACCTGGTCCTCGCCGTGCTGCTGCGCCGTCTCCGTCTTGTTGAGGCCCGTGAGCCCGCCGTAGTGGCGCTCGTTCAGCCGCCAGTCCTTCACCATCGGGATCCAGAGCTGGTCGGACGCCTGCAGGGCGATCTCGCCGGTGCGGATGGCCCGGGTCAGCACCGAGGAATAGCAGTGGTCGAAGGCGAGCCCCTCGGCCTTCATCAGCGCGCCGCCCTTCAGGGCCTGGGCCGCGCCCTCGGGGGTCAGGTCCACGTCCACCCAGCCGGTGAAGCGGTTCTCCAGGTTCCACTGGCTCTGACCGTGACGAAGCAGGGCGAGGGTCGGCATGGAGAACTCCTTCTGGGCGGAGGTTTCGGCTAGAGGGCGGCGGCGGGGGCGTCAAGCGCCGAGCCGGCGCCCGCCCGGTTTTCAGGCCCCGTTAACCAAATCTAGACCGCTGCGGCGCGATCACTGGGCCTTCTGTCGCATGCAGTCGTCGGGCGAGGCCGTGGTGAATCTGACTGTCGGAAACAGGGCGCCGCCGATCATCGGCGCCAACCTCAGCGGGCGCTTCTACTCCCACGACGCCCAGGCGGGTCGGCCCCTGGCGCTCGTGGCGCTGGGCGTGCTGGAGCCCGACCATCTCGCTGCGGCGCTGGACCGCCTGCAGGCCTGCCGCGCGGCGCTGGCGCGAGGGGGCGTCGACCTCGTCATCCTCCTGCCCTTCTCCGCCCGTTACGCCGCGGCGGTTTCGGACCATGCCGCCGCCGACCTCGTGATCCACATCAACGACGGCTCGGGCCTCGACAGGCTGCAGCAGGACGGCCGGCCCGGCCTCGCCGTGCTCGACCGCGGCTGGCGCCTGGTCCATGTGGGCGCGTTCGGACCGGAGACGGACCTCGCCGCCCTCTGCGCCTTCCTGGCGCCGCAGCTGGCGTCCGAGGCGGGCCGCCTCTGCACCGCCAGCGCGCCGGTGCTGATCGTGCCCAACGTCCTCGCTCCGGACGCCTGCCGCGCCCTGATCGCCCACTTCGAGGCCTCGCCCCACCGCCCCGGCGTGATGGCCTCCATGCAGGGCGACGCCGCCGTGGCCAAGCTCGACGAGAGCAAGAAGAAGCGCCGCGACCTCGAGCTGACCGCCGAGACGCCGCTCCACGCCGAGATCGTGCGCGTGTTGGCCGAGCGGCTGGCGCCGGAGATCAAGCGCGCCTTCCAATTCGACGTGGCCTTCGCCGACCGCATTCTGCTCGCCCGCTACGACGACACCGGCGGCTATTTCCGGCGCCACCGCGACAACGCCGCCGCCCACACCGCCTTTCGCGACTTCGCTGTCTCCATCAACCTCAACACCCCCGACTACGAGGGCGGCGAGCTGCTCTTCCCTGAATACAATGACCATCGCCACAGCCCCCCGGCGGGCGGCGCCCTGGTCTTCTCCGCCTCCATCCTGCACGAGGCCGCGCCGGTCACGCGCGGCCAGCGCTATGTGGCCCTCTCCTTCCTCAGCGGCCCGACGGCGCAGGCGCGCCTGAGCCAGGCGGCCTGACGCCGTGCTGATCCGCAAATCCACCTACGTCCACCTGACGGTCCTGGCGGAAGACCGGGTGCTGATCGTGCACGCCATCAGCCATTTCCGCCTGGTGGTGGACGCCGAGG
>Ga0302314_10017739_pt1 | contig 11905 bp, 9 predicted proteins | sample III_Palsa_N2_3_FD_200533 | JGI IMG/M metagenome (GOLD analysis project Ga0302314, IMG submission 200533) | Peat permafrost microbial communities from Stordalen Mire near Abisko, Sweden - III_Palsa_N2_3 | ecosystem: Environmental > Terrestrial > Soil > Palsa > Peat permafrost | place: Sweden...
GAACGGTGATTGTGGCAGCCGAATCAGCCACGCGTCGCAGCCGTTACGGCGGCGCGACCCAGTTCCTCCGGACTGGCATTGAAAAGAGCGTCCACGCCAGCGGCCGAGGCCGGCGTTTGCATCCGCGCAACCATCTCGTCGCAGCGTTGGCTGAGGAAGTTGAGGCGTTCGCGCTTGAGCTTCATGAATTCGATGTAGTCGCTGGCGGAGATCAGCACCGCGTCTGGCATCTTGTGGCGCAGGATGGCTATGGCCTTGTGCTCCGCAACGAGTTCAATGACCTCGCGCGCGCGTTCCTTAAACTCGGTGATCGTGAAGGACTCTATGGCCTCAAGGCTATCATCGAGGTGCGTACGGCCCATGGGGTGCTCCGTGATTAAGTCAGAAAAGGCTCGATACGTACTTTTCGTATTGAACGTACGAAACATATCATATATTGGCGAGACTCGCGCCACGCCCGACTTACGCGGATTAAGGCCGATGTATGCGCGGCATGCCACCTTCTGGTTAGAATGAGTCCGTCCGATCGGCTGATGTCGTCTGTCTGGCTGGGGCCTACACAATGAAAATCTCGAGGAAATCGGCGGGTACCGCCGCGTGTCTAACGTTCGTGGGCATAATGACAGCGGTGACATGCGACGCTGCACCGGCGCTCAAGCTCAACGATCAGGGCTATTTCGAGGCGCCGGGCCTCAATGTGACCATCTTCGCCGACATCTATCCGGACGGTCATCAGACCGGCGTTACGGTGATTCAGCACGGCGTGCGAGTGGCGGCCAACGGCGATTTGCGTTTGGAACCCTCGCCCGGTCAGTGGTCACCGATGCCGGCGGGGGATGGGCCGCCTAGCGTCGACGCCGCGACCAATACCGTGTCGCAAACCTTGCATTACCCGGATGAGTCGAAAAACCGCAAGGGCTTCAACCCGATCGACTATCCCGACCTCCATTTCACGTACCACGTTCGGGTTACGCCGTTGGACGGCGACGCCTTCAAGGTCACGGTGGACTTGGATAAACCGCTGCCCAAGGATTGGGAGGGTAAGGTCGGATTCAACTTCGAGTTATTTCCCACGGACTTATTCGGCAAGACTTGGTTGATGGATGCCGATGGACGAGAGAGCGACGGAATCTTTCCGCGCCAGGCCAATGGACCCGTGGTGGTCGATCATGGGCAAACCATAGCGGCACCCATGGCAACCGGCAAAACACTCATTGTCGCGCCGGAAAGTCCCTTGCAGCGCATGAAAATCGAAAGCAGCACCGGCGCGCTCGAATTGATCGACGAACGCGGCAATCTCAACAACGGTTGGTACGTGGTGCGCGAAATCACCAAACCGGGCGCTGCATCCGGTGCGGTGTCCTGGGTCATTACGCCCAACGTCGATCCGAACTGGCGGTATCCGCCGGTGATCCAGGTGTCGCAAATCGGCTATCTGCCGGACCAAGTCAAAACCGTCATCATCGAACAGGACAAGCGCGACCTCACGGCCGACCCACTGACCTTGTACAAACTCACCCCAGCCGGCCGTCAAGCAGTGGCCGAATATCCGGCCAAGCCGTGGGGCGAGTTCCTGCGCTATCACTATTTGACCGCGGACATCAGCGCCGTCAAAGAACCCGGTATGTACGTGGTCGGCTACCGCGATGAACTGAGCCACCCCTTCAAGATCGGGCCGGACGTATTCGCACGGAATGTCTGGCAGCCCGTGTTGGAATACTTCCTGCCGGTGCAAATGTGCCACATGAAAGTCATCGAGAACTACCGCACGTGGCATGGCCTCGATCATCAGGACGACGCGCGCATGGCGCAGTTCGGCGATCATTTCGATGGCTACGATCAAGGACCGGGGCCGTCGAATTTGACAAAATTCAAACCCGGCGATCATGTGCCGGAGTTGAACTCCGGTGGTTGGCATGACGCGGGCGATTACGATCTACGCGTCGAATCGCAAATGGGCACGGTCTGGCTGCTCAGCAAAATGATCGAGGAATTCAATCTCGACTACGATGCGACCTCCATCGACGAAAAGATCAAGCTGACGCAGATCCACAAGCCCGATGGCATCAACGACGCCATACAACAAATCGAACACGGCTTGTTGAGCGTCCTTGGCGGCTACAACGCGATGGGCCGCACCTATCGCGGGATTATCGAGCCGACGTTGCCGCAGTACGTACTGCTGGGTGACAGCGCGACCGTGACGGACGGACTGGTCTACGATCCCGCCCTGAAACCAGATGAGAAGACCGGGGCAACCTCGGGCAATCCTGATGATCGTTGGGTGTTTACCGAGGACAATCCCGATCGCGAGTTGCAAACGGCGGCGCAGCTGGCAACCGCGTCGCGGGTGTTGAAGTCAGCCAATCCGGCCATGTCTGCCAATGCGCTGGCGGCCGCACGGGATCTCTACACGCAGGCCTTTGCTCGCGGCACCCAATTGAGGCCCCGAGTTTACGTCCTGTCGGAGTTGGCGCAGACCACGCACGATGCGGCGCTGATCGCCAAGTTGGTGGCACTCAGACCGGAAATCGTTGCGCACATCGACGAGGCGGGCGCTGTTTTAGCCGGGGCCATGCCGCTCATCAAAGACAAGGCGTTCATCAAGGAGGTGGGTGAGGCGGTCAAAGTCTATCAGTCGACCCTCACCGAGGCAGCCGCCAAGACGCCCTATGGTGTGCCCTATAAGCCGTATATCTGGGGTGCCGGATGGCAAATCCAGGAGTTCGGTGTCGATCAATATTTCTTTCGCAAAGCCTGGCCGCAATACACGGATAAGGCATTGCAATTGGAAGCGCTCAACTTCGTGCTCGGGGTTCATCCCGGCGAAAATACCCAGTCATTCGTCTCTGGCGTCGGTGTGAAATCGGCAACCGTGGCCTACGGCGGCAATCGTGCCGATTGGACCTACATACCGGGCGGCGTCATCTCGGGCACGGCACTGATTCGACCCGATCTGCCGGAACTAAAGATCTGGCCGTATTTTTGGCAGCAGAGCGAGTATGTGATGGGCGGCGGCGCGACCAATTATATGTTCCTCGTGCTCGCGGCGGAGAAAGGCAATTAGGCACGCCCGTGGGGCTCCAAGTCAGCGTGGGACCATAGCGTCGCGGTAGACCTTTTCCAGGTTTTCCGTCAGGGCCTTCCAGCCATGGGTGGTCTGAACATAGCGCCGGCCAGCTTCGCCGATACGCTCCGAGCTTACCGGATCATTGAGGAGATCAATCACGCCGGCGGCCAGGGCATCGGCGTCTTCGCCGGCGATATATTCCTGCTCCGGCACCGCTGCCAGTCCAGAGACCCCTTCCTGGGTGCTCACCACGGGCATGCCCGCCGCCATGGCCTCCAGCACCTTGAGCTTCGAGCCGCCGCCACTGCGTAGCGGTGCTAGAAACACCGCGCATTCGCGCTGCACGGCAGCAATGTCGGGCACGAAACCTCGCCACTCGATACGCGGGTCCGGCCATCGAGTCGGCCATTCCGGACGCGCGAAACCCCCGCAGACGATGAAGCGGGCGGCGGGAAGTGTGCGCCAGATGCGCGGCATGATTTCCGATGCTGCCCATTCCACGGCGTCTTGATTGGGCGGATAGGCGAAGTTGCCGATAAACATGATGTGGGGGCGATCTCGCGCGGGATGGACTGCGGCGCCCGACTCGGTGTCCGCCCCATTGGCAATGACGTCCACCGCCCGATGGCCGATGGTACTCATGCGATCCGCATCCGGTTGGGTGACAGCGATCAGACGCCGAGGCGCGGCGAAGGCGCGACGTTCCCAGCGCCGATAGCGCCAAAGGTCGAATTTATGCAAAGACGGCAGCAGCGCTTTGGGTACGCGGTGGTGGTAGTGATTGGTGTGAACCAGGGTGGACTCGACATTGTGTTCCGTCATCACGAACGGTTGGTCCAGGCGCTCCAATATGCTTAGAAACGATTGGAGGCCATAACTGTGCTCCACCTGAACGATGTCCCAGGGCTCCTTGAGCAAGTCCTGCATGATCTTGCGCATGCTGCGGGAAAAACCATAGATGCTGACGTCGACCGGGTATCGGGAAAAGGCCGCTGCGAGCAAGGTCACCGGAGACAATCGGCGGCGGCGCCAGAGAATGATGATCCGCTCCACCAGCGGTTCCAGTTCATGCCGCGCCTCGTCCCATTCGCAGTCCGTTTGCATGACCAGCGTGATGCGGTGGCCGCGCGCCGACAAATTGCGCAACAAGTTGTAAACCCTGACGCGGTTGCCGCCCACGGTAGGCCATGGCACGTACGGCAGCGTCCACAGGATTTTCAAGCTATGTGGTTACCAGTTGTTTGAACGGATTGGCGCAGGCGTGAGTCATGGCGTCGTAGAACCCGAGATACATGACCGGCTTGCTGTAGTCCTCGCCATTGACGAAGAAGTCCGAGGACATCAGGTAGTTCGACACGATGCGCTCTTCGGCGTAATTCACGCGGGTGGTCCACGAATAGTGCCATGTCACGGGTAGGTTGCGGTATATCGGCCAGAGAGCGTCGGCAGTGCTGAGCGCTCGCCCGTTGAGGATGTTGCGTTGCGCGAAGTCATGTGCGAAACGCTGCACGCCGGCCTCGTCGAGCCGTAGATACTCCAGCCGTTTCTGGAGAATGGCTGCGACGGCGCGTTCGTGGCTGCTTCTGTGGAAGCGCCACGCTACGAGACCCACCGCAGCGATTGCGGCGCCGGCGAGAAACGCTCGACGCTTCATGCCCACGCTCCTTTGTGGAAGACGTAGTCCGCCGCACGCAGCGACATGGCTGACAGGGTGAGGGTGGGTAGACCCGGAATTGCCGTCGGGAAGGCGCCGGCACCCAACACCAAGAGATTGCGGAACTGATGATGCATCAGGTTGGCGTCCACGATGCTGGTCGCGGGATCGTTGCCCATCACCACGGTTCCTTGAATGTGGCCGGAGCTGAGCGCCTCGTCGATGACGACGACGCGTTCAATGGGCAGGGCGGTCGCCAAGGTATCCAGCATTTTCGGTATTTGCGCAGCACCGCGCTTGGCATACTCCGAGTAACCGCTGAACGTGGTTTCGGCCATGCGCGGATTCGCGCCGTAGACACTCACCCTGTTCTCGTCCAAGGGGAGTTCATCGAAAATGAACCGGAAGTACTGGCGTTCGCGCCAGCGCCCTGCTTCGGAGCGGAACGAGGCGTCCTGATAGGTGAAGGGCGAGTTCCAGGTTTCGATGAAGCAGGCGGCCCGGTCGCGCCGATGCTCGCCGTCATAGAACATGTAGCCGTTGCCGGTAATGACGGTGCTGCCGTTGTAGGCCTTGACGCCGTTGAGGTCGACGCAGACGTTCATTTCGTATTGATCGCTCAGACGCTTGCCGAGCAGGGGATGCAGGATGTTGGAGCGCAGCAGAATATGCGGATTGAACAAAGCGCTGGCCGCGAGCACCACTAGATCCGCATTGGCGCGCTTGGCTTCGCCGTTGTGCAGGTAGTTGATTCCGCGGGCCACGCCGCCGGCGGTGTCCACGGTCTCGGCGGTCGCCCCCAGCAGCAGGGTCACGCGCGGATCGACGAATATTTCCGGCATGCCGTTCTGGACCGTGAACTTGGCATCCACCGGGCACAGGTCGCAGATGCCGCTGGCGCAGCACACTCCGCGGGTGCCGGTTGGGACGCTGGCGCGGGCGGTGGCCGGATGGAACCAGCTGTCCGGGAATTTTTTCTTGAGAAGGACATCGGGGTCCGAGAAGCGGTGCGGCGGCAGTGGATAGGGCCGGGAGCGCCGCATGGGCAGATCGTCGGGCCCCGAGACCTGCATGATCCACTCGGCCGCATCGTAGTAGGTTTCGAGGTCGTCATAGCCGATCGGCCAGTCGATGCCGACGCCGTAGCGGCTTTGCAATTTGAAATCGTTGGGCATCATGCGCATGGCGCCCGCCCACCAACACTTGGAGTTGCCGCCGAGTCCGGGGCTCGTGAGCCAGAGCTTGGACGGGTTCTTGTTGTAGTAAACCTCATCCAGGCCGATGCTGGAGGTGGCACGGTGTTGTAGCTGCCAGGACTTGGAATCGGTGTTGCCGCGCTCCAGCACCAGAACGCGGGCGGTAGCGGGGGCATACTCAAGGTAGCGCTTCAGGAAAAATGCCCCGGCGAACCCCGTACCCACGATAATGACATCGAATTGATCGGTCACCGGCACGTCCCCGTATCGCGCTGTTTTTAATAGCGATTCAGTATATCCCCTAATCCTTTGCCCATTCTGCTACGGAGGTCACGGTGACGATTGGATTATGTTAGGTGGATACGTGAACGGATTCGGGACTCGTCCTGTACAATAATGACCCTGGATTATTTGGCTTTTTATCAGGAATACAGGAGGTTAGAGCTGTGGAGGACTGCCGCGTGCCCCATTGCGTACCCCGGGCACAGCGGGCAGCGCGTACCCACAGGGATTTTCGGCGCATGTTCGCCGGGTGTCTGGCCGCCACATTATGGTGCGTGACCGCCGGCACGACCTGGGCTCAAACGGCCCCCATTCCCGGGATTCCTGCTCAACCGGGCGTCCTACCTTACGGGGCGCTCGACTACGAACACAATTCAAACCTATTCTACTTGCCATCGTACTTTCCCGAGCCGATAGGTAAAAATGGCGCCAGCTTCTCGGATCAGTCCTTGGAAATTCGCGGCGGCCTCACGGCGGCCTACGACTTGGGCGCCCAGGTGTTTCATGCCATAGTCGAAGTGCGTCGCTTCGAATACGATAATTTCGACTATCTTGACCACTATGAGAATTTGGTGGATGTCGGTTGGGACTGGAAGCTTGGTTCCACAGTCAGCGGGGAGCTCGACTACCGGCACGAAAAGCGCATGGTTCAGTTCCAGGAATTGATCGATTCCGAGTCCTTATATTTGGAGACCGAGAATATCGCCACCGCGTCAGCTAATGTGCTGGTTACGCCAGAATGGCTTTGGGAGAACCTGGGGAAGGACCGCGTCCTCGATTCGCCGCGTCCCCTGGCACTGGATTTGAATCTGCACGAGGATTCGATCCTGGAGGGTGTGCGCTACCTGGGTGTGTCCAATCTGTCGGCGGGATTCGAAATCACGTATCTGACAGGCCGTTTTACCCACGACCCGATTTATTTGCAGCCGGATTATCACCAAACCAGCTTTGACCTGGCCGCCGACTATGCGGTATCGCGGCTGAGCAGCTTCAACGGTACCTTGGGTTACACGCGCCGCAGCGATTCGTTGGGCGACGACCTGTCCGGTGTCACGGGGTCCTTGGGCTATAAGCGTAATTTGACCGGCAGGACCAGCTTCACCGCCAAGATCAGTCGTGCGGTGAACAGCTACGTTACGACCGAAGGCAGCGAGGTCGACACCTCGGCTGCGTTGACGGTCAATTATCAGCTGACCTACAAGACTTCCTTCAACGCCGGGTACAGCTGGATGGAAAGCAAGTTTCCGCAGTACACCCCGGTCAATCCCTTCACCGATGCTCCCATTCCCGGCGCCCCGACTGACGAGGATCGAGTCGATCACATACAGTACGCGAGTTTGGAAGCAAACTATCTGGCGACGCGTTGGTTGTCATTACGGGCCTATGGACGTTATCAAACGCGCCATTCGAACCAGGAAGTGAACACGTACAACGTCACGATTTATGGGATTGAACTTTTGGCAAAACTACCGCGATAACATCGTTGCCCGTGCGACGCGCCAACGCCATGTCAATTACATTGCAACTCAATGATTGTGGGCTACTCGACTTCATCCGGCGAGCGGGCCGCTTTGGCAGCGATCGTTACGCGTTTGTGGTCACACCCAATGTCGATCACATCATTCGCTACTACGATGATGCGACGTTCCGCGATTTGTATGCGGACGCAGGCTTCGTATTGCTCGACAGCCGGTTCATGGCGGGACTGTTATTCGTCACGCGAGGCTTGCGGCTGAAAACCAGCCCGGGTAGCGATGTCACGCGACTGCTGTTCGAGCAGGTTATTCAACCCGACGACAACGTGGTGCTCATCGGCGGCAGCGAGGCGGATGCGGAGACTCTGACGAAGAAGTACGGCCTCCGGGGTTTGAAGCATCACAACCCTCCCATGGGCTTCATCAACGATGCCGCCGCCGTGGAGGCCTGCCTCAAGTTCGTCGAGAATGAGAGCCCGTTTCGCTATTGCCTCTTGGCGGTGGGCAGTCCGCAGCAGGAGATTCTCGCGCAGGCGTTGCTGCTGCGCGGCAAGGCGCGGGGCTTGGCGCTGTGCATCGGAGCTTCCATCAGCTTTCTCACCGGCGCGGAGAAACGCGCCCCATTGTGGATGCAGAAGGCGGGCATCGAGTGGTTTTACCGTCTGATCCAAAATCCGCAGCGTTTGGCCAGACGCTACCTGGTGCGCGGTCCGCGCATTTTTGCGCTGCTGCCGCGCATTCGCATTGAGCTTCGCTCGCCACAGGTTACACAGTCGCTGGCGCCGCCTACCTAGTGTCTTCGTCGCCTCGTCACATTCCCTCGCTCGACGGGTTGCGCGCGCTCAGCTTCTTGCTGGTGTTTGTCGCGCACGCGGGGCTCGAGCACTCGGTCCCGGGCGGCTTGGGCGTGACGGTTTTCTTTTTCCTCAGCGGCTTTCTCATCACCACGCTGATGCGTGCCGAATACGAAAAGAACCACTTCATCAATTTTCGACATTTTTGGCTGCGCAGGGCGCTGCGCATTCTGCCGCCGTTCTATCTGGTACTGATCGCGGCCACCGCGGCCTCGATATACTTGCTGCCGGGCTCGGTGGCCGTGAAACCGGTGGCGGCGCAGGCATTGCATTATTCGAACTACTGGATCATCGATCGGGGTTATGAGGGTCTGCCCGCCGGCACCGGCGTGTATTGGTCGCTCGCCGTCGAAGAGCATTTCTACCTCGTGTTCCCCTGGCTCTATTCGGGAATTCAGAAGCTCAAGATGTCAGCGCGGAATCAGGCGGTGGTGTTTTGGAGCCTCTGCGCCCTGGTGCTGCTGTGGCGCTGCGTTCTAGTGTTTGGGATGCGCGTCTCGGTGGATCGCACTTACATGGCGAGCGACACGCGCCTGGATTCCATACTCTTCGGGTGCGCCTTGGCGGTATGGAAAAATCCCGTGCTGGATACCGTCGGTTTTCGCGAGGCGCGGTGGAAATACCTGTACGTGCCCGCGGCATTTCTCCTCATGGCGGCCTGCTTGGTCGTTCGCGGCGACGAGTTTCGCGAGACTTTGCGCTATTCGCTGCAGGGCGCCGCGTTGACGATATTATTTTCGGCGGCCATTCGCTATCCGACCTGGGTGCCGTTTCGATTGTTGAATCTACGCCCCGTGGTCATGATCGGATTGTTTTCTTATTCGCTATACCTGGTGCACTACGCGGTGATTGCCGCCATCGAGATCGAGTTGCCGACATGGCATCCCGCCGTACAGGGCGTCCTGGCATTCGGCACTTCCCTCACGCTATCTTGGCTGCTGTACGTTTGGGTGGAAAAGCCTTGCGCCACGCTACGCCGTAAGTTGTCGGACTGACCCGCGCATCAATGGCAGGGCGGTTTGTCCGCGGCCACACACAACAAATGCTGTTTGACGTAGACGCCGTAGCCATCGGTGGGGTCGCCGGCGCTGTTCTTGATGAGCACATTGTCCTTGTCCTGCCAGACATCCCAGGCCCAGCCGAGGTAGGACGCGCCGTGTTGGTCCGCCCAAGGTAGCAACCGCGACACGAAGGGCGCGTCCGTGGTGCCGGGTGCGTTGTGATCGCCGAATTCGGAAATGACCACGGGATACCCCGCATCCAAAACCGACTGCGTCCACTGAAAGGCCACGTCGCCGAACTTCGGCTGAGCAGCCTTCGCATCGCCTGGGGTGCCGGAATTCGGATAAGCATGCCAGACCGCCGCAATTTGCTTGAGCGGGTCGTCCGGCTTATGGGCTACCCATTCCGACAGGTCCTGACTCCAACTGGGCGCGCCGACCAGCACGATGTTGGTGGCACCTGTGGCCCGGACCGCGTCCAGAAGACCCTGCATCCCGGCGGTTTTCCAGTCGAGGGCGACTTGGTACTTGGCGCCGTCGCCGGTGACGTACTGGGTCAGAGTGCCGCCGTTGCGCATGACGCCCCAAGGGGTTTCGCCGCTGGTCAGCCACCAAAAATAGGGTTCATTGAATAACTCGAACAATACATTGGGCTTGCCCTTGAACTCGGTGGCGATCTGAGTCCAAAAGGCCACCGAGCCCTCGGCGTCGGCCATGGGATTCTGGGCCAGGGGACAGGCGCCGTTCGGCGCGTTCCAGTGAAGGTCGAGGATCACGTACAGCCCGGCGGAACTCGCGCCCTCGACGGCGCGCTTAACGGTGTCGTGATAGTTGTGGCCTGGGTCGGGATTGCGCTGCTTGCCATCGACCATGGTGCAGGGCTTACCGAGCCAGGAAGCCTCGTTGAGCGGAATACGCACGACGTTGATCTTCCATCGCGTCATGGATTTCCAGTTGGGTGTGGGTTCGCCCGTGGCGCCTCCCCAGGGGTTCTCAGGCAGCCACCCTTGAGCCGCCACGAACTCGAGGCCGGCCACATTGACGCCGCGTAGCTGGACCGTGGTGCCCTTGGCATCGACAAAGTGGTTTCCTGACACGCGGAGTGCCGGAGGCCCCGAGTCGGCGCTGCTCGCGCGCGTGCCCAATAGGAGCGGAAGCAACATTGAACATATTCGAGCGTATCGGCCAAGGTTCGCCATTTCTCGGACCCGGAAGTCGGACAGGGATGGGCAAATTAGCACAATTGGGGGGTCGCAAAAAAAAGGGGTCTTGAGATCGTAGGACCTCAAGACCCCGGAGAGGCCTTAACTTAAGGGCAGTTGCTGCTGCCGGCGGCTACGCAGAGGTAGTGCGCCTTGGTGTAGACGCCGTAGCCATCGGTGGGCGTGCCGGTCGCGTCCTTGATGAGTACGTTGTCGGCATCGGCCCAGGGATCCCACGTCCAGCCCGTGTACGAGACGCCATGCGCATCGGCCCAGGGCAGCAGGTTCGATACGAAGGGCGAACCCACGGTGCCGGCGGCGTCATGGTCGCCGAACTCGGTGGCGATCACCGGGTAGCCGGCGGTCAGGACGCTCGCGGTCCAGGTGTAGGCAACGCTGCCCCATTTCGGCAGGGCGGCTTGCGGGTCGCCGACGGTGCCGGAGTTGGGATACGCATGCCATACGGCCGCCACCTGATTCAGCGGGTCGGAGGGCTTGTTGGCGGCCCACAGCGACAAGTCCTGGGCCCAGGAGGTGCCGGCGACCAGCACCACGTTGGTGGCGCCGGTGGCGCGGACGGCATTCAGCATTTGCTGCATGCCGGCCACCTTCCAGGTGTAGTTCGCCGTGTAGGCGCTGCCGTTGCCCGTGACGTATTCCGTCTCGGTGCCGCCGTTCATGAGCACCGTCCAGTCGACTTCACCGCTGGTGAGCCAGTACAGGTAGGGTTCGTTGAACAGTTCGAACATCACGTTCGGGTAGCCCTTGAACGTGGTGGCAATCGAGGTCCAGAAGGTCAGCGAGTTGTCGGTGTCGGCCATCGGGTTCTGCGCCAGGGGGCAGAATTTCCCAGGCGCCGTCCAGTGCAGGTCAAGGCTGACGTACAGGCCCGCCGCAGTGGCGTTGGCGACCGCCGCCTTCACCGTGGCCTGGTAGTTATGGCCGGGGTCCGGGTCGCGCGAGGCGCCGGTGCCGTCCACGCAGGTGTAGCCGAGCCAGGACGCTTCGTTGAGCGGGATGCGCACGGTGTTGGACTTCCAAGTCTTGATGGCCGTGAAGTTAGGAGCGACGCCGCCCCAGGGGTCAGAGGCGTCCCAGCCCTGCACGGCCACGAATTCAAGGCCGGAGAGGTTCACGCCGCGCATCTGAAGGGTGTTCCCGTTCGCATCGA
>Ga0302314_10017741_pt1 | contig 11904 bp, 4 predicted proteins | sample III_Palsa_N2_3_FD_200533 | JGI IMG/M metagenome (GOLD analysis project Ga0302314, IMG submission 200533) | Peat permafrost microbial communities from Stordalen Mire near Abisko, Sweden - III_Palsa_N2_3 | ecosystem: Environmental > Terrestrial > Soil > Palsa > Peat permafrost | place: Sweden...
ATGTAGAGCCAGAGACGTAGCCACCCCTGCAGTTGAATATCGCGTCGAATCCGGCGCAGCACAGCCTGGCGGCGGCACAGCACGACGATCAGGGCCTGAAGGTTGCCGGCCTCGGCGCGCTTGGCCGCCTGGGGTACTCGCTGCGCCACCTGATCGATGACGCCTTGCTGGTCGGCATTGCTCACGAGCGCTGCCGCACCCGCATCGGCCACCGAGTCGGCACGCATGAATAATGAGTCGTCCACAGCCAGCAGCTGGCGCCACACGCCGCCGCCGATCGCGGTGCGTTCGATGCTGCTCTTGACGGCGACATTCACGCCCGGATCGCACACCTTGGCCAGCTCGCGCCCTTTGCGGTCCAGATCGAACAACTCCGCAAACAGCGCCGCACGCGAGCGCCCGTCGCTGTTGGCCGCGAGCTGACGCGGCGTTGCCAAGTAGACATACAGGCCGAAGATGCCGCTGAGAATGACCGCGCACATGAGCACGTAGGCCAGCGTATGCACGTTCCAGCCGAAGCGAGCCGCGCAGTGCAACGTTGCCACCACCACCAGTGCCAGGCCGAGCCATACGTGTGCCGAGGTCCAGCCCTGCACCGAGCCGAGGTTCGAGCGATAACGGCGCTTGCGCATGCCGAGCAGCGTCAGCCAGACGATCAGCAGTGCTCCGAGCGTGCCCAGCGCGTAGCCCTGCCAGGTGCCACCGCCGGGTTGCTGGCGGCCGCCCTGCGTCGCATAGATCAGCGCCGACAGCGCGATCAGGCCGAGCGCCCACCAGGCGTAGCGCCCGCCCCGATAGCGCAGAATGTTCTCGTGAATCATCTCCGTCGTTGATCGGCCAGATCGAGGAACTGCGCCGGACCGATGCGCATCGCCGCGCCGGTCGGACACGCCTTGACGCAGGCCGGTCCGTTGCTGACGCTGGAGCAGGCATCACACTTGGTGGCCTTCTTGCCCTTGGCCTTCGCGGCCTCGGTCGGATGGTAATCCGGCTCCTCACCCACCCCGGGGCCGGCACCAAACAACAGCCACGACAGCAGACCGGATTTCGCCGGCGCGTCGTACGACATGCGAATGACGCCATACGGACAATTAACCTGGCAATTGCCGCAACCGATGCAGGTGTCGTCGATGAACACCTCGCCATTGGCGGAACGCTTGATGGCGTTTGGCGGGCAGTCCTTCATGCAGTGCGGCTGCTCGCAGTGCCGGCAGGAAATCGGGATATGCACCTGTGCGAACGACGCACCGGCCTTGCGGTCCAGGCGCGAGATTCCGCCATGCGTCTCGGCGCAGGCTTTCTCGCAATTGTCGCAGCCTACGCACAGCCCCTCGTCGATCACCAATACGTTGGTCGCCTCGCCCAGGCCCTGCGACATGAGAAAATTCATGACCGAACTGGCCTCGGGCCGCACCTCCATGCGCGCGCTCTCGGTGACGTGATCACTGGCTGCGCGCTGCAGCAGGTTCAGCGGCGCATCGGCACGCTTCGATAGCTGCAGGAATTCGGTGCGACGCACTTCGATCAGCTCGGAGGCTACCGTTGCACGCGCCGACTCGCGGCGCTGGGAATCTCCCATCAGCGACATTTCCCCGACCAGCTGACCGGCCGGCACCTGTGCCACCATGAGATCCTGCTCGTTTCGTCGCCGCGACAGCGTCACGCTGCCGGAGCGCACGATGAACAGGCTCTCGCCCGGCTCGCCCTCGGCGAAGATCAGCTCACCCGCCTTGCACCGGCGCACGGTCACCCGGCCGGCGATATCGCGCAATTCGCGCGCGGTCGCCCGCGGCGCGAAATGTCGCTGCAGCTCGCGCACGACGAAGATCCAATCGATGCCGTTGCGCACCTCCTCATTGGAGGCCATCAGCTTGACCATGGTTCGCCGGGGCGTCTCCATCAGGATGCAGCCGGCGCCGGCGATCGCCCGCTCGGTACGCGGCCGCCCAGACAGCAGACTCATTTCCCCGAAGAACTCGCCGAGTTTGAGGTGCGTCGTGACCGGTATCGGTCCCTCGGTCTGCAGCGTCACTTCGCCATAGGCGATAGTGAAGAACGAGGTCCCGAACTCTCCCGCCTCGTAGATCACCTCGCCTTCGCGCACGACCCGGGTCACGCGCGGCCGGCCCGGCCGGTCGGCGATATTTTGGCGTACCGCGGCGACCTTTTTCTGCGCCTCGGCATATTCGGGACCGTCCGGGTACGCGACGATGACTTCACTTTCGATGATCAGTTCGCGGAAAGCGAGCGCGTTGAGTTCGCGGAACATGGGCACGATGGATTTGAAGCGATCCAGCACTTCATCGGCCTCGCGTTCGAACGGCAGTCCGGACAGTTGCCATTCGAGCAGGGGGTAATCGGCCGGTCTTATGTCGTTGCCATTGACATACTCGGCCACGTCGTAGCCCTGATTCATCGCCTGCTTGATGAGCGGATACCCGGCGAGCGAGCCGATGATGTAGACCCCCGGCACATTGCTCTCGTAGCGGCGCGAGAGCGCCGGAATCGCATCACTCTGCGGGCCGGGGAAGCGGATGCCGATGGATTCGACGAAGGCGCGCGCCGGCTCAGCGCCGAGCCGGGCGATGATGCGATGGCATTCAATGGTCTTCTCGCCGGCGGGTGTGTCGAGGGTCACGGCCAGCGGCCGCGCACCGCTGCTCGCGCGCGTGATCGCCTTGGGGCGGGTCTCGTAGTAGCAGCCGAGGCGGCGCTGGCGGTCGCTGATGGCGGCCAGCACGGCGCTGAGGTTACCGTCCTTGGCGCGACTGAACTCCTTGCCCCGATTCAATATCCACACGTCGTTCTGCTCGCTCAGCGCGAGCGCATTTTCGATGGCGGCGTCACCGGCACCGACCACCAGGATCGTCTCGTCGCGAAATTCCTTGGGATCGTCCAGCTGGTATTGCACCTCGTCGAATTGCTCGCCGGGCACGCCCATCTTGCGCGGGTTACCCTGCAGGCCGATCGCCAGCACGACGACGGCGGCGCGCACCTGCTGACCGTCGGCCAGGTGAATCGCAAAATCACCTTTCTGGCCGCTCACCTTCCTGACCTCGGCGCTGTAGCGGATGTTGATTCCGAGCCGCGATGCGTCTTCCATCCAGGAATCGAGCACCCGCTCACGGCTGCCGGCGCCGAAACGCAGGTCGCTGCGCAGCTCCAGGAATCCGGGCTCGGCCATCACGTACTTGCCCTTCTGGTAGCGCTGGATGGTCTTGGCCACCTTGGGCGAGCCTTCGAGCAGAACGTAGCTTGGGGTGGTGCGTGCGGCCCGGGCATCGATCTCAGCCGCGCGCGCCGCGGCGCTCAGGCCGGCCGGCCCGGCACCGATGATCGCCAATTGGAATTCAACCGGCGCCGAGGTGCCCATGAAGACCGGACCCGTGGAGCTGATTCAATTTCATGACCTGCCGCGAGTTCATGACCTACCGTGAGTGGAGTCTGCGGGCGATTTGCGTGCCATGCGGGAGCACATTCTTGCGTTGCGATTATTCGGATATTGATTACAACGGCTTGAAAGTCGGAGCGGATGCTCAGAGCAGCAGTCTGTTCTTGATGATCTCCCCTGGCGACCACGCCTGCAGCAGCGGCGCGACGAGCACAACCCTGTTTTTAATGCTCCGACGGTCCAATCTGTACCACACTGATAGCTGCCAGGGAAGAGCAGTCTCAGTGGCGGCTGGGTAACCGAGGGATTATTCTGATCGCATCGATCGAGCCTGACGCGGCCGCTATCCGGCATCCCGCTCCGGCACCAGGGTTGTCTCCTCCGCGATCATCGCCTCCAGCCGCTCCAGATCCGGCACCAGCGGCGTCTCGTTGAGCATGCGCACCTGGCACAGCACCGGCATGCGTTCGGGGAAACTGCGCGAATTGTCCGGCCGTACGACGTCGTTGCTGACGCGCACCAGCTGCGGAAAGCCCTGCGATACGATGGCGATGTAGTGAGACTCGGCCCGGCCCGCGAGCGCGTGGAACACCACGATGCGCGAACGATTGTTGGTCAGCGGGATCATCAGGCCGCACGCACCCTCGAACGACACCAGCGGCAGCATGCGGGCGTTCCAGTTCACCAGCCCGAGATACCAGGGCGGCGCATTATCGGTTGGCGCCGGCGTCTGGTAGCCGATCACTTCGGCCACGCAGGCCCGCGGCACCAGCAGTCTCGCATCCGCGAGCGGGATCAGCAGGCTGTAGACCTCGGCGATGCGCTCGGTCATCGGGCGGCGCCTGAGGCACGGGAGCGCGCACGGCGCTGCGCCACCAGAGGCGTGATCGCATCGATCAGCTGGCTCTCCTGATAGGGCTTGCCCAGGTAATCATTGACGCCCAATTCGATCGCCCGGGCACGATGCTTCTCCCCGACGCGCGAAGTGATCATGATGATCGGCACATCGCGCAGGCGCGGATCGCCGCGCACGTGCGCGGCCACCTCGTAGCCGTCCATGCGCGGCATCTCGATGTCGAGCAGGATTACATCGGGAACGTTGTCGGCCAGCAGCGCCACCGCGTCCATGCCGTCGCGCGCCGTCATCACGCGCATGCCATTGCGCTCGAGCAGCCGCTGTGTCACGCGCCGCACGGTGATCGAATCGTCCACCACCAGCGCAAAGGTGCGCCGGTCGGTGCGATCGCGTGTGACGATCGGCGCCGCGCGGCCGCGCCATTCGGCACGCACCAGCGCGCCGATGTCGAGGATGATCACGATGCGCCCATCGCCCAGGACCGTCGCCCCGGAGATGCCGCGGATGCCGGAGATCTGCGGGCCCACCGGCTTGACCACGATTTCGCGGCTGCCGATCAGCTCATCGGCCACCAGCCCGGTGGAATGCTCGCCGGCGCGTACCAGCACCACCGGAATGGTCACGTCCTGATCCGGCAGCGGCGAGACTTCCATGCCCACGTACAGCTGCAACGGCTGCAGGCGGTATTTCTGGCCGCCGTGGTTGAAGCTGGCGCTGTCGGACTGCAGATGCGTCATTACCTCGTCGCGCGTGAGCCGCACCACCCCTTCCACGGTCGGCAGCGGCAGCGCGTAATACTCATCGCCGGTGCGCACCACCAGCGCATGGCTGATCGCCAGCGTGAACGGCAGGCGGATCGTGAAGTGCGTGCCGCGGCCGCGCTCGCTCTCCATGTGCAGCGCGCCACCGAGCTTCTTGACCTCGACCGCGACCACATCCATGCCGACGCCGCGGCCGGCCTGCTGCGTCACCGAGCTTGCGGTCGAGAACCCCGGCTCGAGCACCAGCTGCATGACGTCCTCGTCCGACAGCACCTGGTCGGTGCGGATCAGGCCCAACTCGAGCCCCTTGGCGCGGATTGCCGCAAGATCCATGCCGGCACCATCGTCCCTGACTTCGACGATGACCTCGGCGCCCTCGCGCCTCAGGCTCAAATGAATATGCCCGGTCTCTTCCTTGCCGGCCGCGAGCCGGTCCGCGGGCGACTCGATGCCATGAACCACCGCGTTGCGCAGCATGTGCTCGAAGGGTGGCAGCATGCGCTCGAGCACCTGCCGGTCGAGTTCGCCCGAGGCGCCCTCGACGATCAGCTCGGCGCGCTTGCCGGTGTCGCTGGCGGCCTGGCGCACGATGCGCGCCAGGCGCTGCACGTGCCGCTGTACCGAGACCATGCGGGTGCGCATGAGCCCGTTCTGCAGCTCGGTCACCGTGCGCGACTGCTGCTGCAGCAGATTCTGGGCTTCCGCGACCAGGCTCTCGAGCAATCCCTGGATGCTCGCGACGTCGTTGGCCGATTCCGCCAGTGCGCGCGAGAACTGCTGGATCGATGAATAGCGATCGAGTTCCAGCGGATCGAACTCCTGGCGGTGGCCCGCCTCGTTCTCATGCCGATGCAGGATCTGCGCCTCGGTCTCCATCTCGAGCTTGCGCAGCTGCTCCTTGAGTCGCGTCACGGTGCGCGACAGCTCGCCGAGATTGAATTCCACCGAGCCGAGCTGCTGTTCCAGCCGCGCGCGCGAAATACTCACCTCACCGGCGTTGTTGAGCATCTGGTCGAGCAGTTCCGCGCTGACGCGCGCCATGTCGACGCGGTCGGCGGCGACCACGGGCTCGCGCCCGGGTGGCAACGGTGCGGCGGGCGCTGGCAGGGCGGCGGCGGGCGGCTCGCTGACGTCCGCACCGGGATCGAAGTCGATCACCGGCAGCACCAGCGTCGGCTCGGCAAACTCCACCGGCATCACCGGTGCCACCGTCTCCTCGGGTGGCAGCGGCACTGCGGGCACTGCGGGCGCTGCGGGCGCGACCAGCAGCGAGGGCACTTCGCCGAACACATTGCGATTGATCGTCATCTCGATATCGTCCGCCACGGCGCTCGCCGCGGTGGGAGGCTCAAATCCCGGCATTGGCGGCGGCTCTGGCAGCGCCTGCCACTCGGGCGTCGACTGCCACTGTGCGTCCGATAGCACTTCTGGCGTCAAAAGCACTTCCGGCGTCAGTTGCACTTCTGGCGTCAATGGCACTTCTGGCGCTGCGTGCACTTCCGGGACCGGCTGCCACTCCGACTCTGGCGTTGCCTGCCACTCCAGCGTCGCCTGCCACACCGGCGCTGGCGACGGGCTGGGCGCGTCGGCCACGGGGGCGCCGATGTCCTCGAGCGGCGCCGGCGCTGCGGGCAGCGGCGGCGCCGGACTCTCACTTGCGCTGATCGCGCGGATGCGCGCGATCAGCGCCGGGGCGCCGGCTGCCTGCCGGCCGGAAGCGGTGGCCTCGCGCATGCGCGCCAGCTCGTCGAGCGCTTGCTGCGCGACGGCGCGGGCGCCTTCATCCGCGTTGGCCAGACCGAGCTCGATGCGGCCGATCAGGCTCTCCAGTTCGTGTGCGAGCTCGCCCATGGCGTCGATGCCCGCCATGTGCGCGCCGCCCTTGAGGGTATGCAGCGGCCGGCGCAGCGCCGCCACCTGCTCCGGGTCATTGGGCGCCGCGTTCCAGGCGGCGAGTGCGAGTTCCACCGCTTCGAGCAGCTCGACCGCCTCCTCGCTGAAGATCGCCGCGATCTCCGGGTCGAAGTCCCCATGCTGCGTGTCGCTCAAGGGCGCGACCGGCGCGGGAACTTTGACTAGCGCGGGAACTTTGACTGGCGCGGGCGCTGCGACTGGCGCCGGCGTGACCGCGGCGGGTGGCGCGGCTGGCGCGGGCCGCATGTCGGCCGGCGGCGGTGCTTCCCCGAGCGGGGTCGGCGTCGATAGCCATGACTCCGACAGCATTGGCGGTACCGACAGGCTGACGCTGCTGCGGCCGGCAAACTCGTTGGCCTCGGCAATGCGGCGGTCCAGATCCAGTTCCGCGCGCGCGATGCGCCCGCGCAGCGTGTCGTGCAGCACGAAGAAGCCGGTGCCTTCGTCGAGGTGGCCGGCGACCGCTTCCATCGCGATCATGCAGTCGCCGAGCAGCAATAGATCGGAATCGTCCAGGCCGACACCGCTGTCAAAGGCCTTGCGCAGCCAGTGGTTCATCGGATCGGCCAGGCGGATGCCGTGCCGGGCCTCGGCCATGGTCGAGCTGCCGACCAGCGTGTGGCAGGCGCGATAGACGTCTTCGGGCAGGACATGCGGTCCGCCCACGCGCCGCTCACGCGCCATCCATGAACGCACCGTGCCGACATGACTGGCGGTCTCGCGCGCATAGATCTCGCGCAGCGCGGTATCGGGCTCGGGGGCTGGAGCGGGCGCCGGCGCGGCGACGGGCGCGGGCGCGGCGGCCTTCGCGGGCGCCGCCTGGCGCCAGGTGCTGGGCGGAGTCACATCCGGCGCCCTGGCCGCGCGCGGGATGGCGGCGGATTCCGAAGTGGCGGCGCTCGCGGCAGCCGCGGGGTCCTCACGTCCGCTCGCGAGCGCATGGGCCCGCGCCGCCAGCGGTGCCAGGTCGGCGCGCCCGGCGCTTCCGGATTCGAGCTCCGCGACCAGTTGCGGCAGCGCCGCGATCGCCTCACGCAGCGTCTGCAGCACCGCCGGCGAGCGCTGCAGCGTGCCCTCGAGGATGCGATTGAGCAGATTCTCGATCGCCCAGGCAAATTCGCTGATGGCGCGCGCATTGACCATGCGGCCGCTGCCTTTGAGCGTATGAAACGAACGCCGCACGATCAGCAGCGCATCGCTCTCGAGCGGGTTATGGTCCCAGATCGGGAACTGCTGCTCGACCTTCGCCAGTTCCTCCTTCGCTTCCTCGACGAACAGCTGGATCAGGTCCGGATCCGGCAGCGTTTCGGCCAGCGGCGAGGCCACGCCGGGGGCGGCGGCCAGCAGCGGCGCCGAGGCCGGCAGCTCGAGCCGGCGTATGTCGGTGGTTTCCCCTGAAGGCGGCAGCCGGTCGATCAGCTGGGTCTTGGCGTACGTGCCGGTGCTGGCCGCGGTCACCGTCGGCAGCACCCGTTCAGGGGCGCGCTTGAGCGCATCCAGGCAGGTGCGCGCGTTGTCGAGCATGTACCAGGGATCGCTGCGGCCGGCCTGCAGCGTCTCGATGTAATACTCGATGCTGACGATCGCGTCGGCCAGCCGATCCAGATAATCGGGCGCCAGATTGGTGCCGCCGGGCTGCATTACGCGCTTCAGGTGCTGCGTGATCTCCTCGATGAGTTCGACCGCGCGCGTCTTGCCGAGCATCAGCAGCCCGGCGTTGATGCCGCGCATGAGCTCCGGCCAGTTGTCGAAGCCGGCGGTATCGAGCGTGCCGCTGACATTCTGCGCCACGTATTCCTTGATGCGTGCGAGGTTGACCACGCACTCGCGCAGCACCGCTCCCTGCACCTGCTGGAAATCCTGATCGGGCGACTCGCCGTCCTCCGGCGCGCCCTTGCGCGGCAGGATCAGTCCGACCAGGTCGTCATCCAGATGATCCTCGACCTTGATCAGGCCGGCCGCCACCTGCACCAGCGCGGTCTCGCTGCTGGCCTCGGTGCCGGCGATGATGCCCTCGAGCTTGCCCGTGGCCTCCTGCACGCGAGTGCGCAGCCCGCCCAGGCCGAGCACGCCGAGCGTATCGCCGATCTTCTTCAGCAGCGCGACCTGGGGTACCAGCTCTTCGGTCTGGCCGCCGCCGCGCCGGACATAGATGTCCATGACGTCCTTGACCTTCGACAGATCCTCGCGGATCGCCGCGGCCACGGTGTGCATGAGCTTGATCGAAGGGGCGGACAGATTCTCGCGCTCCTGCTCGATCGATTCGTCCACCGGCAGCAGCTCGTTGAGCCGGAACGAGGCGCGCACGGCCGCAACCCGCGGGCCGCCGCTGGCCGAGCGCGCGATGTAATACAGCAGGTTGTTGAGCAGCTCCACCGGCGGGTGCTGCGCGTAGCGCGCCTCGCCCTGGTCGAACAGCCGCTTCATCTCGCGGTCGGCGAGGCCGAGCAGGCGTTTCACCGAGATGCTGCCGTCCACACCGTTCTCGCGCAGCGATTCGATCAGTGCGCCGACGACCCACCACAGCTGGAACACCGGCTGCGTCGCCGCGACCTGCTCCAGGCGGGTGGCGACCGCGGCCATGATCTCGAGGTTCTGCTCAGTGCGCTCACCACGTATCCAGCCGATCAGACCGGTCTGGAAGCGGGCCCGCAGCCGCCGCGCCCACTGCCCAACCGACAGCGGCGGCTCGCCGGGCGCCGGGGCCGCCGGGGCCGCCTGGCGATCGGACTTGAGATTGAGCAGCAGCAGCGTGCCTTCCGACAGCAGCGCGCTGCCGCGCACCGCCCGCAGGTCGTTCAACAGCGGCAACAACACCAGCGCCAGATCGCGGCCGCCCGCCAGCACGCGCTCCAGGTAGCCGGGCAACTGCACCATCGAGCGCATCAGCGCGTCGAGCGCCTCGTCCTGATTCTTGCGTTCGGTGCCGAGGCTGATCAGGTAGCGCGCCACCTGCTCCATTTCCTCGGCCAGCAGTGCCGCGCCATAGATCTCGAGCAGGCGCAGCACGCCCTGTACCTGGTGCAACTCGTGGCGGCAACGCTCCAGCAGCTCCATGTTGCCGGGCTGCTCGACGTGCGTCTCGAGCGCCGCACGGCCATCGGCCAGCGCCACGCTGATCTCGCGCGCGACGGTGTGCAACGTTTGCGTGGCCAGCTCAGTCATGCTGCTTCTTCATTGGCTGCCGGCGTGCCACTTCAGGAGCCGCCGAGCACCTTGACCTTCGGGTTCGCATAGGCGCCGGTGGCACCAGGGGCCGCGGGCGCCGATGTACCGCCGGCTGCCGGCCTGACGCTCTGGGTCGCGGCGGTATCCGGCAACGTGCGATGCCGGCCGCTCATCTCATTGCCGCCGGGCAGCCGAAAGCCGGTGATGGATTTGCGCAGGGATGCCGACAGATCGGCGAGCTTGGCGATCGCGTGCGAGGTGGCGCTGGTCGAATCGGCCGACTGCGCGCTGATCTCGCGCAGCACCTGCATGTTGCGCGCGATGTTCTGCGACGCCGTGGACTGGCTGCGCGCACTCGCGGATATGTTCTGCACCAGACTGGCGATCTGATTCGACACCTGCTCGATCTCCTGCAGGGCGTTGCCGGCATTTTCCGCCAGCAGGGCGCCGCCGACCACATCGGTGGTGCTGCGCTCCATCGACACCACGGCCTCGTTGGTATCGGTCTGAATGGTGCGCACCAGCACTTCGATCTGCTTGGTGGCGTTGGCGGCGCGTTCCGCCAGGCGCTGCACCTCGTCGGCCACCACCGCAAAACCGCGCCCGGCCTCCCCCGCCATCGATGCCTGGATCGAGGCGTTGAGCGCCAGGATATTGGTCTGCTCGGCGATATCGCTGATCAGCTCGATGATGTTGCCAATCTCCTGCGAACTCTCGCCCAGCCGCTTGATGCGCTTGCTGGTCTCCTGGATGGTCTCGCGAATCGTGTTCATGCCATCGATCGTGCGCCGCACCGCGTCCCCGCCCTTGTGCGCCACGTCCACTGAGTGGCGCGCCACGTCGGCGCCCCGCTCCGCATTGCCCGAGACTTCTTCGATCGACGAGGCCATGGCGCCGATCGATTCGGTCGCCGAGCCGATCTGTTTGGACTGTGCGCTGCTGGCGCGCGCCAGGTGCGAGGCCAGCGCCTGCGTCTGGCGCGCCGCACCGTCGAGCTGGATGCCGGACTGGCTGATGGTCGTCACCAGCTTGCGCAGTGCCTCGACCGCGTAGTTGACCGAATCGGCGATCGCCCCGGTGATGTCCTCGGTGACCGTCGCCTGCACCGTGAGATCGCCCTCCGCGAGGTTCGACATCTCGTCCAGCAGGCGCATGATGGCCTGCTGATTGCGTTCCGACTCGAGTCGCTGCGTCTCGGCCACGCGCTGTGCCTCGGCCGCGATCTCGGCCGCGCGGCGCAGATGCGAGAACAGCAGCGCGATCGGCAGCAGCGCGAGCAACGCCAGCAGCGCGGGCAACGCCGCCACGGCCGCCGGCAGCCGCAGCAGCGACAGCACCACGCCGGCGATCGCCGCCAGCACCACCAGTGCCGCCGCCATCGACGCCAGCCGCTGAGGCCGGCGGCTGCGGTTGGCTGCCTCGACGCCGCTCATGCGCTGGCCTCGGCGAAGGCCGGGTCCTCGACCAGGGCGCGCAAGCCGAGCACCGGCCATTGCTCGTTGCCGCGGCGGAACGAGCCGGCGATGTAGCGCTCGCAGCGCACGATGGTGGGCGGTACATCGGCGGTGAATTCGGCATCGGCGAAGCGCCGGAAGCCGAGCACCTCGTCGACCACCAGACCGGCCGGAATGTCACGATGATTGACCACGATCACGCGCGAACCGCGTGCATTGGGCGTCGCGCCACTGCCCAGGTAGGCGCGCAGGTCGATGATCGGCAGCAGCTGACCGCGCACGCTGGCGAGGCCGAGAATCCAGCTCTTGGCGCCCGGTACGCGCGTGAGCTGTGCCGGCACTCCCAATACCTCACGCGCT
>Ga0302314_10017742_pt1 | contig 11903 bp, 8 predicted proteins | sample III_Palsa_N2_3_FD_200533 | JGI IMG/M metagenome (GOLD analysis project Ga0302314, IMG submission 200533) | Peat permafrost microbial communities from Stordalen Mire near Abisko, Sweden - III_Palsa_N2_3 | ecosystem: Environmental > Terrestrial > Soil > Palsa > Peat permafrost | place: Sweden...
GCGCGAGCAGTTCGGACCGGTCCGCATGCCGGGAGGCGACCGGTCGGCCGTCCCCGTCGGCGTGGGTGGATGACCGCGTGGTCGACAGACCCCAGCCGCCCTCGGCCATGGACCGCTTCAACAGGGCTACCATGGTGTCGAGTTGGGCCGCGCTGGGCTGTCCGCCGACCGCGTCCGGACCCAGCACGTGGCGGCGCAGCGCGCAGTGGCCGACCATGAAGCCCGCGTTGACGGCGACCTTGCCGTCCAGCGCGGCCAGGTAGTCGCCGAACGAGGACCAGCCCCAGGGCACGCCCTCCTCCAGCGCGGCCAGCGACATGCCCTCCACCCGACACATCATCCGCCGGGTGTAGTCGGCGTCGGCCGGCCGGTCCGGGTTGAGCGGTGCCAGGGTGAAGCCGCAGTTGCCGCCCGCGACGGTGGTCACCCCGTGGCCCAGCGACGGGGTCGCACAGGGGTCCCAGAACAGTTGGGCGTCGTAGTGGGTGTGCGGGTCGACGAAGCCGGGGGCCAGCACCAGGCCGGTGGCGTCCTCGGTGCTGCGGGCCGGCTCCGCGCAGTCCCCGGCGGCGGCGACCACGGCCACCCTGCCGCCGAGCAGTCCGACGTCGGCGGTGCGGGCGGGCGCGCCGGTGCCGTCCACCAGGGTCGCGCCGTGGATGAGGTGGTCGAGCATCGCTCTCCTCCAGGGTGGGCGGGCGCGGTTGTCGGGCTAGCGGGCGGCCTGGCGGAACCGGGTGGTCCGGTGCACCGGGTCGGTGTCGATCTTCGGGATGACGTGTTCGCCGATCAGCCGGATGGTGTCGGCGGTGGCCTCCGGCGGGATGCCGATGGGCAGTCCGAAGACCAACTGGTCCGCCCCGGCCGACTCCCAGCGCTTGCACTGCCGCAGCACCTCGTCGGGGTCGCCGCAGATCATCAGCTCCTCCTGGATCAGCAGCTCGACCAACTCCTCGCTGTAGTCCGGCAGCAGCTCCGGCCAGACCGGGATGCCCTCCGGGCGGGGGAACGTGTCGTGGTAGCGGAACAGCAGCGACTGGAGGTAGTTGAGCCCCCCGGCGACCGCGATCCGACGGGCCTCGCGGCTGGTCTCGGCGCAGATCGCGGTCGAGGTCACCATCACGTTGTCGTTGACGAACGCGCCGACCGGCTCGGCGTCGCGGACGGCGTTCTTGTAGGAGTTGACCACCCACTCCATGTCGGAGACCTTCTGCACGCTGAAGCCCAGCACGCCGAGGCCCTTGCGGGCGGCCATCTCGTAGGAGGCGGGACTCCCGGCGGCGTACCACATGGCGGGGTGGGCCGGGCCGTACGGCTTGGGCAGGATCTTGCGCGGCGGCAGCGACCAGTGCTTGCCCTGGAACCCCTGGTACTCGTCCTGGAGCCACATCTTGGGGAACTCCGCGATCGTCTCCTCCCAGATCTCCTTGGTGCCGTTCATGTCCGTGAGTTCGGGCATGAAGCCGAGGATCTCGTGGCTGCCCGCGCCCCGCCCGCTGCCGAACTCGAAGCGTCCGCCGGAGAGGTGGTCGAGCATGGCGACCCGCTCGGCGACCTTGACCGGGTGGTTGACCTTGGCGAGCGGGTTGAATATGCCCGACCCCAGGTGGATCCGCTCGGTCGCGTGGGTCAGGTAGCCGATGACCACGTCGTTGGCGGAGAGGTGGGAGTACTCCTCCAGGAAGTGGTGCTCGGTGACCCAGGCGTACTTGAAGCCCGCCCGGTCGGCCTGGACGACGTAGTCCATCTCCTCCATCAGGGCGTGGTGTTCGGCCTGCGGGTCGACCTGGGAGCGACTCCTGGGCACATAGCCCTGAATGAAGATGCCGAACTCCATCGTTCCACCGTCCTGTCGTCTTAGAACGTATCTGACGGTTCATCAGATATGCCGACTCTCGCAGTCGCCCCCAGCCCAGTCAATAGCTGACGCATCGTCAGATATCTTGCCGGAAGCCGGAGTCACCTGAGCGAGACGCCGGCGCTCCAGCCGCCGTCGACCACGATCGGCTGCCCGGTGATGTACGAGGAGTCGTCGCAGCTCAGGAACAGCGCCAGCCGGGCGATCTCCTCCGGTCGGCCGATCCGGCCCAACGGGACCACCCGGCCGTACAACCGGGCGACCGAATCCGCCAGTTGGGCCGCCTCCGGGCCGCCGGGTCGCCTCGGGTCGGACTCCGGGCCCATCGGGTTCGACATCGGGGTGTCCACCGCGCCCGGGCAGATGGCGTTCACCCGTATCCCCTTGGCGGCCAGCTCCATCGCCGCCACCCGGGTCATGCTGAGGATCGCGCCCTTGGTCGCCGCGTACGACGTGAGCAGGGCCATCCCGGCCTGCGCCGTGTAGGAGGCGGTGTTGACGACGGTGCCGCCACCGGCCGCCTCGATCGCCGGGGCGGCCGCCCGCATCCCCAGGAAGCAGCCCACCTGGTTGACCCGCACCAGCAACAGGAACTCCTCCAACGGAGTGTTCACCAGCTCGTTGAAGCGCAGGATCCCGGCATTGTTCACCAGCCCGTCGAGCTTGCCGAAGGCCGTCAGCGCGACCTCCACCGCCGCCGCCCAGTCGTCCTCACTGCCCACGTCCAGGTGCTGGTAGCGAACCCTGCCGTCGCCATGACGCTCTGTCAGCTCCTTTGCCAGGGCCTCGCCCTGGTCGTCCAGGAGGTCGGCGAGCAGCACCTGCGCGCCCTCGGCGGCGAACAGCCGCGCCTCCTGCTCGCCCTGGCCCCGGGCGGCTCCGGTGACCAGGACGGTGCGGCCGTCGAGTTTTGGCATGCTGGGCTCCTCTCGTGCTCACGGTTCGGATCGGGCTCACAGTTCGGCTCGGCACTCGGCTCGGGCGGCTCAGACGAGTGGCAGTACGTCGGTGGCGACGGCTTCGAGCTGGTCCAGGTACTCCTCGGCGCTGCGGCTGCGCGGTCGCAGCTGGAGGTGGGTGACGCCGATCGCGGTGTAGCCGCGCAGCGCCTCGGCCAGGCGCTCGGGCTTGCCGCTCAGCGTCCGGCGGCCGACGTCCCAGCCGGGCTCGCCGACGTACAACGCGGGCGGGATCGCGTTGACCGCGAACGGGCCCTCACAGCCCGCCTGTTCACGGACCGACGCGATCAGCCGGAGCTGCTCCGGCAGCCCGCCGATGGTGTCGCCCTGCGACAGCCAGCCCTCGCCCAGCAGCGCGGCCCGGGTGACCGCGCGCGGAGAGGAGCCGCCGACCCAGATCGGCGGGCGCGGACGCTGGACCGGGCGCGGGCCGATCGCGAGCCCGGAGAAGGCGAACCGGGGTCCCGGGTGCACCGGGTACTCGTCGGTCAGCGCCGCCGACAGCGCCCGGACCGTCTCGTCCAGGATCTCCCCGCGCCGGTGGAAGTCCACCCCCAGCGCCTGGAACTCCTCCGGCACATGGCCCGCGCCCACCCCGAGCAGCAGCCGCCCGCCGCTGAGCAGGTCCAGCGTGGCGTACTGCTTGGCGGACAGCAGCGGGTGCCGCAGCGGGCCCACCGCGACATGGGACAGCAGCCGGGTGCGGCTGGTCAGCGCCGCCAGCCAGGCCAGCGTGGACACCGGGTCGTACCAGGTGGTGCCCATCGCCTCGGCCAGCCGCTCGGGGATGGCCACATGGTCGCAGCAGGCGATGTAGTCGAACCCCAGCCGGTCGGCCGCCCGGGCGGCCCGGGCCAGTTCGTCCGGCCCGGCGACGGCCTCCCAGGGTTCGGCGTAGATGGTGCTCAGCGACTGCACCGGCAGTTGCACGCCGAACCGCGCCCCTGGTGCTGACGTAGCCTCAGATATCCTGTCAGGCACCGGCGCTACCGCCCTTCCACAGCCCCTCCGGGGTCAACCGCAGCAGTTCGATGGCGTTGCCGCGGACCAAGCGCTCGACCACGTCCGGCGCCAGGTGCCCCATCTGCGCCTCCGCCACCTCGCGGCTGCGCGGCCAGGTCGAGTCGGAGTGCGGGTAGTCGGTCTCGTAGAGGACGTTTCCGGCGCCGATGGCGTCGAGGTTGCGCACCCCGTGCGGGTCGTCGAAGAAGCAGCCGTAGATGTGCTCCGCGAACAGCTCGCTGGGCCGGGTCAGCACCTTGTCGGCGACCCCGCCCCAGGCCGCGTTCTCCTCCCAGACCACGTCGGCCCTGGCCAGGATGTAGGGGATCCAGCCGATCTGCCCCTCGGCGTACATCAGCCGCAGACCGGGGAACCGGTCGAACTTGCCGCTCATCAGCCAATCGACCATGGAGAAGCAGCAGTTGGCGAAGGTGATGGTGGAGCCGACCGCGGGCGGCGCGTCGGCCGAGGTGGACGGCATCCGCGAGGAGGAGCCAATGTGCATCGCGATGACCGTGCCGGTCTCCTCGCAGGCGCGCAGGAAAGGGTCCCAGTAGTCGGTGTGGATGCTCGGCAGGCCCAGGTGCGGGGGTATCTCGCTGAAGCACACCGCCCGGACCCCGCGTTCCGCGTTGCGGCGCACCTCGGCGGCGGCCAACCCGGCGTCCCACAGCGGCACGATGGCCAGCGGGATCATCCGGCCGTGCGCGGCCGGTCCGCACCACTCGTCGACCATCCAGTCGTTGTACGCCTGGACACAGAGCAGCCCCAACTCGCGGTCGGTCGCTTCGGTGAAGGTCTGGCCGCAGAACCGGGGAAAGGTCGGGAAGCACAGCGCGGACTGGACGTGGTTGAGGTCCATGTCGGCCAGCCGGTCGGGTATCGAGAACGACCCGGGGCGCATCCGCTCATAGGTGATCGCCTCCAGCCGTACCTCCTCGCGCGGATACCCGACGGCGGTGTCGAGCCTGGTCAGCGGCCGGTGCAGGTCCTCGTACACCCACCAGTCGGCGATCGGCCCGGGGCTGCCGGGACGGCCCATGACCGGGGCGAACCGGCCGCCGGTGAAGGTCATCTCGGCGAGCGGGGCGCGGACCACGCGGGGGCCGGTCGCGAGGAACTTCTTGGGCAGGCGGTCCTGCCAGACGTCGGGTGGCTCGACGGTGTGGTCGTCCACCGAGATGATCCGGGGAAAGTTCTCCATGACGGCAGGCTACCGCCGATCTGACGGTCCGTCAGGAGTGCCGACCGGATCATCTGACGGCCAATCACAAACACTGCGCCCCAACGCTCCCAGACGCCGGACGGCGGAACGGCGGGGGCGGTGGGGCGCAGTGGCGCCGGGCGGCGGACAGGCAGTGCCGCGCCCGGCCGGGCGGGAGGACGGAGGGGATGGGTGCCGGTGCTCAGAGGGTGCTGGTGCTCAGAGGGTGCCGAGGGTCACCGTGACGGTCTTGTCGGCGCCGTCCCGGACGAAGCCGACCTGGACCTTCTGCCCCGGCTGCATGGTCGCCAGCACCTCGCCGAGCTGGGAGGAGGAGGTGATGGCGGTGCCGCCGACCTTGGTGATCACGTCGCCGGGCTGGATCCCGGCCTTGGCCGCCGGGCCGCCCGAGGTCACCGCGACCACGCCCGCGCCGGTCTCCGCGGCGGACCCGGAGCTGTCGGCGACCAGGGTGCGGGTACTGATCCCGAGCGCGGCCCGGCCGGAGTCGACCACCTTGCCGTTCTTGATCATCTGGTTGGCCAGGTCGGTCACCGTGGAGGCGGGGATGGCGAAACCAATGCCGGGGGCCTGCCCGCCGCCCTCGTTGGAGTCGGTCGCGGCCAGCGTGTTCACCCCGACGATCTGGTCCGACAGGTTGACCAGCGCGCCGCCGCTGTTGCCCGGGTTGATCGCGGCCGAGGTCTGCACCATGTTCGGGATGGTCGCCCCTGGCGAGTCCTCGCTCCTCGGCTCGGAGACGGTCCGGCCGACCGCGGAGACGATGCCCTGGGTGACGCTGCTGGACAGGCCCAGGGGGTTGCCCATGGCCAGCACGATCTGCCCGACCGCGACCTTGGAGCTGTCCGCGAAGGTCGCGGGCTTGAGCCCGGTCGGCGGGTTGGTCAGCTTGATCACCGCGAGGTCGTTGGTGGGGTACGAGTAGACCAGGGTCGCGGCCAGGGTGGCGGAACTGTCGGCCACGGTCACCTGGAAGCTGCTGGCCGCGCCGACGACATGGGCGTTGGTGACAATGTCGCCCTTGTCGTCGAAGACGATGCCGGAACCGAGGCTGTCGCCCGCGGTGATCTGGACGACCGAGGGCAGCACCGAGGCGACCGTGTTCTCGTACTGGGTCTGTAGGTCGCTGCTGACGCTCGGCGAGGCCCCGGGGCTGCCGCTTCCACTGGAGGACGTGGACCCGGAGGAGCCGCTGCTGCACCCCGCCGCGGCGGCGAGCAGCGCGCCCGCGAGAGCCAGCGCGGGCAGGCGCGACGAGCGGCGGGATCCAGCAGTCTCCATGGGCGCGACCTTCGTCCGGGGATACCTCGTGGGCGATTTGAACTAATTGTCCATTTCGCCACACCGTTTCCCCGGGAGGCGCGCGGAATCCATCCGCGCGCCCCTCGATCCCCCGGTACTGCCCGGCCACCCGCGCCCGGGTCAGGCCGACCGCGCCCGGGTCAGGCCACCCGCTCCCAGGTCAGGCCGACCGCTCCCGGGTCACGCCTTCAGCCACGGCGCGCTCGGCGCGGCCAGCGCCAGCTTCTGGTCGCTCCACACTCCGTACCGGGGGTTGACCTGCACGCCGAGCCGGTCGGCCGAGGCGGCCAGGATCGTCTGGAGCTTGCTGCCCGCGTCCGAGGCGGACGGGTCCACCCCGGCCTGCTGCAACAGCTCCAGCTCACCGGCCCGCATCCGGTAGTAGGTGTCCATCGAGGACGGCGCCAGCGACAGCTGCTGGACGAAGTCCTGCGCCAGCGCCGCCGCCCCGCCCGCCTGGGAGGCGTCGGACGCCTCGTCCTGCTGGACCTGCCCCTCGCTGACCGACAGCCCGCGCTCGGCCAGCGTCTGCTGCACCACCTCCGCCAGCACCAGCAGTTGCAGGGTCTGCCCGGACACCGAGCCGGCCTCCTGCGCACCGGCGTCCTTGGACAGCGCCGTGCGGTAGGCGGTGACATCGGCCTGGAGCGTGGCCACGGCGATCCGCTGGTTCCCGACGATGGCGGCTGCCCCCGGGTGCTCACCCGCCGCCGAGCAGCCCGACAGGGCCGCGACCGCGCAGACGGCGGTCAGGGCGACGACAGCGGTACGACGGCGGTTCACGGGGCCTCCCGATGGTGACACTGCGACAGCGCGGCATGTGCGCGTCTGACGATACGTCCGCCCACCCGCCGTCGTCACCGCCCCACGCGGTTCCGGATCACCCACCCGCCCCGCCCGCCCCCGGCTGAACCGCCCGCCCCGGCTCAACCGACGTGCGCCAGCCGACGTGCCTCACCCGACGCGCGTCACCCGACGTGCCTCACCCGACGTGCGTCAGCCGACGCGGGTCGGCTCCTCCTCGGCCGCCGTGCCCTCCGGCTCCGGCGCCACCTCGCCGAAGCGCGCCAGTGCCAGCGCGCCGGCCACCGCGATCGCGAACCCGATGATCGCCAGCGGCAGCATCCCGGGCTTGGTCCGGTCGCCCAGCACCACCACCCCGAGCACGGCCGGGAGCGCGGTCTCGCCGAGCACCATCGCGGCCGTGGCCGTGGTCACCTTGCCGCCGCGGACCCCCTCGGTCATGAACACGAAGGCCACCGCGCCGCCCGCGAGCAGCGCGTAGGTGGCCGGTTCGGAGAACAGTGGTCCCAGATGCGGCCAGCTCACGTCCGGCAGCAGCCGGACCGCAAGTCCGACCACGCCGAAGCCCAGGCCGCAGAGGGTGCCCATGACCGCCGCCCGCAGCGGCTCGCGGAGCCGCCAGACGAAGCCGCCGACCACCGCGATCAGCGCCACCGCGCCCAGCAGCGCCCAGTGGAAGGCGGTGGACGGCTGCCGGTGGCCCTCCTCCCCGGCGGTCGCGCCCAGCACCGCCAGGCCCAGGCAGACCCCGGCGACCCCGGCCCACTCGGCCCGGCCCAGCCGGATCTTCAGCATCGCCGCGCCCAGCACCGCGGTCACCGCCAGCGCCCCGGCCAGCGCCGCCTGCACCACGTACAGCGGCAGCGAACGCAGCGCGATCAGCTGCGCCACGAAGCCGAAGGCGTCCAGCAGCAGACCGGCCGCGAACGGCAGGTTGACCATGGCGCGGACCGTGCCGAGCAGGCCGGAGCCCTCGGCGGCCGGCGAGTGCCGCTGCGCGCCGAGAGCCTGTAGGACCATGGCGACGCCAAAGCACAGTGCGGCGGCGAGCGCCATGAGCAGTCCGAGGAGCATGCGTCGAGCCTATCCGGCCGGGCCGGCAAACCCCTCACCAGCGCCGTCGCGCCCACCAGCGGCGGATCACCGCTTCGCGGTGGCGAGCTCGTCGAAGATGGCGCTGAGGAACTCGGCGCACCAGGCCAGCAGCTCCCGGCCGACCACCGGCTTGCCGCCGATCCGGCCGCTGCCGGGCCGGGGCACCAGCAGCAGCCTGGTCGACGCCTTCACCTGGCTGCGCGGGTAGAGCCGCTGCAACCGCAGCTCCTGCGACTCCCGCAGCTCGACCGGTCCGAACCTGATGTTCTGGCCCTGGAGGGTGATGTCGCCGATGCCGCAGCGCCGGGCGAACAGCCGCAGCCCGGCCACCAGCAGCAGGTTCTCCACCGGCTCCGGCAGCTTGCCGTAGCGGTCGGTCAGCTCGGCCCGGACCGCCGCGATGTCCTCCTCGGAGTTCACCGCCGCGATCGACCGGTACGCCTGAAGCCGCAGCCGCTCGCCGGGGGCGTAGTCGTGCGGCAGGTGGGCGTCCACCGGCAGCTCGATCTTGACGTCCAGCGGCTCCTCCTCCGGCTCGCCGCCACCGTCAAGGTTCTCCCGGTACTCGGCGACGGCCTCGCCGACCATCCGGATGTACAGGTCGAAGCCGACGCCGGCGATGTGCCCGGACTGCTCGCCGCCGAGCAGGTTGCCGGCGCCGCGGATCTCCAGGTCCTTCATCGCCACGTACATGCCCGCGCCCATCTCGGTGTGCTGGGCGATGGTCGCCAGCCGCTCGTGCGCGGTCTCGGTCAGCGGGCGCTCCGGCGGGTACAGCATGTAGGCGTAGCCGCGCTCCCGGCCACGGCCGACCCGGCCGCGCAGCTGGTGCAGCTGGGACAGGCCGAAGGTGTCGCCGCGCTCCACGATCAGGGTGTTGGCGTTGGCGATGTCGATGCCGGACTCCACGATCGTGGTCGACACCAGCACGTCGAACTCCTTCTCCCAGAAGTCCACCACCACCTTCTCCAGCGCGGTCTCGCCCATCTGCCCGTGCGCGGTCGCGATCCTGGCCTCGGGGACCAGCTCCTTGAGCCTGGCCGCGGCCTTGTCGATCGACTCGACCCGGTTGTGGATGTAGAAGACCTGGCCCTCGCGCAGCAGCTCGCGCCGGATCGCGGCGGAGATCTGCTTCTCGTCGTAGGCGCCGACGAAGGTCAGCACCGGGTGCCGCTCCTCCGGCGGGGTGGTGATGGTGGACATCTCGCGGATGCCGGTGACCGCCATCTCCAGGGTGCGCGGGATCGGGGTCGCCGACATGGTCAGCACGTCCACGTTGGCCCGCAGCTTCTTCAGCTGCTCCTTGTGCTCGACGCCGAAGCGCTGCTCCTCGTCGACGATCACCAGGCCCAGGTCCTTGAACCGGGTCTCGGCGGAGAACAGCCGGTGGGTGCCGATGACGATGTCCACGCTGCCGTCGAACAGGCCCTCCAGCACCGCCTTGGCCTCGGTGTCGCTCTGGAACCGGGACAGCGCCTTCACCACCACCGGGAAGTTGCCGTACCGCTCGGAGAAGGTGGAGAAGTGCTGCTGCACCAGCAGGGTGGTGGGCACCAGCACCGCCACCTGCTTGCCGTCCTGCACCGCCTTGAAGGCCGCCCGCACCGCGATCTCGGTCTTGCCGTAGCCGACGTCGCCGCAGATCAGCCGGTCCATCGGGACCGACTTCTCCATGTCCTCCTTGACCTCGGCGATGGTGGTCAGCTGGTCCGGGGTCTCCGCGAAGGGGAAAGCGTCCTCCAGTTCGCGCTGCCAGGGGGTGTCGCCGCCGAAGGCGTGGCCGGGGGCGGCCATCCGGGCCGAGTAGAGCCGGATCAGGTCCCCGGCGATCTCCTTGACCGCTTTCTTGGCCCGGGACTTGGTCTTGGTCCAGTCCGCGCCGCCGAGCCGGTGCAGCGAGGGGGACTCGCCGCCGACGTACTTGGTGACCTGCTCCAGCTGGTCGGTGGGCACGAACAGCCGGTCGCCGGGCTGGCCCTTCTTCGCCGGGGCGTACTCCAGCACCAGGTACTCCCGGGTCGCGCCCTGGACCGTGCGCTGCACCATCTCCACGTAGCGGCCCACGCCGTGCGCCTCGTGCACCACGTAGTCACCGGCCTGGAGCGACAGCGGATCGACCGCGTTGCGGCGGCGCGAGGGCATCCGCCGCATGTCCTTGGTGGAGGACTTCTGCCCGGCCAGGTCGGTCTCGGTGAGCACCATCAGCCGCAGGTCCTCGGCCACCAGTCCGTGCTCGATGGAGCCGCAGGAGACGTGCACCACGTCCGGGACCGGCGGCTCGGTCAGGTCCGGCGTCAGCCGGGCGCCGATGCCCTCGCCGGCCAGCATCTCGGCGATCCGGGCGGCCGGACCGTGGCCCTCGGTCACCAGCACCACCCGCCAGCCCTCGGCCAGCCGGCCCTTGGCGTCGGCGATGGCCCGGGCGGTGTCGCCCCGGTACGTCTCGGCCGGGTGCATCCCCAGGTGCAGCACCTCGGGTCCGCTCAGCACCTCGTCGTCGGCCGCGAACGGGCTCACCGACCACCAGGGCAGCCCAATCCCGGCGGCGTGCTCGCGGATGTCGGCGATCGACCAGAGCGAGGCCGCGCCCACGTCCAGCGGCCGGTCCCCGCCGGAGGCCGCGGCCACCCAGGAGGCGTGCAGGAACTCCTCGCTGGTGGCGACCAGGTCGGCGGCCCGGGTGCGGACCCGCTCCGGGTCGCAGACCACCGCGACGCTGCCCTGCGGCAGCACGTCCACCAGCAGCTCCATGTCGTCGACCAGCACCGGGGCGAGCGACTCCATGCCCTCGACGGCGATGCCCTGGGCGATCCGGTCCAGGATGTCCGCCAGCTCCGGGTGCTCGGCCGCCAGCTCCGCCGCCCGGGCCCGCACCTCGTCGGTGAGCAGCAGCTCCCGGCAGGGCGGGGCCCACAGCCCGTGCTGGGCGACCTCCAGCGACCGCTGGTCGGCGACCTTGAAGTAGCGGATCTCCTCGACCTCGTCGCCCCAGAACTCCACCCGCAGCGGGTGCTCCTCGGTCGGCGGGAAGACGTCCAGGATGCCGCCGCGGACGGCGAACTCGCCGCGCTTCTCGACCAGTTCGACCCGCTGGTAGGCGGCCGCGGACAGCCGCCGGACCAGGTCCTCCAGATCCACCTCCTGGCGCACCGCCAGGCTCACCGGGACCAGCTCGGCCAGCCCCTTGACCTGCGGCTGGAGCACGCTGCGGATCGGCGCGACAATCACCTGGAGCGGCCCGGAGGCCGGGTCGTCGGCGCGCGGGTGGGCGATCCGGCGCAGCACCGCGAGCCTGCGGCCGACGGTGTCGGACCGGGGCGAGAGCCGCTCGTGCGGCAGCGTCTCCCAGGCCGGGAACTCGGCCACACTGTCCGGCGGCAGCAGCGAGCCCAGCGCCGCCGCCAGGTCCTCGGCCTCGCGGCCGGTCGCGGTGACCGCCAGCACCGGACGTCCCCGGTTCCCCTGGGAGGCGTCGGCCAGCGCGCGGGCGAGCGCGGCCACGGCGAAGGGCCGGGCGGCGGGCGGACCGACCAGGTCCAGGTGGTGGCGGTCCCCGGCGAGCGCGGACCGCGCCGCCTCGACGAGGGCCGGGTCGGACGCGACAACGTCAAGCAGGCCGGTCAGGCTCATGGACTTCTCTCAGCCGGGGGCAACGCGA
>Ga0302314_10017743_pt1 | contig 11903 bp, 9 predicted proteins | sample III_Palsa_N2_3_FD_200533 | JGI IMG/M metagenome (GOLD analysis project Ga0302314, IMG submission 200533) | Peat permafrost microbial communities from Stordalen Mire near Abisko, Sweden - III_Palsa_N2_3 | ecosystem: Environmental > Terrestrial > Soil > Palsa > Peat permafrost | place: Sweden...
GTAGCCGTCGGCGGCGAACAGGACCACCGGCTCGAGCTGGGCGAACCGGGCGGCGGCGCCGGCCGCGCCGTAGTCCTGGGCGCAGGCCGACCAGATCGCGCCGATGCTGGCGGTGGCGAGGAACGCGACCAGGGTCGGCGTGGTGTCGGGGAGGTAGCCGACCACCCGGTCACCGCGCTGGACGCCGACGCCGCGGAGCCATTCGGCCAGCGCCGCGACCTCGGCCCGGAGCTGGGCCCAGGTCGTCTGGCTGGTGGTCCCGTCCTCGCCGACGGCGGTGACGGCCACGATGTCGTCGTCGCCGGGCCGTCCGCGCAGGGCGTGCTCAGCGTAGTTGAGCCGGGTGCCGGGAAACCAGCGCGCGCCGGGCATGGCGCTCGCGGATTCGTCGAGCGCCACCGCGTGGCTGCCGTCCGCCTCGATGCCGTAGAAGTCCCAGACCGCGCCCCAGAACTCCCCGAGGTGATCGGCCGACCACCGCCACAGGTCGAGGTACTGGCCGAATTCGACCCCGCTGCGGGCGGTGACGAACCGGCCGAACGCGGCGATCGCCGAGGCGTCAGCGACGGCGGGGTCGGGGCGCCAGATCGGCGGGATCGAGCCGGCGCCGGCGTGCGCGGCATCGTCAGACGCGGTGTCGTGAGACGTGGTGTCGTCAGACGTGGTGTCGTGGGACATCAGGGGGCCTGGTGCGCGCCGGTCATCAGCGCGCCGAGGTCGTCGGGGGCGAGGAACGACGCGGGCGGCGGCGGCCCCCAGGCCCACAGCGACCTGGCGCCCTCCCACACGCCCGGTTGCCACAGCGCGTCGTCGACGATGCAGTCCAGGTCGGAGTAGTACTCGGAGAAGTTGCCGGCCGGGTCCTTGAGATACCAGAAGAAGTTGGAGCCGATGAAGTGCCTGCCCAGGCCCCAGGTGTGTCGCGACGGATCGGCCTCGAGCATCGCCGAGGCGCCCCGGCCGACCTCGTCCACGTCGTCGACCTGCCACGACGTGTGGTGCAGGAACGCCACCGGGGCCTGCTGCACGAGCACGTTGTGGTGGTCGGTGGAACAGCGCAGGAACGCCGCGATCCCCGGCACCTCGTCGCTGACCTTCAGCCCGATGCCGTCGGTGAAGAACTTCTGCGAGGCCTCGCGGTCGGTCGAGCCGAGCACCACGTGGCCGAGCTTGCGCGGGCGGACCGGCCGCTCGCGGAGGATGCCGGGCGCCCGCTCCTCGGTCCTGGCCGTCACGCCCGGAGCGTTGAAGGCGGGGGCCGGGGTCGGCTCCTGGGCAACGCGAGCGGCGATCTCCACCCGGACGGTTACCCGGGTGCCGGGATCCTCCGCCCGGACGCTGATCTCGTTGCGCCCGGCGGCCACCCCGAGGGCGGCCAGCGAGGCGGAGACCCGGTCGAGGTCGTCCGGGTCGTCGACGCCGATGCCGAGCCGGACCAGCCGTCGCTGGGCCGAGTGCACGATCGTCAGCTGCTCACCGCCGTCGACGGTGGCGAACGTACGCGCCTCGGGCGCCCCGTGACCGGCGTCGCCGGCCTCGCTGGGGATGAGGCCGAACTCCGCGTAGTAGGCGGCCGTCTCCTCGACGTTGGGCACGCCCATGACGATGTGGGTCAGCCGGTGCAGCGCCATGGCGGGCTACGCTTCCGCGGCGACGAAGCGGTGCCGCATCTCGCCGAGGCCCTCGATATGGGTGGTCAGCACGTCGCCGTTGGCGAGATAGCGCGGGGGCTTGCGGCCGAGCCCGACGCCGGAGGGGGTGCCGGTGAAGATGACGTCGCCCGGCAGCAGCGGGACGCTGGCGGACAGGTTCTCGATCAGCGCGGGCACCGAGAAGATCAGCTGGCTGGTCCGGCTGAGCTGGACCACCTCGCCGTTGACCTCGCAGCCGAGCTCGAGGTCGTTGGGGTCGGCGACCTCGTCCAGGGTGACCAGCCAGGGGCCGATCGGGCCGAAGCCGGGCAGTGACTTGCCCATGCTGAACTGAGGCGGCTGCGCGGCCACTTGGAGCTTCCGCTCGGAGACGTCCTGCCCGACCGCGTAGCCGGCCACGTAGTCGAGGGCCTCGTCCGCCCCGACCCGGTGCGCGCGGCGGCCGATGATGACCACTAGTTCGACCTCCCAGTCGACGTTCCCGCCCGGCGGCATCTCGATGTCGCCCCGAGGGCCGGTGATGCAGCTGGGGAACTTGGTGAACACGGGCGGCTCCCCGGCCGGCGCGTCGAAGCCGGCCTCCGCGGCATGCTCGCGGTAGTTGAGGCCGATGCCGAACGCCTGCCGGGGCGCGGGCGCGGGCGAGCCGAGCGCCTCGGGCCGAACCGGCGTCCCGTCGGTGAACTGGCCCTCGGCCGCCCACGCGGTGAAGGCGCCCCAGACGTCGTAGACGGCCTGCGGGTCGGCGCTGAACTGACCGCCGCTGCTCTTCTCCACGTCGTAGCCGATCTCATGGCCGGCCTCGCCGGTCACGATCACCAGCCGGCCGTCCAGGTTGGCGACACGCATCGGGCACTCCTCCTCAAATTCCACATGATGATTTCCCTACGATGCTGCTCGCGATGCCATTGACCTGTCAAGACATCGGACCTTAATGTTTATATGGAATTCCGATGGGGCCGGACCGGCGTCCACGCGAGCGGCCCGAGCGAGAGGAGGCGACGAGCGCTATGAGCATCCCCCGGTTGTCCCGCGGGGAATCGGTGGCCGCGCAGCTGATCGCGATCGCCGAGGCGGCCGCGCCCGGCGACCGGCTCGGGTCGAAGGAAGAGCTCCGGGCCCGCTGCGCGGTGTCGGTCGGCACGTTCAACGAGGCGCTGCGGATCACCCAGTCCCGTGGCCTGGTGCTGGTGCGGCCCGGTCCCGGCGGCGGCGTGTTCGCGGCGGCGCAGTCGCCGATGGTGCGCCTCGGCAACTCGGTGCTCGCCCTCGACGGCGATCAGACGTCGGTGGCGGAGGCGATCCGCATCCGCGACGCGCTGGACACGCTGCTGATCGAGGACGCGCTCTGGCACGCGTCGCCCGCCGACATCGCCGAGCTGCGCGAGATCCTGGCCGAGATGGCCGCCGCGGTGGAGCGGCTTGACGCGGTCGGGTTCGTGCACGCCAACTGGTCGCTGCATGCCCGCCTCGCCGCGGTCAGCCCGCACCCGATGCTCCGCTCGATGTACGTGAACCTGCTCGACCACATCGAGTCCCACACCCTCGCCGTGCTGCCGTACGGAAACGAGCCCGTCCCCGAGGCCATGGCCGAGCGGCACGCCCTGCACGCGGCGATCGTCGACGCCGTCGAGGCCCGCGACCGCGACCGCGCCCTGCACCTGATCGGGCAGCACAACACGCCCGGCACGCCCGGTATCGCGCCGGGCGGTTAAGCACGGCCGAGGACGCCGCCGCAGCTGCACGGCCCGGCTACGACGATGCAGCACGGCGTCCGCGATGTCAATGTTTGATATGGAATCTGGGAATTCGGACCGCCCGCCAGCGCGCCTGCACGATCGTCATTCGGCGCTGACCTTTACTTATGTCGCCAGCTCCCGGCTATATGGGCATCGTTCGTAACAATTCCGGCGCATGAACACCACATATCTTGACATCTCCGTGTGATCAGATGCTAGATAGTGATCACATGTTGTTAGATCCTTCACCTGCTGGACGACCATGGGACACAGTGATGGAACCATCTGAGGTGACGCCGACCATGCTTCCCGCCCAGCGGCAGGACCGGATCCTGGCGGAGGTGGAACGGTCCGGCGGCGCCCGCATCGTGCAGCTGGCCGAGCTGCTCGGGGTCTCGGACATGACGGTCCGTCGCGACATCGACGCGCTGGCAGCCCGCGGCCTGGTGAAGAAGGTGTACGGCGGCGCCACCGTCCCCCAGCAGGGCACCAGCGACGAGCCGGGGTTCGAGGCCAAGTCATGGCGCGAGCCGGCCGCCAAGGAGCTGATCGCCGCCTCGGCGGCGGCGTTGGTGCAGCCCAAGGCGACCATCGCGGTCAGCGCGGGCACCACGACGTACGCGCTCGCCGTTCACCTGGCGCGGATCCCCGCGCTGACGGTCGTGACCAACTCGGTCCGGGTCGCCGACTACCTCTTCGTCAACGGCGACTCCACCCAGACCGTCCTGCTCACCGGCGGGGTCAGGACCCCGTCCGACGCCCTGGTCGGGCCCATCGCCGTCCAGACCATTAGCGACCTGCACGTCGACTGCCTGCTGATGGGCGTCCACGGCATGGACCCGGTGAGCGGCTTCACCACCCCCAATCTCATGGAAGCCGAGATGAACCGGGCGATGGTGGCGTCGGCGGGCCGCCTGGTGGTCCTCGCCGACCACACCAAGTGGGGAATCATCGGCCTGTCGGCGATCGCCTCGCTGGCCGACGCCAGCGTCCTGATCAGCGACTCGGGGCTCAGCGAGGAGGCGCGCGACGTGCTCGCGGGATCCGTCGGCGAGCTCATCATCGCCGACTCCCGCGATTCCGGCAGCGCGCGCGCCACCGCCCTATGACCTAGGAGTTACGCATGACCCAGATCGCCCTCGATCATGTCGACAAGGTATATCGGGGCGGGTTGAAGGCGCTCGATGACCTCAACCTCGCGGTGGCGGACGGTGAGTTCACGGTGCTGCTCGGTCCTTCCGGGTGCGGGAAGTCGACCGCCCTGCGGTCGATCGCCGGCCTGGAGGAGATCGACGGCGGGACGATCTCGATCGGGCAGCGGGTGGCGAACCACCTGCCGCCGCGGGAGCGGGGCATCGCGATGGTCTCGCCTGGTCATGCGCTGTACCCGCGCATGACGGTGGGGCAGAACCTGGCCTTCGGGCTGCGGCTGCGGGGCACGCCGAGGGCGGAGATCGCGCGCCGGGTGGCGCGGGCGGCCGGGATCCTGGGGCTCGAGCCGTACCTGTCGCGCCACCCGGCCACGCTGTCGGCCGGGCAGCGGCAGCGGGTGGCGATGGGGCGGGCGATCGCGCGCGAGCCGCGCGCGTTCCTGATGGACGAGCCGCTATCCAACCTCGACGCCGGACTGCGGGCGTCGATGCGGACGGTGCTCGGCCAGGTGCGCGAGCGGATGGGCGTCACCACCGTGTACGTGACCCGCGACCAGGCCGAGGCGATGACGCTCGGGGACCGGGTGTGCGTGATGCTGGACGGCAGAATCCAGCAGGCCGACACCCCGCGGCGGCTGTTCGAATCGCCCGCCAACCTGTTCGTGGCCGGCTACATCGGGTTCCCGGCGATGAACTTCGCCGAGGCGCGCCTGGTCCGCGACGGCGGGCCGACGGTGACGTTCGCCGGGCACGTGCTCCCGGTCCCGGCCGCCGTGCTCGAGTCCCGGCCGGGGCTGGCCGACTACCTCGGCCGGAAGGTGATCATCGGGATCCGCCCGTCGCATTTCGACGATGCCGCCCACGGCGAGGCGCCGTGGGCGCGGTTCCCGGTGACGGTCACGGCGACCGCCGGGCTCGGCCCCCAGACCCACGCGATCTTCCCGGTCGACGCCCCGCCGATCGATCACGCGTGGTTCGCCGGCGCTGCGGCCCGCAACGCCGAGGAGGACGAGGCCGTCTCCGCCCTGGCGGGCGGAAAGTCGCTGTGGACCGCGCGGGTCTCTGCCCGCTGCGCGCCCCGCCCCGGCCAGCCGCTCGAGCTCGTCGTTGACACCGGCAAGCTGCACTTCTTCGACCCCGCGACGGGCGAGTCGATCGGGCACCTGAGCGCGCGGCACGAGTTCGCCGTCTCCCCGTTATCCTCGATCCCGGGACAGCGTCATGGCGACCGTCATGGCGACCGTCGTGGTGGCGTGCGGGAGGGGCGGCAATGGCTGACCATCTGGAGATCGAGCAGAAGTTCGACGCAGACTCCGACTTCGAGCGGCCCGACTTCGCCGCCGTCACGACCGGGGTCGCCGCCGCCGCGCCGGTGCTGCACCGCCTGTCGGCCATCTACTTCGACACCGCCGACGGCCGGCTGCAGGCGGCCAAGATCACCCTTCGCCGCCGCACCGGCGGCACCGACGCCGGCTGGCACCTCAAGCTCCCGGCGGGCGGCGCCGGCGGCCCCGCGGTCCCCGCGGGCGTCTCCGCCCGCCGTGAGGTGCACGAGCCCCTCGGGTCCGCTGGCACCGACGGCGACGGCGCGGCGATTGTCCCCGAGCGCCTCGCGTCGCGGGTGGCCGAGGTCACCGGCGGCCTCCCCCTCGCGCCCATTGCAACCCTCGTCACCGAACGGACCGTGGTGACTCTCACCAGCGCCGACGGCACCCTGCTGGCGGAGATCGCCGACGACCAGGTGACCGCCCGCCGCCTGCCCGAGACGGCGGGCGAGCCGCTGCGCTGGCGCGAGATCGAGGTGGAGGTGCCGGCTGCCGTCCCGCAGCTCCAGCAGGCCGTCGCCGACCGGCTGCTCGCGGCCGGCGCCCGCCCGGCCGGTCACGGGTCCAAACTTGCGCGGCTACTCAGCGCATGATCTGAGCGCATGATCAACGCGTTCAGAGGGAATCCATATGTAATTCACACGTTGCCCGTCGCTGGACTTGCCATTCTCTAACCGACACAGCGGTTCCCAGCGTCCCCGAATGAGTCATGTGATCATGCCAGATGAGCAGAGCACCCTCGCCACCGTCCCCGGCGCGGGCACGGGCACCCAGCACGCGGACGGCACCCAGGTCCGGGTGCTCGTGGTGGACGACGAGCCCAGCCTGGCCGAGCTCCTGTCCAGCGTGCTGCGGTACGAGGGCTGGTCGGTGCGGACGGCCGGCAGCGGCACCGAGGCGATTAAGGTCGGCCGGGAATTCCGCCCCGACGCCGTGGTCCTCGACATCATGCTCCCCGACTTCGACGGCCTCGAGGTGATGCGGCGGATGCGGGCCGAGCTCCCCGACGTCTGCGTGCTCTTCCTCACCGCCCGCGACGCGGTGGAGGACCGGGTGGCCGGGCTGACCGCGGGCGGCGACGACTACGTGACCAAGCCGTTTAGCCTCGAGGAGGTCCTCGCCCGGCTGCGTGGCCTGCTGCGCCGCGCCAACCTGGCCAAGACCAGCAGCGAGGGGGCGCTCACGGTGGCCGACCTGACCATGGACGAGGATGCCCGCGAGGTCCGCCGCGGTGGCGAGCTCATCGAGCTCACCGCCACCGAGTTCGAGCTGCTGCGGTTCATGATGCGCAACCCGCGACGGGTGCTGTCGAAGGCGCAGATCCTCGACCGGGTGTGGAACTACGACTTCGGCGGCCAGGCTCACGTGGTCGAGCTCTACATCAGCTACCTGCGCAAGAAGATCGACGCGGGCCGCGTCCCGCTGATCCACACCGTCCGCGGCGTCGGCTACGTCCTGAAGCCGGCCGGCTGACCGCGCCCAGCCGATGAGCGCTCTCTCTCGGATCAGGGTCGTTCCCCGGACGCTGCGCGGCCGGCTGATCGCCGGACTGCTCACGCTGCTCATCGGCGCCTGCGCCACCGTCGGCCTGGTCACCTACGTGGCCGTGCGGGACTCGCTGTCGGGCGGGCTCAACAACGACCTGCAGACCGCGACCGGCCTGGCCTACGAGTGCTTCAACCCCGGCAACGGTCAGGGACTGACCCGGCCGGGCCCGGACGGCGGGCCGGGCGGCAACGGCTCCCCCAATCCGAACGCAACCCCGCCCGCCAACGCGAACCCGCTCCCCGGCAGCACCAGCCACCTGAAGATGTGCCAGGGCCTGGCCGAGGGAACGTACGTCGCCGTGCTCTGGCACAACCAGGGGATCGCCACGGTCATCGGCAGCGCCTCGCACAAGATGTCCTCGGCCGACGAGAAGGCCCTTCGCACCATTGCTCCCCATCAAGCGGCCGGGCTGGGAACTTCATCCGGCAATCAGAACATCCCGACCAGCACCCGCGACCTGCCCGACGCGGGCGGCACCTTCCTCCTGACGGCGGTAACCGAACCCGGCGGCGACGGTGCCGTCTACATCACCGGCCTGCCGCTGTCGACCCTGCACGACACGCTCCGCGGAGTCGCGCTGGCCGAGGCCGTGGTCTTCGGCGCGGTGCTGGTGCTGGCCGGCGCCGGCGGCACCCTCTGGGTCAGGTTCTCGCTCCGCCCGCTCCGTCGCGTCGCCGCCACCGCGTCGCAGGTGGCCGAGCTGCCGCTCGACTCGGACGAGGTGGAGCTGCCGGCCGGCGTCCCCGACACCGACCCGGCGACCGAGACCGGCCAGGTCGGCCTCGCCTTCAACCGGATGCTCGGCCATGTGCAGACCGCGCTGCGGCGGCGCGCGGCCAGCGAGGCCCGGCTGCGCCGGTTCGCGGCCGACGCGTCGCACGAGCTCCGCACCCCGCTGTCGGCCATTCGCGGCTACGCCGAGCTGGCGCTCCGCCACCCCGGCGACTCCCCCGAGCAGGTCACCCACGCCCTCGGCCGGGTGCTGTCGGAATCGACCCGGATGAGCGTCCTGGTCGACGAGCTGCTGCTGCTGGCCCGGCTCGACGCCGGCCGCCCGCTGGCGTCCGAGCCGGTCGACATGACCCGGCTGGTCATCGACGCCACCAGCGACGCCCGGGTGGCCCGCCCGGGGCACCGCTGGGTCCTGGAGCTGCCCGACGACCCGGTGCTCGTCAGCGGCGACGAGCACCGGCTGCACCAGGTGCTGGCCAACGTGCTTTCCAACGCGGGCAAGCACACCCCGGATGGCGCCACGGTCACCGTCCGGGTCGGCGACGCGCTGCCGGACGCCGAGTCCGCCCCGGCCGCGCAGACGGTCCGCCGCGGCACCCTGCCGGCTCCGCCCCGGCTGGTCGTGTCGGTCACCGACAACGGCCCCGGCATCCCGCCCGACCTGCTGCCCGACCTGTTCGAGCGGTTCACCAGGGCCGACACGTCCCGCTCGCGCACCACCAGCGCCTCGTCGACCGGCCTCGGCCTCGCGATCGTGGACGCCGTCGTCGCCGCCCACGGCGGCGCCGTCCTGGTCACCAGCCGCCCGGGCAGGACGAGCTTCGCGATCGCGCTCCCGCGCCTCGCCGAGCCCGCCTGGCCACCGCCGCCCACTCCAACCCAGCAGCGCCAGCCCCAACCCACCCGAAAGCCCTGATCCGCCGCGCTCCCGGTACCGACGCGTTCCGGTACTGGCGCTGTTCCGGCGGCTGCACCGCTTCTTGCTGTTATCTACCGCCGGGGGCGGCGCTTGAGATTATTGCGCGACAAACGACTCGGAAACCGCATACAAACGTCGCGCAATAATCTCGCGCCTCGCGCTTCTTGCTGTTATCCGGATGCGGGCGACTCCGGGGTGGCCGGCCCACGTTACTCGTGGTGGCCGGCCCACGTTACTCGTGGTGGCGGGTGGCGGGTGGCGGGTGGTGTGGGTTACTCGGGGGTGGCGACCGGGGTGGTCGATTCGAGGCCCGATGCGTCGGCGGCGGCGGGGCTGGCCGGGGCCGTCGCCTGGGGGCGGCCCTGGAGGGGGCCGCGGCGCATCAGGGTGCCGCAGACGATCGCGCCGAACAGGAAGATCCCGGCGACCCACCAGAACGCGACGATGTACCCGTGGACCACGGCCGTCGCGGTCACCGCGCCGACCGCCGCCGCGGAACTGTGCGGGATCAGGTGGCTGGCCAGGTAGCTGGCCATCGCGGAGGCGAAGATCGTGTTCAGCAGCGAGGTGCCGATCGAGCCGCCGAGCTGCTGGCCGGTGTTGACGGTGGCCGAGGCCACCCCCGCGTCCCGCGGCGCCACCCCGTAGGTGCCGGTGTTGAACGCGGTCGAGAACATCAGGCCGAGGCCGAGGCCGGTCAGCAGCAGGGCCGGGAGGATCGTCCCGGCGTAGCCGGAGTGCACGCCGATCCTGGTGAACAGGGCGACGCCGGCCGCGGCGAGCACCAGGCCGGTGGCGACGATCGGCTTGGGACCGATCCGGGGCATCAGCACGATGTTGGAGAGGTTCGAGGCGAAGGCGATGCAGGCGACCATCGGCAGGAACGCGACCCCGGTGATCACCGGGGAGTAGTGCAGCGTGTCCTGGAGGTAGTAGGTGACGAACAGGAAGACGCCGAACATGCCGGCGCCGGCGATCAGGATGCCGAGATACGCGGCCCCCCGGTTGCGATCGAGGACGACCCTCGGCGGCAGCAGGGGATGCGTCGCGCGGCCCATCCAGAACGCGAACGCGGCCAGGAGCACGACCGCGGCGGCCAGGAAGAGATACGTCGACGGCGTGGTCCAGCTGTGCGTGGCCGCGTTGGAGAACCCGTAGACCAGGCAGAAAACGCCGCTCGAGACCAGCAGCACGCCGGGGATGTCCAGCTGCGCCGACCGCGGCCCCTGCCGACCGTGCAGGAACGCCACCGCGCCCGCGATCGCCAGGGCCGCGAAGAACAGGTTGATGTACAGGCACCAGCGCCAGGACAGATAGGACGTCAGCACGCCGCCGAGCAGCAGGCCGACCGCGCCGCCGCCGGCCGCGACCGAGCCGTAGATGCCGAACGCCTTGCCCCGCTCCTTGGGGTTGGTGAAGGTGGTGGCGAGCAGCGAGAGCGCGGCGGGGGCCAGCATCGCGGCGAAGACGCCCTGAGCCGCCCGCGCGCTCACCAGCATCGTGAAGTTAACCGAGGCGCCGCCGATGGCCGAGGCGATCGCGAAGCCCGCCAGACCGATGATGAACATCAACCGCCGGCCGACCAGGTCCGCCAGACGCCCGCCGAACAGCAGCAGGCTGCCGAACGACAGCGAATACGCCGTCACGACCCACTGCCGGTCGACGTCGGTGAAGTGCAGCGCGCTCTGCGCCGACGGCAGCGCGATGTTCATCACCGTCGAGTCGAGCACCACCATGAGCTGCGCAATCGCGATGACGATGAGGATCAGCCAGCGCCGGGGATCGGGCTCTGCTGAGGCGTCGGCCCAGGCGTTCTGCCCGCCGCCGCCCGGCCCCGCGGAAGCGGGGACGCTTGCCTCGGACATTCCGACCACCAATCTGGAGGGTTGCGTTCCGGTTATGGTTCGAGGGTAACACGAAGCGGAGAAGGCTCCTCCATTAAGGGTACACTGCTGGTTATGGAAGCCCACCCGGAGGTAGCGGACCTCGACGGAGCCGGCGACCGCCCGCTGCGGCGGGACGCCGAGCGGAACAGGCAGCGCATCCTCGCCGCCGCCGCCGCGTTGCTGTCCGAGCGCGGGCTCGATGCCACCCTGGACGACGTCGCCCGCGCGGCCGGCGTCGGGGTCGGCACCGTGTACCGGCGGTTCCCCGACAAGGAGTCGCTGATCGAGGAGCTGTTCAGGGACCGGATCGACGCGATGGTCAAGCTGGCCGAGCAGGCGCTGACCGACCCCGACCCATGGCAGGCCCTGGTCTCCTACCTGGAGATGGCGACCGAGATGATGGCGGCCAACACCGGCCTCAGGCAGCTGCTGATGTTCGCCACCTATGGCAAGGACCGGGTCTGCTACGCGCGTGACCAGATGCGCCCGGTCGTCAGCAAGCTGGTCGAGCGCGCCCAGGCCTCGGGCGACCTGCGCCCCGACTTCGACGCGAGCGACGTGAAGCTCATCGCCTACATGCTCGCCTCGGCGGCCGACTACGCCGCCACCACCAAGCCCGAGGTCTGGCGACGCTACCTGACGATGCTCATCGACGGGCTCCGGCCCGCCCGCGACACCGTCACCGAACTACCCGTCCCGCCGCTGACCTCCGACGATCTCGTCGTGGCGATGGGCGAGCACGGTCGCCGGGCCGCCCCCCGGCGCTGATTCGGGTCGGCCACGCACGGCCAGGGCCCAGCCGCGCCGTCGTCGGCCACGACCGCTGCACGTGCAACTGCACGGCTGTCCGTAACGTGCATATTCAGGTGCATTAATTCCGTGCATTATTCCCGTGCGCCGGATGTCCCGAATAGACGGCCGTCGCACCGCCTGCACGTGCATGCGCACACT
>Ga0302314_10017750_pt1 | contig 11901 bp, 11 predicted proteins | sample III_Palsa_N2_3_FD_200533 | JGI IMG/M metagenome (GOLD analysis project Ga0302314, IMG submission 200533) | Peat permafrost microbial communities from Stordalen Mire near Abisko, Sweden - III_Palsa_N2_3 | ecosystem: Environmental > Terrestrial > Soil > Palsa > Peat permafrost | place: Sweden...
GTCCTCGGACGGCCAGTTCTTTCGAGCTGCCGGCCGCGGCGCCAAGCGCAGCGACGTCAACGCTCACTACAGCGGGGATCCCGGCAGCAAGTTCTACACCTGGGTCTCCGACCAGTTCGGCCACTTCCACATCCTGCCGATGGGGGCCACCGAGGATGAAGCCGTCTACGTGTTGGATGGGCTCTACGGACATGAGAGCCGCATCGACATCGACGAGCATTACGTCGACACTGGCGGCGCCAGCGACCACGTCTTTAGCCTGTTCACAATCGGCGGGAAGCGCGTGGCACCCCGGCTGCGCGATCTCAAGGATTGGCGCCTCCACACCTTTGATGCGGCGGACGCCTACCCGACCATCAAGCAGCACATCGGCGATCGCATCGACCTCGCTGCAATCCGCGAGGGTTGGGACGAGGCGCTGCGCGCCGGCGTCTCGATCGTCGATCGCCTCGTCGTGCCCTCGACCCTCCTGAAGAAGCTCGCCGCCCTGCCGAAGACGAACACGCTGTCGCGCACGCTGCGCGAGATCGGTCGGATCGAGCGGACCCTGTTCATGATCGAGTGGTATTCCAGCCCGGCATTGCGCGACCGCTGCCGGGCCGGGCTCAACAAGGGCGAGGCCGGCAACAAGCTGACCCGGGCCGTGTTCTTCCACGAGCGCGGCGAAATCCGCGACGGCTCCTTCGAGAGCCAGGCGTTCCGCGCTTCCGGCCTCAACCTGGTGGTCAGCGCCATTGTCCTGTGGAACACCGTCTATCTATCCCGCGCCGTCGAGAGCCTGCGGGCCGAAGGGCACGACCTGCCCGACGGCATAATCCGGCACGTCTCGCCGCAGATTTGGGAGCACATCAACCTCACCGGCATCTACGACTGGGTGGCGGAGCCCCAGCCCGAAGGCACTTTCAGGCCGCTCCGCGTGGCGAAGGCGAAATATCAGAGCGTCGCATGACGAAAGCACATGTTCACGATTTGTCCAAGTTAGCGTGAATCTGGGTACAGCTCTTGTCGTGGCCCCCTCCTGCTCAATCCCGCCCACCCGATGGCTGCAAAGGCCGGCATTATCAGCACGCGCCGCTTCGAATTCGACCATAGGCTTTGGCTTCCTCTCTGAGGAACGGCCGGTCCGCCGAAGTATGACCAATGGCTGCCACCCGTGCTGCGCCAGCGCGCAGCCATGCCACCCGGTTTTCGAGACCCTTCGTCCTCCGGGGCGCCGGTTTCAATTCGCGCCGGGGCGTCAATCATCCCTGGGACGGAACCGGCGGTTGGAGGTTCGAGCCCGCCACCAGTTTTGCTGGAGACCGGGAGCCCCGCCACGACGGCACCGGCACGCACCATGCTTTAGCGGTCCCCTGGTTCCGTATATTGTGCCGCTCGTACGTCGCCTCAGGCTTGCGGGGGCAAGATCGGCAGGCGGTCGACGGGGAGCTCTGGGCGGAGGGACTGGATGACGAAAAGAAGGCCGAAGGGCCCAAACGACGAACTTGCCCGTGTGAAGGAATCGCAGGAGGCAGAGCTCAACGGGCTCCTGAAGGCGATCGGCGAGCGGGTGCTCGATCTGCGCAGCCGGCTGGCGCTGTCGCAGAAGCAAGTAGGCGAACGCGCCGGGGTCACGGGGACCTACATCTACATGGTCGAGGGTGGCGGACAAAACCTCACGGTCGGGTCGTTGGCAAGAATTGCGGCGGCCCTCGAAGTCCCGATTCGCGACCTTTTCCCAGACGACCCTGCGGCCCCGGTCTCCAACCAGGCACTCGAACGGCTTTCCGCGGCCTTCGAGCGGATCTCGGTGACGATGTCCACCTATGTAGACGCGACCGCGAAACAGCACCAGCAGGCGACCGAGTTCGTTGAGGTGGTTCGGCGTCTGGGACCGCTTGGGGAACACGTCTTGGCCGCACTCAAGGCGGAACACGGCAAAGACAAAGGACGGGCGGGCGGACCACCGTCATCCTGAGTCTGATGCATGCCGCGACATATCATTATAATGTGATCTCTCGTTGTAAATAAAACCATATTGCGGTTATAGTACCCTCCGGTCTCATGCCGGGAGGTGCGCTGTGGCTCCTGCTGTCCAGGATTTCCGTCGATCGGAAGGCCGCCCGGGTTGGGCGGCAGTGTTCCTGCTGCCGCTCGCCGCCGCGATCTCGCCGCTCGATCACGTGCTGGCGGGCATGGTGGCGGCCGGACAGGGCGTCGAAGCGCTCTGCCTGTTTCTGAACCTCACGCCGGACGCGCTCTTAGACCGCATTGTCGCCCTTGACCTTTCTACGCCCCATGACCGGCCCCTCCGGCATCCGAGCGGCAAGACCCCCTGGCTCGCCGGCGATGTCCGATTGCTCATCCAGCTCTGGGTCGTCGGGACCCGCGTCCGGAGAATTTCGGAGCAGCTCGATCGTTCGCCGGGCGCGATCTACGCCAAGGCGCGCCGCCTGGGCCTTCCCCGGCGCGCCCGCCAGGCGCTCCAGCCCCTGGAAACGCCGTTGCCGCACATCCTCGCCGATTGTGTCGCCGGGCCGATCCCTTCCGTTCCGACCGCCCAGATCTTCTCCCCCGCCGCGGGGCACCCGCTCCGGAATCCGGGCTCGTCCGAGATGTCCGACCGGACTGCAGACGACCTGGAAGCGAGCGCCCCGCCCGCCGGCCGGGAGCCGATCCCCGCCCCTGCGCGTGTCGATGCCCGGGCCGTCCCGACGGGATTGCCCGCGCCGGTCGGTTCGGACCAGGACGAAACGGCGGACCCGGGCATTCAAAAGAGGAAAAAGCGCCAGAGCCGGCCCGCCGAGCGTGTCTATGACGACGAATGCGACGACATGATCGCGATGAGGGGTTGGGCAATGATGCATCAGAAGGCCATCGCCCAGGAACTGACCGCGTTGGGTATCGGCGACTTCACGCCGACAATGATCAGTTCGCGGCTTTCGCGCCTGCAGGTTCCGGCGAGGGAGCGCACGCAGCTCGTTTGGGCCTTCGATCCCAAGCTCGCCGAGGCGAACATTCGAAAGTCGAACTTCGTGAAGCGCTACTGCCGGATCAAGAAGCGGGCGTTTTGGGAGCACCGAAACGGCGACCGGTTCTATTGCAGGGAAGGCAAGAGGAGCCGGACCTACCAAAACATGATGGGGGGAATCGACTGAATGTCCGACCCCCGAGGCGGCCGTCAGAGCAGCTTGCGGACAATTGAAATCACCGGCGTGCCGCCTTGCCGTCTGAATCCGTAATGCGCCGTGAAGGGGGCGACAAATGGCATCGAAGGCCAGCCGCGAGCCGGACTGGAAATTTGACCAACGACCCAAAGGCATCATCGGGATAACGGCGGACACCGCCGAGAAGGTGCAGGCCATCTTCGAAAAGGGGTTTGGAAGCCGGAATTTTGCGAGCCCCCGGTAGACGAAGCCAAGAACGACGGACCTTGCCAACAAGGACATCGAGCAAACCCGCCGATCACATTCACCGAAGGACGATGACCGTCATGGACTACGGCATTCCGGCCCACGCTGGCATTGACCCAGCGGACCTCGTTTCTTTGATTGCATCGATCGCGCCGGATAAGGCGGGACACACGTCCCTGCGCCTGGCGATGGCGACGCGCTGGCCGCAGCTCAAGTGGTCGGTAGCTGCCGGGGGCGACGAATTTTCCCGGCAGGGCGGCCTCGTCTCGGCGGGAGGCGAGCGGATCGCCGACAACGCGGAAGTCTGGATTAAGGACCAGATCGCCGGGGCCAACGGCGACTATCTGTCGGTCTGGAACCGGTATAAGGATGCGACAGACATTGAGCGAACCGAACTCGACGGCACATCGGTCTATGCCTTTGCGCCCTTGAGCGGCGACACTGCCGACTACCTGCAGATCACGATCGAGCTCCTGCAGGAAGTGGCGAGCCGTCGCGTCTTTGCATCTGATTTCTCGAGCCGCCCGGATGATGCTGAGGGACTTCAGCGCAGCTGGGGCGGAAGTGGAGGAAGCGGGCGTCCGATCGACGGCCGCTTCTATCGCCTGCGCCGCGCCCACCATGTCGCGGCCTTCCTGGCCGAGATGCAGCAGGTCGAGCGGGAGAGGCGTGCGGCCTTCGTCCAACAGAACGTGATGCTCGTCCAGACGGTTGACGAAAGTCGCTATAGGCCCGGCCAGATCGTTGTGCAAAGCGCCCATCGCGTTGCTCGCGGCACGCTAGCGCCGACGGGATACCAAGCCGTCGAGGTTTCCGACTATGAGCCGCGCTACCTGGCCCGGCCGCTAGCCCTCCAGCGACTGTTTGACGATTGGGAACAGTCCTCGGCCGGCAAATTCGGCGTTCGGCTCCAAGACCATTGGGCAATCAAGTTCTCGGACTATACCGACCCTCGCCGAGATGAGCGGGAACTCAGCGGCATTCCCGCGTGGCTGACGACCAAGGTGCTGCCGAAGATCGTGCCGAAGAAGCGCGAGAGCGCCTACGGCCTGTTGGATCGTCTTGCGAAATTCGACGCCCGCGCGGGTCACAACTTCGCCTGGTACTTCTACATGCTCCATGGCAACCGTGTCGTCTCGTCGGTCGGTGAATTCATGGCCGAAGCGGTCGAGAATGGCCTCTGTCGGCTGCCGGCCTGGGATCGGGAGATCCTGCGGCGCTGGAAGGAGCAGCCCTATGGGTTTTGAGCGCGAGGCCATTCCATGCCGCGGCGCGGGCTGATCAGGCGTCTCGCGGAATGAGCGTCAGCCTCGATGATCTCGCGCGGGTCTCACGCCATCCGCGCCCAGTCGCAGATAGTGAGCACTCGCGCGAAGCGAACGCCTCAGACAGCCCGGGCCCTTCAACGCCGGATCTCGCGCCGGGGCGCCGATGATCGTGAAGCCGTCGCTCCGCCGCAGCCTCCGAACCGGAGCGAAGGGACCGGGGCGTCCGCTGACCGCCTCGCTCCTATGGCCGAAAACGGGGCCGTTGTCCGGACCGAGCCCGCTGTCGCGCTTTCGCCTGGACCGCCCGACTCGACGCAGCGCAAGCGATCGAAGTTTCGCCTGATCCCGTTCGCGCGGCGCGCCCATAGCCTGGGGGCATGCAGAACCAACGTGCAGCAATCATGCGCCGACTCTCAGACCCGGATTTCCAGGCGAGCCTTGTGACCAAGAGCGTTGGCCTGGTGCTCGCCATGACGTTCGTCTGTACGGCTCTCGCCTTTCATGACGTGTACGTGTGGACGCATCCCCCGACGCCAAAATACTTCTTCGTGGACGGCAGGCATCCGCCCCGGCCGGCGACCGCGCTCGACAGTCCGATCGTCGACGATCCGGAACTGCTGGATTGGACCGTCAAGTCGGTCCTGGCGCCCTACAATGTGAACTATCACGACTATCCCGAGCAGCTGAATACGGCCGGCCGCCGGTTCACCCAACGGGGCTGGAACACCTTCGCCCAAAGCTACATCGACAGCGGCAACTTCGCCGAGATGAAGCGCGCGATGTTGCTGTGCTACGCCCAGGCGCAGCGCGCAGCGATCGTCCGCCGATCCACGGTCGTCGATGGCGCGCTCGCCTACGAGGTCCAGTTTCCGCTGGTTCAGACCTGCCAGAACACCCAGCAGCAGAACACCCAGAACCTCATGGTGACCGCCATGGTGGTGCGAACCAATTCCGACGACCATCCGGACGGGCTCGCCGTCGACCAGCTCGTCGCCAGCGCCCACTAGCAGGAGAGGCGCCATGCTCTATCGCACCGCCCTTGTGGCGCTTATCGTCGGTTCAATTCTTCCGGGCCCCGCAACGGCGCAGCAGTCGAGCGCGGGCAACGGACAGGGCCAAGGCGCGGACAACAGCATCCCGCTGACGCCCGACATGATCAAGGAACTCGGCAAACGCTTCGGCGATACCAAGCGCGCGGAGGAAGGCGTTATGACGGAGCTGGCGGCGCCGGTCAGCCGCCGGGTCAACGTCTCCTTCGTACCCGGGCAGGCCGTTAACATCGTCCAGACCATCAAGGGCTATCCGACCGCGCTCTCGTTCTTCGACAGCACAGGCCAGCCCTGGCCCATTCAATGGGATACCAACAGCAATCCGGCTTCCGTCGCCGGCGGGACCAACTGCAACGCCGGCCAGAATGCCGGCGGGCCGGCGGTCGCGGCCGTCGGCTTCTACGTCTGCACGCCCGTCAAAGGGTCGAATGTGCTCGAGGTCACGCCGGCGTCGCTCCAGCCGCGCGGCGGCCTGCTGGTGACACTGCAAGGCGCGCCGAAGCCGCTGACGTTCCTGCTGATCGGCGGCGGCGACAGGTACGATGCCGACATGAGCGTGCACGTCGCCGACCGTGGACCGAACGCCAAGACCCTGGTCGTCAATCAGCCGAGCGCTCCCGATACCGGCGCGCCATTCCTGACCGGGATGCTCGAGGGGGTGCCGCCGGCCGATGCACAGCCGCTGTCGGTCGCCGGCGTGTCGCCCGAGGATCTCCGGGCCTGGCGCCTCGGCGACCATGTCTATCTTCGCACGCGCTACACGCTGCTGTCGCCCGAATGGACCGCCTCGGAGAACGGCGAAGGCGGGCTCACCGTGTATGCGGTGCCGTCCACGCCGATCGTCCTCCTTTCCGCCAACGGCCGAACCGTGTCGGCCTCGCTGAAGGACCAGTAGCCATGACGGATGCCTCGTCCCGGCTCTCGCTGCCGTCGTTCCTGAAAGCGGGTCTGTTGAACCGGACCGGCACCGCCGGCCCTCGGCGCCTGCTCGTGATTGCCGGGGTCGGCATCTGCATGCTCGCCCTGCTGGTCGGCATCTCGATGATTCGGTATCGTCCGCCGCCGCAATCGCAGGTCGCCAAGATGCCGCCGATCAACCCGCTGCCCGGCGGGCTGCAGAGCAATCCGGAACAGGACGCGCTGGCCTTGCGTGCGGCACAGGAAGCCGCCGACAAGGCCCTGCAGATCGGGCATTCCTACACGCCGCCCATGCCGGCGAGCCAACCGCTTCAGCCTCTTCCTGTCGCCGTACAGCCGCCGACCGCACCGCCCGCCCCTTCTCAGCCCGCGCGGCGTGGCCCGGCGGTCGCCCAAGCCCCCAAGCCCTTGGCTGTTCCCGCGGCATTTTCGTCGGCCGCCACGCCGGCGCCGGTTCAGCAGGCGGTGGCGCCCGACCCGCAGGAGCTCCAGCGGTACCGAGCCGCGACCCAGATGTTCCAGAACTGGGAGAACCGAGCCCCGCGGACGGACGTCGTGCTGCCGGCGACCCAGGACTCCGATGCCCAAGACCCGCCCGGCGCGAAAGCCCCGGGCAACGGCCGCAACACCCAGGCCGCCGCCAGTCCCACATCGGTTTCGGCGACCGCTCGGGCTGGCGCGGAGAGCGACAGAGTGCTCGTACCGGCCGGCCGCGGCATCTGGGGACATAGCGTGCTCGCGGTGAATTCCGACACGCTCGGTCCGCTGATCCTTCAGGCGGATTCGGGCCCGATCGCGGGCGACCGGATGACGGCCAGCTTCACGAAGAACGGCTATGACAGGCTGGTCATCCGCGTCACCGCCGTGGAGCATCGGGGCCGGACGATCGAGGCCAACGGGATCGTTGTGGCACCCGACACCATGGAAACGGCGGTCGCCTCGAGCGTCGATGAGCACTACCTCGAACGCTTCCTCCTGCCGGCGGCGGCCGCCTTCGTCCAGGGCCTCGGTCAAGCTTTCGTGGCGAGCAACACGACCTCGTCGATCAGTCCGCTCACGGGCACCGTCAGCGGATTCACCAAGCTCAATCTCGGGCAGCAGATGGGTGTCGCCGCCGGGGCGGCCGCTCAGCAGGTCGGCTCGGCACTCAGCCAGGAGGCGCCGAAGGGCCCGACCATCAACCTCGCCGCCAACGCCAATGTCGGTGTCGTGTTCCTCAGCAATTTGATCCTCCCCGAGTAAATCCCGACGATGCCGTTTGCACGGAGGGGCCCGAACCTCGCGACAGCAAAGAACTCGTGAGGTTCGTGATGGACAGCCAAACTCTTGCGGCCTCGGGCGAATTCGGAGGCATGGCACCGGCCCCGGAGGCCAGTCTTGCCGGCGAGACCGAGCCCGCGATTGCCCCCGCCCCGGACGATCGGATCGGCGGGGCTCCGGCCAAGCCGCAGCGCAGCCGGACGACCATGCTCGCCGCCGCCTCGGCGGGAGCGGTCGCGGTGATTGCCGGCGGCGTCTTTCTGGTCTCCCCCTACAATCGCATCGTGCCGCTCGCTCCCGGGGTACAGGCCGCGGCGAGCCAGGCCGCAGCCGCTGTCGGCCTGAACTGGCCCGCACCGCTTGCCCCCGCCGCCAAGCTCGCGACGGCACCCCTGCCCCAGCAGCCGCCCGAACCACCGCACAAGCCGAAGGCGGTCGCGGAGAGCAAGGAAGCGGCGGTGAAGGAGGTGCTTTCCTTCCGCAACGGCGAGAAGGCGCCGGCCGGGACCACCCGACCGGGGACCGCAAACGCATCGGCCCAGCCGCCGATCCAAGAGGTCGGGCTGCCGGTCGCAGGGCCGCCGGCGCCAAGTACCGCCGCAGCCTCGCCCGCGAGACTCGAGCCGCCGCCGACCGCATCCCCTGCCCCGGCCGCCCCCGTGGCGGCCGGCTCTGCGCCCCCGGCACCCGCCGCAGCGACGAGTGGGGCGGGCGCCAAGCCGTCGACCGAACCCGCCGCGCCGCCCGCGATCGCCCCCGCGGCGACAGCAGCGGCATCGGCGCCGAAGCCCGTCCCGGCCATGGCGCCATCGGGCGACGGGATGGCGGACGCAGGCGCGCCCGACCCCGTGACCGTCGCGACCCAAATGCGGCCGGCCCGCATGACCGAGACCGACCAGGTCCAGGTCCTGAACCTGGTCACAGAACTCGGCGCGATCGTGCGCGACCAGCGTTCCCAAATCGCGTCACTCCGAAGCGACCAGCAAAAATGGAGCGCTGGTGTCGACGGCAAGCTCGCGGACTTCGACCGCCGCCTGGCCCTGGCCGAAGCGAAGGGTGCGATCACCGCCGCCATGGGCAGGCCGCAGGACCCCGCCCCGCCGGCCACGGACAAGGCGGATCCGGCGCCAGGCCAGCCGGTCTCCCTGACGCGCACACCGACGACGGCCGGGTCGGCGGCCGCGACACCACCGCACCGCTATCGCGTGCAGGCCGCCTCGCCCAATCTCGCGATGTTGACGGAGATCGGCCGAAGCGGCGACGACGGCGCCCAGATCCAGGTCGGACTCGGGGCGCCGGTCCCGGGCTACGGGAGCGTCACCGCCATCACCCAGCGCGGAACTGCCTGGGTTGTGCAAACCGAGCATGGGAGCATCCAGTAGGGAGACCGGACCGTGCAAGGCCTTGTCAATTTCGCCGCCGACATCGGAAATGCGTTCGCGATCCTGCTGCCCACCTTCTGCTACCTGACGGCCATCGGCCTCTTCCTCTTCGCCGGCTGGGGATTTTGGAAACAGGCGCAGCCCGATAATCCTTTTCGCAATCGACCGTGGATTCCCCTGGCGTCCCTCTTCCTATGCGGGGTCTTTGCGTCCTTCGACCGGATCCTGACGATGGCGAACCACAGCGCCGGGTCGGACCTGCAGGTATCCCTGGTCGCCGGCGCGCTCAGCTATGCGCCGACCATTCCCGCGAGCGGGATCCTCGGAGGGACGCCCGGCGACACCGTGATCAACGTCGTCGAGCTGTTTCAGGCCTTCTTCCAGGCGTTCGGCGCGATGGCCTGCTTCTTCGCCGTGCTCGCGTGGCGCTCGGTCATCAACGGCCGGAGCAACCGCAGCCAATCCGGCTGCGGGGTCCAGTTCGTATTCGGCATCATGCTCATCAACGTGCTGACCATCTCGCAATGGCTCGTCGCCCGCTTTCAGACATGAGTCGTACTTGGGCGCGCCCGTTTGCGCGCGGGCCTCGGAGGCTTCTCCGCGAGGGAGTGGTCCCTCGGTTCGAGCAAAGGAGCGACACGTGACTCTGATCCTTTTCGATATCCCTCAGGCGCCGCTCTTGCGGGCCGTCCGGCGGGCGCTCAAGCGGGGAAACGCGGCCGTGGCCGTCAGCGGCGGTCTCGCCGCCTCATCCCTCCTCACCGCCGGCCAGGCACTCGCCCAGGCGACGTCTCCGGCGGGCGGCATCGGCGCCCAGCTCAACACGATCTCCGCGGAAGCGATCAACTCCGGCGGCACGGCCGGCGGGATGGCCATGTACATCCTGGCGATCGTCTGCTTCATCGCCGGCGTCTGGGCGATCTGGCAGAGCCGGCAGCCACAGAACCGCGAAAGCGGACGCCTCGCAATGGGCGTGGCCGGGATCGTGCTCTGCGGGCTATTCGCGACCGGCGGTGTCTGGATCAACAAAGCGGCCGTGTCGGCGAGCGGCGGCACGGCCACGGTGAACAACACCGCGCAGACCGTCACCTTCGGCGCCGGCGGCTGATCCAAGATGCGTCTCCTGCCGCTTCTCCCGTCCGCCCACCCGTCGGCCTGGAAACCCGAGGATGACCCGGGGGAGCGGCAGGGATGCCCCGATCAGCCCGATCTTCCCTGCCGCTTTTGCGGCTTTCACGGCCCGGGCTGGCTCGAGCCCTTCCATCTCAACGGCGACCACGCGGACGGCACGCAGCAAAACGTCGTACCCGGTTGCGTGCTCTGCCATCTCGTCCAGCATCTGAACCGGCCATTCATCACACGCGAGGCGACGCTGGTCTGGCTGCCTGAGATGTCGCAGGCCGCGGTCGTGACGCTCGCGCGCCAGGTGCACCGGGTGCTGCGGGCCCATGGCGAGCCGCCGGCCATGGATCGCAGGCCGCGCCGCGACACGCCGGCGCTGCGGTCCGTCTATCGCGCCTATCGAGCGCTCCTCGACCGCGAGGCCGCGGCGGCGAGCCGCCTCGGAACGTCATCCCCGCGGGACCTCGGCGCCGCCCTGTTGCAGCTGTCACCCGATGCCTATGCGCGGCGCGGCGACTTGCTGGCCGGTGTCCGGCTCCTGCCCTTGGGGCGGTTCTACCGCGGCAGCGACGACGCCTATCCCCGGCTGCTGGACGCGCTTCCGCCGCTTGCCGCCACCGCCTGATCGGGAGACAAGCATGCTCACAGCCATTTCGCGGGTCCTCGCCAGCCTTTCCCTCGCGCTGAAGCAGCCCCTGTATGCGTTCTGCGATCTCGAGACGTCCCATGGCGACGCCCTGGTGACGCGCCACGGGGACTATGTTTCGTTCCTGCGGGTCGACGGCATGCGGCGCATGGCGACCAAGGACGACATCCGGCAGATTTCGACCAAGATGCGCGTCGATATTTCCGGCGCGCTCGAGGGCAAGGGCCATGCGATCGTCGGCTGGTACGCATCCGACCCCGACCTGACCGCCGTCGAGATCGAGCGGCGCAACATGGCGTCCTGCCGCCAGGTCGCCCGCGAGTTGGGGCTGCAGCTCGACGATATCCTCGACGAGCGCATGGCGCTCTGGCCGCGCGTCATGCGCTGGGACGCGGCCTACTTCGTCCTCTGGACCCGCCGTGCCGTCCTGACCAAGGAGGAGCGGAAGCAGATGAAGGAGGAACAGGCGGCGCTCGCCGCCGAATGCCCCGTCGGCGGCGAGGCGCAGCGCTTCTACCTCCGGAGCGAGGTCATGAAGGCGCGCCACGACGCGTTCGTGTCGCGGGTCGCGGCGTCCCTCAAGGCCCACGACGTGGCCGCCGCCGAGATCACCCCCCACGAGGCTTTGGCTGCCATCCGCGAGGCGATGTACCGCGAGACCGCCGGATCGAGCTGGCGCGCGGTTCTGCCGGGCGATCGGGTCACGCCGCGCCTTCCGGAAGAGGACGAGGCCCGGCCGACGAACGGCGGGCTGCTCTGGCCGTCGATCCGGAGCCAGCTCTTCCATCTCGACGCGGTGACGCACGGCGGCCAGCGCGTCGAGATCGGCGACAACGAGTATGCCAACGTCGACATGGACATGGG
>Ga0302314_10017751_pt1 | contig 11901 bp, 12 predicted proteins | sample III_Palsa_N2_3_FD_200533 | JGI IMG/M metagenome (GOLD analysis project Ga0302314, IMG submission 200533) | Peat permafrost microbial communities from Stordalen Mire near Abisko, Sweden - III_Palsa_N2_3 | ecosystem: Environmental > Terrestrial > Soil > Palsa > Peat permafrost | place: Sweden...
GATCGAGGCCGGTAGCGTGGTGACCGTACGTGGCTGGGTGCGCACGCGGCGCGACTCCAAGGCCGGCCTTTCATTCGTCAATGTGACCGACGGCTCCTGCTTCGACCCGATCCAGGCGGTCGTGCCGGCAACGCTCAACAATTACGACAGTGAAGTAAAGCACCTCACCGCCGGCGCCGGCTTGATCGTCAGCGGCACCCTCGTGCCGTCGCAGGGCAAGGGCCAGAGCTTCGAGTTGCAAGCGACCGAGGTCATCGTTACCGGCCTGATCGACGACCCGGAAACCTACCCGATCCAGCCCAAGCAGCACTCGATGGAATTCCTGCGCGAGGTCGCCCACCTGCGCCCGCGCACCAACCTGTTCGGCGCAGTGACCCGCGTGCGTCACACCATGATGATGGCGATCCATCGCCACCTCACCGAGCAGGGCTTCTTCTGGATCAACACGCCGATCATCACCACCTCCGATGCGGAAGGCGCCGGCGATATGTTCCGGCTGTCCACGCTGGATCTGGCGAACCTGCCACGCGACGACAAAGGCAAGATCGACTTCCGCAAGGATTTCTTCGGCCGCGAGGCGTTCCTCACTGTATCCGGCCAGCTCAATCTCGAGGCGTACTGCCTGGCGATGAGCAAGGTGTACACCTTCGGCCCCACATTCCGCGCCGAGAACTCCAACACGCCGCGCCATCTCGCCGAGTTCTGGATGGTGGAACCGGAGATCGCGTTCGCCGACCTGGCCGCCGATGCCGACTGCGCGGAGGCATTCCTCAAGGCAATCTTCAAGGCCGTGCTGGACGAGCGCGCGGACGACATGGCGTTCTTTGCCGAGCGCGTGCAGATCGATGCGATCACTCGCCTGGAAGCCTTCATCAGGGAGCCGTTCGAACGGATCGATTACACCGATGCGATCGCGATCCTGCAGAAGTCCGGGCAGAAGTTCGAGTACCCGGTCGCGTGGGGCGTCGATCTGCAAACTGAACACGAACGTTACCTGGCCGAGAAACATATTGGCCGGCCTGTGGTCGTAATGAACTACCCGGAGCAGATCAAGGCTTTCTACATGCGTTTGAACGATGACGAGAAAACCGTCGCCGCGATGGACGTGCTCGCGCCGGGCATTGGTGAAATCATCGGCGGCGCACAGCGCGAGGAGCGCCTGGATTACCTCGATCGCCGCATGGCCAAGTTCGGACTCGATACAGCAACCTATGGTTGGTACCGTGACCTGCGCCGCTATGGCACGGTGCCGCACGCCGGTTTCGGTCTCGGCTTCGAGCGCCTGCTGGTTTACGTCTGCGGCCTGTCCAATATCCGCGATGCCATCCCCTATCCGCGTGCGGCCGGAACGGCCGAATTCTGAGTACCGTGTCTGCAATGACGTATCGACTTTCTGGCTTCGCCTGCGCACTGACCCTGGCTGTTCTGCTGGGTGGATGTCACAGCGTGAAAACGCTGATCCCCACGACCCTGCTGCCGCCCGCGGAAGACACCGCCGCTGCGCTGAAACTGGCAAAGCAGCAGCTGCAACAGGCCTCGCCCTGCTGCAGCAGCTTTGCCGATTTCTCCTATCAGAACATGCTGCCGTGGCAACCGCAGAAGTTCACACTGGGCAGCGGCAGCATGGTCGCGAACCTCAACAATGCGCACAGTTATTTCCTCGCGTTCCGCCTGCCGGACAGCGCAAAACTGCCCTATCGGATCGCGCTGAAATCGGAATTGAACGGGCGCTGGCTACATTCCAGTTATCTGTTTGCGCCGACCATGGTGCTGCTCGACGCCGGCTTTCAACCGATCCGTACCGACGACATCAACTTGTGCGAACACATGGGCTGGGGCACGGAGACCACGGGCGCGTTCGGCAGCCTCGAAGTCAACAACGACAAGGCGCGTTACGTCGTGGTCTACAGCTCGGCAGCGCAGCAGTCCGGCAAGACCTATTGGGAACAGTCACCGCAGGCGTTTTCCACGACCGCCTCGACTCCGACGACGGTCCAGGTGGACGACACCAACAGCTTCAGCGTGCCGCACGGACCGGACGGCACGTTGTGGGTCGGCATGATGAACAAAACCTACGCCAAAGCCGTGGACAACGCGATCTGCAAAAAGCCCGCGCCCGGCGATGGCGTGCTCAATACGCTGCGTTCCACGCTGCCGACCCCATGGAGCAACAGCAGTAGCAGCACAAACAAGGGCAACGGCGGCAATACCACCAATAGCACCAGCAATAGCACCAGCAACGACAGCACCAATAACGCTGACAACAGCAACAAGACCGCTGGCGGCAGCAATCCCCAATGATCATCCTGTATCTCGCGTTGCTGGTCGTCGGCGGCAGCTTGTTCGTGCTGTCTTATGTGGCGCAGTTCCGGATCGCTGCGCTGATGCGCAACCGCTATCCGCAGCAATGGAAGATCATTGCCGAACCGGAACACGGCAAGGCAAGCGCATTGCGCACCTGGGTTCGCATGCAGCATGTATTGCGTTCACCGGCGCTACCGGCGCTGGAGGATGCAAGCATCGACGGCTGGCAACGCGTTTGGCGTTACAGTCCGTGGCTGGGCTGGCCATGCTGGCTCGCCGCGCTGGCGATGCGTCTGCTGCTGCACTGAAACAAAGGAATCCGCATGCAACTGGATCTGAGCGGGCGTCATGCCCTCGTCTGTGGCGCCTCCCAGGGTATTGGTCGCGCAAGCGCGATCGAGCTGGCCGAACTGGGCGCCAATGTCACGCTGCTGGCACGCTCCAGCGATGCGTTGCGGGCGGTGGTCGCGACGCTGCCCCGGCCGCATGCCGGCCAGCAGCACGGCTGGCGCAGCGTCGACATGCTGGATACCGCCTGCCTGCAAACCGCAGCCACCGAGATCGCCGCCAGCCAGCCGGTCCATATCCTGATCAACAACACCGGCGGCCCTCCGGGCGGCCCGGCCCACACGGCTACGGCAGCTGCGTTCGAAACCGCGTTTCGTCAACATCTGCTGGGCAATCAGACGCTGCTGCAGGCACTGTTACCTGGCATGCGCGCGAGCGGTTATGGGCGCATTGTCAACGTGATTTCCACCTCGGTGAAGGAGCCGATCGCCGGACTCGGCGTTTCCAACACCGTGCGCGCCGCTGTCGCTGGCTGGGCGAAAACCTTGGCTGGAGAACTGGCGGCGGACGGCATCACCGTCAACAACGTGCTGCCGGGTTACACGCGCACCAACCGACTGGATAGCCTGCTAGCCACCCAAGCGAATTCCAGCGGCCGCAGCGAGGATGAAATCGCCGAAAGTCTGATGGCTACCATCCCTGCCCGCCGCTTCGGCGAGGCTAGCGAAATTGCGGCCGTGATTGCGTTTCTGTGCACACCGGCGGCGGCTTATGTCAACGGCGTCAGCATTGCGGTCGATGGCGGCCGTACTCGCGCATTGAGTTGATGTGGGGCGAGTGGCGAGTAGTTCCTACCTCGCGTCCCTCGCCTTTACAGCACGCTGGTTTTAAGCTTGCGCGGATGCCTACCCTACGCTTAGCCAATCTGATTGATGGTCGCCTGCAGGCGCCACTCCACAATGCATGGCTTGATGTCCATGAACCGGCCACCGGTACCGTGTTTGCGCACTGTCCGGATTCCAGCGCAGCGGATGTTGATGCGGCTGTCGCCGCCGCGGGCCGCGCTGCAGCTGGCTGGGCGAATACTCCCATCGACGAACGGGCACGCCTGCTGCAAGCGCTTGCCGATCTGATCGAGGCTCGGCTGGAGGAATTCGCCACGCTGGAATCGCGCGACAGCGGCAAGCCGGCGAGCCTTGCGCGCAGCCTCGATATTCCCCGCGCGGTCAGCAACCTGCGGTACTTCGCGGCAGCGATCATCGGCTGGAGCAGCGAATCGCACGCGATGGAAGCAGGCGCGTTGGGCGCCAGCGCGATCAACTACACGCTGCATCAGCCGCTGGGCGTCGTCGGCTGCATCAGTCCATGGAACCTGCCGCTGTATTTGTTTACCTGGAAGATCGCGCCGGCCCTGGCCGCGGGCAACACGGTCGTTGCCAAGCCCTCCGAAGTGACTCCCTGCACCGCCGCACTGCTCGGCGAACTATCGATTGCCGCGGGTTTCCCGCCCGGTGTGCTGAACATCGTGCACGGTCGCGGGCCGACGGTTGGCCAGGCGATCGTGGAGCATCCTGCGGTGCAGGCGATTTCGTTTACCGGCAGCACGATCACCGGCGCGCATATTGCGAGCGCGGCTGCGCCGCAGTTCAAGAAAGTATCGCTGGAGATGGGCGGCAAGAATCCGGCCATCGTGTTCGCCGATGCACATCTGGACGATGCGAACCTGGACACCATCGTACGCTCGGGTTTCGCCAACCAAGGCGAGATCTGTCTGTGCGGTTCGCGCCTGCTGGTGCAGCGTTCCATCTACGATTCGTTCCGTGAGCGCTACGTCGAGCGGGTGCGAACGCTGCGCGTCGGCGACCCCAATGACGCGGACAGCCAGCTCGGCGCGCTGGTGTCCAAGGCTCACTACGACAAGGTGACCGGTTGTATCGAACAGGCGCGCACCGAAGGCGGCCATATCCTGTGTGGTGGACACCCGATTCAGCTGTCTGGTCGCTGCGCGGATGGCTGGTTCATGGCGCCCACCGTGATCGAAGGGCTGCCGTCTTCAGCGCAGACCAACCAGCAGGAAATCTTCGGGCCGGTGGTCACCTTGATTCCTTTCGAAGACGAAGCCGAGGCGCTGGCGATCGCGAACGACAGCCGCTACGGGCTTGCCGCCTCGTTGTGGACGCAGGATCTTTCCCGCGCCCATCGGCTCGCTGGCCAGCTAGACTTCGGCATCGTGTGGATCAATTGCTGGCTGTTGCGCGACCTGCGCACACCGTTCGGCGGCGCCAAGCAATCCGGAGTCGGCCGTGAGGGCGGCGTCGAGGCGCTGCACTTTTTTACCGAGCCGAAAAACATCTGCATTCGTTACTGACGGAGATCGATCGATGGAAATCGCGCCGATGGAGATCCCATCTTGAGCAACCCACTGCAAGACCTGATCGACGGCAACCGCCGCTGGTCAGCCGCGATGAACGCGGCAGATCCGACGTTCTTCGAACAACTGGCCAAACAGCAGTCGCCGAAATACCTGTGGATCGGCTGTTCCGATTCACGCGTACCTGCCACCCAGATCGTCGACCTGCCGCCGGGCGAGATTTTCGTTCAGCGCAATGTGGCCAACGTCGTCGCGCATAGCGATCTCAACTGCCTCAGTACGATCCAGTTTGCGGTCGACATTCTCAAAGTCGAGCACATCATCATCGTCGGCCACTACGGCTGCGGCGGCATTCAGGCCGTATTGGACGAGCGTCGACTTGGCCTGGTCGACAACTGGTTGCGGCATGTTGGCGACGTGGCGGAAAAGCACTCCGGCATGCTCACCGATCTGAATCTGATGTCGCTGCGCAACGTGCGCCTGTGTGAGCTCAACGCGATTGAGCAGGCCACCAACACCTGTCGCACCACAATGGTGATGGATGCGTGGGAGCGCGGTCAGAAACTCTCGGTGCATGCGTGGTGCTACAGCCTCGAGAATGGCCACATGAACGACCTTGGCATGCACGTCGACTCGCGCGCCTCGCTGCAACCGGCCTATGAGGCAGCTTTGCAGCGGCTCGTGCGGCCACCGGCAATGCGTCCGTGAGCCAGATCATTCGCACCGATGCGGCACCTGCGCCTGTGGGCGCCTATCCGCACGCACGCAAGGTAGGCGACCTGCTGTTCCTGTCCGGGGTCGGACCGCGCCAACCTGGCAGCAATGGGATACCCGGAAACGTGCACGATGCCGATGGCCAAATGATCAGTTATGACATCGAAGCACAATGCCGGCAGGTCTTCGCGAATGTGCGTGCCGTGCTGGAAGCGAGCGGCGCCGCGTGGACCGATCTGATTGATGTCACCGTTTTCCTGACCGATATGCAGCGCGATTTTGCTGTCTACAATCGCCTGTATGCAGAGTATTTCGTCGGCGTCGATGCATGCCGTACCACCGTGGGCATCACCGCACTGCCCACACCGATCGCGATCGAACTAAAGTGCATTGCGGCGCTGCCGCCATCCGCTCGCTAAGGCGCTGGCGCTGGCGACCAAACGCCATGCACCACCCATGAAAAGGCCCCGCCGGTGATACGACGGGGCCTCGATTCAACAACACCATCCTGTCGACTATCAGCCAGCCGTGTGCGCAGGCGCCGGAGCGGCGGACGGCGGCGTAGCGGGCTGTTTCTTGGGGTGTTTGCTCTTGTTGCGGGTGGTCTTGGTCTTAGCCGCTGCGGGAGCGGCAGCCGTGCTCGCCGAAGCCGGAGCTTTGGCGGGAGCGCTCTGCTCGGTCGCCGTCGCTGCCTGCGGGGCAGCAGCAGCCTGAGCCAGTACAGAACCGGAAAGAGCCACGCCCGCCACGAGCAGGGAAGCGATCGCAAGTTTACGCATCATGATTGAGCCTCAGCGATTGGATATCGCGAACCCGGCCGGAACCCGGCAACTCGGGTGGCGCGACAACCCAACAATAACAGGACGATGGGGATACGCTACCTGAACGGAATACGGGATTTTCACGTCGAGTCATCAACCCAGGCCGCCATGCTTCGTGCTCCGATTCAACCGTAATAGCTTGCGATTATTGCAAAGTGGCCTGCAGCAACTGGCCGATCAAATCCTGCACGGCTGGCGCCTTTCTCTCGTCGTACTCGAAGGTCTCTTCGTCCATGTAATTCAGCTGCGCAAGCTCCAGTTGTACGGCCCGCACGCCCGCTTCCGTGTTTCCGTATTGACGAGTGATGTAACCGCCCTTGAAGCGCCCATTGATCGCAAAGCTAAATAGCGATTGCGATTTCAGACAAGCCTGCAGGCGCATCTGAAGAGTCGGGCCGCAACTCGCTCCCGACGCCGTGCCGAGATTGAAATCCGGCAGTTGACCTTCGAACAGCAATGGGACCCGACTGCGGATCGAGTGACCTTCCCATAGAACTGCCCGGCCGTGCTCGGCGCACAGATCGGCAAGTTCTTTCGATATGGCCTGATGGTAAGGCTGCCAGTAGTCAGCTATCCGCTGTTGAATTTCGGTGCCATCCGGAACCTCGCCGTCCAGATACAGCGGCTCGCCGTCAAAGCCGATGGTCGATACCAGGCCCGTCTCACGCTGGCCCGGATAGAGTGCATGGCCGTCGGCGGGCCGATTGAGGTCGATGACGTACCGCGATGCCACCGGCTTGAGCAGGCTGGCGCCAAGCGCCTGTGCCAATGGTTCATACAGACGACCCACATGCCAGTCGGTGTCCGGCGAACGCCGCGCCGCTGGGCGCATACGCGCAGCAATCGCATCGGGAATGAAGCTGCCGTCGTGCGGCAGGCTGATCAACAACGGCACGCGGCCGCGCTGCAGGGTGAAGTTGGCCATGCGCCATTGTAGTGGCGATGCGGGAGATCGGTTCAGCCCATCTGCAGAAGCTCTTCCGCCGAGGTGGGATGGATCGCCACGGTCGCGTCCAGGTCGCGCTTGTGCAGACCCAATTTCAACGCCACCGCGAATCCCTGCAACATCTCTTCAACACCCGGACCCAGTGCGTGGATGCCGACGACACGTTCGTCGTCGCCCACGCAGACCAGTTTCATCAAGCTCCGATCCTGCTTGCCTACCAGTGCCCATTGCATCGGGATGAATCGACGGTGATGCACCGAAACCTCGGCGCCGTACTGTTCACGGGCCTGCTGCTCGGTCAGGCCAACCATGCCGAGTGGAGGCTTGGCAAAGACCACGCTGGGAATGTTGCGGTAATCCAGGTGCGCACGCGGTTGCCCACCAAACAACCGATCCGCCAGGTAGCGTCCGGCAGCAACCGCCACCGGTGTCAGCGCCTTGTGCTCGGTCACGTCGCCCACGCCGTGAATACCCTCGACGTTGGTGTTCTGCAAGGCATCGACCAGTACATGATGATGCTCATCGGTCTTCACACCCACCGCGTCCAGTCCCAACGCCTCGGTATTGGGCACTCGTCCGACAGCCCACAGCAGCGCATCGTAAGGACCGCGCGAACCCGCCTGCGCGTCGTCCAGCGAGATGCCGTCGGCCGTGCGATGCGCGGCCTGCACTGAGCTTTTCAGACTGACCCGAATGCCTTGCGTCTCCATCTGCTGCTGCAATGCCTGCACGAGTTCGGCATCGAATCCCTGCAGCAGTGGTCCGTGCGCCAACAGGTCCACTTCGGCGCCGAGCGCTCGCAGCAAGCAGGCGAATTCCACAGCCACATAACCGCCACCAACGATCGCTATGCGGCGGGGCAAAACACGCAGATTAAAAATGTCGTCTGAGACCATGCCCAGCTCGAAACCTGGCGGCTGCAACCGACGCGGCCTTGCGCCGGTGGCAATCACGATCTGCACAGCCTGCAACCGTTTGCCATCCGTCAGCTCAATCGTATCGGCCGCAACGAAGCGTCCTGCCTGAGGCAGTACTTGGATACTTGCTTCCGTCAAATGCGTCGCATAGCGTTGCTCGATGGCGTCGATATAACGCTGTCGCAAGCCGCGAAAATGTTCCCAATCCAATGGCCCCGGCTGCGAGGCAAAACCGAACTCCAGCGCGAGCTGTTGTGCCTGCGCCAGTTGCGCGGCAAACCACAACGCCTTCTTCGGTACACAACCACGGTGGACACAGGTGCCACCGAGCGCGGCGGGGTCGAGCAGCGCCACGCGAGCACCGTGCTGCGCGGCACGAATGGCCGTAGCCAGGCCACCCGACCCAGCACCCAGCACGATCAGGTCATGGCTTGTTGTCATTGCGGAACCTCAGTCATTCATGACGACGCTAGCAGCAAACAGCGAATTTCGTCGTCAACGAGCAGTTGCCTGCGCAAGATCCGGGCTTCACAAGCCAAAGCGCGCCGGCGCAAATGGTGCCGCGTCGATCGGTGCATCCGAGCCACCCAGCATCGATGCGATCAATTCACCGGTCGCCGCCGACATGCTTACGCCGAGCATGCCGTGCGCCGTCGCCAGTAGCAGGTTCGACCAGCGTGCGCTCGGGCCGATGATCGGCACTTCGTCCATGCTCATCGGCCGCCAGCCCCACCACTCTTCCAGCAACTCGGGACCTTCCGGCTGATGCAGGCCGTTCGCCGCACCGTGGCGCAAAGCATCGATCCGGGTGCGATTGAGGCCCTCCGCATAACCGGAAAATTCCATCGTGCTGCCGAGCCGGTAACCGCTGTCCCAGGTAGTCACGCAGACAGCGGCCTCGCGCAGCACCAGTGCATGCTTCGGCGCGCGCTCGGGACGGCTGTAGGTCAGCGAATAACCTTTGCCTGGTTGCATCGGCAGGCGCAGGCCCAGCGTTTTTCCCAGTAACGGCGACCATGCACCAAGCGCCAGTACCACGCTGTCTCCCTGAAACACGCCACCACTGCTGTGCACCTGGGTGATGCGGCCATTGTCGGTAGTAAAGCTTTCAATGCGTGCGCCCGTCTCGATCACCCCGCCCAGCTCGCGCACGCGCCGCGCCAGTTCGGCCACGTAACGATCGGGCCGCAGCCTTGCATCGCCGGGATGAAACAGGCCGCCGACCACACCCGGCTTCAGCGCCGGCTCCATCGCTTCGACGTCGTCACCACGCAGGCGTTGCACTTCGACGCCAAGGCGATCCAGCACGGCGGCATGATGCTGTTCATCCGCTACCTGCATTTCATTACTGCGATAGACGTACAGCACACCTTCTTCGGTGAATTCGCAGTTGAGTTTCTCGTCGCGCACCAGTTCGCCCAGCAGCTGACGGGAGCGCGACAGAATCGATGAACGCGCTTCGGTGGCGCGTTGGAAATCACGCCAGTTGCAGTGCCGAGCGAAACCGAGCAACCAGCGCAGCCGTGGACCATCAAGCCGGGGATTGAGATAGAGCGGCGCCTCGGCCTGCAGCATCGAACGCAACGCCATTCCGATCACGCCTGGCTTCGCCAGTGGCGGGGCATGGCTGGGTGTAATTGTGCCGCAGTTGCCGTGGGAGCTGCCGCAGCCGGGCGTGCCCTGCTCCAGCACGCGCACGCTGGCGCCGGCCTTCAGTAGATAGAACGCGCAGCTGAGGCCGATCACCCCGCCGCCAAGTATCAAGACATCGCTTTTTGAGGCATTCATCCACCCCATTCTAGCGGTGCTGAAACACAGATCGCTGCGCCCGCAGCGCCCATCGTAACCGCAATAATCTGCGGGCCGCCCGCTCAACGGGATTAGCGCTGCTGAATTCGTCCAATTTCTTAGAACTTCCTTCCAAGTAATTGATTTGATAACCTCGGCACCACTAACGCCGAGGTTGTTCCATGCGCATGGATCCCGTTGCCAGCTTCGCGCCTACGTCATCGCTGCTGCATGCGGCACGCCTGCTGCCGCTGGCGATCCTGGCGCTGCTGCTGGCTGCCTGCGCCAGCAGCCCGCATCGGCACGAGGCGACGTTCAAGGATTCACATTCCGCGCTGGCTGACGAGCCTGCGCGGGCACCTTCGGCGGCGAGCGCGGGTACCGCAAATGATGTGCTGTTCCGCGCCATGGCGTTGGTTGGCACGCCTTACCATTGGGGTGGCAATACGCCGGAAGGCGGCTTCGATTGCAGTGGGCTGGTCGACTACGTGTATAGCCATGCGGCTTATATGTCGCTGCCGCACAGCTCACGCGGGATGGCTGAATTGAACGGCATGAAGGTGTCCAGGATGACCGACCTGGCGAGCGGCGATCTGGTGTTCTTCGGCAGCAGCAGCGGCATCAATCATGTCGGCGTGTATGTCGGCAAGGGCCGGTTCGTGCATGCACCGAACAGCGGCGGCACGGTGCGGCTGGACGATATCGATGGGCCGTACTGGCGGGATCATTTTGAATATGGGAAGCGGCTGTTGAATTGAGGGTGGACTTGATGCGCCTGAGGCCGCTGATTGAGCTTGAGGCGGCGTGAACCCTCACCCAACCCTCTCCCGGAGGGAGAAGGGGGCAAACGAAGAACGGCGCCCAAGGGACGCCGTTCGGTTTTACTTGATAAGAGCGGGGCGCCGTTCGCTTTTACTTGATAAATGCGTGGCTCAGTGCGCTTCGGCGCCTGGCGCGTGCGCATGGCCGTGCTGGATTTCTTCCTCAGTGGCATCGCGCACTTCGCCAACACTGACGTCGAAATGCAGCTGCTTGCCAGCCATCGGGTGGTTCAGATCCACGTCGATCGCGGTCATGCCGATCTTGTGCACGGTCACCACGCGCTGACCGCCTTCCTTCAGCTGCAGTGTGGTCGCCATGCCCGGCTTGAGGCGGTTCGCCTGCGGGAAATACTTCTTCGACACACGCTGGATCTGGCCTTCCTGGCGCTCGCCGTAACCCTCGGCCGCAGGCACGTCCACCTGCAGCGTATCGCCGGCTTCGTGACCCTCGAGCGCCTTTTCCAGGCCGGGGATCAGCTGGCCGTGGCCAAGCAGGATCCACAACTGTTCGTCGCGATCATGCGAGCTCTCAACTTTTTCGCCATCCACTGTAAGGGTGTAGTGGAGCGCGATGACCTTGTCTTTGCCAGCCTTCATTGCCTGTCTCGTCGATGGGATCAAACCGGGGATTCTAGCAGTACCCCGGCGACTGCCCGGGATCAGGACGTTTGCTTCTGCTGGCCGAAACCGACCCCTCTCGCCTCCGGGCCCAACCAGGCCAACAGCGCCAGCAGCAAGGCCACCGCGCCGATCCACAGCGACATCGACCACGCGAAATCACCGCCGTGCCGCTGTGCGATCCAGGTTTGTGCGGTGGCGGTGATCGCCGCCAGCAGGTTGCCCATCTGATAGGCGAAACCGGGCAAGGTGCCGCGCAGGTGGTCCGGCGACAGCTCGTTGAGATGGGTCGGCACCACGCCCCAGGCGCCCT
>Ga0302314_10017752_pt1 | contig 11900 bp, 12 predicted proteins | sample III_Palsa_N2_3_FD_200533 | JGI IMG/M metagenome (GOLD analysis project Ga0302314, IMG submission 200533) | Peat permafrost microbial communities from Stordalen Mire near Abisko, Sweden - III_Palsa_N2_3 | ecosystem: Environmental > Terrestrial > Soil > Palsa > Peat permafrost | place: Sweden...
GGGGGTGGGGGGGCCCCCCAACCCGCCCCCCCCCCCCCCCACCCAACCGGGGGGGGGGCGGGGGGGGGGGGGGGGGGGGGGGGGGGGGGGGGGGGGCACGATCTGCGCGACGGCGCTGAACGGGTCAGGGCTGGAGGGCGTCCTGCTGGGAGTGGTGGGCGCACTGCTGGGAGCGTTCGCGGGATTCATGATCCGGCGCGACGTGGTGGAGAAGCTGGGCTGCCCGGACTGGCCGATCGCGGCCGCCGAGGACGCAGTGGCGATCCTGTGCGCAGTGTTCGCGCTGCACGTGATAACGGGCTAGGTTCCGGGTATCAGGCGGCGGATGTTGGCGGGCGGGGTGCTTACCGTTTCTTAGCAAATTCTCTACCCACTCTTAACAAACTAAGGAGTCTGCTGGGTAGGGTGGCGCCGGTTGGGCGGCGTCGTGTACGGAGGTTCGGCCATGCAACAGATGACGATCGAGCACACGGTGCAGCACGTTTGGTTCGATGGGTTCAATACCGAAGGGCTGGGCCGGAAGCTGTGGAAGCTGAGTTGGGGACTGCTGTTTGTAGTGGCAATGACGCTGCTGTCGGAGTTTGGCCCGCGCACCGAATTTTCGAAGCTGTCACCGGGGCCGGTAGTGGCAAACCAGCCGGCAGTCCATGCCGTGAAGTAGGGTGGAGCGCCCCTCAACCGTTGCTTGTGATTCCGCACCACGGCGGAGGAATGCTTTCAATTGCGATCCTCGCTCCCGTTCTATGGCGTGCTATTTCGGTAGCAGGCTGAGGACGCCCTGGCTGGGGCTGGGGATGACGTGCGCGGCGATGAGTTTGCCCAGACCTTCGACGGAGACTTTGGCGGCGTCGACGGCGGCGCGGACGGCGGAGACGTCTCCCTTGATGACGACGGTGATGTAGCCGCCGCCGAGTTTTTCGCGTGCGAGGACTTCGACGTTGGCGGTCTTCAGGGCGGTGTCGATGGCTTCGAAGACGGCGGTGAATCCCTGGGTTTCGATGAGGCCTACGGCGAAGTTGGCTTGGTCGGGCATGGGTGCCTCCGGTATTTGGACGGACGGTTGTTCGATGAGGAGGTTGAAGTCGGGCTGCGCCAGGTAGGCTGCGCTGGAGCCTGGCGCCGGGCGCGGAATGACGTGCGTGAGGATCGGGATCCCAATGGTGACGGCAATCTCTTCGGCGGCGCGCGCGGCGGAGTGCAGATCGCTGATGCGCCCGGCGAGCTTGAGGCAGACGCCAGGAGCGTCGTTCAGTTCAGTCTGCAGGATGCGGATGGAGGCGTTCTTCTCCATGGCGTCGAGGACGACCATAGCAGGCGACCAGCCGCCGATTTCGAGGAAGCAGAGGGCTTCAGTCATGGGTTCGGCTGTATCTAGCGGGTTGTGTCGATTTGCTGGGGATCGCATGCCGGTGCTTTCGGTCGTTTTCAACAAACGTCTGGAAGAGGCGAGAAGTCGGTGTTAGTTCTTGGGCGGCTTCTCGATATGGTCGACAACAATTCCCTCGAGTGGTCCGTCCGTATACCTGAGCTCAAGCCCAAGCTGCTTGACCGCTAGAACCATGGATTGTGTCGCAAGCGGGCGAGGAAGAATGAGCATCTCGTACTCTTTTCCTTCTGTCGCGCCCGGTATTGGCATTGGCGGAAATTGTAGGGCGAAAAGGTAACTGCCTGTCAAACCGGTTTTGTCAATTATGGGAAGGTCAGCATGTCGTCCGAGAGCTTCGGCCAACTGCTTCATGCTGCACGGCTCGCCATCCAATTCGCTGTCGCGCCCCATATAGTGGCAGAGGCCACGCGCTGACAGAGATTTACCCGAAGCGGTAGCCAGGGTATCCCCCTGTTGCGCTGCCTTCAACTTGAAGCCGGCTGTCGCCACGGCTAACTCATAGTGCGGATGGTTACTTTTATCCGGGTGGGATTGAAATTTGAGGTATTGAGCGAGAAATTGTTGCAATGCCTTGCGCTTGCTATCGCCATTCAACCTCTGCCATTCCGCGAGGTCTTCCGAATCGACTTTGGCCTGAACGTCGTATCGGTCGTTATCAACCCAAGGGGGCTCTCCCGACATAGTAAAGGTTCCCTGATTTCCAGTACCGAAGGCATATCGAATGAGATCGAACATCGGCCGGTTGGTTGCTACGAATCCGTCGCCGTCCGGTGGCACGGACAGAGTGCGAGGTGAATCGCTAGATTTGTTGAGCCGAAAAACGGCGACGTCAAAGTTTATTTGCTTCCCAGACAGCGATGATGAGGCCGCCGAATTGCCAGGTGAATCTGGCCGAGTAACTACCTGGGCTACATTGGCCGCGTGGACCGCCAAAGTGACAAACAGCATCGACACCATCGAGAAGCGATCCGATCGGAACGACTTTTCTCCCATTCGCTCAGGACGACACAGTGTAGGGTCGCGATCGATCACAACAGACCCCGGTTTTTCATTTCGTCGAAGACCTGGTGGACGACCTGCTCCAGGTTCTCATCGCCGATGGGTAGCGCCGCCGGGTAGAGCTGCGGCGTGCGCGCGTGCTCGATCGATGGGATGGCGCAGCCGGCGGCGGGCGGGTTGACCAGGTTGAAGTCGGCCAGGATGCACTGCATCACGCTGCTGAGGGCGGCGTTTTCGCTGCGCTGGGCGCTGGTTTTGGGCTGGCGTCCCTGGCCGAAGCGGAAGCCGCGCAGCTCGGCCGCGGCGCGGAAGCCGTCGGGGAATTCAAACTGGTAGAGCATGATGTCGAAGAGCTCGAGGATGCGGTATTGCCACTGCATCGCTCCGGCGGTGTCGCCGGCGCGGTAGAGGTCGTACATCGCGCGCGTCACTTCAGGCACGACGTTCGAACTGGCGTGTGTGCCGCCGTCGCAGCCGATCATCAGCATGGGGATCAGCACCGCCTCCCAGCCCGTGAGGAAGGTGAAGTCGGGGCGCGCGGGGCGGATCTGCTGGATCATGCGCATCATGAAGGAGAGGTCGCCGGACGAATCCTTGATGCCGATGACGCGAGGGAATTCATCGGCCAACCTGCGAATCGTAGGCACATCGATGGGGCTGGCGAACATCGGTATGTTGTAGAGCGTGAGGTCGATGGGCGAGTTGCGGGCGATCTCGGCGAAGTAGGCGTAGACGGATTCGGGCGTCAGCTTGTAGTAAAAGGGCGCGACGATGGCGACGGCGCGCGCGCCCATCTCCGCGTAGGCCTGGCAGGCGAAGAGGGTTTCCTTCACGTTGGCCTCGGCGGCGCCGGCCAGGACGGGCACGCGGCCGGCGTTCTCTTCCGTCACGATGTGCACGATGCGGCGGCGCTCGGCGGCGGTAAAGCGGGTAAATTCGCCGGTCGAGCCGTTGGGGTAGAGACCGTGGACGCCGCGCTCGATCAGCCAGGAGACGAAGCGGCGCAGCTCGAGCTCGTTGATCTGGCCCTTGTCGTCGAGCGGGACGAGGATGGGGGTGAAGATGCCTTGCAGCTTGCCGGTTTCAGTTGCGGACACGATGGGTACCTGGATGCAGCCTGGGATTAAAAAATATCAGGAAGTCCATGGTACTCGCTGGTGTAGCGGCGGGAGCAGCGGCGCTAGTTTTCGGTGGGGCGCTCGATGTGGTCGATGACGATGACTTCAGTGGGAGCTTTGGTGGGGACGAGTTTGAGGCCGAGTTGCTCCTGGATAAGAGTGAAGAAGGAAGCAGGGTCGGCTCCGTCTTCGCCCTTGATGGTGAAGTCGTAGGCTCCGGTGAGTCCGGTTTGGTCAATCACGATGCGACCTTCGGGCCGTAGCAGAGGAGAGTGGACGAATTGGTCCAGTGTGACGGCGGTGCCGGTGGTTTCATTGGCGGAAGCGGATAGCTGCGTGGTTTCGCCTGGTTTTGCCGGCGAGAGTTTGGAGCCACCTTTAGCGACGACCAGCGCGAAAGCAGGCTGTTCCCTGGTTTCGAAGTGGACCTTGAGCTTGAAACGATCGGCGAGCAGTGACTGCTCCAGCAGGTCCACCTGCTCGCGCTGCTGGGCGGGGGTCATCGTCTGCATGGCGGCGAAGAGCGAGCTGTCGATCTTTGCCTGGACCTCGTAGCGATCGGCTTCACTCATCACCCAGCTGGGCGCGCCTACGATCTCCCTTTCCGAGCCCACGGGCAGATTGAAGGCCAACTGAAGAAGGATCGACACCTGCCCGATCACGTGGACGCGGTCGGTACGCTGCCCGCCGGGACGGCCAGGATCGAACTTGCGTGGCGGTCCCGCCGGACGGTTGTCGGGTGCGCCGACCGGAACGGGTGCCTGCACCGCCGGCATGGTTGGCGGCTGCCACGGTTTGACGGTGGCTACTTCGAAGGATGGCAGCGGGGCGGTTGCGTGCAGGATCTGCGCGTGGATGGGAGGCGTGGGGACGGACGCGAAGGCCACGGACGCGGCGATGCCGAGCAAGCCCAGCGCGCACAGGACGATCCGCTTGGCAATGCCCGGACTGCGGCGGAAGAAGAACGAGGTGAGCCAGATGATGATTGAAATCAGCGCCAACTGGCCCAGAGCATTGGCCAGCGATGCGGCCCGTGCCGGCGGACCTCCGGATGCACGCGGGCCCCATCCGGCGGACGCGGCTCCACGGCCCAGGCGCAGTCTGCCGTGGATCGGTCCGACGCCGGAGATGGGTGCGGCGAGATCGGGATCGGCGCCGGGCCGCTCGCGGCGGGACTGGTTGCCACCGGTTGGCGAAGGAGCGTTGCCGCTGGTTTCGATGCCTCCTGCAGGGCTCCCGCGCGCCGTCTGGGCATCGGCGACGATGCGCCGGTTGGGGACGCTGGCGGCGAACCCGATGGTCAGCAGCAGCAGGATGGAGAGCAGCGAAGCGCGCGCCAGATCGAACGGGGTCACCGAGGGTCCTCGCCCCACCATGATGTATTGGCCGCTGAGGAACGGATGGCCTGCCACCGGCTGCTGCATCTCGGTGCCGGCGAACTCGGGTCCGTCGACCAGGCGTGCCCGCCACTGGCGCGCGAGCGAAGCGCAGGCGTCGCCGAGCAGGGGCCGGAAGCCTCGTTCGTCGAGCGCGTCCTCGAAGTCGAGCGCCATGTCGCGGCCGAACTGGTCGCGAAAGGCCGCGGGATGCAGCCGCAGAAGCAAGCTGTAGATCCGGGAGTAAATGATCCGCGTTTCGATTTGCCTCCGTCGGTTGCTCATGATTGCCGCTCCTCATGCAGGCGCAGCCCGCGGCGCGCCTGGCGAAGCACGCCGGTCAGGCGCTCGGTTTCGGCCGCAAGCACGGAGCTGCCGGTGTCGGTGAGGTGATACGTGCGGCGCGGCTCCTTGTCGAATTCGTCCGCGCCGCCGCCCGGCGACTCTTCGACGAGGCCGAGCTTCAGCAGCTTCTTGAGGTTGTCGTAGAGCGTTCCGGGGCCGATCTTGTAGGCGCCGCCAGACTGGCGCGCGACCTCCAGCATAATGCCGTAGCCGTGCAGATCTCCGCCGGTGAGTGCGAGCAGGACGTGCAGCGTGGCGGGCGAGAGCGGCAGCAGGTGGGAGGATTCCGGCTTCATATTCGAAAGACGATATATCGGATTCCGAGTAGCTGTCAACTGCCGGAGCAGGACGATTCGAGGGTCTGCGCGCAAGTCCCCAGGCAACGCACGACTCCCAAGGAACACGCAAGTCCCCAAGGAACGCACGACCACGGCTCCTGTTATGTGGTGCAGACAACTGACATATATGTCGTATGCTGTTGAACCTTATGGGTATATCAGCCCATGCCTACGAGTTATAAATTGGCTCTCATCCCCCTACTTCACCCGGACCTGGGGAAAACCCGAAAGAGGAGAACGACCAATGAAGAACGTGAAGCAGCTTTTCGTGAACATGGTTAAGGAAGATTCCGGCCAGGATTTGATTGAATATGCCCTCGTTGCAGCTCTGGTTGGACTCGGCGCGGTTGCCGCGATGAAGGGTCTGAGCAACTCGATTGGCACCACCTTCAACGGCATCGGTACCTCGTTGCAGAACGCATAACCGGGAAGGGCTTATGGGAGCGTTTCTACGCATAGGCCCTACCCCTCTGTACCGTCTCCACGGGTCGGTGTATTTTGCAGGGTAAGGCGTCGACCTGCCCCGATCCCTGGCGACGGCCGTTAGCCATCATCATCACAAAGAGGCGGCCGGTGTCACCGGAAACTCGGGTTCTCCGTCCGAGGTGACCCGCGCCGCGGGGATGACTTTGCCGCGCATCTGCAGGACGCGAAAGCGGGAGCGCTGACGCTCCCACATAAGCCCCTTTTCTTTTAAGCCAGCACATCCTGGTGAGCATCGTGCACCAAAGAGGTACCGAAGTGGATGCGGGTGAGACCAAAGTAACCATTGCCCATCCGTAAGTTGTAGCGCAGACTAGGCATACTTTTTTCAAAATCTGGTATCTGAAGAAGTGGGACAGGAGGGCTTGGGCTATGCCGTCTGGTCAGGATTTTGATTTTGAGAATCTGTATGGGGTCACGCAACAACGGGCTCTGAATTTCTGGGCGTGCCATCTGCAGGAAGCGATCGGAAGCGCGCGGTGGGCGCGGATACGCGATTCGACGGGTGTGTATCTAGCCAGCGTGCTCGGCCATTTTTCGCTGCAGTCGCTGGACCGGGCCGAGGTGCTCTCGCCGGATTACAGCCCGGGCGATGGCGAGTTTCGGCAGTTTGCGGACCTGACGCAGATCGCGGAACACCGAATGCGGCAACTGACGAGCGCGAACAATCCATTGTGGATGGAGTCGGCCGGCGCGCACATTCTGCTGTATGCCGGATTTTTTCAGAGCCAGAACAAACATCGGCACAACATCGACTTCTTCGCGACGATGGGGCGCGAGTGCTACTTGATGGCCGCGGTCGGCAAGCGCGAGAAGATGATGAAGCTGATGGCGGCGGAGTTCAGCCAGTACCTGTTTCACCTGGCGGAGCTGCACCGGAATCTGCGCGAGAGCCGATACCTGATCCGGCCGAACTAGGCGTCCACGCGCCCTTTTGCTGCTTCGCGCGGTCCTCCCGTTGGTCGGCACCGAATCCTGCTTGCGACTATCGGGAGCATCAACGCGAAGTCCAATACGAGTCACGAAGCGACCGCTGCCCGCGCAGGGCGATTTCATTCGACCGGTTTATACTGCGGGAAAGAGCGAACGCATTCATATATAGGAGAGCCATGCCGCGGCCCGGTCTCCCACTCGATCTCCTCCGCATCTCCGCGTTGCTTGTAGTCGTAGGTGCGCCGACGGCGGGCGCGCGCGCTCCGAACCTCAATAAATTTCCTCTGCGCGTGCACGTACTGGCGTCCGACGAGACGCACAAGACCCCGGGAATGAGCCCGGCCGAGGCGGTTGCGTGCGATGGGATTGGCGGCATGCTCGACGCGGTGAGCGCCAACCCCGGCGGTCCGGTGACGCTGAGCGGCGTGTCCAGCGATCCGTGCGCGCTGGGCGCAAGCATGGTGATGGGCCGCTTGATCGATCTGCCGGACGCGGACCCGGTGTACTCGGGCGAAGGGCGCGGCGACCTGGTGTCTCCGCCGGCCACCACCCAGGGGCTGACCTTCCAGTACGACAATTGCGTGCGGGTGCGCGTGCGGCCGGGGTTCCAGTCGCTGCCGGCGCGATGGAAGAAGCCCGGCCGCAAGCTGGAGGTGCTGATTCCATCGGACGATATTCCGGTGGGCGGGCGTCCACTGCCGCCGGTGAAATGCTCGCTGACGGTGACGCTGCATGACTACATCTACCTGCGGCTGCCGAAGGGGCAGGTGATCAAGGTGTCGCAGCAGGTGTACCAGGCGCGGCCGGCGCTGAGGGACTTCCTCAGCGGCGGGGCCGAAACAGTCAAGCAGCGGCTGGAGCAATATACGGTTCCGGCGCACCCGCCGCAGTGAGGGAGTCTGGCGTGGAGCGATCGCGCACTGAATCGCGCGTTGATTCTATCTACCTGCAGCGCGGGATCGTGATGATCCGGATGGCGCTCAACCGCACGCGCGACTTCTTCGCGGGCTAACCTTGCTGGCCTGCCGCGTCGGCGGTACTATTCCGCAATGCGACCCCTTCGGTATTCCATCAACGTCACATTGGACGGGTGCTGCGATCATCGTGCCTTCGCGCCGGACGAAGAATTACATCGTCGCGCGGCCGAGAACATCGAGCAGGCCGACGCCCTCCTCTTTGGCCGGGTGACTTACGAGATGATGGAGGCAGCATGGCGATCGCCCGCGCGGACCGGAGTGAGGCCGGATTGGATGGCCCCCTGGATGGAGCCCTTCGCCCGGACGATCGACGCGGCAAAGAAGTACGTCGTGTCGAGCACCCTGAACCAAGTCGACTGGAACGCGGAGCTCGTGCGCGGGGATCTGGGGACGGCGGTTCAGCAACTCAAGCGAGAGCCGGGTAAGGGGCTGTTCGTGGGAGGCGTGAAGCTCCCGCTGGCGCTGGCGGAGCTGGGATTGATCGACGAGTACCAATTCGTGGTGCACCCCAGGCTGGCGGGCCACGGGCCGACGTTGTTCACCGGGCTGTCGAAGCATGTCGACTTGAGGCTCGTAAGCCGGCTGGAGTTCGGCTCGGGCGCGGTGGCAATGCGGTACGAGCCGAGAAGATAGCCCTTGGGCTTGCTCGCCCGGGTCGCACAAAACCTTGCCGCGCGGCTAGCTAACTCTCAAAGTCGGTTTCTGGGGCGGGCAGGATATCGGTTGGACGGGCAACCCAGACATAAAGGGTCGGCAGCAGAAAGACGCTGATGAAGAGTGCGCCGATCAGGCCGCCGACGATAACGATGGCGAAGGGCCGCTGCGAATCGGAGCCGATGCCGTGCGAAGTAGCGGCAGGCAGCAGGCCGAGCGTGGCAACCAGCATGGTCATCATAATCGGGCGCAGGCGGAGGATTGCGCCCTCGATGGCAGCCTCCTCGATGGTGTGGCCGCGGGCGCGCATCTGGTTAATGTATTCGAGCATGATGACGCCGACCTGCACCGAGACTCCGAAGAGGGCGAGAAAGCCGACTCCGGAGGAGACCGAGAAGTTGGTGCCCGTAAACAAGAGTGCGAGCAGGCCCCCGAGAGGCGCCATCGAAACATTCAGCAGGATCAGCAGCGCCCACTTTCCGGAGTGGAACATGGCGTAGAGCAGCACATAGATGAGCACGATGGTGACCGGGAGAACCAGCATCAGCCGGCGCGAAGAGCGCTTCTGGCTCTCATACTCGCCGGCCCAGTCGATCCTGTATCCAGGGGGAAGTTTGACCTGATCGTCGACCTTGCGGATGGCCTCTTCGACGGTTGACCCGAGGTCGCGATCGCGCACGCTGTACTTGATGGCCACATAACGCTGACCCGCTTCACGATAGATCTCCTCGGCGCCGTCCTGGGTGGTGACCGTGGTGAGTTGTTGCAGGGAGACGCGTTCGCCGCCGGATGAAAGCAGCCGGATGTTGTCGATCGCCTCTTCGGTGTCGCGATATTGCGGGAGGTAGCGGACCACCAGATCGTAGCGGGCCTCCTTATCGAGAACCTGGCTCACCGCGTTGCCACCGACGGCGGTCTGAATCGCATCCTGCACGTCGGTTACGTTGATGCCGTAGCGCGCAGCCATATCACGGTTGACGGTGTAGTTCAGGTTTGGCTGGCCAATGACGCGGAACAGGCCCAGATCCTGCACTCCCCGGATTTTGCTCATGACGGAGACAATTTCATCTCCCTTTTGTTCCAGCGTCCTCAGGTCGTCGCCATAGAGCTTGATGGCGAGTTCGCCCTTGACGCCACTGACAGCCTCTTCCACGTTGTCGGAGATGGGCTGGGAGAAGCTCCAGAGAACCCCGGCGGTTTTGCTGAGCTGGTCATTGATGGCCGCGATCAGGTTGTCCTTATCTTCGTGGAAGACGGGTCGCCACTCTGCCTTGGGTTTCAGATCGACGAAGTATTCGGTGTTGAAGAAGCCGGTGGTATCGGTGCCGTCGTCGGGGCGGCCAGTCTGGCTGACGACCTTGAGGACCTCAGGGAACGCGGAGATCGTAAGCCGGGCATCGTTCATCACGCGCAGGCTCTCCGTGGGGCCGGTGGAGGGTGCCAGCGTGCCGCGAACCCAGATGGAGCCCTCGTCGAGGTGGGGGAGAAATTCGGAGCCAATGGCGCCGCCGAACATCAGGAAGAAGGCCACCGCGAGCGCAAACCCGGCGACCGAGACGGTGACGTAGCGGTGCTCGATGGTCGCTGTGAGGGCGCGGCGATAGCGGTTGGTGAGCCACGTCATGAATGGGTTCTTCCACTCGCTGGCGCCATTCGGGAAGGCCAGGCTGCACAATGCCGGGGCCAGCAACAGCGAAAAGACCAGAGCCCCAATCAGCGCGAAGCTGACCATCCAGGCCATCGGCTTGAACAGGCGACCTTCCACCGCCTGCAGCGTGAAGATGGGCAGGTATGCGGTGATGATCATGCCGCGTGCGAAGAAGACGGGACGCTGAACCTCGTGGGCGGCCTCGCTGATCTGCTGGTCAGGACTCAGACCTGACCGGCGACCGTGGCTCAGGTGGCGGACGATGTTCTCCACCATGACCACGGAGCCATCGACGACCATGCCGAAGTCAAGCGCTCCCAGCGACAGCAGGTTGGCGGGAATGTGTTCGAGATTCAGGCAGATTGCAGCAAACAGCAGGGCAAACGGGATGGTCAGCGCCACGATGATTGCGCCGCGAACGTTGCCCAGAAAGAGAAAGAGAACGACGACCACCAGGAAGATGCCTTCGGTGAGGTTGTGCAGGACGGTGTGGGTGGTGTAGTGCAGCAGCTCGCTGCGATCGAGAAAGGGAATGATCTTCACGCCCGGGGGCAGCACGTGATCGTTCAGTTCGTTCACTTTCTGGTGGATGCCTTCCAGGACGCCATCGGAATCCACGCCCTTCTGCAGCAGCACAATGCCTTCGACCACATCGTCGCTGTCCAGCAGCTTTCCGTCGTCGTGTTGGATGATCGCAGCGCTCGCCGACTTGCCAGCGTGGTCCACGCACGGATCGGCCGAGCTGAAAGAGCCTCCGGATTCGGCGGGCGGAGTGCCGGCGGACCGGCAGGTCTTTCCAATCTGGCCGAGACGGATTTTAGGACCCTGTACCACGGTGGCAATATTTCCAACGCGCACCGAGGCGCCATTCTGAGTCTTGAGGACGGTGTTCTCGATGTCGTGGACGGTGCGATAGAGGCCGACTTCCCTGACATTGATCTGCTGCTCGCCTTGCTCGATGAAGCTGCCGCCGGCGTTGACATTGTTGTTGGCGAGTTGCTGTTCGACCTGTCCGATCGACATGCCATAGGCGATCAGTTTGTCGGGATCGACTCGAACCTGGTACTCGCGCGTGGCGCCGCCGAAGCTGGAGACGTCGACCACACCGGGGACCGACTTGAACTGCTTCTCAAGCGTCCAGTCTTCCAGCGACTTCAGCTCCATGCTGTCGTAGGAAGGGTTGGTGGAGCGCAAGGTATACCAGTAGATCTGGCCGACGGGGCTCCAGTCCGTGCCCATCTGAGGTTGCAGGCCGGCTGGAAGCGTCACTTGCCCGAGCCGCTGGAAGACCTGATCGCGATTCTCTTTATTCACTGAATCGTCATCGAAGATCATGCTCACACTGGAGAGGCCGGCGAGGGAGGTCGACCGCAGATGCTCCATGTGGGGGATGCCCGCCATCTGGATTTCGATGGGCGTCGTGACCTGCTGCTCAACCTCTTCGGCGGCGCGTCCCGGCCACTGCGTGATCACCTGGACATAGTTGTTGGCGACGTCGGGATAGGCCTCGACAGGAAGGTTGTGGAACGACACAGCGCCCCAACCAAAGAGCAGGACGGCTGCCCCCAGGACGAGCCATCGATTGTTCAGCGCGAAATCAATCAGGCCTCGGATCATCTATGGATTTACTCTCCCGGTGAGT
>Ga0302314_10017753_pt1 | contig 11900 bp, 9 predicted proteins | sample III_Palsa_N2_3_FD_200533 | JGI IMG/M metagenome (GOLD analysis project Ga0302314, IMG submission 200533) | Peat permafrost microbial communities from Stordalen Mire near Abisko, Sweden - III_Palsa_N2_3 | ecosystem: Environmental > Terrestrial > Soil > Palsa > Peat permafrost | place: Sweden...
GCGAGCTGGTGGTGGTGCTTGAGGCAATGAAGATGGAGCAGCCGCTGAACGCGCACAAGGCCGGCACGATCGTCGGCCTCAGCGCGACCATCGGCGCGACCGTCACCAGCGGCGCCCCGATCTGCGAGATCAAGGACTGACGAGGTCGAAGGCTGACGAGGTCAAGGAACGACGGGATCAGCGGCTGACGAGGTCAGCGGCTGATCTGTCGGTCGAAGGCCGGCCTGGGCCGACCGGCCCCACCCGCGTCGCATGGACGCGGGCCGGGGCCGGTCGGCCCTTCGGCGTCATGCCGTCCCGGCCCGCCCGCGCAGTACCGGCGTCGGTGCCGGGGCCGGTGAGCGCCGCTGCGCCGGGAACGGTCCGCGCAGCCCGGCTCCGCCGGCCGGGCCCGAACCGGCCGGCCCGGAACCGATCGCCGGGCCGCCGACCGGCCCGGCCGGGTGCGTCGGCATCATCACCAGCGGCAGCGCACCGCTGCCGCTCTGGGCGGCCGGTGCCACGCAGACCTGGACGCCCCGGTCCGCCAGCGCGTCCAGCTCCCGTACCGCGTGCTCGGTGGCGGTGGCGGCCTCGTCCGTGACCAGGTAGGCGATGCCCTCGGTGGCCACCGTCTGGAACATGGTGTCGCTGCCCAGCTTGCCGTGGTCGGCCAGCACCACCACCTCGGCGGCGGCGGCCACCAGCGCCCGGTCCACGCTCGCTGAGAGCATGTTGGTGGTGGACAGCCCCCGCTCGGCGGTCAGCCCGCTGCCCGAGACGAAGGCCCGGGACACCCGCAGCCCCTGGAGCGACTGCTCGGCCCCGCTGCCCACCAAGGCGTAGTTGGAGCCGCGCAGGGTGCCCCCGGTCATCACCACCTCCACCCGGTTGGCATGCGCCAGGACCTGCGCGACCAGCAGCGAATTGGTGACCACGGTCAGGCCCGGCACCCGGGCCAGGCGTCTGGCGAGCTCCTGCGCGGTGGTGCCCGCCCCGACGACGATGGCGTCGCCCTCGGCGACCATCGACGCGGCGAGGTCCGCGATCGCGCTCTTCTCCGCGGCGGCTAGGTGGGTCTTCTGCGGGTATCCGGGCTCTCGTGAGAGACCGCCGGGGAGCACCGCGCCCCCGTGCCGACGGTCAAGCAGGCCCTCGGCCTCCAAGGCGCGCACGTCACGGCGGACGGTCACTTCGGAGGTCTGGACGACTCGGGCGAGCTCCCGAAGCGAAACCGCTCCGTTGGCGCGCACCATTTCGAGGATCAACTGGCGACGTTCTGCTGCGAACACGAAACAGACGGTAACGTGCATGACCGTCTGCTTTCAGGCGTTTCCGCCTAGTAGTCGAAGTTGTCCACCACCCAACGGCGCACAGCGCTACACTATGCGCCGCCAGTAGCACCCCTCACTCCCCCCGTACGAGGGAAGCAGGCACAAAGCAGGCGTAACCGGGGCCTCTCGGGACCCCTCAGCGGCTCAGGACCCCTCAGCGACTCGGGACCCCTCGGCGGCTCAGGACTCCTCGGCGGCCCGCTTGCGGATGTGCAGCTGTCGCGCCGCCTCCGCGATCGATCCCGAGACCGAAGGGTAGACCGTGAACGCCGAGGCGACCTGCTCGACCGTCAGGTTCAGCTCCACCGCCAGCGAGATCGGGTGGATCAGCTCGCTGGCGCGCGGCGCGACCACCACCCCGCCGACCACGATCCCGGTGCCAGGGCGGCAGAACAGCTTCACGAAGCCGTCCCGGATGCCCTGCATCTTGGCCCGCGGGTTGCCGCGCAGCGGGAGCTTGACGCAGACCGCGTCCATCTTCCCGCACTCGACGTCGGCGGTGCTGTAGCCGACCGTGGCGATCTCCGGGTCGGTGAAGACGTTGGCGGCGACCGTCTTCAGGTTCAGCGGCTGCACCGCGTCGCCCAGCGCGTGGTACATCGCGATCCGGCCCTGCATGGCCGCGACCGAGGCCAGCGCCAGCACCCCGGTGCAGTCACCGGCGGCGTAGACGCCGGGGGCGGAGGTCCGGGACACCCGGTCGACCTTGACCTGACCGCCCTCGGTGAGCCGGACCCCGGTCTCCTCCAGGCCCATCCCGGCGGTGTTGGGGATCGAGCCGACGGCGATCAGGCAGTGCGTCCCGGTGATCACCCGGCCGTCCGACAGGGTCACCTCGACCTTGTCGCCGACCCGCTTGGCGGCGGCCATCCGCAGCCGCGACAGCACGTTCATCCCGCGCCGCCGGAAGACGTCCTCCAGCACGGTGGCGGCGTCCGGGTCCTCGCCGGGCAGCACCCGGTCGCGGCTGGAGACCAGGGTGACCTTGGAACCCAGCGCCTGATAGGCCCCGGCGAACTCGGCACCGGTGACGCCGGAGCCGACCACGATCAGCTCCTCCGGCAGCTCGTCCAGGTCGTAGACCTGGGTCCAGGTGAGGATCCGCTCCCCGTCCGGCATCGCCTCGGGCACCACCCGCGGGTGGTTGCCGGTGGCGATCAGTACCGCGTCGGCGCGCAGGGTCCGCGTCCCGCCCTCGGCCAGGTCGACCACGACCGAGCGCGAGCCGTCGGTGTCCTGGCCGCCCTCCAGTCGTCCGAAGCCGCGCAGCAGGGTGACCCCGGCCCGGGTGACCGACTGGGTGATGTCGTGCGACTGGGCGACCGCGAGCCGCTTGACCCGTCGGTTGACCTTGCCCAGGTCGACGCCGACGACCCGGGTGCTGGTGGGGTCGGCCGCGACCTTGATCCCCAGCTCCTCGTAGGAGCTGTCGAAGCTGGTCATCACCTCGGCCGTGGCGATCAGTGTCTTGGAGGGGACGCAGTCGGTGAGCACCGCCGCACCGCCGAGCCCATCGCGATCGACGACGGTCACCTCCGCGCCGAGCTGTGCCGCGACGAGGGCCGCCTCGTATCCGCCGGGTCCGCCACCAATGATCACGATGCTAGTCACATGAGCCATTGTCCCGCACTCGCAAGGGTGGGCGACACCATGGCCGGACCGCCCGGCGGGCGCTCCCGTAGGCTAGGCCCCATGTCGCTCTATGCCGCCTACGCCAGCAACCTCGACGCGCGGCAGATGAGCCGCCGCGCCCCGCACTCCCCCCTGCGCTGCACCGGCTGGCTGGACGGCTGGCGGCTGACCTTCGGCGGCGAGCAGTTCGGCTGGGAGGGCTCCATCGCCACCGTGGTGGAGGACGAGAAGGAGCAGGTCTTCGTCGGCCTCTACGACGTCGCCCCCGGGGACGAGGCCGGTCTCGACCGCTGGGAGGGCCTGCCGCTGGGCTTCTACCGCAAGGTCCGGGTCCGGGTGCACACCCTGGAGGGCGACCTCACCGCCTGGACCTACGTGCTGAACGACTACGAGGGCGGCCTGCCCTCGGCCCGGTACCTGGGCATCATCGCCGACGCCGCCGAGTCGGCGGGCGCGCCGCACGACTATGTGATGGACCTCCGCAAGCGCCCTTGCTGAGTCCCGGCCGATTGCCGGACGACTCCCGGACGACTCCCGGACGACTCCCGGACGACTGCCCCGGCTGACCCCTGCCAACGGGCGGCCCCGCGGCCGGGCCCGCGGCTCGCCGGTGTCCACCTGTCGGACGCGGACTCGGCCAGAGGGGCGCAAACCAGGACATCGCCCCGTCACACTTCTACGCGCGTAGGGTCCGTGGATATTCTCGTCCCGTGAACGCATACCTTCAGCCGGTCATCGCCGACCCCTTCGCCGCCGCCGAGGACGCCGCCGCCGCCGTGCGCGCCCTCACCGGCGCGGAACAGCACGACGTGGCGCTGGTGATGGGCTCCGGCTGGGTCCCGGCGGCCGACGAACTCGGCTCGCCCGAGCGCGAGTTCCCGGTCACCGACCTCCCCGGGTTCCCACCGCCCGCCGTCGCCGGCCACTCCGGCCTGGTCCGGTCGATCCTGATCGGCGGCACCCGCGCCCTGGTCTTCCTCGGCCGGACGCACTACTACGAGGGCCACGGCGTCGCCGCCGTGGCCCACGGCGTCCGCACCGCGGTCGCCGCCTGGTGCCGGACGGTGGTGCTCACCAACGGCTGCGGCGGCCTACGCCCGGGCATGGTGCCCGGACAGCCGGTGCTGATCAGCGACCACCTCAACCTGACCGCGGCCTCGCCGATCATCGGCGCCAACTTCGTGGACCTGACCAACCTGTACTCGCCGCGGCTGCGCGCGCTGTGCCGGGAGATCGAGCCGGGCCTGGAGGAGGGCGTGTACGCGCAGTTCCCCGGCCCGCACTACGAGACCCCGGCCGAGATCCGGATGGTCCGCACCATGGGCGCGGACCTGGTCGGCATGTCCACCGTGCTGGAGGCCATCGCCGCGCGCGAGGCCGGAGCCGAGGTGCTGGGCCTGTCCCTGGTCACCAACCTGGCGGCGGGGATCACCGGCGCGCCGCTGAACCACGCCGAGGTGCTGGCCGCGGGGCAGGCGTCGGCCGCCCGGATGGGCGCGCTGCTGGCCGACCTGCTCGGCCGCCTCTGACCGTCCGGTCCCGCCACCGCCCTCACCCTCGGCCGCCTACCCATCCGCCCCAGAGCCAGACCCAGACCCAGACCAGCCCCCCGAGCCCCAGCCCAGCCCCCGAGCCCCTGCCGGAGAAGGCAGAGAAGCGGAAGACGCAATGACGCCGACCCCCGCCACCGACCTGCTGGCCCGGGCCCGGGCCTGGCTGGCCGAGGATCCGGACCCGGACACCCGGGCCGAGCTGACCGCCCTGCTGGCCGCCGCCGAATGCGGCGAGGGCGAGGGCTCCGAGGACGAGGCGCGGGGCTGGTCCGAGCTGTCCGAACGCTTCAACGGGACGCTGACCTTCGGCACCGCCGGGCTGCGCGGCGAGATGGGCGCGGGCCCGACCCGGATGAACCGGGCGGTGGTGCTGCGCGCCGCCGCCGGGATCGCCGCCTGCGTCCGCCGGGAGGACCCGCGCGGCCTGGTGGTGATCGGCTACGACGCCCGGCACAAGTCCGCCGCCTTCGCCCGGGACACCGCCGCCGCGGTGACCGGTGCCGGGCTGCGGGCGGCGCTGCTGCCGGGGCCGCTGCCCACGCCGGTGCTGGCCTTCGCCATTCGCCGACTGGGTGCGGCGGCCGGAGTGATGGTGACGGCCAGTCACAATCCGGCCCGGGACAACGGCTACAAGGTCTACTGGAGCGACGGCGCGCAGATCGTCCCGCCACTGGACGCCGCCATCGCCGCCGAGATCGACGCCATCGACTCGCTGCGGGACATCCCGCTGGCGGACGGCGGCTGGACGGTGCTGACCCACGAGCAGACCGTCGAGCCCTACCTGGCCCGGACCGTGGCCACACTGGACCCGGCCACCCCGCGCGACCTGGCCGTCGTCTACACCCCACTGCACGGCGTCGGCCAGGACACCCTGCTCGCCGCCTTCGCCCGGGCCGGCTTCGCGGCCCCGCGCACCGTCGCCGAGCAGGCCGAGCCCGACCCCGACTTCCCGACCCTGGGATTCCCCAACCCGGAGGAGCCCGGGGCGATGGACCTGGCGTTCGCCACCGCCGCGTCGCTCGGCCCGGCGGGCGCGCCGGACCTGGTGCTGGCCAACGACCCGGACGCCGACCGGCTGGCGGTGGCGGTGCCGCTGCCGGCCGCCCAGGGGCCCGGCTGGCGGATGCTGCACGGCGACCAGGTGGGCGCGCTGCTGGCGACCCACCTGGTCGCCCGGCACGCCGAGGGGGCGTTCGCCACCACCATCGTGTCCTCGTCGCTGCTGTCCCGGATCGCCGCCGCCGCCGGGCTGCCGTACGCCGAGACGCTGACCGGCTTCAAGTGGATCTCCCGCGCGCCCGACCTGCGCTACGGCTACGAGGAGGCCCTGGGCTACTGCACCGACCCGGACGCGGTCCGGGACAAGGACGGCATCAGCGCGGCGCTGGTGGTGGCCGAACTGGCCGCGGTGCTCAAGGCCTCCGGCCGTACCCTGTCCGACCTGCTGGACGACCTGGCGCTGACGCACGGGCTGCACGCCACCAGCCAACTGTCGGTCCGCCTGCCCGAACTGAAGCTGATCAGCACCGCCATGGACCGACTGCGGGAGCACCCCCCGACGGCCCTGGGCGGCCTCCGGGTGGCCCGGGCGGACGACCTGGAGCAGGGCGCGGGCGGCCTCCCACCCACCGACGGCCTCCGCTACCGCCTCGCGGGAGCCGAGGTGTCCTCGGCCCGGGTGGTGGTGCGGCCGTCCGGGACCGAGCCCAAGCTCAAGTGCTACCTGGAGGTGGTGCTCCCGGTCGGCTCGGCCGACCGGCTCGACGAGTGCCGGGCGGCGGCGGCCTCACTGCTGGCGGCGATCACCCGCGACCTGGCCGAGGCCGCCGGCCTGTAGCGGTGATCCCTCCGCCATAATCCCTCCGGGCTACGAACCGAACAGCCGCCCGATTGACTGCCCGAAAACCGCAACCGCCTTGTCGGTACCCGCCCCTAGAGTGGCGGACATGGAGACCACCGACACCCCCGCCGAACCCGCCATAGCCGCAGCCGGACCTGCCGCCGGACCCGCCGCCGGGCCCGCCGCCGGGCCGGGTGGCAGCTCCCGGCTGATCGACGTCCCCGGCGTGCCCAACCTGCGCGACGTCGGCGGCATCGCCACGGCGGACGGCGGACAGGTCCGGGAGGGGCTGCTGTTCCGCGCGAGCTCGCTCGGCGACCTGAGCGCCGAAGGCGCGTCGCGGTTGGCCCGGCTGGGCCTGAACACGGTCATCGACCTGCGCAGCGATCCGGAGCAGGCGCACTGGCCGGACCAGCGCCAGGGCCTGTCCTACACGGCGGTCTCGCTGCCGACGCTGCCGCCGTTCGAGGACACCTCCGGCAACCCGGCCTCCGGCAACCCCGACGCGGCGGCCGACCAGGCCGACCGCGAGCTCGGTCCGGCCGAACCGGGCGACGCGGACCCGGGGCTGACGCAGATGTACGCGTTCATGGCCGAGGTCGGCGGCCCGCCGATCGCGGCCTGCGTCCGGCGGCTGCTGGAACCCGGGGCACTGCCCGCGCTGGTGCACTGCGCGGTCGGCAAGGACCGCACCGGCGTCACGGTGGCGCTGCTGCTGTCCGTACTCGGCGTGTCCGACGCCGACATCACCGCCGACTACCTGCTCTCCAACATCGGCCTGGACCTGCTCGGCGAGCCGCTGCACTACCTCGACGAGTTCGGGGTGGACCGGATCTCGCACCCGGTCCACCCCGACCTGATCGCACTGTTCCTGGAGCAGACCGCCGGACAGCACGGCGGAGCCGCCGGGTACCTGCGGCACCACGGCGTCACCGATCCGGAGTTGCGGCGGCTGCGGGAGCTGTTCCTCAAGCCCGGTCAGCCCGGTCAGCCCGGTCGGCCCACCGCCTGAGCACCAGCAGGCCGGCGCCGCAGCCGAGCAGCAGCACGGCGGCGGCACCGCCCGCCGCCAACGTCCCCGCCCCGGTACCGGCCCCGGTCTCGGCCAGCTGCGACCGCCCGCCCCGGAACCCGGCATGGGCGTGGGTGCGGGCGTAGGTGCGGGCGCGGGCGTGGACGCGGGTGTGGCCCTGACCGTGGACCACCCGGAACAGCGACGGGTCGGAGATGCCCACCGGCAGCGGCACCGGCTGCCCGGCCAGCACCACCGGCTCGAAGCCGACCGCCATGGTCAGCCACTGTCCGAGCGGCGCGCCGGGCCCGATCCGCATCCGCATCGGCACCGCCACCCGGCTCCCGGCCGCGACCGCCAGCCCGGCGGCCGGGCCGGTCTGCCCCGCCAGCACCGCCTCCGGCGACGACACCGCCGCCTCCACGCGCAGCGACACCGTGCGCCAACCACCGCCGGGGCCGCCGCCGGCGCCACCGCCGCGCCGCCACTGCAACCGGACGTCGTCGTGCCGCAGCCCGCCCGCGCGGAGGCCGAAGACCAGCACCGGGCGGACCCCGGCGCAGCGGCGGCCGAGCCGGTTCCGCAGCGTCAGCCGGATCGGCGACCAGCCGCCGCCCTCCCGGTAGAACCGGCGCACGCCGTGCAGCCGCAGCGCCAACGGCGGGTGGTCCAGCGCGCCCAGGTCCACCCCGCAGGCGGACGCCACCGCCGCGCTCGGCCGGGCCGGTCCGGCAGCGGCGGCGGTCGCCGCGACGGCCGAGGCGGCCGGACCCAGCGCCACCGCCGGACCGGCGAGCAACACGGCCAGGCCCAGTCCTATCGTCTGACGCATGCTCATCGTAGTCACGCTCCGAATCTGGCACGCCCCAAACTGTCACGCTCGGTGGTCAGCATCAGGTACGCCCATCTCAGTGCGTAAATAATTTAGGTCCGATCAGATCGCTCAGGCAGACTCTCCCGCATGCACATCATCACCCGCCCCGCCCTCGACTCCGAGCTCGAAGCCGCAGGCCACCTCACCGCCGAGTCCTTCATCAGCGACGGCCATGTCGCCCACGACGACCCCTACGCCTCCCGGCTGCGCGACGGGCGCTCCCGGTACGAACAGGCGGAGCTGCTGGTCGCGGTGGATCCGGAGTCGGGCGCACTCCTGGGTTCGGTGACCTTCGCCGGACCGGGCACCCCGTACGCGAACCTGGCGCGGGAGCGGGAGTGCGAGTTCCGGATGCTGGCGGTCACTCCGGCGGCCCGGGGCCGGGGCGCGGGCGAGGCGCTGGTGCGCGCCTGCCTCGAACGCGGACGCGAGCTGGGACTGGAGCGGATAGTGCTGTCCACCCAGTCCGACATGGTCAACGCGCACCGGATATACGAGCGGCTGGGCTTCGTCCGAACCCCGGAACGGGACTGGTCGCCCGCACCGGGAATCGAACTTATGACCTATGCGTTGGAACTAGCCCAGTGAATCTGGTCACTGTCGACACAACATCTGGTGGTGCTTCTTCGAAGCGCCACCAGATGTATGCTCACTCTCGCTGTCGATGCAGGGGAACCCGGTGCAAACCCGGGACTGCCCCGCAGCGGTGAGCGGCTGCGCCCCGGCGTCGGCCGCGAGTCCGATTACCTGCCGACGGCATGGACTTCCGGGCCCCGAGGGCGGGCCGAGGATGTGCTGCGCGCTGCCGTCATGAGCTCCCGCACGCCTCGTTCCGCCTGCCGTGGCCCGACCCGCCGCCCGGCCGCCGCCAACGAGGAGCGCATCGTGACCGCCCTACCGTCGCCCACCCCCACGCTTACCGAGCGCCCCGGCGCCGCTCCCTCGGCGACCGCCCCCGTGCCCGTCCCCGTCCCCCTGCCCAGTCAGTCCGGCAGCCAGCGGCCCGGCACCACCGACGCCCCCGGCGCGGCCCTGCTGCGCACCCTGACCGAGCGCTCCGCCGACCTGGCCGAGGTCGACCCGGGGCGGGTCGCCGCCGCCGCCCTGCGCGGTCGCAGCGGCAGCGCGGACTACGCCGAGCTGCGCGGGCTGGCCACCGAGGCCGCCGCCGCGCTGATCGCCGAGGACCCGCAGTACTCGCGGCTGGCGGCCCGGCTGCTGGCCGAGGAGATCCGCGAGGAGGCGGCCGGCCAGGGCGCGACCTGCTTCGCCGCCTCGATCGCGGTCGGCCACCGCGAGGGCCTGACCGGCGACACCACCGCCGGGTTCGTCGCGGCCCACGCCGCGCGGCTGGACGCGGTGATCGACCCGCAGGCCGACGACCGCTTCGAGTACTTCGGCCTGCGCACGCTCTACTCCCGCTACCTGCTGCGGCACCCGATCACCCGTCAGGTCATCGAGACCCCGCAGCACTTCCTGCTCCGGGTCGCCTGCGGACTCCAGAAGGGCTGGGTGGCGCAAAGCGCCTCGAACAAGGGTGGCGGCGGCCGACGGGAGGGAGGCGACGGCACCGAGTCGGTCGCCGAGGTGGCCGAGCTGTACCGGCTGATGAGCCGACTGGAGTACCTGCCCTCCTCGCCGACCCTGTTCAACTCCGGCACCCGGCACCCGCAGATGTCCTCCTGCTACCTGCTGGACTCCCCGCTGGACGAGCTGGACTCGATCTACTCCCGCTACGCGCAGATCGCCCGGCTCAGCAAGCACGCCGGCGGCATCGGCCTGTCGTACAGCCGAATCCGCTCGCGCGGCAGCCTGATCCGGGGCACCAACGGCCAGTCCAACGGCATCGTCCCGTTCCTGCGCACGCTGGACGCCTCGGTCGCCGCGGTGAACCAGGGCGGCCGGCGCAAGGGCGCGGCCTGCGTCTACCTGGAGACCTGGCACGCCGACGTCGAGGAGTTCCTGGAGCTGCGGGACAGCACCGGCGAGGAGGCCCGGCGCACCCACAACCTGAACCTGGCGCACTGGGTCCCGGACGAGTTCATGCGCCGGGTCGACAGCGATGCCGACTGGTCGCTGTTCTCCCCCGGCGACGTCCCGGAGCTGGTGGACCTGTGGGGCGCGGAGTTCGACGCCGCCTACACCAAGGCCGAGGCGGCCGGCCTGGCCGTGCGCAGCATCCCGGCCCGCACCCTGTACGCCCGGATGATGCGCACCCTGGCGCAGACCGGAAACGGCTGGATGACCTTCAAGGACGCCTCCAACCGGTCCGCCAACCAGACCGCGCTGCCCGGCCGCACGGTGCACTCCTCCAACCTGTGCACCGAGATCCTGGAGGTCACCGACGACTCCGAGACCGCCGTCTGCAACCTCGGCTCGATCAACCTCGGCGCGCACCTGTTGCCGGACGGCGAGGTCGACTGGGAGCGGCTGGACTCGACCGTGCGCACCGCGGTGACCTTCCTGGACCGGGTGGTGGACATCAACTTCTACCCGACCCCCGAGGCCGCCGCCTCCAACTCCCGCTGGCGGCCGGTCGGCCTGGGCGTGATGGGCCTGCAGGACGTCTTCTTCAAGCGTCGGCTGCCCTTCGACTCGGCCGAGGCCAGGGAGCTGTCCACCCGGCTGTCCGAGCGGATCATGCTCGCCGCCTACGAGACCAGCTGCGAGCTGGCCGAGCGCCTGGGGCAGCACGAGGCGTACGCCGAGACCCGCGCCGCCCGCGGCCAGCTGCACATCGACCACTTCGCCACCGCCCCCACCTGGCCCGAGCGTTGGACCGCGCTGCGGGAGCGGGTCGCCGCCACCGGCCTGCGCAACTCGCTGCTGCTGGCCATCGCGCCGACCGCGACCATCGCCTCCATCGCCGGGGCGTACGAGTGCATTGAGCCGCAGGTGTCCAACCTGTTCAAGCGGGAGACCCTGAGCGGCGAGTTCCTCCAGGTCAACCCGTACCTGGTGGCGGACCTGAAGGCGCGCGGGCTGTGGAACGCCGCCGCCCGCGAGTCGCTGCGCGCGGCCAACGGCTCGGCGCTGGAGATCCCCGGCCTGCCGGAGGACCTCAAGACGCTCTACCGCACCGCCTGGGAGCTACCGCAGCGCGCGCTGATCGACCTGGCGGCGGCCCGGATGCCGTACCTGGACCAGAGTCAGTCGTTGAACCTGTTCCTGGCCTCGCCCACCATCGGCAAGCTCAGCTCGATGTACGCGTACGCCTGGAAGTCCGGCCTGAAGACCACGTACTACCTGCGCTCCCGCCCAGCCACCCGGATCGCCCGGGCCGCCCAGGCCGCCCCCGCCGTCGCCGTCGCCGTCGCCCAGGCCGCCCCCGCCCTTCCGATCGCCGAGGACGAGGCCGTCATCGCCTGCTCCCTGGAAAACCCCGAGTCCTGCGAGGCCTGCCAGTAATGACCACCCCCACCGACAGCACGAAGAACCTGCTCGACCCGGGTTTCGAGTTGACCCTGCGGCCGATGCGCTACCCGGACTTCTACGAGCACTACCGCAACGCCATCAAGAACACCTGGACCGTGGAGGAGGTGGACCTGCACTCGGACGTCGCCGACCTGGCCAAGCTGAGCGCGGACGAGCGCCACCTGCTGGGCCGCCTGGTCGCGTTCTTCGCGACCGGCGACTCCATCGTCTCCAACAACCTGGTGCTGACCCTCTACAAGCA
>Ga0302314_10017754_pt1 | contig 11900 bp, 10 predicted proteins | sample III_Palsa_N2_3_FD_200533 | JGI IMG/M metagenome (GOLD analysis project Ga0302314, IMG submission 200533) | Peat permafrost microbial communities from Stordalen Mire near Abisko, Sweden - III_Palsa_N2_3 | ecosystem: Environmental > Terrestrial > Soil > Palsa > Peat permafrost | place: Sweden...
GGGCGCTGCTGCTGGGCGCCGCCGCGGGATGCGCCGCCTTCGCCCTCTATGGTCTGGCGCCCACCGGCTGGCTCTACCTCGCCGCGGCGCCGGTGTTCGCCGGCCTCAGCTTCACCCAGCCCGGCCTACAGGGCCTAATGACCGCGCGTGTGGCGCCGGCGGAGCAAGGCCGGCTGCAAGGCGCCAACCAGAGCCTGCAAGGCTTGGCCTCGGTGGCCGGGCCGATGGTGTTTGGCATGACTTTCGCCTGGTCGGTGCGCCGCGAGGCGACGCTCCACACGCCGGGGCTCGCCTTTTTCGTCGCCTCCGCCCTGATGGCGGCCGCCTTCACGTTGGCGGTCAAGGTCGCCCGTCCAGCTTCGGCGCGCATCGGGGGCCAGTCAGATCACCCGAGGCGCCATCCGGCGTCCACGCCGATCGCAGAGGAATCTTGATGCGCCGATCAGATGAAAATGGGGAGGATCAGCGATTGACGACCAGAATCCTGCTTCTCTGTGGAGCGATTGGTCCGTTTCTGTTCGTGGTCGTGTTTCTCATCGAAGGCGCCGTTCGCGCTGATTACAACGCATGGCAAACCACGATCAGCACGCTGAGCTGGGGTGATCAGGGATGGATACAGATCCTCAGCTTTTGTCTCTTCGGGTTGCTGATGCTTTGCTTTGCGATCGGACTCAGACGGGCCTTGCGAACCGGCTCGGGTTCCCTGTGGGCGCCGATCCTGCTCTTCGTCGCCGGAGTGGGCCTCATTGTTGCCGGGCCGTTCGTGACAGACCCAGTTCTAGGCTACCCCCCAGGATTTCCCAACGTCGGGCCGCCAAGCCTCCACGGAACGATCCACAATACAGCCTCGCTGATCGTCTTCGTTGCCATCCCGGCCGCCTGTTTTCTGATGGGATGGCGTTTCGCCCGTGATCCAGCGTCGCGTGGCTGGGCAGTCTACTCGGTGGCCACGGGGGTGCTGATCCTCGTCTTCGTCGGCTGGTTCTTCGCCAGTGTAGTCGCAGCCGCCCACGCCCCCAACGGCGCGCCATCGCCAGCTGGTCTCATCGAGCGCGTCTTCAGCATCATGGGTTGCTGCTGGCTATCCCTGCTTGCACTTCGCCTAATGAGCGAGAAGGCGCCAAAAGTGGCGGCGCTCGCGCCGGGCCGAGGGTGATCGCATACCTCATGCAAACTCGGCTTCGGCGGCGTCAATTCTCGTCAGCGGCAGTTGTACTGCTACCTGGCTGCGCCGAGGAGCGTCGTCCGCCAAACCACCGCTCGCGGACAAGTCGGCCGGGCCACCAAACAAGGTCCGTCGGGCCATCGGTTACCGGACAACGGACGTTCGGGAGGGCAGAGTTGGATGGGAGCGGACAAAGCGCCGCCAGTAAGTGGCTCTTTCCTGGGCGACTGCGCTCAGCTTCCATAGCGCTCCATAATCTCTTGCACTCTCGAGGCCAGGCTGGCCATGGCGAATGGCTTAGTGATCACGGCCATGCCGGCCTCCAGGTGGCCGTTGCCAATGACGGCGTTTTCAGCGTAGCCGGTGACGAACAGGACTTTCAGGCTCGGCCGCGTCGTGCGGGCAGCATCGGCCACCTGGCGCCCGTTGATGCCGCCCGGTAGGCCGACATCCGTAATCAGCAGGTCGATGTGCGCGCTGGACTGCAGGACCTTCAAACCCGACGGCCCGTCTGCGGCCGCCAGCACGCGGTAGCCGGCTTCCTCCAGAACCTCAGCGATTAGCATGCGGATCGGCTCTTCGTCATCGACCACGAGGACCGTCTCGCCGTCGGCGGCCGTAGCGACACTCGGTTCTTCATCGGCTTCGGCCGCGGCTATCTCGCCGGCGAACCGGGGCAGATAGAGGCACATAGTCGTACCGACGCCGACCTCGGAGTAAATCCGCACTTGGCCGCCGCTCTGGCGCGCGAAGCCATGAACCATCGAGAGGCCCAGCCCTGTTCCCCCGCCCAGAGGCTTAGTCGTGAAGAACGGGTCGAAAGCCCGCTCGATCACCTCCGCCGTCATACCCGCTCCGGTGTCTGTGACGCAAAGTGAGATGTACTGACCGGCCTCCAGGTCGCGCTCTTTGGCGGCGCGGGCGTCGAGCCACTTGTTGGCGGTCTCAATGGTGATGCGGCCGCCGTTCGGCATGGCGTCACGCGCGTTGATGGCGAGGTTTAGCAACGCGCTTTCCAGCTGCGAAGGATCGATCCTGGTCGGCCACAAGCCGCCGGCGCCAACCACCTCAACCTCGATTGTCGGTCCGACGGTCCGCCGGACCAACTCGTCCATACCCGCCACCAGACGATTGACGTCGATCGGCTTGGGATCGAGCGTCTGCCGGCGGGAGAAGGCGAGCAGACGCTGGGTTAGGGCCGCGGCCCTCCGCGTCGAGGCCTGAGCGACGCCGAGATAGCGCTGAATGCCGTCCTCGCGCCCTTCGGCGAGGCGCAGCTCAAGCATCTCAAGGCTGCCCGCGATGCCAGTCAGGAGGTTGTTGAAATCGTGGGCGATGCCGCCGGTCAGTTGGCCCACCGCCTCCATCTTCTGGCTTTGGCGAAGTGCCTCCTCGGCGACCATGAGATCCGCCGTTCGGGCCGCAACCTGCTCTTCTAAGGATGCATTGATGTCGGCCAGAGCCTGCGCGGCCGCCTTCTGGTCCTCGATATCGGTGTTGGTGCCAATCCAACTGACGATCAAGCCGTCGGCGCGCAGCGCTACTGCCCTGGCGATGTGCCAACGATAGACGCCGTCCGCGCGCCGAAGCCTGAACTCGGCCTCGTATGGCTCACCCGACGCCAGCGCGGCTGCCCACCGGTCTGCGGCCTCGTCGATGTCGTCAGGATGGACGATGCGCGCCCACGCTTCCCCGTCCAACTCGCCGGCAACGGCTCCGCTGAATTCGTAGACCCGGCTGTTGAACCAATTGAGATTCCCGTCGGGCAACGCCATCCAGGCATGATTCTGCATGGCTTCGGCCAGAGTGCGGAACTGCGCCTCGCTCTCCGCCAGGTCAGCCGCGGCCTTGTAGCTCCCAGTAACATCGACGCCCTCAACGAAGATGCCGGAGACCTCGCCCAGCGCATCGCGCATGGGCTGGTAGACGAAGTCCAGGTATCGTAGCTCCGGTTCGGCATCGGGCGTCAGCTGGAAGGTAATGGGGAGCCCGTTGCCTCGGAACGGTTGTCCAGTCGAATAGACCCCGTCGAGCAGTTCGAAAAACCCTTGACCGTCGACTTCCGGCACCGCCTCGCGCACGCTCATGCCTAGCAGATCGCGGTGACCGAGCAGCTTCCGACAGGCCGGGTTGACTAGCTCGAACCGGTGCTCGGGTCCTCGCAGGACGGTGATGAAGCTGGGCGACTGTTCGAACAGCTGGGAGAACTGTTCGCGCTCCGCCGACAGCGTACGCGTCGCCACGACCTGCGCCGTAGTCTCGATGCAGGTCCCGAACAACCCCACCACATGGCCGTGGTCGTCAGGGGCGGGCGTGTAGCAAAAGCCGAAATGAGCTTCTTCGGACCGGCCGCGGCGGTGAAGCGTAAGCCCAAAGTCTTCCATGTAGACGGCCTCACCGGCGAACACTTGGTCAAACAGCGGTTCGAGCACTTCCTTCGCCTCGGCCCAGACCTCCATGCTCGGCCGCGCAAGCGCCGCAGGATGTTTGTCGCCGAGGATGGGGGTGAAGGCGTCGTTGTAGAGCCAGGTTCGCTCGACGCCCCAAGCGAGGAACATGGGCTGAGTCGACGACAGCAGAACACGGACAAGAGTCTTCAGCGATAGAGGCCACGCATGAGGTTCGCCCAAGGGTGTCGCCGACCAGTCGAAAGCCCGCATCGCGAGGCTCATCGCGCCTTCGCCGGCAAAGAGTCGCCGAAGAGAATGGTCGGGCGTGGTCAACTGATCGCCGTCCTGAATTTCGTCACCGAAGCCGTAACGCGCCCTCGCATCGATCGTAAACGGGTGTGGCTAGACCTTGCAACGCACCGCGCGGCGTTAGGCTGCGGGCGCTTTGGCGCCCTTCAGTCCACTGATGTGCACGAGCCGGGCCGCCTCTCGACACGAACACGGAAAGTCGGCCGCGCGCCGCCCTGGTGCGTTCTGACGGTCAAACATATGTCCTCATCCCTCTGACAATGCCGTTGCCAGGGTTATCGAAACTCTCACGTCGCGCGGCCCGACGAATCCGCTACTCGCCGAGCCTCGGATGCGAGACCTCGCCGCTCGCGAGACCGTCCCGGTCCAACAGCGGTTCAGCTCGCTTTAACCGCAGAATGATCGTCGTCCCGGCGCCTGGTGTACTGCTGATGTCGACCTGGCCTTCGGATTGGCTGATGACGCCGAACACTTGAGCAAGCCCCAGGCCGGTGCCTTGCCCGAGCGGCTTGGTGGTGAAGAAGGGCTCCATCGCCCGATCGATCACCTCCTTGGGCATTCCATGCCCCGTATCTGTGACATCGACATCGACGCAGCCTGCCTTTCCCTTGGAGGGCCTCGATCGAATGGTCAGACGCCCGCCCTTGGGCATGGCGTCTCTGGCGTTCACCGCCAGATTAACGAGCGCCATCTCGAGCTGCCCAGCATTGCTGGTCACCCAGCGCGCGTCCTCGGCGAGGTCGAAATCAAGTGCGACCGCCCCGCCAACTGACTGCTGCAGCAATCCACGCAGGCCTTCGAACAGAGCCTTTAGGTCCACCGGACCGATGTCGAGCGGTTGCGAGCGGGTGAAGCTCATCAGCTGCTTGACGAGTGCGGTTCCGCGCTCACTGGCTACAAGGGCATTGTCGATCGGCCGGTGCAGGGCGGGATCCGTGTTCTTGTCGGATATCCGGTCCAGGCTGTTGCTGATCACCATCAGCAGATTGTTGAAATCGTGGGCGATGCCACTGGCCAACTGGCCGACGGCAGCCAACTTCGCAGATTGAGCGCTGAGCGCCTCCTCGCGCCGGCGCACGCGCAGCTGGCGATAGGCGAAAACGGCAATCCCGAGCGCCAAACCAAGCGCCGCCAGGGCGGCTACCCCCGTCAGCGTGATGTAACCTAGTTGCGCGCCACTCAGAAGGTCGGCGCCGACGGCGATGTGCGTAGACCAACCGGATATCGCGGACGTGTTGAAAGCGGTGTAGTTCCTCAGACCCTCGTAGGTGACGCCGGGGTAGAAGCCGGTCCTGCTTTTGGCGATCGCCTCGCGAACGAAGTGGGTCGCCGGCGTTCCGAGCTTCTTGGGATAAGCCACGGTTCGCGCGATGAAGAGGCCGTCACGGTCGACAACGGCAGACGTGCTATGCGCCGGAGCGTAGGCCACCAGCATCTTTTGGAAATCCCCCGGGTCCAACTCGAGCGTCAGGACGTATCGAGGGGTATTTCTCTCGAACACCGGGACATGGATGGCGACGCACGGGCAGTCGGGCCGGTCGCCTACGATGCCGGTGATGTCCGGCGCCCGCGCGCCTCCTTTCAGGTAAGCCGCAATCCATGGCCGGAGCGGCAGGCTCTTCGGCTTGCCGAGCCGCGTTTCCCAGATTTCTCGGCGCGCGCCGAGGTCAGTCAAAATGACATTGCGCCAGCCCTGTCGGATACGCTGCACGCCCGCGACCCGACCTTCGGCCAGCGTCCACTGGTGCGCGATCAGAAACTGAGAAGTCGCCAGCACCTGCAGGGCGCTCTCGTCCGACAGGAGACGACCATCGATGGCGGCGTTAATTTCCCGACTCTGGCCGAGAGCATCCGCTTCGATCTGCCCGCGCAGCGTCTGCATAGAGAACGCCGCTTGCAAAGCGATGAAGAGAACGACGGGCAGGATAAGCGCGCCCGCGAAGCTCGCGAGCGTCATCCCCTCCACCCTCCTCATGCCCGCCGCTCTCCCAAACCGTCCATCTGACCCCGAAGAAAGCGAGGCCGCGTCCCACGTGAACACGCCGTCTGGCCGAACCGAGGGGCCACGATCAGCGAAATTTCGTGCCGATGAGGGGGACCTCCCCGCACCCAGCTGAGCAAGACCGTCAGCCGCTCTTCGGCTGACGGCACTGAGCGATGCTCTGAACTGCGCCCGCGCCTCTAAAGACAGCCGGCCCAGAGACGAGAGTCGCAGGCCCTGACCGTGAACGGCCGCCCCTCACCGATCGTCGACTTATGTTCGCGAGTAACATATGTGCGAGGCTCGCGTCGGTCCACAAGTGGACCCTTTTCTTCGATTCTTCGTTGCTAGAGCGATGAACTTTGCGAGGGCGGTGATGAGAGTTCCCACCGAAGAAGACATTCTCTCAAATGGCTTGTTGGCAAAGCTTTCGCGGGCAGACCAAGGGCTGTTGCTTCCACACATGCTGGTGTTGGAGATGAAGCCAAAGGATGTCCTTCAGGAGGCCGGTGACGAAGTCGTGGATACTTGGTTCCCGTGCGACTCAGCGATGGCGGCGTTCTGCGTGGGGACCAACCAGAACCAAAACTTTGTTGAAGTCGCGCTTGTGGGCCGCGAAGGCGCCGTCGGCGGAATAGTTTCCAATGGCCATGTGCCCGCCTACGCCACGGCTGAGGTGCGCTTTGGTGGACGTTTTCTGCGGGTGAAGACATCCGCCCTTGAGCAGGCCAAACTCGAATCAATCGCCGTTCGCCATTGGTTTTCCCGATACGCAGACTGCTTGTTGGCTCAGGTCTTCCAGACGGCGGCCTGCAACGCCACCCACACCATCACCCAGCGGGTCGCCAAATGGTTGCTGGCCTCCGTTGCCCGCAGTCAAGGTACGGAAATCGAGATGACCCAGGAGCAGCTGGCCGAGGTGCTCGGTGTGGGCCGTACTTTTGTCACCCGCATCGTCAGAAACCTGCGCGACGACGGTATAATAACCACCCGCCGAGGCATGTTTGTTGTGATGGATGAGCCCGCTCTTCGCGCGTCATCGTGCGCGTGCTCCGTGGCGATAGAGGATCATTTCGATACGGTGCTGCACGGAATTTATCCGACTGGCTGAGTGCGGGCGCTGTTGCAGGTGGAGATCGCAGCGCCGCAGCCAAGCGCGATCTGGAGGCCTATGTCTCGAGAACGGCCTCATCGGTCTCGCGTCCGCGAGGTGCCGCTCGCCTCGGGGATAACCCCTCCCTTGCGGCAACAACGGCGAGCGTCTGGAGCGGCGCATTGAGGCGGCGGATCGCGACCCTGTCCGATCGCCGGTCTTGGCGGAATCTGGCTTTTCCCGATCCGACCGACCCGCGTAGGCTTCAGCCGTGAAGGCCGGCTCCCGGCGCGTGATATTCAAGCCCTCGTCGCGCGGAAGCTCGAGCGGGTATACCGTTTTCTGAAACGATTGAAGACATCCTCGTACAGACTCGCGGGGCCGGCGATGAACTGGATGGCGAAGACCAATGGGATCAGCACCCGCAGGTCGCCGAGCGGCAGATACCATGACGGGTGGGTGAAGACGTGCGGCCAGTTCCTTGTCCGTCAAACGACCCCCGATGCGGACACCTCGCCGGCGCATCGAGGTCGCCGGCGGCATCCACACCTAGACCGTCGCTATGAGGGCCACGAGGTCTTTCACCCCAGGTGGGGCGGGCACGCTTAGAGAGCCCACCTAAGCTCCAGCAGCCGGTGGCGGGTGAGGAAGCCCGCGCGCTCCAGGGTGCGGCGCGAGGCGATGTTCTCGACCGCGCAGCCGCACACCGGTCGCACATCTAGCTCGCGCAGGCAGACCTGCTTCAGATGCCGAACTATCTGTTCGCCGAGGCCCTTGCGACGCCATTGCGGCAGAATACCGACGCCGAGATCGAACGCGTCAGCGCCTTCGCGGACCGGACTCAGGATGCCGCAGCCCACGGGCGCGCCGTCCATCTCGTAGATCGTGATCCGGCCGCCCGCCAGGTCTTGGGCGGCCTCATCAGGTGCGCCGAATAGTCCAGGGCCGATGTCCACCAGGATGGACAGGTCGCCTGGACGACCCGGCCTGGCGGCGAAGCCCCGCGGCGGATCGTAGTGTTCGTCCGACCAGGCGGTGCAGTTGACGCCGATCGTGGCGGCCTGGAACGGCCGGCTGCCGACGGCGACCAGCGCCAACGTGTCGTAGCTCTTGACGACTGCCGAGGTTGCGCCAGCGTGCGTGGCCGCGGCGTAGAACAGCTCGCCGAGGTCCGGCAGCGCGTCGTCGTTGGCCGAGAACTCCACGACCGCACCGTCGTGGGCCGCCAGATAGCCGAACGGCGCCGAAGCTGGCCCGAGCAAGAAGGTCCGCGCGACGCTGACGCTGCGTTCCTGGTGGTGAATCTGTGGTTCGCCGCCTAGCGAACGGAAATAGGCTTCGCGCAAACGCGGCGGCGGATGCGCGGCTTCAGTGATCTCGATATCCATGCGCTGCGCTTACACGCCGAGAGGACGCTCCTGGAAGCGCGAACACGTACCTGTGGACTTCCATAGTTCGCCGTTGGCGGCGATTGGCGTCCCTGCTCCCACGCAACGACCCCGAACCCGGACACCTTTCCGGCCAAACACTTGACCCCGCCGCGTGACGTCCGCGCGGGCATCAGTTTCCGGACGGAGATGACCGGGCGGGGTGCGGTTGTTCGACGCTCAGGGCCTGAACATCCATAGCTTGGCCGTGCGATAGCCTGTCTGCTCCAGGAGCTTTACCTTCGACGTCCATGCCGCCGGACAAACGATGAGCGCGGCAGCGAAATCCCGGCTTGCGAAGACGCTCTCGGCCGACGACAGCAGATCCGCCGCGGTCCGGCCGTCGTCCTCAAGTATGCGACTCTCGGCGAAATCGCGGTCGTAGTAGTCATCGATCACCCCTACTCGGGAGATGTCGTGACCGGCCGGGATGAGCAGCGGCGAAACTGGCTGGGCGACCACGTACCCGTGAAGCGAGCCGCCGGCCTCAGCCACAAGGACCTTCCGATCCTGTAGCGTCATCATGTAGCGAAGGAACATCTCCCACCTTCGGTCTGCCTCGGGGTGGATGCGCCAGAAGAGCGGGTTGAGTTGGGAGAGCGTTTGCCGGTGTCGGGCGCCCAATCGCACGATTGCCGGCGCGTCTTCTGACCGGGCGGCGCTTACAGCTGCGGGTCGAGGTCGGACCTCAAACTCACTCTTTGAGAGGTAGAGGGTGACAGGATCATAGCCGTGGCGTCTGTAGAACGGGCGCAGGGGGCTGAGAGCTGGGCAAGACGCGATCATTGCTCCAGCGCCGGCAGCGGTCAGCGCGGCTTCGGTTGCCGCCAGGAGCGCTTCGGTCGTTCCTGCCAGCGCGCTTTCGGCTATGACGCAGTCGTCCAGCAGAAGCCCAGGCGCGCGCTCGCCAACATCGTAGATCGGGGGCACGGGGACGACCATCGAATGGGTGACGCCGAAGAGGCGGCCGGCAGCCTCCGCCAAGTGCCAACCCTTGTGCGGACTCTGGTCTGACCGCTCCAAGTCTACGCGGATCGCGCCTTCGATCAGCGCGCGCGCATCGCGAGCGACAGGCCACAACGCCGGATCGAACGCCTGACGCTGCTGCGCTCCCCACAGCAAGAGTTCCCCCATCTGCGAGATGTCTTCCAGCCCCGCCGGGCGAATCGACAGGCTGCTCATGGGCCTTCGCGGCGAGTCTGAGGGCGGCCGATCGCGTTCAGATAGAACAGGATGTCCACAGTCGCGCCTCGTTGCTCTACTGCAAGCTGCTCGGCGGTTCCCGTCATCGCCGCCAGCCTAAAGCCGATCCCGTCAACCAACGCCATAAGCAGCGAGGATTCCCGTCTGACACTGTCGGCGTCGATGCAGATCGGTTCGAGGAGCGTCTGAAGGTATCGGCGCCAGTTGCCGTAGCCGGCCTGGTTCGCCGCCCAGAGCGAAGACCTCCCGTGTAGGGCGCTGCGAAAGGCCGACCAGACTTTCCACTCGCGCATGCGAACCGCGTCGAGCGGCAGCGCCTGGAGAACGACGGCTTTCAGCCGCTCGGCGGCTGTGGCGCCATCCTGGGCGGCGTGCCGCATGCGCAGGCCCGCGGCATTGTGGGCGGTGCGAACAGCCTCGACCAGCAACGCCTCGCGCCCGTCGAAGTAATTTGTGATCGCGCCGGTCGTCGCGCCTGCCTGGGCGGCGATACGGCGCATCGTGGCGCCCGCCACTCCCTCGTTGGCGATCACATCAAGACTGGCGGCGACAAACTGCGCACGCCTCGATTCGATGTCGACGATCTTCGGCAAAGGCGCCTCTTTTAGAAAACGCGTGTTATCTAACGTGTGTTTCGGCTGTTTTCGTCAAGGGGGTGCAGATGGACGAAGTCCTGCTGGGCGATGCGACCGATCAGCTGGCGGCGCTGCGGGCGGGCCGGATCGGCGCGCGCGAGTTGCTTCAGGCCACGGTTGATCGGACTGACCGCCTCAATCCCTCCATCAACGCCGTGGTGGCGCGTGATGCGGAACGCGCCATCGCCGACGCGGACGCCATCGATGAGGCCAGGGCTCGCGGGGATCCGCTCGGCTCGCTCGCCGGTCTACCGATGACGGTGAAGGACATCTTCGACATCGAAGGCCTGCCCGCCAGCGTCGGCATGAAGTCGCTGCTCGGCCGCGACGCGAAGGACGCCGTCGCCGTGGCGCGGGCTCGCGCCGCAGGTGCGCTCATCTGGGGGCACACCAACGTGCCGGCGGGCTCCGGCGACTTTCAGGCTTTCAACGCGCTCTACGGCGTCACGCGCAACCCGTGGAACCCAGGGCGCACGCCGGGCGGATCGTCCGGCGGTTCGGCCGCCGCCGTCGCCGCTGGCTTCACCTCGCTTGAGATCGGCGCGGACATAGGTGGCTCGCTTCGTGTCCCAGCGAGTTACTGCGGCATCGCCTGCCACCGGCCTAGCTGTGGCCTCATCTCTCAGCGCGGCATCGCGGCGCCGCCGGGATACATGGCGGACTACGATCTTCTGGTCGTCGGCCCAATGGCCCGCTCGGTGCGCGACTTGCAGCTGCTGATGACAGTCTTGGCCGACGTGCCCGTGGCTCCGACCCCATCGCCACGCGACTTGCGGATCGGCCTCTGGCTCGACGAGCCGGCTTTCCCGGTCGACCCGGCCGTCCGCACCGTGATCGCCAACTTCGCTGGCAAGCTGCAGGGCGAAAGCGTTGTAGTCGAGCCCGTCGCGTCGCCGCTGCCCGCCCGAGCGATGCTGTCGACCTATATGACCCTGCTGCTCGCGGCGCTTAGCGGTGTGTTGCCCCCGGCAACACGCGCCGTGTTCGATCTCTTTCGCGGACCCGCAAGGCTAGCCGAGGCCTGCGGCGCCGGCCCCTTGTCTTGGGCGCACGGCGTCCTGGGTTACACTGCGCGTCACCACGAGTGGCTGGTCGCCAACGAGCAGCGGGCGAGAATGAAGGCCGAAGTCACCACGGCCTTCGCGCCATACGACGCCATCCTGGCGCCGGTTACGCCCACCGCGGCCTTCGCCCACGATCACGCCGGCCTGCAGGCCAACCGATGGCTGGCGACTTCGGACGGCCGTCGCATTCGCTATCTCGAACAGGTCGACTGGATCGCCCTGGCCATCATTTGCGACCTCCCTGTGACTGTGATCCCGGTGGGGCTGACGTTCGAAGGCCTTCCCGTCGGAGTCCAGATCATCGGTGCTCCGGGCGCCGACGCAGCAACCCTCGCGACCGCCGCGGTCCTTGAGGCGTTGGCTGGCGGCTTCCGTGCGCCGCCTGCCTTCGGCGAGCGGGCTACCGCGTTCGCTCAGGCCCGTTAGGCAGACTTTCCGTCGGGGCCATCCGCCCAGGCGGCGCGTAGCCGTCGTGTCCATCAACGAGCGCAAGGCGGACCTACGCGCCCCGCCGGAGGACTAGGTTGCGGGCGCCGCTTCTGTCGCTGGCGACGATTTGCTAATCGGACGCGGCATCTTTGGAGGGCGCGCATGTCGGACGGTGATCGCTTGCTATCGTGGCGCGTCGGCAAG
>Ga0302314_10017755_pt1 | contig 11900 bp, 9 predicted proteins | sample III_Palsa_N2_3_FD_200533 | JGI IMG/M metagenome (GOLD analysis project Ga0302314, IMG submission 200533) | Peat permafrost microbial communities from Stordalen Mire near Abisko, Sweden - III_Palsa_N2_3 | ecosystem: Environmental > Terrestrial > Soil > Palsa > Peat permafrost | place: Sweden...
TGCACCGCTTCGGCTTCCGCCTGAGCTGGGACTGGCTGCAGCACGGGCTGGGCCCGGTCTGGAAACCGTTTCTGATCGGCTGCCTGATCTGTGCCGTGTTCGCCGGCCTGCTGGGCTGGCTGGCCCTGGAGTTCATCTGGCGCCGGCAGGTGCTGCACCGGCGTCGCATCCGCCACTACCACCGTACCCCCGCGATGTGAGCTTCAGCCCTGGCGTGCCGCGGTCTCGCTGAGCACGCCACGCTCGATCGTCAGCACCCGGTCCATGCGGGCGGCGAGCCGCGGATCATGGGTGACGACCACCAGGCTCGTCTGCCGCTCGCGGTTGAGTTCCAGCATCAGCGCAAATACCTGCTCGGCATTGAAGCCATCGAGGTTACCCGTGGGCTCGTCGGCCAGCACCACCGCCGGCCGCGTGACCAGTGCCCGCGCCACCGCCGCGCGCTGGCGCTCGCCGCCGGAGAGCTGATGGGGACGATGCGTCAGGCGCTGCCCCAGCCCCACCCGGTCGAGAATCTCCTGCGCCTGGCGTCGCGCCTCGGCAATGGGCGTCCGGCGCAACAGCAGCGGCATCGCCACGTTCTCCAGCGCCGAGAATTCCGGCAGCAGGTGGTGGAACTGGTAGACGAACCCGAGCGAGCGATTGCGCAGCAGGCCGCGCTCGCGCTCGTTCATTTCATGGATGTCCCGGCCGGCGACCAGCACCCGGCCCGAGGTCGGCTTATCCAGGCCACCCAGGATCTGCAAAAGCGTGGTCTTGCCTGATCCGGAGGCACCGACGATTGCAAGGCGCTCACCGGACTCGATGCGGACACTGGCGCCGGTCAGCACCTGCAGCAGTTCCGGGCCCTGGTGGAAGTTCTTGCAGATATCCGCCGCCTCGAGGGCCGCGTCAGTCATGGCGCAGCGCCTCCGCGGGCGCCGTACGGGAAGCCCGCCACGCCGGGTACAGCGTCGCGAGCGCACACAGGGCAAATGCCACGGCACAGACCTTCATCACATCGGCAACCTCGACGTAGGCGGGCAGATCGCTCATGTTGTAGACACTGGAATCCAGAAAATGGGTCCCCAGCAGATGCTCGAGATCGTGCACCCAGTTCTCGAGATTATGGGAGACGACCATTCCCAAAAGAGCGCCCAGCGCGGTTCCACCCAGGCCGATCAGCACGCCGACGATCGCAAAGGTGGCCAGCATGTTGCGCGGCCCGGCGCCCAGGGTGCGCAGAATCGCGATATCGGAGCGCTTCTCCTTCACGATCATGACCAGTGTCGCAATGATGTTGAACGCCGCGACTCCCACGATCATCGACAGGATCACGAACAGTATCGACTTCATGACCGTGATGGAGCGAAAGAAGCTTTCATGGCTGCGCGTCCAGTCGCTGACGTAGAACCCGCCGCCGAGCTTGATCGCCACATCGTGCACGACGACCGGTGCCTGCCACGGATCGCGGATCGCCAGGCGCAGGCCGGTCACGTTGTCGCCCAGCCGGTAGATGCGCGCCGCGTCGTGAATTTCGATGAGCGCCAGGGCCCGATCGTATTCGTACATCCCGGAGCTGAAGATGCCCGTGACCGTGACGCGTCGCATTTTCGGCTGCAGGCCGAGCGGAGTGACCGTTGCCTCCGGGGCGATCAGGTAGAGCGAATCGCCGACCTTCGCCTCGAGGGCGGCGGCGAGCGCCGACCCCAGCACGATGTGATAATCGCCGGAGGTCAGCTGCTCGATGTTGCCTTGCGTGAATTTCTGGGCAAGTCCGGTCGCGGTGCGCTCGAGTGCGGGAGCGACGCCACGGATCTGCGCGCCCAGCACATGCTGTCCATGCGAGAGGATCGCCTGCGCGTCGATGAAGGGGACGGCCGCCAGCACTTCGTGATTCTGCATGGCCGTGGTGCGCGCCGCCTGCCAGTCCGCAAAGCTGCCCTGCAGCCCCGTGACCGTCGCATGCGCGGTGACACCGAGAATGCGGCTGCGCAATTCGCGCTCGAAGCCGTTCATGACCGACAGCACCACGATCAGCACCGCCACTCCCAGCATCAGTCCCAACACCGACATTGCCGCCACGAAGGAGATGAAACCCTGGCGCCGCGCCCCGCGCAGGTAGCGCGTGCCGATCAGCCACTCGTAGGGACTACTCATAGCGCAGCGCCTCCGCCGGCGGCACCCGCGCGGCGCGCAGCGCCGGGTAGAGCGTCGCGAGCAGAGTGAGCATGAGCGCTGCGGACGCGATCCACACCACGTTGTTCAAGTGCAGGTCGGTCGGCACCGTCGTCACCGCGTAGACCTCCGGATCGAACAGATGAAAGCCCAAGGTGCGCTCGAGGAACGGCTCGACGTGATTCATGTTCAGGGTCAGCAACACACCCAGGCCGACACCCAGCCCCACACCGACCCAGCCGATCACCAGTCCCTGGGTGATGAACACCCCCATCACCGTGCGCGGCGAGGCACCGAGGGTGCGCAGGATCGCGATGTCGGTGCGCTTGTCCGTGACCGTCATGACCAGCATGCCCACGATGTTGAACGCCGCGACTCCGACGATCAGCATCAGGATCAGCGACATCATCGTCTTCTCGATGCGGATGGCGCGAAAGTAGCTGGCGTTGTCGACCGTCCAGTCGATGACCTGCAGATTCGCAGGCAGCAACGGGCGCAGCGCGAGGCTCATGGCGGGGGCCTGCAGCGCGTTCGCGTAGCGCAGATGCAGCCCCATGTCACCCGCCGCCGCGCCCATGGCGCGCACGTCGGCGATGTTGGCCAGCAGCAGGGCGCTGTCCTGCTCCTGCACCCCCGCATCAAAATCCCCGGCCGCGTGCACCTCACGCAGTTTCGGCGTCGGGATGCCGTCCGTGCCGACCGTCGGGATGAGCAAGGTCACGGCATCGCCGGTCGAGATCCCGAGCTGCCGGGCGATGACATCCCCGACCAGGACCCGATCCTCACCGGCCAGGAGGTCCTTGAGGCTGCCTTCCCGCAGCACCTTGGCGATGTCGCTGACCGAACCCTCGCTATGGGGATCGACGCCGCGCAGCAGCACCGGCAGCATGTCCGATTGCCGCACCGCGAGCGCCTGTATCTCGACGTAAGGGGCGACGCCACTGACGCCAGGCCGGCCGCGCAAGCGGGCCGCGACCGCGGCCCACTGGGCCTGGTCGGGGGCCGCTGCGCCGGCCACGGGAACCACCCGGGCATGCGCACTCAGGGCCAGCAGCTGGTCGCGCAGCTCGCCCTCGAAACCGTTCATGACGGAAAGGATGACGATCAGCGCGGCGACGCCCAGCCCGACACCGAGCAACGACACCCAGGTGATGAAGGAGACAAAGAATTTGTGGGTGCGGGCACGCACATAGCGCAACCCGACGTAGGGCGCAAAGGGATGAAACACGCGCGGCATTTAACCACAGTAGGACCTGTGTCACAGATCCGGGGGGCCGCCCGGGCCCTCTGGCTTTAACAGATTGCCCCCGGTGCTATAGTTCCGCCGGTCAGATATGGAGCTGTCATGAAAAGCCATGCCCTAGGTGCCCTGCTGTGCCTGTCCGGCGCCGCTCTCGCCCAGACCGGGATCGCCCACGCCGCGCTCGTCGTCGATGACGGCAAGGTCGCCGTCGCCCCCGCGAACGTGCCCCAGCCGGCGCGTGGCTCGCTGATGAAGGCCGTCGAGAAGCAGTTCGGCGCGCCGGCCAACCGCCACCCGACGGTGGGCAAACCACCCATCACCCGCTGGGACTATCCGAACTTCTCGGTGTTTTTCGAGGGTGACCGGGTCATCGATTCGGTCGTGACCGGTAGCTGACCCTACGGCGGCGGCGCCGCCCAATCGCTTTTGCGGGTAAGCTCGCGCGTCCTGCGCTGCGCGACCACCCCTAGCGATGACATCCCTGCTTACGCCCCTTCGTCCGAATAATGCCCGGCCCCACGTGCGCTGGCATCAGCTGCACGGCAGCGCTACCGCCCTCGCCCTGGCGGAGTGCATGGACAACGATTCGCGGTTGTACGTGGTCGTGACCACGGGCGCCCGGGAAATGGAGCGCCTAGCCGCGGAGCTGGCCTTCTTCCAGCGTGGTGGCCGCACCAGCCACTCGCTGATGCCGTTGCCGGACTGGGAAATCCTGCCTTACGACCTGTTCTCGCCGCACCCGGACATCACCTCGCGGCGCCTGCAGACCCTCTTCGAACTGCCCGACGCGCGCGGCGGCTGCCTGATTCTGGCGGCCGACACGCTGCTGCAGCGTCTGCCCCCCGTGGCCTACGTACAGGGGCGCGCCTTCGACCTGGCCGTGGGGCAGACCCTGAGCGTCGAGCCGTTTCGCCAGCGCCTGGCGGATGCCGGCTATGCGAGCGTCGGACAGGTCACCGTGCCGGGCGAGTTCGCGGTGCGCGGCTCGCTCCTGGATGTCTTCCCGATGGGCGCCGAGCAGCCGCTGCGCATCGACCTCTTCGGTACCGAAATCGAGGCGATCCGCCGCTTCGACCCGGATACCCAGCGCTCCTTGGACTCGGTGCCGAACGTGCGGATGCTGCCCGCACGCGAGGTGCCGCTGGATCCGGAGAGCATCAAGCTGTTCCGGCGACGCTACCGCACCCGATTCGAAGGCGATCCGACGCTCTCGAGCGTCTACCGCGGCGTCAGCGAGGGTCTCGCACCCCCGGGGGTGGAGTTCTACCTGCCACTGTTCTTCGAAGGCACCGCCTCGCTCTTCGACTACCTGCCGCGCGATGCCGTGATCGTGCATGAGGGCGGCGCGGGCCAATCCCTGCAGCAGCTGTGGACCGACATCGAGCATCGCTACGAGGAGCGCCGGCACGACATCGAGCGTCCGATCCTCGCCCCGCATGAGCTGTTCCTGACGCCACAGGAACTCGCGGGCGCCGCCGAGTCGCTGACGAGCATCACGCTCGAGACCTACAAGGCCGATCTGACCCTGCATCCGGATGACAACGTCCGCAATTACCCGACCGTAAGTCCGCCGCAGCTGCGCATCGATGCGCGCGCCGCCGAGCCGCTCGCACCCCTCGCGGCCTTTCTCGACAGCTTCGATGGCCGCGTGCTGATCACGGCCGATTCCCCGGGGCGGCGTGAGGTGCTGCAGGACATGCTGCGGCCGCATGCGACGGCGGTTACGGCGGTGCCGGACTGGGCGAGTTTCGCAAACGGCACCGCACGCCTGGCACTGACGGTCGCACCGGACATCGCCGGCCTGCAGCTGGAAACCCCCCGCGTTGCGGTGCTCTCCGAATCCCAGCTGTTCGGCGCGCGCGCCAGCCAGGAACGGCGGCGGCGGCGCTCGGCCTCGGATCCGCAGGCCATTCTGCGCGACCTCACGGACCTGAATCCCGGCTCACCGGTGGTGCACGAGGAATACGGCGTCGGCCGCTATGTCGGTCTGACCATCATGGAGGTGGCCGATCTGCCGGGTGAGTTCCTGGTGCTCGAATACCAGGGCGGTGATCGGATCTACGTGCCGGTGCATGCCCTGCACCTCATCAGCCGCTATACCGGCAGTGCGCCCGAGCATGCCCCCCTGCACAAGCTCGGTACGGATCAGTGGGCGAAGGCCAGGAAGCGCGCCGCCGAGCAGATCCGCGACATCGCCGCGGAGCTGCTGGATCTCTATGCCCGGCGCCGCACCCAGCAGGCCGCGAGCCTGCCGCTGCGTGAAACCGAATACCGGACCTTCGCCAGCGCCTTTCCCTTCGAGGAAACCGAGGATCAGACCGAAGCCATCCGCAAGGTGCTCGAGGATCTCGCGCGCTCGCAACCGATGGACCGCATCATCTGCGGCGATGTCGGCTTCGGCAAGACCGAGGTCGCGATGCGCGCCGCATTCGCGGCGGTCCAGGCCGGCCGCCAGGTCGTGGTGCTGGTGCCCACCACCCTGCTCGCGCAGCAGCACCTCGGCAATTTCCGCGATCGCTTCGCCGACTGGCCGGTGCGCATCGAATCGCTGTCGCGCTTCCGCACCGCCAAGGAAAGCGATGCGGTCGTCGAGGGCATCGAGCAGGGCAAGGTCGACATCCTCATCGCAACCCATCGTCTGCTGCATGCGAACGTGCGCTTCCGCGAGCTCGGCCTCATCATCATCGACGAAGAGCACCGCTTCGGCGTGCGCGACAAGGAAAAGCTCAAGGCCCTGCGCGCCCAGGTGCACGTCCTGACGCTGACCGCGACGCCGATACCACGGACCCTCAACATGGCGCTGGGCGGTCTGCGCGATCTGTCCCTGATCACGACACCGCCGGCGGGGCGCCTGACCATCAAGACCTTCGTCAGCGAGTGGCACGACGCCACGATCCGCGAAGCCGTGATGCGCGAGCTACGGCGCGGTGGCCAGGTGTACTTCGTGCACAACGAGATCCGCGACATCGAGAAGATCGCGGCGGCGCTGCGCGAGCTGGTGCCGCAGGCCGATGTGCGCATCGGACACGGCCAGATGCGCGAGCGCGAACTCGAACAGCTGATGGTGGATTTCTATCACCGGCGTTTCAACATCCTGCTGTGCACGACCATCATCGAGAGCGGCATCGACGTGCCGACGGCGAATACCATCATGATCAACCGCGCGGACCGCTTCGGGCTCGCGCAGCTGCACCAGTTGCGCGGCCGGGTGGGCCGCTCGCACCACCGCGCCTATGCCTACCTGCTGGTGCCACCGCGCAAGCAGCTCACCGCCGATGCGATCAAGCGGCTGGATGCAATCGAGTCGCTGGAGAATCTCGGCGCCGGCTTCGTGCTGGCGACGCACGATCTGGAGATCCGCGGCGCCGGCGAACTGCTGGGCGAATCGCAGAGCGGTTCGCTCAGCGAGGTGGGACTGGCGATGTATCTCGACATGCTCGAGCGGGCGGTCGAGGCCCTCAAGGACGGACGCGAGCCGGTGCTGGACCGGCCGCTGGCGGCGGCCACCGAAGTCGAACTGCATGTCCCGGCGTTCCTGCCGGATGACTACGTCGCCGACGTGCACGTACGCCTGGGGTTGTACAAGCGCATTGCCGCGGCGGATGCCGCCGGCCTCGAGGAACTCACCGCCGAACTCGTCGATCGCTTCGGCGAACTGCCGCCCGCCACCGCCAACCTGCTGAAGGTCGCGCGCCTGAAGCAGCGGGCCAGGGGCCTGGGGGTGCGCCGCCTCGCTCTGGGCGCGACCGGTGGCAACGTGCTGTTCGAGGAGAAGAACTCCCTGGATCCGGCGGTCATCATCCGCCTGATCCAGAAATCCCCGCGCGAGCTGCGCCTGGAGGGGTCGCTGAAACTGCGGATCACCGCGCAGCTCAGCGCGGTGGACAAGCGCTTCGACTACGCGCAGGAGCTGCTGCAACGCTTTAGCGGCCGAAGCCCATGATAGAATTAAACAATGAGATTGCGAGACTTTGCCCTGGCGGCGTGCCTGTGCTCGTGCCAACTGTGGGCAACCGGCCACGCCCAGCAGCCGTCTTCCGCCGCGCTCGCGCCGCCCGCTGAACCGCACCCGGCTGAGCCGCATCCCGCGCCCTCCTCGGCACCGGTGCCGAGCGGACCCACGGTTTACAACGTCGAGGTCATCGTCTTTCGCACCAACAGCACGCTCGGCAGCCCCGAGAACTGGAGTGCGGAGGCCGCCCAGGCGCCCGGCGTACCCGTGGGTGCCGAGGGCGAAACCGGCGCTGCCGGCGAGACCGGCACCGGCGCGACGCCGGTCGGGCTGACACCCGGCAGCCGCTTCGTGCGGGCGCTGACGCCTGCCGAGTTCCAACTGGGGGATATCGAAGCGCGCCTGAAATCAAGCGGCGCCTATGTGCCGGTGGCGCATGTCGGCTGGGCGCAGACTGCGAGTCCCTGGGGCTCCAAGGAAAGCATGACCCTGCAGCAGCTCGGCTTCGAGGATCCGCAGCTGAACGGCACCGTGATCCTGGAGCGCGGCCAGTTCCTGCACCTGGGGCTCGCGCTCAACCTGACGATCGCGAATCCGCCCTCCGGGCTGAATGCGGCACCGAATACCACCTTCATCCTGAACGACAATCACCGCGTGAAATTCTACGAGCGCAATCTGTTCGACGCGCCCGCCTTCGGCGTGATCGCGCTGGTGGCGCCGGCGCAGGGCACGCGCCGCCCTGGACGCTGATCAGCCGTTCGCGGCGCCGGCAACGCTGGCCGCGACGCTTTCGGCCGATTGCTCAAAATCGCTCGCCTCGGTCGCGCAGGAGATGTTCTTGCCCTGGCCCTTGGCGCGCTGCATGGCCATCATGCAGGCCGCGACGAAGGTCGGCAGGTCGAGGTTGTTCGGCGGCACCAGCGTGCAGGCGCCGGCACTCAAGGTGACGTAGCGGCCGCTCGCCGTGGCGCGCGGATGATGGATCAGCAGATCGCGGACCCGCTGCAGCACCACGCGCGCATATTCGTGGGCCTTGGATGAGGTATCGCCCTGCGTGAGCACGGCGAAGGTGCCACCGCTCCAGCGGCCCACCAGATCACCGCTGCGGCGATACGAACCGGTGATGACGCGCGCGACGCGGCGGATGCAGGCATCGCCGCTCGCCCGATCGAAGATGTCGTTGTAGGTCCCGAGGTCGTCGATATCGAGGAAGGTCAGTCCGATTTCGTGACCGTCGCGCTGCGCCACGTTCCAGTCCCGCTGCAGCAGCTCCTCGAAATAGGCCCGCGAATGCAACCCGGTGAGGCGGTCCTCGCGCATCCACGCCGGCAGACCCGCCAGCGAGGTCTTCTCGGGAGCCTTCAACCGATCGCGCGTATCGCGGTGATAGCCGACCCACTTCACCAGGGTGCCTGCGGCATTGCGCACCGGCTGGATCAGGATTTCATTCCAGAACTGCGCATTGTCGGGCCGGTAGTTGCGCATCAGCACGCGGCAGGGCTCGCCGCGGGCCAGCGCTTCGCGCAGGCGTTGCCGACCTTCCTGGTCCTGGTCGCTCCCCTGCAGCAGGCGCAGGTTGCGGCCCAGCAGCGCAGCGAGCGTATAGCCCGTGAGCTGCACGAACGCCGCGTTGGCATAGATGACCGGGCAATCCGCGGCCGTGGCATCACATACGACAATGCCCTCCGGCGACTGATCGACGATATCGCGCCAGCCGCCTTCGGACATGTCGTTCATGCGCGTTCCGCCGTGAGCGACAGGGCCGGCGCCGCGTTGAGTCGCGCCAGTGTCTGCTGCGCCGAGATCCAGGCCGGCGCTGCCCGCAGCTCATCGGGCGTCAGCCGCTCGCCGCCACCGCGCATGCGCACCAGGCGCAGCTGCGAGGCCGGATCAGGGGCCGCCTTGACCTGCGACAGCGCCTGCGAGCGTGACGCCGGGTCATTGCACACCAGCAGCATGTCGCAGCCTGCGGCCAGCGCGCGCTGGCAACGCTCGACGATGCCGCCGCCGGCCGCCACCGCGCCCATGCTCAGATCGTCGGTGAAGATGGCGCCCTGGAAATTCAGATCGGTGCGCAACACGCCGCGGAGCCAGCGCGATGAGAGACTGGCCGGCGCCGCGGTGTCCTCGGCAGGCAACAGGATATGCGCGACCATGACGCCCGGCAGACCATTGGCGATGAGCCGCCGGTACGGGGCAAGATCCTCACCCAGATCCGCGAGCTCGCGCCGATCGATGGGCAGTGAGACATGCGAATCCGCGATGACGCGGCCATGACCCGGAAAATGCTTGGCGGTCGCCGCCATGCCCGCTTCGCGCATGCCGAGCATGTATGACACCGCCAGTTGCGCGGTAACCTCGGCGGTAGGATGCAGGGCCCGATCGCCGATGGCTTCATTCAAGCCGTAATCCAGATCCACGGTCGGTGCGAACGACAGATCGACACCATGAGCGCGCAGTTCGGCGGCCATCAGCCAGCCCATCGCGCGCGCCGCGCCGGTGCCGGCGGGCCGGTCCGTATCAAACAACTGCCCGATGCGGCGCGCCGGCGGCAGGCGCGAGAAGCCGCTGCGGAAGCGCTGCACCCGACCGCCCTCATGATCCACGGCGATGAGCAGCGGCGGACTGCGCACGGCGTGAATGCTGCGCGTCAGCTCGCGCAGCTGTTCGGGGTTTTCATAATTGCGGGTGAACAGAATGACGCCGCCGACCAGCGGATGCGCGAGCATCTCGCGCTCCTCGGGCAGGACCTGCGGTCCTACGAGGTCGATCATCAGCGGACCGAGCGTCATGTCAACTTCACTCCCTCGAAATTGGCTACGGCGGCGTCAGGATCGCCAGAGACTCCACGTGTGCGGTATGCGGGAACATGTCCAGTACCCCTGCCGCGCGCAGCGCAAATCCAAATTCGTGAACCAGCACAGCGATGTCGCGGGCAAGGCTGCCCGGGTGACAGGAAATGTAAGCGACTTTGCGGGGGGCAAGATGTGCGATGGTTGGCATAACCTCCAACGCCCCGGCCCGCGGCGGATCCAGAACCACGTGGCTTGCGCCCTTGGCGAGGTACGGCGCGTTGAGCGGCAGCGCCTGTGTGAGGTCCGCGGCCACGAACTGCACATTGGTAAATCCGTTCACACCTGCATTATGTCGTGCCCGCTCGACGAGCGCAGCGTCTCCTTCAATTCCCAGCACCGTGGCGGCGCGGCGCGCCAGCGGCAGGGTGAAATTGCCCAGTCCACAGTAAAGGTCCAGCACCCGCGAATTGCCGTCCAGCTCCAGCAATGAGACCACGCGCGACACCATCGCGGCATTGATGGCGGCGTTGACCTGCACGAAGTCGCTGGGCGCGAAGTCGTAGGTCACGCCGAACTCCGGCAGCGAGTACCTGAGCGGGTCGGCGGGCGTCCCGGGTACCAGGGGTGCGATGGAGCCGAGGCCGCCGGTCTGCAGGTAGATGCGCAGCCGATGCTGACGTGCGAATTCCTGCAACGCAGCAACATCGCCTTCGGGCAGCGGCGCAAGGACCCGCAGCACCAGTGCCGTGACGTTCTCGGCGATCGCAACCTCGATCTGCGGAATGAATTCGCGGATCGCAAGCCCGGTCAGTAGCACCGACAACGGTTCAATGAGGGTGCCGACCGGCGCGCTCAGGACGTCGCAATGATCCAGAACCGCAAGATACGGCGCGAGCCGTTCGCGAAAACCCACGATCACCCGCCCCTTCTTCGCTACGTAGCGCGCACCCAGGCGCGCGCGGCGCCGATAGCCCCATTGCGGCCCGCGCAGCGGTTCGAGCCAGCTTTGCGGCCGCACCTTCGCGACCCGTTCGAGCGCATCGCTCAACTGCAGCTGTTTCATTTCGATTTGCCGGTCGGACGACAGATGCTGCAGGGCGCAGCCGCCGCAGACGCCGAAGTGACTGCAGCGCGGCGTGACGCGGTCGGCCGAGGGCTCGATGACTTCGAGCAGCCGTCCCTCATCATGACCGCGATGGCGACGCACCCGTCGGAAGCGGATCACCTCTCCCGGCAGTGCGCCGCCCACGAAGGCGGTCTTGCCGTCGCGGACGATGCCCTCACCCTCGTGGCTGAGCGCGGCAACGCTACCCTGCTCGGGTTCGGCAATGATTTTCGCGCGCCGGCTCATGTCGCGGCATCCGGCGCCAGCGCCTCCCAGGCACGCAGGAACTGCGCGAAGTGCGGTTCGGTGCCGGCCGCGAGCAACGCTTTCACCCGCGCCACTTCGGCCTCGTACAAGGGCGGCGTGAAGCGGCCGCGCATGAGTTCGAAGCGCAGGTAGATGAGGTAGGTGTTCAGTACATCCGTCTCGCAGTACTGGCGGATGCGGATGATGTCCCCGGCGAGCCACGCATCCCAGACCTGGGCGCCCGAGAAGCCGAGTTTACCGGGCAGGCCCAGCAATGCCGCCACTTCGACCAGCGGCGCACGCGCCCGCCCCTGGAAACCCGCCAGGATGTCCATCAGATCCATGTGGCGCCAATGAAAGCGCGACATGTAGTTGTTGTAGCGGAAGGCCGTGTCCGACTCG
>Ga0302314_10017756_pt1 | contig 11900 bp, 8 predicted proteins | sample III_Palsa_N2_3_FD_200533 | JGI IMG/M metagenome (GOLD analysis project Ga0302314, IMG submission 200533) | Peat permafrost microbial communities from Stordalen Mire near Abisko, Sweden - III_Palsa_N2_3 | ecosystem: Environmental > Terrestrial > Soil > Palsa > Peat permafrost | place: Sweden...
AACGGAGCGACGAGAACACCGACCAGGAGGACCAGGAGAGCCACTGACTGCAAAGACTAACAACGGAGGCTCCGGGCTGTCGGTGTCCGGTAAAGGTGGAATGTCGGTCTTTGGCGTGTCAGGCCTCAACCCGTGAGGTAAATGTGCCGATACGGGTAATCAGTAGCGGTTGGCGTGACTCTTTGCATGTCGCCCTTGGACTTGGACCACGCTTGGGAAGGTGGCACGGCTCAGCCGTGCTACCAACCGAAAGGCTATTCATGTCCAATCTGCGCATTGCTCGATGCTTATTCGCGCCTGCCGCTGTCCTCGCGTTGGCTGGTGGGTTGTCGGGAGCATCGCTCCTGCTGACGTCTGCCGCCGCGAGCGCCCAAACCTGCGGTACCGCGGTGCCAGCCGGCTCTAACTGCACCCTTACCGGCACGCTCAACATCACTGCTGGGAGCCTGACCCTGACTTCTCCGGCCTCGTTGACGTGGGGTGCCTCCCTGAACGGAACCAATCAGAGCGTTGTGGATGTCACCGCCGCCGATCAGCAGGTGACGGTCGATGACGCCACGGGTTCGGGCGCCGGCTGGCACGTGACCACCTCGGCCACGACCTTTCTGAACGGGACCTTTGCACTGCCGAATGTCGGCTCCTTGGCTACCACCGCTCCCACCGCTACCTGCGTGGCGACGTGCACGCTGCCGACGGACTCGACCACCTATCCCGTGGCGATCACTACGGCGGCTACCGCTCCTACCCCCGTCACTGTCTATGACACTGCTCTCGCGACCGGTGTGGGGCAGGTCATCCTCGGTGGTAGTACCAATGCGAATCCCGTGGGCTGGTGGGTCAATGTGCCCGCGAACGTCCATGCCGGTGCTTACACCTCTACCATCACTCAGGCCGTGGTGTCAGCGCCGTAATTCGGCCTACCTAGCGTTGCGTTTGCCTTCGCTCGCCGGAGCTTCAAGAACTGGCCTCTGGCCCGCGAAGGCGACGCAACCCTCTTATGGCTTGACAGTGGTGACCCGGGTCTTGGCGCCGTTCGGTGGCCATGACGGTCCCGGCGGTGACCAGGCTGTCGGGTCGAAGCAAGATCAAATCAAACCAAGAGGTGTGGATGGTGTTTCGCAGATCGATCCGAGAGCTGGCGCCGCACATCGTGACGGCGACGGTGCTGATCACGGCAACGTTCGTCGTGTTCACGGCGTCGGCACCGAGTTCCTTTGGTGCGTCGGGAACGGTCCTGTTCAACCAGCCGTTCCATGACAACACCGTCGACGGCACCGCTGGCGCGGTGTCACTCCCCACCGGGACCGACGCCGCCTGTCTGACCGCCGCTGGCAACACCACCGCCAACCCCTTGGCCAGCTGCCCCGTTTCGCAGGGCCCACAGGATACGCAAGGTTCTGGGAAGCTTCGCCTCACCCCTGACTCCGGCGGAAAGGTCGGCGCGGTGTTCGCCAGCGCCAGCGTTCCCACCTCCCAGGGCCTCGACGCGACCTTCAACCTGTACCAGTACGGTACGGCGACACCCGCCGGGGCGGACGGCATGTCATTCCTGCTGGCCGCCGTCAATCCGACTGATCCGGTGACACCGTCGTCCATCGGGCCAACGGGCGGCTCGCTCGGCTACTCCGCCCAACCTCAGGACACGACCAACCCCAGTGGCCCTCTGAGCGGCCTGAGCGATGGCTATCTGGGGATCGGGTTCGACACCTACGGCAACTTCAGCTATGGGCCCTACTACGAGGGATCGGGCTGTACCGACCCCGCCGACCTGGCCAAAGCCATGCCCGGCCAGGTCGTCGTGCGCGGCCCGGGCAATGGCACCGTCGGGTACTGCGCCGTGCAGACCAGCGCCACAACGACGACCTCGCAGGCCCTCGTCCTGCGAGCGAGCACGCGAGCGGCCGCGGTCGTCCCGGTCGAGGTCGTCTTCAATCCGACCGTTTCATCGGTCACGACATCCTCCGGGCTGGTGGTTCCCGCCGGCGACTACGACGTGAAGTTCACCCCGGTCGGCGGAGCAGCTCTCAATCTGGTCCACGCCTTACCCGTGGTGCCCGCCGGCCTGTATCCCGCCAGCTGGCTCAACCCGAACGGGATCCCCAAAGACCTGGCGTTCGGCTGGGCGGCATCCACCGGAGCGTCGGTCGACTACCACGAGCTCGACGCCGCGGTGGTAACGAGCTTCAATGCTGTTCCCCAACTCGCCGTATCGCAGACTAGCTACACCGCCACGACGCTGCCGGCGGGTAGCCCGGTGACCTACACCGTCGCGGTCACCTCGTCGGGGGCGGCCGAGCAATTCCCGGTGACGGTCACCGAGACGCTCCCGGCCGGGGTAATCCCGGTGGGCGCGGAGGGCGCGGGGTGGGTGTGCGCCGCGCCGGTCGGGCAGTCGGTGTCGTGCACGAACAGCACCAACCCGTTCACCACCGGCTCGATCACCGTGAACGGCATCGTCAACTCCGGTACCGTCACGCCCGCGCAGGTCCAGACCTCCACCAGCGCGGTGGCATCCTCGGGCGACGCCAGCCCGGCGACGTCGTCGACCGCCCCCGCCGGCACCCTGCCATCGTTGGCCCCGATAGTGGCGTTGGTTACTCCGACCAACGGCGCGGCCGGCGGCGACAACGACGTGACCATCGCCGGCACCAACCTAGGCGGGGCCACGGCTATCGAGGTCGGCACAACCGCCGAGTTCGCCGCCGGGACGGCCATGGCCCTCGAGTTGTGCTCGGCCTCGGCGCCCGGCTGTTTCACCGTCACCGGCTCCCTCGGCTTGGGCCTCGATATCTCCGACATGCCCGGCCACGTCGCCGGGGCCGTCACGGTCAAAGTTGTGAGCTTGGGTGTGGCCGGATCCGGTTCGTATACCTACAACGCCGGCCCCGCCCTGCTGTTTCCTGCGCCACCCAGCGGTGAGGTCAACGTGGCCTATAGCGATCAGCTGACCGTGACGGGTGGGACCAGCCCGTACGTATGGTCGAGCACCGGAACCATCCCCCCCGGGCTGACGCTGGGCGGGTCATCCGGGCTCCTGTCGGGAACGCCGACCACGGCGGGCAGCTACGCCTTCACGGTCAAAGTCACCGACAACAGCGGCTTGACTGACACCGAGCCGGTGACCCTGACCATCATTGCCGGGCCGGCCCTGGCGTTCGCCGCCCCGCCGCCCGGCTGGACCAACACCGTCTATGGGGACACGCTCACCGAATCCGGCGGGACCGCCCCCTATGCCTGGTCGGTCAGCGCCGGCGCCCCACCAGCAGGCATCAGCCTCAGCGCCGACGGCACCCTTTCCGGCACCCCAACCGTGATCGCATCGACGTCCAACTTCACCGTCGAGGTGATCGACGCCAACAATCAGACCGCCACCGAAGCAGTCACCAGCCTGGCCGTTAGCGCGGGAGTGTCGACCACGTTCGCGGCCCCCGCGGCCGTCGACGTCGGCACTTCGTTCTCCGACCAATTGACCGCAACCGGTGGAACCACGCCCTACACCTGGACGCTCAACTCGGGGACCCTCCCCGCCGGTGTCACCCTGAGCTCCGCAGGCGCGCTGGCCGGCACCGCCACCACGGCGGGCAGCTACCCCTTCGCCGTGAACGTCTTCGACGTCAACAACGGGAGCGCCACCACCTCGATCACCCTGGTGGTCAACGCCCTGCTGGCGGTGGCGCTCTCGCCCCCCAACGGAGAGATCCACACCTTCTACACCTACGCATTGGCGGCGGGCGGCACGGCCCCTTACGCCTGGACCCTGATCTCGGGGACCCTGCCCGGCAGTATCACGCTCAAAACCAACGGCGCCCTGTCGGGCACGCCGCCCGCCGCGGGTACGTACAACTTCACGGTCAAAGTCACCGACGCGGTCGGCGCAACGGCCACAGGTTCGGACACGGTCACGATCATCGCCGGCCCAGTCCTGGCATTCCCCACCCCGCCGTCTGGTCAGATCAACACTCCCTACACGGACACGCTCACCGCGTCGGGGGGCACGAGTCCGTACGCCTGGTCGGTAAGCGGGGGGAGCCCCCCCGCCGGGATCAATCTCGGCCCGTCCAGCGGGGTGTTATCGGGCACCCCGAGCGCGGCCGGCACCTCCAGTTTCACGGTCACGGTGACCGACGCCAACAACCAGACCGCTACCGAAGCGACCACGCTCACGATCTTCTCGGTGCTGGCCCTGACGTCTCCCAGTTCGCTGTCCTGGGCAGTCACGTCCAACGGCACCAATCAGGCCATTTTTGACAACATTGCCGCCGATCAACAGTTCACGGTCAACGACGGCACTGGTAGCGGCGCCGGATGGAACGTCACCGTGTCGGCGACGACGTTGACCAACGGCACCCACACCCTTCCCAACGCCGGGACCCTCGTGTTCACCGGCAGCCTGATCTCCCCAACGGCTGTCACCGCGCCAACCGCGACATGCGTGACCACCTGCACCTTACCGACCGATACCACCACCTATCCCGTCGCCATCATGACCGCAGGATCCTCGCCGGCGGCTATCAAGGTCTACGACACGGCTGCGGGTACCGGCCTGGGAGCCGTCATCCTCGGCGGTCAATCCGCGACATTTCCGATCGGCTGGTGGATCAACATCCCCGCAAACGCGTTCACGGGCGCCTACACCACGACGGTGACCGTGGCCGTCTCGTCCGGACCGTGACCATGACCCACCGTATGGAAGGGACCCCCCGATGATCCTGGATCGACACCGAACGAGCCCGTCCGCCCGAGCCAGTCGCGTCGCGAAACGACTGATTGCGGGGACCGTCGCCGTCATCTCGGTCCTCGGCGTCTCGGCAACCACGGCCGTCGCTGCCGACATCGGCGGACCGACACCGTTCGGCGTGACGCCCACGCCCACCGCCGACGGTCAATCCCGTCCATATTTCAATCTGAACCTGGCGCCCGGGCACTCGACCACCGACACCGTGATCATCACGAACATGGCGAATACCCGCCAGACCCTCAAAATCAGCCCGTCGACCGGATTCACCTCGCCGACCTCAGCGAGCGCGTTCGAGGACTTCTTCAGGGCTTGCGTCGGGACCGGATGTTGGGTTACAGGCCTTCCCCCGATCGTCACCTTGGCCGCCGGAACAGCGCGGAGCCTTCCATTCACCGTAACTGTCCCCAATCACGTCCCCGCAAAGCAATACCTCGCCGGCATCACCGTCGAGCCCAACACACCGCCTGCCCCCGTGGTCGTCGGTCGCAACGGGCAGGCATCGGCCCAAGCCGTTGTCATCGACCAGGTCAGCGTAGGAGTTGCAGTCACCGTGGGCGTCCTGGCCCAGCTGAAGACCAGCCTGCAGATACCGGGGGTCACCGGCGGAGCCGACGGGCCAATACCCCGTCTTTATGTCCAGTTGCACAACGTCGGACAGACATTCACCAAGGCCCACGGGACGGCTTGGTGTGTCGTGAAGGGCGCCAAAGTCTCGATGGCGGTCTCGTCAGATACCGTCCTGCCCGAGGAGCGAGCCGTACTCCCCATCAACGCCCTCCAGATCGGCCTGGGCGCGACCGTGCCATGCTCCGTACAACTCGGCTACGGCCCCGGTCTCGTAGCAACCTGGTCGGGCACGATCACCACCCCCGTCGTGGCCGCCACCAAAATCATCCACACCGGGCCGGGCATCTTCTCGAACCTCCCCGTTCACACAGGAGTCCCAACCTGGGCGGTCGTCCTAATCGCGATCGGGGCAGTCATCTTGGCCGCCATGGCGGCCATGCTGTTGTGGATGTTGCTCCGCCGCAGACGGGGCGAGCACCCGACAGAGGTTCGTGAGCTCCAGGAAGCGGGCAAACTCTAAGTGACCGCTGCCAATCCCGGGGTCAAGGTCACTTGGCCGGCCGGAAACCGGCGTTGCTTCCGCCGAGCGGCCAGGGACGTTCAGGGTCGGCCCGCGTAGCGGTCCGCGAAACGCCTGGCGCCGCTCCGAACGGAGGTGGCGGTTCGGCGGACGGCTTGGGCTTGTGCCGGCGTCAGTGTCGGCATCCGTTCCCGGATCAGGCTGGGTCGTGGGGCGGGGACGGCGGCTGCGGCGGAGTAGTCGGGTGGGCCGACCTCGGTCGGCGCCTCAGCTTCGATCACGCCGGCGAGTTCGAGGATGCGTGCCGGGGGAAGGTGCTGCTCTGTGATGCGGGCGCCGAGGTGAGCGAGCGCGTCCTCGATGGCGTTGGTCAAAGCGGCAGGTGCGGCGATCATGCCCCCTTCGCCGACTCCCCGGTAGTTGGCGAAAATGTCCGAGGGCGTCTGCAGGTGGTGGATCTCTACGTCGGGAATTTCCATTGCCGTGGGGATCAGGAAGTCCATGAAGGTCCCGGCCTGGAAGTTGGCGTCGCCGTCGTAAGCGGCCCTTTCGTAGAGCACGGCGCCGATACCCTGCGCCACCCCGCCCCGGATCTGGCCATCGACGATTGCGGGGTTGATGAGCTCTCCGCAGTCCTCGACCACGACGTATCGAGGGATGGTGACGAGTCCAGTGTCGAGGTCGATCTCGACCCAGCACACATGCGTGGCCTGGGCCCAGCCGCCGGCGCCGCCGTCCCACTCGCTGGTTACACGGATGGCGCCGTCGCTCGGGGATCCGGGCCGGCGGCGCACGGCTTCGGCCGCGACCTCGGCGAAGGAAACGCCGATTGCGGGGGTGCCGGCGACGTGGATGTGGCCGTCTTCGATGACTATGTCTTCGGTCGAGGCCTCCATGAGGTCCGATGCGATGTCCACGACGCGCTGGCGGAGTTCTTGGGCAGCAACGGTAACGACTCCGCCAGCCATGGCGGCGGAGCGGCTCCCGCCGGTGCCAAACAGGCTGAAGGGGGTGATGCTGGAGTCCCCGTATCGGACGCGGACGGCCTCTACCGCGACGCCTAGCTCGTCGGCCGCGACCTGGGCCAGGGTCGTCTCGTGCCCTTGGCCATGGGGGACCTGCTGAGTGATGACCGACAGGGAACCGTCGACCTCGAGTACGGCATGCGCCGGTTCGACCCCGGCCAGGGCCGAGAAACCGGGCGAGATGTAGTCAAAGAACTTGGGGGGGCCGGGAGCGGCCTCTATGAAGGTGGCCAACCCCATCCCGACGATGCGTCCTTCCGATCGGGCCTGATCGCGGATGGCGTCCCAGCTGTCGAAGTCGGCGACGCGAAGGGCTTCCTCGAGGGTGCGGCGAGCCGACATGCGCACGTCGAGAGGTGGGCCGGTGACCATCGCCGCGGGAAGTTCGTCAGCGCCGATCATGTTGGCCAGGCGGATGTCGGCGCGGCCGATACCGAGCTCCCGGGCGACGACGTCGATCATGCGCTCGCGTACCCAGGTCTCGGCCGCCCACGGTCCCCGGTAGGGGACGTAGGTGCCCTTGTTGGAAGCGGTGATGGTGGTGTCGAAGCGCAGCGCGCCAATCCGGTACGGCCCGGGCATCATCACCTTGACCATCTGGGCGAAGAACGCTCCGTTGAACGGGAATCCCGGATAGGCCCCGACGTCCATGGTCATGTGCACCTTGAGCCCGAGGATGGTGCCGTCGCTCGTCACCGCGACGTCGATGTCCAGGGTCTCCTCGCGCGCTTGACCACCGACCATGAGGTGCTCGTTGCGGTCCTCGATCCATTTGACCGACCGTCCCAGTTGCAACGCCGCCGTAGCCAGGGCCACGTCCTCGCGGGGCACCAACCCCTTGGCGCCGAACGCCCCGCCGATATCCTGGGCCAGCACCCGAGGCCGGCGTGAAGGGTCCTTGGCCAGGAGGCCCAACAGCGCCTCGCTCAAGTGAACGATGCGTTTGGGCTCCCGGCGCAGCTGTTTGAGCATGGCCGGTTGGCTGGACTTGGTGGCCGTCCGAAGATCGGGGTGGCTCTTGATAAACGCCCGAGCGCCCACGACGAACTTCCTCGGCTTTTCCCGGTTGGTCGCGAGCTCCCGGATCGAGCGCCAAACCGACGTCCGCTCTAGCAGGAAGGCCAGGCTCCACTTGAGCGAATGGGCCGACTGGGTGGCCGAATGAAAAATCAGTTCCCCGCTGACCGGGTCGATCTCGGCGACCGAACCGCGGGTTTCCATGGGCTGGTTTGACTGGCGGTGCTGCGCGAAGCGCTCGCGAATGACCCGGTCCGCACCCGCGAAGGCCACTTCGACGTCACCGTAGGTCTGCGAGTCCTCCCACAGGACGTTCGATCGGGCCCGGGGCCAGATCGGCGGGCGCATCGGGTCCATGGCCTGAGCCATGTTGGCAATGGCCGCTATGGGCTCGTACTCGACATCGATCAGTTCGCAGGCGTCTTCGGCGACCCGTCGCGACTCGGCCACGACGATGGCGACAGGATCGCCCACCACCCGAACCCGATCGGTTGCCAAGGCGTAGAACACCGGGTCGTAAAGCCCGTCGAGGGCCATCATCCCGAGGAAGGGGTTGGTCAGCCGGGCCATGTCGGCCCCGGTGAGTACCAAAAACACACCGGCCATCCGCCGGGCGGAGTCGATGTCGACCCTCCGGATATGGGCGTGGGGGTAGGGGCTGCGCAGAAAGGCGGCGTGCGCCATGTCGGGCAGGTTGAGGTCGTCGATGTAGCGGCCCCGGCCGGTCAGGAGCCGGCGATCCTCGACCCGCCGCACCTTGGCTCCCACGTACTTGCCGGCCAGGCCTTCACGCATCGGCCGCGGCTCCGCGCGAGAGGGCAGCCTGAACACCAGTCAGGATCGACGCGTACCCGGTGCATCGGCACAAGTTCCCTGAAAGTTCCTCGCGGATCTCCTCGGGGGTCGGCGCCGGGTTCTCTCGGAGCAGGCAGTACACGGTCATCAGGAATCCGGGGGCGCAAAACGCACACTGGAACCCGTGCTCGTCCCACATGGCCTGCTGGATGGGATGCAACTTCTCCTCGGTACCCAGGCTCTCAACGGTCTCGATCTCGCAGCCGTCAGCCTGAACGGCCAGCATCAAGCAGGACCGCGCCGCGGCTCCGTCCACGGCGACCGTGCACGCCCCGCATACGCCGTGCTCGCACCCTAAGTGGGTGCCGGTCAAACCCAGGTCCTCGCGGAGCACTTCGGCCAGAGTCCGCCGGCACTCCACGGCCAGGGATCGCTCTTCCCCGTTGACCGTAACGGTCACCTCGCACCGGTCGTCGCTCATGCGGCCGCCCCCAGCCGGCCGGCCGCCTCTGACAGGCACCGCCTGGTCAGGACCGCCCCGAGGTGTTTGCGATAGGCGGCGGTTCCGTGCAAGTCCCCGGGAGGATCCAATTGCCCCTTCACGATCTCCGCCGCCTCGTCGAAGAGGGCGGCACTCGGAGGTTCTCCGGTCAGCAGCTTCTCGGCCGCGTCCACCCGGATCGGCGTGCTCGCCGCTCCGAACAGCGACAAAGCCGCCGTCGAGATACGACCGACCGGATCGGTGTCGATCATGGCGGCCATCCCCAACAGCGCGAAGTCGCCGTGGCGTCGGCTCACCTCCTGCACCGACCATCCCGCCGTCACGGGCCAAGTCGGCAACCGCCACTCCACCAACAACTCGTCCGGTCCCATATCACAGGTCAGATAGCCGAGGAAGAACTCCGACGCCGGCACGGTCCGCTCGCCACTCGCTCGTCGCACGACGAAGGACGCGCCGGCAGCCAGCGCCACCGCGGGCAGCTCAGCCGCCGGATCGGCGTGCGCCAAACTGCCGCACGCCGTTCCCCGATTGCGGATGGCGCCATGTCCGATGTGAGGCATGGCGGCGGCGGCCAACGGCGCCGCCCGGGCGACCAGGGCCGAACGCTCGACCTCGACGTGGCGGACCGCGGCTCCGACGGAAACCGTCCCGCTCCGCTCGCGGATCGCAGCCAGCTCCCGCAACCCGCCGATATCGATCAGATGCGCGGGCCGGCTCAGGCGCAGCGCCATCAATGGAATGAGACTCTGACCCCCCGCAAGGACCTTGGCGTCCTCGCCGAACTCGGTCAGCATGGCGAGAGCCTCCTCCTCCGTCGCCGGCCGGTGATAGGTGAACCTCGGTATCTTCACATCGGCCCCCCTCGCACTCTCAAAACGCCGAAGTCCGACCAAGGTAGGCGTCCTCGCTGGTCCTGCGGACCGTGGTTGGCTCATCCATGGGCTCAGCCTGCCACCCCGACCGCGACGAACTAACCGGACGGCTTCGCAGTGGTCACTCTGCGGCCGAGGCCTCCCCGGACAGCATCTTGGTGATCTGCCCCAGATCGAAATAGTCGCGCCAGGCACTGATCTTGCCGTCACGGACCTCGAAAGTGCCCATTACAGGCAGGGGCGCCACGATCTGCCCCACTTTGAAGGTATCGACCCGCTCAGTGAGGACTACGTTGCCGCGCACGGCTAGGTGGTTGGTTTCGATCACCATGTTCTCGCACATGGCGAAGAACCCTTCGATGAAGGCGATGGTGGCGTCGATGCCGACGGCGGGGTCCATGGGAATGTTGTGGTACACGACGTCGTCGGTGAAAAACGGGCGCAGGGCCTCTGCGTCGTGTTTGGCGAAGGCGTCGCACATGTCGCGCACTACCCGTTCGGCATCCTCTGAAACTCCCATGACGTGCTCCTCCTCTGGCGGGCCGGTGTTGCCGCAAGACGCTAACGCGTGGCGGCGGGGTGTCGATCGCGATCGCGCAAATCGGATGATCGATCGGTAACCGCGAAGGGCTGCCGCCGACCGACGTCGAAGCCCGTGGAGCAGTTACGGGCGGCTCGTGACCCCCGATCGGTGGGTTTCGAGGTCCTGGTAGGCCGACGCGAACCGCCGGAGGGTGGCCAGGCAGATGTCGACCGGCTGGAAGCTCCCAACTGACAGCGTGTGTAGCCACGTCCCAAAGCCAAAGGCGGGCGTCGAGCGGTACTGCGCCCAGGCCTGGTCGTAGCTGGGGGCGTCGACGCCGGCAGTTCGAAGAGCGTCGAGGTATCCGGTCAGGAGCTCGCCTTCGTGACCACGGCGGTCGGCAACATCGAGGCTGCCCACGAGGAAGTAGCCGACGTCGTGGGACCAGTTCCCTGTGCGCACCAGCTGCCAGTCGTAGAAGCCCGTTCGGTTGGCGGGCAAAGCGTAGGTGTTTCCCGGATGCGGATCACCGTGCAGCACCGTCTGTGGACCGGCGGCCGCCAGTGTGGCGCTGCGACGGAACTGGTACTCCAGCTTCCGGGCGTCAACCTCCGGCGGGACAAGACCGGATTGCCCGGCGTCGGCCAGCCGGCGCAACCCTCTGCTTAGAGTGGCCCTGGACATCGGCGCCCATCGTTTCGGGAGGCGCCAGGGCCCCAGGAAGCCGAGCGCCGGTGGCAGTGGCCTGTCCCAGTAGGCCGCGTGCAACCGGGCCAGTCCGTCGAGCCCAGTTCTGACCTCGGCCAAGTCGAGAGGAGTGGTGGCGTCGTTGGGCCGGCCACCGATGCTGTTGACGTCCTCCATGACGACGATCGTCCCGAGGCGAGCTCGGTCGACCCCGGCCGCGTACAGCACCGGGTGGTTCAGAGGCAGCTTCACACCGGAGTCGGCGAGGCGCGCTTCGGCGGTCAGTGCACCCAATGCGACCAGCGCCAGCCGATGCAGCATGCGCCCCTGCCCTTTGACGAAGATCGAGCTGGGGCCGCTACCCTCCGCGTAAGAAAGCCGCACGCTCGCCCGGCGGTTGGTGCCGTCCGCCACGGGGCCGATTTCGACTTCGCCCACCACAGCTCCCGGGCAGTGGCCGCCAATTGCGGCCGTCACCCACGCCGGCGTGATCTCAGCCAAAGACCGGGGAACGGGCAGCACAACCCAATCCTGCCTCATACCGGCTCGGCCTCAGGAAAGCGTCGGCTTCGAAGTGCGACTCGTCCTCTCCTCGCCAACCCTTAGTAAGGTTGCGGGGGGCGCGGCATCGCTACTTCGCGGCAAGGGAGACAG
>Ga0302314_10017757_pt1 | contig 11899 bp, 5 predicted proteins | sample III_Palsa_N2_3_FD_200533 | JGI IMG/M metagenome (GOLD analysis project Ga0302314, IMG submission 200533) | Peat permafrost microbial communities from Stordalen Mire near Abisko, Sweden - III_Palsa_N2_3 | ecosystem: Environmental > Terrestrial > Soil > Palsa > Peat permafrost | place: Sweden...
GCGATCAAACTGGCCCACGAGGCGACATCGGTCGGCGGTGACGAGGACGACGAGCCGGACATTCCGCAGATGACCCTGGACCACAACCAGGACCACAACAAGAAGGGCAACAACAAGAAGGGCAACAAGAAGGACAACGCCGCCGGCCGCCCACGCCGCAACGGGTCGGGCGAGACGGCACGGATCTTCATCGGGTTGGGCCGCGCCGCGCAGGTTCGGCCGCAGGACCTGGTCGGTGCGATCACAGGCGAGACGAAGCTCCAGGGTCGGGAGATCGGGGCAATCGAGATTGCCGACCGTTTCAGCCTCGTGGAAGTCCCCGTCGACCGCGCCGATGAGGTCATTCAGGGGCTCAAAAAGACCAAGCTCAAGGGTCGCAAGGCGACCGTACGCCGGGAGAAGTTCGAGCGCAGATAGCCCGACCGCGGCTGAGTGGGTCAGGGGCTTTCAGCACAGCGCAGGTCGGCGTCGAATGAGCCGATCCGGTACTGCGCGAGTGTCGGCGCCACGCCGGTAAAGCCACCGCTCGTGCAGTTCTGCCGTGCCTGCGCGAGTGTCGTCTCGGTTCCCGCCACCCAGTCGGGCAGCTGGCCGTTGAACGCCGCCGCGGTTGTCTGCACCGTCAGGCCCGTGATCTCCCTCCACTGGGCGGTCGTGGAATAAATCCCGATCGGTCCGGTCGTCCCGGCGTTGTGCAGGCCGGCGATGAAGCCCTGGAGCGCGGCGATGTTGAGCTCGTAGGTCCCGGCCCAGCTTGACATCAGCTCAACGTCGAGCCACCAGGGCGCGGTCTTGGCCGCGACCGGATCAATTGCGGCAACAAGCCGGTAGGAGCTTGCAGCGCGCTGCTCGCCGTAGAGGTAAGAGCACGCGTTCGTCAACAGGCCGTTACACGCGCCGTAGACCGGCGCGGTGCCGCCCGCGGGCCAGTCCGCCACGTGATGAGCCCCGGGATTGCCGGTGTCGATGTACAGCGACAGAGGCGGCTGCCTTGGCCGCTTCTGACCCGGGGCGCCGAGCGCCCAATGCAGCTCACCGCTGATACACGGGTTTGCGTTACTTGCCAGCCCGCCGTTGACACCAACGATCCCGAACACCGGACTTGGGTACGAACCCGAGCACTGCGGATAGGAAATGTCGTAACCGGCGGTCGGCGAGGACCTGGTGATCAGCACGATCACCACCACCACTACGACGATCAAGGCAAGCGCCACCAACGACACCCGTCGCGCTCCGAATCGAGAACGACTGGCAGGCGGCACGTCCGTCAACCTACCACCAGGCTCCACCGACAAAACAAACCGAGATCCGGACGGGCGGGACGGCGACGGCCCTGGCCCGTCCGGATCTTTGGTTTTCGCCGCCCCAAGACAAGGGGCGCCAGCAACCGCTTAGGAATCCAGCAGCTGCCTCAGCACGTACTGCAGGATGCCGCCGTGCCGGTAGTAGGTCTGCTCCTTGGGGGTGTCGATGCGGACGGTCACGGTGAACTGCTTACCGTCGGCGTCGACGGTCAGCTCACGCGGGATGTCGTCCTCACCGGCGATCCCGGCGATGCTGAACTTCTCGTGGCCGGTGAGGCCGAGTGACTGGGCGCTCTCGCCGTCCTTGAACTGCAGCGGCAGTACGCCCATGCCGACCAGGTTCGAGCGGTGGATCCGCTCGAAGCTCTCGGCGATCACCGCACGCACGCCCAGCAGGCGGGTTCCCTTCGCTGCCCAGTCACGCGACGAGCCGGAGCCGTACTCCTTGCCCGCCAGCACGATCAGCGGCACATGCTGCTCGATGTAGCGCATCGAGGCGTCGTAGATCGACTCCTGCGCGTCCGAGCCGTCGGCCAGGTAGAGCGTGACGCCGCCCTCGGTGCCGGGCGCGAGTTTGTTGCGCAGGCGGATGTTGGCGAACGTCCCGCGCATCATCACCTCGTGGTTGCCGCGCCGGGAGCCGTAGGAGTTGAAGTCCTTTGCCTCCACGTGGTTGGCGTTGAGGTAGGTCGCGGCCGGACCGCCTTGCTTGATCGATCCGGCGGGGGAGATGTGGTCGGTGGTGACGCTGTCACCGAGGACTGCCAGGACGCGAGCGTCCTTGATGTCGTCGAGCGGCTCGGGCTCGCGCGGCAGCTCCTCGAAGAACGGCGGGCGCCGTACGTAGGTCGAGCGCTCGTCCCAGTCGAACAGATCACCGGTCGGGACCTCGAGTCCCTGCCAGCGGCTGTCGCCCTCAAAGACGTCGTCATAGCTCTTGCGGAACATGTCGGACTGAACCGCTTCCTGCACCACCTCGGCGATCTCCGCCGTGGAGGGCCAGATGTCCTTGAGGTAGACGTCGTTGCCGTGGCGATCCTGGCCGAGCGGATCCGTGTAGAGATCCACGTCCATCGAGCCGGCCAGCGCGTAGGCCACGCACAGCGGCGGCGACGCCAGGTAGTTCATCTTCACGTCCGGGTTGATTCGGCCCTCGAAGTTGCGGTTGCCTGAGAGCACGCTGACGACTGCCAGATCGGCATCGTTCACCGCCTTGGAGACCTCGGGCGGCAGTGGCCCGGAGTTGCCGATGCAGGTCGTGCAGCCGTAGCCGACGAGGTTGAAGCCCAGCTCATCCAGGTACTCGGTGAGACCGGCGCGATCGAGGTACTCGGTCACGACCTTTGAGCCCGGTGCCAGCGAGGTCTTGACCCACGGCTTGACGGTCAGGCCCTTCTGCACGGCGTTGCGGGCCAACAGGCCCGCGCCCACCATCACCGATGGGTTGGAGGTGTTGGTGCAGGACGTGATCGCGGCGATCACCACGTAGCCGTTGTCCAGTTCGGTCTGAGTACCGTCGGCCAGCGTCAGCGGCGTCTTGGTGGAGATGCCGCCATTGCTGTGGATTGCGACCGGGTCACTGGCCGGGAACGACTCTGCCAGCGCCTCATCCTCACCATTCATCGCCGGCAGGTAGTCCTGGACGGCGGTCTCGAACGCCTGCTTGGACTCGGTCAGGATCACGCGATCCTGCGGGCGCTTCGGGCCGGCGATGCTCGGGACCACGTCGGCCAGGTCGAGCGCCAGCAGGTCCGAGTAGGTCGGCTCCTCAGAATTGGCGTCGTGCCAGAGGCCGTTGGCCTTGGCGTACGCCTCGACCAGGTCGATCTGTTCCTGTGGACGCCCGGAGAACGCCAGGTAGCGCAGCGTCTCGGCGTCGATCGGGAAGATCGCGCAGGTCGAGCCGAACTCCGGGGACATGTTGCCGATCGTGGCGCGGTCGGCCAGCGGCAGCTTCGCCAGACCGGAGCCGTAGAACTCGACGAACTTGCCGACGACACCGCGCTTGCGCAGCATCTCGGTGACGGTCAACACCAGGTCTGTGGCGGTGGCCCCCTCCGGCAGCTCGCCGCTGAGCTTGAAGCCGATCACCTGGGGGATCAGCATTGACATCGGCTGGCCGAGCATCGCCGCCTCCGCCTCGATCCCGCCGACGCCCCAACCGAGCACGCCCAGGCCGTTGATCATCGTCGTGTGCGAATCGGTGCCGACCAGCGTGTCGGGGTAGGCGACCGGTGTGGAGCCTGACTCGTTGACGAACACGACGCGCGCCAGGTACTCGAGGTTGACCTGGTGGACGATGCCGGTGTCCGGCGGCACCACCTTGAAGTTGTCGAACGCGGTCTGGCCCCAGCGCAGGAACTGGTAGCGCTCCTCGTTGCGCTCGAACTCGAGCTCGGCGTTGCGTTCGAAGGCCAGGTTCGAGCCGAAGACATCGACCTGGACCGAGTGGTCGATGACCAGCTCGGCGGGCACCAGCGGGTTGATCTTGTTGGCGTCGCCGCCCATCGCCTTCATCGCGTCGCGCATCGCGGCGAGGTCGACGATCGCGGGAACGCCGGTGAAGTCCTGCATGACGACGCGGGCCGGCGTGAAGGCGATTTCCTTGCTGGGTTCCGCCTTGGCGTCCCAGGTCGCCAGCGCCTCGATGTCAGCTGCGCGGATCGCCTCGCCGTCCTCGTTGCGCAGCAGGTTCTCCAGCAAGATCTTCAGCGAGAACGGCAGCCTTGCGATGTCGTACTTGGCCTGCAGCGCTTCGATCTTGTAGATCTCGTAGCTGCGTCCGCCGACTTCAAGCGTGGCCTTCGAGTCGAAGCTGTTGGTGGACATTTCGTACTCCTCAGGGTTTCAAGTTCAGGGCACTGCTTTAGATTGAGACTCTAGTTAGTGTTTACCCGCAAGGTGCCCAGGTCATCGGTTCTCCGGGAGCGCGGCGATGGACGGATCGCCCGCGTCACCAACATGGAGTTGTTCTTTGACCTGGTGTACGTCTTCGCGATCATCCAGCTCTCGACGCAGCTCTACGACGATCCCAGCTGGAACGGGGCGCTCGAGACCCTGGTGATGTTCCTGGCGGTCTGGTGGGTGTGGAACTACACCGCCTGGGCCACCGGCTGGATCGACCCTGAAAGCCGGCCCGGCGTCGCGCTGATGGCGGTGCTGATGGTGCTCAGTCTGGTGATGGCATCGTCGATTCCGCACGCTTTCGATAGCCGTGGCCTCACCTTTGCCTGCGCTTACGTCGCGATGCAACTGCTGCGCGCCGGTTACATGGTCTGGGCCTTCGGCCCCGAGCACACGATGGGCCGGAACTACGCCCAACTGGGGGCGTGGTCCGCGATCGCAGGGGTCATCTGGATCGCCGGCGCGCTCGTCCACGACCACGACACCCGGTTGGGGATCTGGGCGGCGGCGGCGGCAGTGGACCTCGCCGCTCCGGCGCACGGATATTGGTTGCCGGGAGTGAGGCCGACGCCGATGACCGACTGGACGCTTTCCGGCGGACACCTGGCAGAGCGCTGTCAGCTATTGCTGATGATCGCCTTCGGCGAGTCGATCCTGCGTCTCGGCGAGAGTTTCGCGGAGGGCAAGGAGGGTCTGCAGGTTGTGATCGCGTTCATCCTCGGCTTCCTGCTGACCTTCGCGCTGTGGGGGATCTACTTCCTGCATCACGCTCAGCGCGGCGCTGAGCGGATGGAGACTGAGACGGAGGATGCCGCTCGCCTGGGTCGCGGTGCCTATGCGTACGCCCACGCTGTGATGGTTGCCGCTGTGATCGTGATCGCAGTCGGGATCCACATGGCGATTGAGCACCCGTCGGAACACGTGGAGGTCAACTTCGGCTTGATCTGCCTCGGAGGCCCGGCCCTGTTCCTGGCGGGGATCACCGCCTCCAAGCGCTGGCTTGGGCACGGCGGGGTACTTCCCGGTGCGGTCGGCGTGATCGCGCTGGCGCTGTTCGGCGGGCTCGCGTCGCTCACGCACCGCATAGACCAGCTGGCGGTGGCTGCGGTCATCGCCGTCGCGCTTTCGTTCTGGGCGCTACTGGACAAGCAGACAGAAGCGGAGCCCGAATCGGCCCAGTAGAGAGCGCCTGCCGACGCGGCAGGGCTACAGGCCAGGCGGGTGACGCTCGACGTAACCGCCGAACTCGCCGCCGCCCTGCGACCAGCGGGTGCCGTCTTCCGCAAGCGCGACGGTGTCAAAGCGCCAGCCGGCGATCGTCATCCAGACGTGCCCGTCAGTGGCGTAGATCGTGACCCACTGGCCAGGCCCCGGATCGCCGTAGGACATGAACTCATCCGAGGTCTCAGGCGAGCTCAGCAGGCCGGCGGCCGCAAGCACGTAGCTGACCGAGCCGGAGCAGTCATAACCGGGTGAGATGAACGATCCGTGGCCGCCGCCCCAGATGTAGGGCAGTGTCGCGATCGCGTTGCCGGCCGCGATCATCTGGTCCACAGCTTGTGGTGCTCCCGCGGGAGGCTGAACCATGCCGCTGGTGTCGATCGCCAGGCCGCCGACCTGCTGGTTGACCTGAACGGCGGCCTGCTTGGCGGACTCCTGAGCCTTCGCGGCGGCGGCCGCCTCCAAGGCGTTCAGCTTGGTCTGCAACGCCTGAGTGGCGCTGGCGACCTGAGCGAGCTTTGCGCGCTTGCCGTTGCGCGACTGTTGCTCGTTGATCTGCTGCTGGAGCAGCGCGCCCTCAAGAGCCGCCTGCTGGTTGCGCTGGCTGAGGATCTGGTCGGTCAGGTCACGGTCCTGCTCCTCCAGCGTGCCGAGCCGGGTCGCCTCGCGCAGGACCTCGGCGCGCGCCCGCTTGGTGAAGCTGACGATCTGCGCGTCCTCGGTCTGAGCCCGCTTGACGAAGTCAACGTTGTCCAGGAGATTGGTGAATCCGTCGGAGCTGAGGATCACGTCCACCAGGTTCGGGGATCCGTTCTCATAGACGGAGCGCAGGTTGGATGCGAGCGCCAGCGATGCTTTTTGCATCCGCCGTTCAAGCGAGAGAACCTGACCGCGCGCCGTCATCAACTTGCTCTGCGTATTGCGCAGCTGATCGACGCTGTTGTCGAGCTTGGTCTCGATGATGCTCAGGTTCTGCTTGGCCTCAGCGACGCCGCCGGCGGTCTTCTGGATCTGTGCGCTCTCAGCGTTGATCTGCTGCTGGAGCGTCTGCTCGGTCGCCTTGTTGCCGGCGATCTGGTTTGACAGGTCGGCGGAGCTCGCGGGGATCTGCGTCGCGCCGATCAAGGCGCAGGCGCCGGCGCAAAAAGCCGCAAGGCGCTTTAGGTGTCGGGAGCGGGTCATCCAGGAAGGCTGTGGTTCATCGATACGACGACCAGCAGCCCTGCGTCGGTCGCATCTCTACCGCGCCAGTGGCGCGCTGTGCCTACCTTAGCGGGATCGAACATGGCGGTAGTGAGGTAGTTCACTCTGCAATACATCCTGCATTGGCGGGGAAAATCCTCCCGCCGCGAACGGCTAGTTGTCTTGCCGCTTTCTGGCTCTTTGAGCCTTTACGCGAGCTGTTTGCTCGAGCACCGTCTTGCGCAGCCGCACATTCAGCGGCGTGACCTCAACCGATTCGTCCTCGCGCAGGAACTCCAGCGCCTGGTCGAGTGACAGCTCGCGCTTGGGCACCAGACGGATCAGCTCATCGGAGGTCGATTGGCGCATGTTGGTCAGGTGCTTCTCCTTGACCGCGTTGACGTCGAGGTCATCAGCGCGTGAATTCTCGCCGACGATCATGCCCTCGTAGACCTCCTCGCCGGGGCCTACAAAGAGCGTCCCGCGCTCCTGCAGGTTGAAGAGCGCGAAGGCGGCCACCTTGCCGCGCCGGTCCGCCACCAGCGATCCGGACTGACGGGTGCGGATCTCGCCCTGCCAGGGTTCCCAGCGGTCGAAGACATGGTGCACGAGGCCCGTGCCGCGCGTCTCGGTCAAGAACTCCGTGCGGAATCCGATCAGCCCGCGCGCGGGGATGATGTACTCCATCCGTACCCAACCGGTGCCGTGGTTGATCATCTGCTCCATCCGGCCCTTGCGCAGCGCCAGCAGCTGAGTGATCACGCCGACGTACTCCTCGGGAGCGTCGACGCTCATCCGCTCCATCGGCTCGTTCAGCTTGCCGTCGATTTCGCGGGTGACCACCTGCGGCTTGCCGACTGTCATTTCGAAGCCCTCGCGGCGCATCACCTCGACCAGTACGGCCAGCGCCATCTCACCGCGGCCCTGGACCTCCCAGACGTCGGGCCGCTCGGACGGGTTGATGCGGAGCGAGACGTTGCCGACCAGTTCGCGCTCGAGCCGCGCCTTGAGCTGGGAGGCGGTCAGCTTGTCGCCGTCCTGGCCGACCAGCGGAGAGTCGTTGGTGCCGAGCGTGACCGAGAGTGACGGCTCGTCGACGGTGATCAGCGGCAGCGGGCGCGGATCTTCGGGGTCCGACAGCGTGTCGCCGATCATGATTTCGGGGATACCGGCCACAGCGATGATGTCTCCGGCGCTCGCCTCTTCGGTGGGCACACGGTCGAGCGCCTCGTTGATGAACAGCTCGGTGATCTTGACTCGATCAACCGTGCCGTCACTGCGACACCAGGAAACCGTTTCGCCCTTGCGAATCGTGCCCTCGTGGACACGGCAGATCGCGATCCGGCCCACGTAGGCGGACGCGTCCAGGTTGGTCACGTGCGCCTGCAGCGGTGCACCCTCTGTGTAGGAGGGCGGCGGGATGTGTGAGAGCAGCAGCTCCTGGAGCGGCTTCAGATCCTCGCCCGGTACGTCCGGGTCGAGCGTCGCCGTGCCGGCCCTGGCGTTTGTGTAGACGATCGGGAAGTCGATCTGCTCCTCGTCAGCGTCGAGGTCCAGGAAGAGCTCATAGACCTCATCGATGACCTCCTTGATGCGCGCGTCCGGGCGGTCGATCTTGTTGATCACGAGGATCACCGGCAGCTTGGCGGAGAGCGCCTTGCGCAGCACGAAGCGGGTCTGCGGCAGCGGTCCCTCGGAGGCGTCGACCAGCAGCAGGACGCCGTCGACCATCGTCAGCCCGCGCTCGACCTCGCCGCCGAAGTCGGCGTGGCCGGGGGTGTCGATGATGTTGAAGGTGGTGTCGCCGTATTTGACGGCGGTGTTCTTGGCCAGGATCGTGATGCCCTTCTCACGCTCGAGGTCCATCGAGTCCATGACGCGGTCAGCCACGTCCTGGTTCTGGCGAAAGGCGCCGGACTGCCAGAGCAGGGCGTCGACGAGTGTCGTCTTGCCGTGATCGACGTGCGCGACGATCGCGAGGTTGCGGATATCTGAGCGTGTGGCCATATGGGGCATCACTGTAGTGGCGCCGATAAGCTCAGGCATCCTGCCTGAACTGGGGTAACGAGCGGTGGTCTGCCCGTCATGTAGTGCCGAGAATCGAGATGGCGCAAAGTTCTGCAACGAGTGTGGAACGTCGCTGACCGCAGGCTGCCCGCAGTGCGGAGCGGACGCACGGCCTGGGCAACGGTTCTGCGACGAGTGCGGGACGGCGCTGACAGCGCCGGTCGCGCCCGGGGGTCGCGCGACCGGCGAGCCGGGGCGTGGCGCGCCGGGGACAGCCACGGCCACTCCGGAACTGCGTTTCGTCTCGGTCCTGTTCGTTGATCTCGTCGGCTTTACCTCGCTCAGCGAGGGCCGTGAGGCCGAGGATGTGCGCGAGCTGCTGGGGCGCTACGCGGACGTCGCTCGCGGGGTGGTCGAGCGCTACGGCGGGACGGTCGAGAAGTTCATTGGTGACGCCGTGATGGCGGTTTGGGGTGCGCCGGCGGCCCGTGAGGACGATGCCGAGCGCGCCGTCCGCGCGGCGCTTGAGATCGTCGATGCTGTCAGTGTGTTCGGCGCGGAGGTCGATGCGCCGCAGCTGCGTGCTCGCGCCGGCGTGGTGACCGGCCAGGCGGCGGCTGTCGAGGACCCGACGCAGGGGATCGTTGTCGGTGATCGCGTCAACACCGCCAGCCGGGTGCAATCAGCTGCGCAGCCAGGAACGGTGCTGGTCGACGAGGTCACTCGCCAGGTGGCCCAGGCGGCGATCCTGTTCGAGGACGCTGGTGAGCATCGAGTCAAGGGCAAGGCCGAGTCGCTTCATCTCTTCCGCGCCTTACGGGTCGTCGCCGGCGCTGGTGGGCGCGATCGGGAGGGACTCCTGGAGGTTCCGTTCGTCGGGCGCGAGCGCGAGCTGCGTCTGATCAAGGACATGCTCGATGCCACGATCGAGCGTTCCGGCACGCGGCTCGTGGCGATCAGCGGTGAGGCCGGGATCGGAAAGTCGCGTCTGCGGCGTGAGTTCTCCAACTACACCGACGGTCTGGCTCAGTCATTCCTGTGGCATACGGGCCGCTGCTTGGCGCACGGAGGCGGCGTCGCCTATTGGGCGCTGGCCGAGATGGTTCGTCAGCGGCTCGGGATACCCGAGGACGCCTCGACTGACGTGGCGGAGGCGAAGCTTGATGCCGGCCTGCTGGAGTGGATCCTCGATCCTGAGGAGCGCGAGTTCATCCACCCACGCCTGGGTGCTCTCCTGGGTCTTGCATCTCCGGGTCTGGACCGCGCCGAGCTGTTCGCCGGCTGGCGCATGTTCTTGGAACGGCTCACGACTCACGATCCGGTCGTGCTGGTGTTCGAAGACGTGCAGTGGGCCGATGACGGTCTGCTCGCGTTCATCGATCAGATCCTCGACTGGTCGCGAACTCTTCCGATCTTCATGCTGACGCTGGCGCGTCCCGAACTCGCGGCTGACCGCGATGGTTGGCCGGCCGGTCGGCGTGGTGTGACGGCGGTCGACCTTGAGCCGCTGACCGATGCTGGTGTGGCCGAGCTGCTTGACGGAACGGTCGAGCAACTGCCGGCCGACGTCCGCGATCGGATCGTCGCGAGGGCGCAGGGCAATCCGCTCTACGCGGTCGAGACGATCCGATCGCTGGCCGACCGCGGCGCCCTGGAACGCGTTGGTGGTCGCCTGCTCGCCGCCGGCGAGATCGGTGAGCTCGAGACCCCGGCCTCACTGAGCGCGCTGCTGGCGTCACGTCTGGACGCGCTCGAGCCGGCTGAGCGCGAGCTGGTCAAGGCGGTAGCCGTGTTCGGCGGTTCGTTCCCACTCGAGGCGGTCGTGGCCCTGATCGACGCCGATCCGGCTCAGGCCGAGCGACTGCTCGCATCGCTGATCCGCAAGCAGGTCTTCGTGATCCAGTCCGACGCGCTTTCGCCGGACCGCGGCCAGTATGCCTTCGCTCAGGGATTGCTGCGAACCGTCGCCTACGACACGCTCGCGCGCAAGGCGCGCAAACAGTTGCATCTGCGAGCTGTCGACCACCTCAAGGCGGCCTTCGCCAACGACGGCGAGGACGTGGCCGAAGTGATCGCCAACCACGTGCTCGAAGCCTACGCGACGACCGGCCCGCAGGACGATGATCACGAGTCGCTGTGCTCGCAGGCGGTTGCTGCGCTCACCCGATCCGCCGAGCGCTCCGAGGCTGTGGGTGCGCCGCTCACTGCTGCAGAGACAGCCGCGCATGCGGCCGAGCTTGCCGGCGAGGCGCAGCGGCCGACGTTGCTACGGGAGGCCGGCCGACTCGCAGCTGGAGGTGGGCGGGCCGAGCGGGGACTGGCGTTGCTCGATCAAGCGCGCGAACTGTTTGAGGCCGCTGGGGAGGTGCGGGAAGCGGCGATCACCTCAGGGCTATCGCACCTTCCGCTGGACCGGTTGGGGCGACCCGCCGAGGGGGTGGCGCGGCTCGAGTCGGCGATTGCCACGATCGAGGCACTGAGCGCCGGCGCCTTTGATCCGGACCTCCCGGCGTTGCAGTGGCGACTTGGGCAGCTGTTGTGGGTCACCGGTGAGTTCCAGCGCGCCGACGACCTGATCGATCAAGCGCTGGTCGGTGCGCAGGCGCTCGGACTCATGAATGTGACCGCGCAGGCGCTCGCACAGCGCGCCATTCTTTACGGGAACTTCCTCGGACGCCCGGTCGAGGCGGAGGCGCTGTACGGGCAGGTGCTCGAGTTGACGTCGCGACACGGCTCCGCACGCGACCTTTGGGTCGCTGAGGCGAACTATGGAGAGTTCACGCGTACCTGGAACCGTCCGGGGGCAAGGAAGCGGCTCGAGGAAGCCGTGATGGTCGCTCGACGGCGCGGAGACATCGACAACGAGGCCACCAACGTCGCAAACCTGGCAGAGCTACACGTCAGTCAGGGGTTGTGGGACCAGGTGGAGGCGCGCTGCACCGAATATCTTGCGCGCGAGTCGGAGCCCAATCGCGTGGCACTGTTGTCCTACCCACTGCTGCTCATGCACACGCTCCGTGGCCAGCGCGATGCCGCCGCGCAAACGTTCGATCGCTTGGCGCGCTGGGAGCACGGCGATGACCCGATATTTCGGTCTATCCATGCCTCCGGCGCGGTGCTGCTGGCGATGCTCGATGGCCGCCAGCAGGACGTGCTGGACAGTGGCCTCGCGCTGCACCACCAGGAGACAGCTGAGCTGGTCTATGCCACCGAGCGGCTGAGCCTGGTCGCCTGGCCGGCGATCCTCGACGCCGCGCTTGCGCTCGGGCAACGCGATGCCG
>Ga0302314_10017760_pt1 | contig 11898 bp, 11 predicted proteins | sample III_Palsa_N2_3_FD_200533 | JGI IMG/M metagenome (GOLD analysis project Ga0302314, IMG submission 200533) | Peat permafrost microbial communities from Stordalen Mire near Abisko, Sweden - III_Palsa_N2_3 | ecosystem: Environmental > Terrestrial > Soil > Palsa > Peat permafrost | place: Sweden...
GCGATCAGCTGCTCGGACAGTCGCTCGGGGGTGTCCTTGACCAGTTCCAAGTCCATCAGCGCGCCTGAGTGCACCAGGCCCCAGTAGAAGGGGACGCAGTTGAGGAACTGGATGTGGCCGACGCGAGGCTTGCCGTCATTGGCACCGTTGGCGTCGTTGCCAGCCGAGTGATTGCTGTCTGTGCGATTGCTGTCCACCGTAACGACCTTACTCGTCCTCGAATGACGCGGCGTCGTCGATCTTCTGGCTGAGCCGCTGGGAGCGGGCCACCAGTCCGGCCGACATCGCGTCGCGCTGCTTGGAGAGCACGATGAACGAGACCGCACTGGAGAGGAAGATGGCCACGGCGAGCAGGCTCAGCTTGGAGGTCGGCGAGTTCAGGTCCATGTCGGCGATCTTGGCGATCACCCATACGACCGCCAGCGCGGCGAGGAACAGGCCCAGGCGCAGGGTCGTGTAGCGCAGGGCGGCGTGCCGGGTCTTGAACACGGGGCCGTTCGCGCCCTGGCCGAGCGCGGTAAGGGCGGGCCCGGCCTCGGCCCCGGCCTCGTCGGCAGTGCCGGTCTCGTCGGACTTGGTCTTGACAGACTTGGTCATCGTGGTGTCCTTCGTCGGATGCGAACCGATTCACGGTACAACACGAGCTCCGGGCCGCCGCCGACCGGGGTCTAAAGCGGCAGGTAGAGGCTGATGAGGTCGCGATAGTCGTCCTCTTCCACGCGCAGTGCGCGGGGCAGGCGGCCCCACTCGGTGTAGCCGCACTTCTTGTAGAAGAGGTCGTTGCCGGTGCCGCCGCGGCAGTCGAGCTGGAGCATCTCCAGTTCCATGCTCCGGCCGACCCGGGCCACCTCGGCCATCAGGTCCGCACCGTAGCCGCGACCCTGGAAGTCCGGGTGGATCATCACCCGCTTGATGGTGCGCCAGTGCCGGCTGAGTGCGAACTGGCCGTCGACGATGAAGGCGAGGGCGGCCAGCCGGCCGTCCGCTCGGCCCACGATCAGCCGGTCGCGTCCGGACGCCGCGTTGGCGAGGTCGCGTTCGGCCACCGGGCGCACCTCGTCGGCGGTGACCGGCGGCACGAACCCCACCGCGCCGCCGGCGTTGGACACGTCGGTCCAGCAGGCGATGATCTCTGCTTTCAGCGCCCCGGTCAGCTCGGGGTCTGTGACGAACTCCAGCTCCATGACATCCATGGTTGCATGAAATTACGGAATGACGCAATTCCACTCAGGCGGAGCCTGAAATATTGCACTTCGGCGGAGCCTGAAATATTGCACTTCGGCGGAGCCTGATGCATGGCGCCTTAGACGAAGCTCATGGCCTGCGGGGTCTCACGCCGGTCCCGGTCCGGGCCCTCGAACTCGCGCACGGTCTCATACCGGGTGTTGCGCTCAACCGGACGGAAGCCGGCGTCCCGGATCAGTTCCAGCAGACTGTCGCGGGTCATCTTGTCCGGAGTGCCGAACTTGTCCGCGTCATGGGTGATCTTGTACTCCACCACCGAGCCGTCGAGGTCGTCCACGCCGAAGTTCAGCGCGAGCTGGGCCGTGGTCAGGCCGTGCATCACCCAGAAGCACTTGACGTGGTCGAAGTTGTCCAGCAGCAGCCGGGAGACGGCGAAGGTCTTGAGGCCCTCGGCGCCGGTAGCCATCGGCTGGGTCATCAGGCGGTTGCGGTTCTTGCCGTCCTTGGCGTCGTGGAAGTCGTGCTGGAAGCGCAGCGGGATGAAGACGGCGAAGCCGTTGGTCTCGTCCTGCAGTTCGCGCAGCCGCAGCACGTGGTCGACCCGGTGCCGGGGCTCCTCGATGTGGCCGTAGAGCATGGTGGCCGGGGTGCGCAGGCCCTTGGCGTGGGCCAGCCGGTGGATCCGGGACCAGTCCTCCCAGTGGGTGGCGTGGTCGACGATCTTCTGCCGGATCTCCCAGTCGAAGATCTCCGCGCCGCCGCCGGTCAGCGACTCCAGGCCGGCCGCGATCAGCTCGTCCAGAATCTCGTCCGCGGTCAGGCCCGAGATCTTCTCGAACCAGTGGATCTCGGTGGCGGTGAACGCCTTGATCGAGACGCCCGGCAGCACGGCCTTGAGCTCGCTGATCGACTTGGGGTAGTAGCGCCAGGGCAGGGTGGGGTGCAGGCCGTTGACGATGTGCAGCTCGGTGATCCCGTCCGGCTCCATCTCCTTGGCCAGCCGGACCGCCTCCTCGATCCGCATCGTGTAGGCGTCCTTCTCCCCCGGCTTGCGCTGGAACGAGCAGTACGCGCACGAGGCGGCGCAGACGTTGGTCATGTTCAGGTGCCGGTTGACGTTGAAGAAGACCCGGTCGCCGTTCTTCACCGTGCGCACGTGGTGCGCCAGCTCCCCCAGCCAGGCCAGGTCGTCGCTCGCGTAGAGGGCGACGCCGTCGTCATAGCTCAGCCGCTCGCCGGCCAGTACCTTCGCTTCGAGTTCGCGTTTGAGTCCCAAGTCCATGGGCCCAACCTTACGCAGTGGCCCAAACGGGCGCTCAACCGGCGTCGCCGTCCCCCAGCGGAGGCTGGCGGCCCTCCCACTTGGTGGACAGCGCCACGGTGGTCCGGGTGCGCGCGACGCCGCGGATCCGGTTGAGCTTGCCGATGATCTTCTCCAGGCCCATCGGGTTGGCCGCCCGCACCTTGATCAGGTAGGACTCCTCGCCGGCGACGAACCAGCAGTCCTCGATCTCGGCCACGTCCTTGAGCCGGCGGCCCACGTCCTCAAGGTCGGCGGCGTCGGACAGCAGGATCCCTATCAGCGCGGTGACGCCGAGGCCCACCGCGGCGGGGTTGATGGTAGCCCGGTAGCCGCTGATCACGCCGTTCTGCTCAAGCCGGTTGATCCGGTCGGTGACCGTGGGACCGGAGAGCCCGACCAGCCGGGCCAGTTCCGCGTAGGTGGCCCGGCCGTTCGTGCGCAGCGCGTCAACGAGCATGCGGTCTACAGCATCCACATCGATCAGACCTTTCTGTTTCCCACCGAATACCGACCTGCGCTACGTAAGTTCTCCGAAAGGGTACTAGCCCTCACCGGACCCCTTTAATCCATTGGACTTCCCCGACCAAACACCTTAGAATTGAAGACAGATACGGGGGAAGATCTTTCTTCTGAAGTTCACTCTCCCGTAAGTCACCAACATCCAAGCTTTACCCGACAGGGAGCAGACCATGCTGTCCAGCAACATCGCCACTATCGACTACGTCGAAACCCGCAATGCCGAACTGCGCCGCGCCGCCAGCCAGGCCCGACTGGTCAAGAGCGCCATCCGGCGCAACCGGATGAACGCGATCGGCCGTTCACCCCGCGTCTGATCGACACCCGTTCCACCGTATGAACCACCGTGTAACACCCCGTGTGACCACCACCGCTACCACTTCCTGACGACGGCCGCACGACCGGCGCATCCACGCCGGTCGGGCCGGGTCAGGGCCCAGTGATTAAAAGTGCAGTCCCCGCGAGATCAGGTCCGCGAGGGCGAAGCAGAACAGCGTGATCCCGACGAAGCCGTTGACCGTGAAGAACGCCCGGTTCAACCGCGACAGGTCGGTGGGCTTCACCAGCGAGTGCTCGTAGCAGAACGCCCCCGCAACCACCGCCAGGCCCAGCCACCAGAACACCTCCGCGTGGGTGAGCAGGCCGAAGAGCACGAACAGGGCCATCGTCACCGCGTGCGCGGTCCGGGCGCCGTAGAGCGCGACCGCCACACCCCACCGCGCGGGCACCGAGCGCAGGTTCGACTCCTGGTCGGTCTCGATGTCCTGGCAGGCGAAGATCAGGTCGAAGCCGCCGATCCAGATCCCGACCGCCAAGCCCAGCACTACCGCGTCCCAAGACCAGCGGCCGGTGACCCCGACCCAGGCGCCGATCGGGCCGATCGCCTGGGCCAGCATCAGGATCGCGTGCGGGAAGTCCGTGAACCTCTTGCCGTACGGGTAGACGATCAGCGGCACCACCGCCAGCGGCGCGAGCGCGAAGGCCAGCGGGTTGAGTGCCGCTGCCGCGCCGAGGAACAGCGCGAGCGCGAGCAGCGCGCCGACCCAGGCGGCCCGAACCGACAGGACCCCGGTGACCAGTTCCCGCTTGGCGGTGCGCGGATTGCGCGCGTCGAACTCGCGGTCGATGATCCGGTTCACCGCCATGGCGAAGCTCCGGGCGCCGACCATCGCCAGCGTGATCAGCAACAGCTGCAGCCAGTGCACCCGACCGTTGTCCAGGAACATCGCGGTCAGCGCCGAGGTGTAGGCGAAGGGCAGCGCGAAGACCGAGTGTTCGAGCAGGACCAGGTTCTTGAAAGCCTTGGCCTTGCCGCCGAGCGACTTGGGCGGGGCCACCGCGATGCTCGTCATAACCCGTATTCCTTCCAGCGCCGGTCCACCTTGGCCGCGACCTCGGGGTCGGAGGTGATCATCTCCGGCCAGCCGCCGTTGCGGACGTAGCCCTCCTCGGGCAGCTTCCTGGTGGCGTCGATCCCGGCCTTGCCGCCCCAGAACTGCTGGTACGAGGCGTGGTCGAGGTGGTCCACCGGGCCTTCGTTCACCACCAGGTCGCGAGCGTAGTCCACATTGCCGAAGGCACGCCAGGAGACCTCGGCATAGTCGTGCACATCACAGTCGGCGTCGACGATCACGATCAGTTTGCTCAGCGACATCAGGTGCGCGCCCCAGATGGCGCTCATCACCTTCTGCGCGTGTTTGGGGTAGCGCTTGTCGATGGAGACGATGGCGCAGTTGTGGAAGCCGCCGGTCTCCGGCAGGTCGTAGTCGACGATGTCCGGGACGATCATCTTGAGCAGCGGCAGGAAGAACCGCTCGGTGGCCTTGCCCAGCGGGCCGTCCTCGGTCGGCGGGCGGCCCACCACGATGGACTGCAGCATCGGGTTCCTCCGCATGGTCATCGCGGTGACGGTCAGTGCGGGGAACGGCTCGACCGGGGTGTAGAAGCCGGTGTGGTCGCCGAACGGTCCCTCCGGCCGGGTGACCCCGGGTTCGAGCCAGCCTTCGAGCACCACCTCGCAGTTCGCCGGGACCTGGAGCGGCACCGTCTTGCAGTCGACCAGGTCCACCCGGTCGCGCTGGATGAAGCCGGCGAACAGGTACTCGTCGATGTCGGACGGCAGCGGCGCGGTCGCCGCGTAGGTCACCGCGGGCGGGCAGCCGAGCGCGATCGCCACCGGCAGCCGTTCGCCGCGGCGCTGGGCCACTGCATAGTGGTTGGTCGAGTCCTTGTGGATCTGCCAGTGCATGCCGATGGTCCTGGCGTCGTGCCGCTGGAGCCGGTACAGGCCCAGGTTGCGCCCGCCGGTCTCCGGGTGCTTGGTGTGCGTCAGGCCGAGGTTGAAGAACGCCCCGCCGTCCTGCGGCCAGGTGTGCAGGGCCGGGAGCAGGTTCAGGTTCACGTCGTCGCCGCTCAGCACGATCTCCTGGCAGGGCGCGTTCTTCACGTGCTTCGGCGGGACGTTGCGCAGTTGCGCGGCCTTGCCCAGGGCGTCCTTGAATCCGGAGAAGCCCTGCGGCAGCTCCGGCTTGAGCAGTTCGCCGATCCGGTCGCCGATCTCGTCCAGACTCTTGAGCCCGAGCGCCAGGCACAGCCGACGCTCGGTGCCGAAGACGTTCATCGCCAGCGGCAGCTTCGAGCCCTTGACGTTCTCGAACAACAGCGCCGGGCCCTTGGCCTTCTGCACGCGGTCGGTGATCTCGCCGACCTCCAGATATGGGTCGACCTGCGCGGTGATCCGGCGCAGCTCGCCTTCCTTGTCGAGCGCTTTGAGGAAGGAGCGGAGATCTTCGTAGGCCATGGCTCCGATTATCGCAGCAGGTGTGCATTGACCGAACGCACCAGGGTGGCGAGCGCGGGCAGTTCGACCACCTCGACTCCGGCCGCCCGCAGCCGCTCGGCGCCGTCGCACACCGCGAGCAGCGCAGGTTCCCGCAGCGCCAGCACCACGCGCGGAATTCCGGCGGCCAGGATGTGGTCGGTGCAGTTCAGCGGCCGGGAGGCGCGCGGCGAGCAGGGTTCGAGCGAGGTGTAGATCGTGGCGGTGGAAAGTCGCGGGTCACCGAGTACGCCGGGTTTGGCCAGGGCCACCTCCTCGGCGTGGTTGCGGTCCGGGTCGCCGAGCCCGGCTAGCGGCTCCCGGGAGAAGCCGGTGGACAGCACGGTCCCGTCGGCGGCGACCACCAGCGCGCCGACGGAGTACGCGCCCGCGGCCGGCGGGCACGAACGCGAGAGCTCGACGGCCAGGCCGAGCAGTTCCTCGTCCCCGGCGCCCGGCCGGGTGACCAGGTAGCGCGAGAAGACCACGTCGCCCAGCGCCCTGGTCTCGGCCAGCAGCATCCGGCGGGTCGGGGACTGCGGGTAAGTGGCCGGCCGGGCGAAGTTGGGCGCGGCCGGGTCGCCGATCAGGAAGGGTGCGGTGGCCAGGTGCAGTTCGTCGGCCAAATCCTGAGCCAGAAAGGCGCTGAGCACGGCCGCCCCGCCCTCCACCATCAGCCGCCGGACCCCGCGCACGGCGAGCTGGTCGAGCACGTGGCCTAGCTGGTCGCCGGCGCTGGTGACCACTATGGTCTCGGCGCCCTCGGCGGTGAAGACCGCGGCCCGGGGGTCCGGCGCGCTGCTGCGGGTGAGCACCACCCGCAGCGGGCTGGGCGGTTGGCCGAGGTCTACCCGGGCCGCGCGCCGGGCCGGGTCGCGCACCAGCAGCCGCGGGTTGTCCGCGCGGACCGTGCCGGCTCCGACCAGGATCGCGTCGCAGCCGGCCCGCAGTTCGTCGACCCGGTCGAAGTCTGCCTGGTTGGACAGCAGCAGCCGGTTCGGGGTGGCGTCGTCCAGGTAGCCGTCGAGGGAGGTCGCGCAGCTGAGGATGACGCGGGGCCGGGGCGTGTTTTCGGTCACCCGCTTATTTGACCACGCCCGGCCTCACCACTCGGGAGAGGAGACGACCATGCACGCATTGGCGTCGGAGGCGAAGTTCTCCATGGACTGCGCGGGCGGTGGCGCCGCCGGAGCCGCAGGGGCGGTGCCGCCAGCGGAGCCCGAACTGCCGCCGGTGCCGAAGGTGGTCCCATTGAGCCAGTCCTTGCCCACCTCGACGGTGACCTCGTCGTACGAGCTGGATTCCTTGACCTGGGCGGCGGGAATGTCCAGGGCGTTGGCGACCGCAGCGGCGGAGTCCGATCTTCCCGATGGGTAGTAGACGGTGGTCTGCGCGATGGTGCCAGTTCCAGTCGTGTCGGTCGCCTCGGTGAAACCGGAGCTCGACAGTCCGTCCCGCACGGTCAGGGCCCGGCCCTGCACACCACTGTCGTTGACCACTGAGACTCTGACCGCGGAATCGTTCACCGGGTTGCCGGTCATCATCACATCCAGGGCCGTGCCTGCCGTCCCGCCTGCCGTCGCGCCCGCCGTTCCACTGGCGGCCGGAGCCACCGGCGCCGAGTACGGCCGGTCCGATCGCAGTGCGGCGAACATCTGCGAGGCGGCCGGTTGGGAGATCTGAAGTTGTTGATCCCACTGGGAATCCGGTCCGGCGTAGGGCTCCCAGGGCATCGTCAGCATGGTGATCCGGCTGGCCGGAACCTTGCCCATCTGCTGGGCCAGGCTCAGCAGATCCATCACGCTGCCGAGGTTGTTGCTGACGGTCAGGGACTGGGTCGCGATGTTCGCCACCGAGTACAGCAGGCTGACATTTGTGAGTGAGCCCTCTGCTTCAAGCTTGCGGATCATCGCGGAGAGGAAGAGGTGCTGGGCCTCCTCGCGCTGGGGCTCGTTGAGGAAGGCGTGCCGGCTGCGCAGCCATTCCAGGGCCTGGACGCCGACGATCGCGCTGGTGCCCTTGGGCAGTTTGAGCCCCGAGTCGGTGTCGAGCACGTTGTTGGTCACGCACACGTTCACCGGGCCGATCGCGTTGGACAGACCCACCACGGCGCCCATGTCGGCCATCACGTAGCCGTCGATGGTCAGGCCGGTGAGGTTTCCCACCTCCTGGACCTGGCATTGCGGCCCGCCGTTCAGGGCCGCGTTGATCAGATTCTCTCCGCCGCCCGCGCACGAGGGCAGTTGGGTGATCGTGTCGCGAGGGATCGACATGACCGTCATGTTGGTGCGATCGGCCGAAAGGTGGACCACCATCTCCACGTCGGCGCGCTCGCCGGCGGCGTAGTTCTTGCTGCCGGGGCAGTCGTGGCCGAGCGCGCAGTCTGCCGACGTGTCCCGGGTGTCCGAACCGATGACCAGGATGTTCAGCGGAGTCTGGCCGAACTTGTTCGGGATCTCCGGCGCCTGGGTCACCCCGGGCGGGAGCAGCGCGGTGCTCTTGAGGTTGGAGTTCAGATGGACGTAGACGTAGCCGACCACCCCGCCCACGGCCAGCAACAGACAGGCCATCGTCCCCGAGGTCCAGACCAGGGCTTTCTTCTTCCAGCCCCATTTTTTCTTCGTCCGTCTGCTCCGGCCCGGCGGTCTTCGCTTCGAGGCGGCCCGCCGCCCGCGGTCCGGTTCCACCGGCTGCCGGGTACGCGGCGGCCGGTCTTCCTCCTGGCCCGCGATCGGCGGGTTCCAGTACGTGTCGTCCTCATAGTCGCTCATGTCGAACCCTCCCAAGGTGGTCTGTGACTGGGTGCCCGCGTACCCGATTCGCCATTAAAGACGCTGTCATGGGCGGGGAAGGTTTCGGCCGGGAGTCGACGAGCGCGAAACAGCCCTGCCACAAACGCTGTGACAGGGCCGCCCGCGCAGAAATCAGTGCACGATATCGGGCGTGTTCACCGGGATGCAGCCGCCGGAGGCCGAGGCGTTCTCCAGCGAGGAGTCCGCCGGGGCGCCGGCCACCGCGCCCGGCGAGGGCCCGGCCGGACCGCCCGAGCGGTCGGTGCCCGGATAGCTGGCGCCGGAGGGCCAGTCGGCCCCGATCACGACCGTCACCTCGGAGTAGGTGGTCGACTCGATCAGGGCGGAGGGCGGCAGGCCCAGAGTGTCGGCCACGACGGCGGCCGAGTCAGCTCTGCCCGCCGGGTAGTACACCGAGGTCGTGGCCGCAGCGGCAGCGTTGCCCTTGACCGTGGCCAGGGTGAAACTGCCGGAGGCCAGGCCGGTGGCCACCGCGGCGGCCCGGCCGGCCACTCCGCTGCCGTTAGCCACCTGGACGCGCACCTTCGAGACGTCGACCTGGACAGCGGTGGGGGTGGCAGTGGCAGAAACGGGGGCAGAAACGGGGGCAGAAACAGGGGCGGACGACGACGACACCGAGGAGGCGGATCCCGAGCCGCCCGAATACGGGATGTCCCGGCCGATGTTCCGGAACATCTCCGCCGCGTACGGCTGGGCCACCAGGACCCGGTTCAGGTTCGTCGGGTCCAGGGTCCAGGGCATGGTGACGAAGGAGATCCGGTTGGTCGGCACCTTGTTCATCGTGGTGGCCAGCGACATCAAGTTCGTCAGGCCGCTCAGCCCGTCGTCGACGGTCAGCGCCCGGGTGGAGGCGTTGGCCACGGACAGCAGCGTGCCGGCGTCGGAGAGGTTCATGTTCTGCCGAACCTCCCGGATCATCCCGGCCAGGAAGTAGTGCTGCGCCTTTTCCCGGCCGAGGTCGGATCCGTCATAGAAGCCGTGCCTGGTCCGGACGAACTGCAGCGCCGACAGGCCCTTCACGGTGTTCTCGCCGGCGTTCAGCCGCAGTCCCGAATCCCTGTCGTGCATGGCGGAGGTCACACAGACCTGCACACCGCCGAGCGCGTTCGACAGTGCCTCCACCCCGGAGAAGTCGACCACCATGTAGTGGTCGATGGTCAAGCCGGTCAGGTTATGGACCGCCTTCTGGGTGCAGGAAGGGCCCCACTGGAGGCTTGTGGTGATCTGCGCCTCGATCCCACCGTTGGTCGAGGTGTTGTTGGCCAGGTCCACGCAACTGGGCAGCTCGACCATGGTGTCGCGCGGGATGGACATGATGGTCGCGTTGGAGCGATCGGCGGAGAGGTGCACCACCATCTCCACGTCCGCGTTCGCGCCGACCCCGCAGTCGCCGCCGATCGCGCAGTCCGCGGCCGTGTCCCGGGTGTCCGAGCCGATGATCAGGATGTTCATCGGCGAGTGGCCGAACCCGTCCACCGCTTCCGCAGCCTGGATCTCCCCCGGCTGCAGCAGCGCCTGGTGCCTGATGTTGTCCGACAAGGTCTCGACGACGTAGGCGGCGATGCCGAGCGTCGCCACCAGCGCTGTGCAGACGGTCATGGCCACCCACCGCAGGATTCTTCCGCGCCGCGCGCCCAGACGCCCAGCCCCAGTCCCAACCCCCGTCCCAGTCCGCGGCCTCGCCGGCGCTGCCGGGCGGCCGGGGGGTCGGCCCGGCGGTCTGACCCGCGGTCGCGGGAGGAGTTGCTCCGGCGGCGCCTCCTCGCCGGGCCGCCAGACGTCGGCCGCCGACGGTCGCGCGGCCTCGACTTGCCTACCTGCAACAACGCGTTCCGGTGGGTACCAATTGCGTTCATCACTCATCCGGCTCAGGGCCTTTCCCATGCACAGGCGCACTCAAAATGCACCTCCCGGATTTAACCGGACAGACGCGGACGGACCCCACCATGGTATCGGCGGGGTCCGTCCGGAATGGCGCGAAAGGGCTTTTACAGCCCGGCGTAGCTGTGCAGACCGCTGAGCACCGTGTTGACGACGAAGTAGTTGAACAGGACGCAGCCGAAGGCGGCCAGCGCGATCCAGGCCGCGGCCTTGCCCTTCCAGCCCTGGGTCGCCCGCGCGTGCAGGTAGGCCGCGTAGACCACCCAGACGATGAACGACCAGGTCTCCTTGGGGTCCCAGCCCCAGTACCGGCCCCAGGCCTTCTCGGCCCAGATCGCGCCGGCGATCACCGCGAAGGTCCAGAGCGGGAAGATGAAGGCGATGATCCGGTACGCGGTCCGGTCCAGCACCGCCGACTCGGGCACCCGGTCCAGCAGTGGCGCTATCCTCGGCAGCTTCCCCTCCTCCGAGGCGGCTTTGAAGAGGTAGAGGATCGTCGCGATGGTCGCGACGCCGTAGGCGCCGGTGGACAGCATCGCCGAGGTCACGTGGATGTACAGCCAGTACGAGTTCAGCGCGGGGACGAGTTCCTCGGCCGGCGCGTAGAGCACCGTGTACGCCAGCCCCAGGGTCAGCAGCACGATGAACGTGACCGGCAGGCCCATCCAGCGGACCGGCCGCTTGAGGAAGAGCAGTACCAGGTACGCGCCGGACATGGCCAGCGAGGCGGCGCAGGAGAACTCGTACATGTTGGCCCACGGCACCCGGTGCGCGGCCAGGCCGCGCAGCACCACTCCGGTGAGGTGGAACAGGAACGCGATCACGCTGACGTAGAGCCCGAACCGGCCCACTACCTCGGCCCGCATCGAGCCGCCGGCCACGGTCGGCTGCTCCCGCTCCTCGGCCGTCCTGGTCAGCACCGTGACCCCGGTCGAACCGGACTGGCCGGCCACCGACAGGGTCACCTGCTCGACCGCCGGGGCGGAGGCCTGCGCGCCCACCGTGGCCGCGACGACCGCCTTGCCCTTGCTGACCCCGGCCCCGAACCGGGAGCGGCTGCCGAAGGCCCACTCCCCGCAGTAGGCGGAGAAGGCGAAGAAGTAGGCGATCAGTGCGAGGGCGATGAAATCATTGCTGTAATTTGCGAGATTCTGATTGATCACGCTGTTACTCCTGCCGGGGTACCTGGTTTGGTGGGTACGGTTTTCAACGCGCCGGCCAGCTTCTGGGCCAGTTCGGTCACTTCGGCCGTCGGGGTCGAGCCCTCGGTCCGGGCCAGGCCCGCCACCTCGACCAGCCGGGTCCCGTCGGCCTGCTCGGTCACCCGCACCCAGATCCGGCGGCGGCGGATGCGCAGCGAGCCGAGCAGGCCCACCACGGCG
>Ga0302314_10017761_pt1 | contig 11898 bp, 12 predicted proteins | sample III_Palsa_N2_3_FD_200533 | JGI IMG/M metagenome (GOLD analysis project Ga0302314, IMG submission 200533) | Peat permafrost microbial communities from Stordalen Mire near Abisko, Sweden - III_Palsa_N2_3 | ecosystem: Environmental > Terrestrial > Soil > Palsa > Peat permafrost | place: Sweden...
GATAGTTTTACGATGATCGAACTTGGATGCGGCTGGGGATGCTGGATGAACAATACCGGCAGGGCGGCCAGGCGTCTCGGCTTGGACGTTTGCCTGATCGGTGTCGAAGGCGATCCCGAACACCTCGCGTTTGCACGGGAAGCAACGACGGCCAATGGGTTCGAGCCATCACAGGTTATCTTGCACCACGGAATTGCAGCCCCGACAGCAGGGACAGCCCTGTTCCCCCGTCAGGCTCAGGCAGGCGTTTCCTGGGGATCGGCGCCAATTTTTGGCGCCAGCGAAGCGGAGCAGGCTTTGGCGTTGCAGACCGGAAGCCACGAAGCATTAAAGATGATCACTCTTGCCGAATTAGCGGCGCCGAAGCCGTATATCGACCTCGTTCACATCGATATTCAGGGCGGTGAGGCCGATCTAATCGCATCCTCGCTCTCGTTGCTTTCCGAGAAGGTTGCCTACCTCGTAATCGGCACGCATTCTCGCCAGATCGAAGGAAGCCTGTTCGAAACGCTTCTGGGCGCTGGATGGCAACTTGAGATCGAACGGCCGGCTTTGCTTACGATCGGTTCGGAGGAGCCTGCGGTTTACGTCGACGGTGTGCAGGGTTGGCGGAACCTGTCTCTGCGGCCCCAGTAGCCGCAACGGCGCGGATCGGCGTCTACATTATCCCTTCTTCAGGTCCCGCTGCCCGACATAGCGTTCGCAGTCGGTCAGCGTGACGCAGCCGCAACGAAAGCTGGACTGCAGCAGCGTTTTCATCTGGCCGCAGCGTGCGATCTGCGCGTCCAACTCGTCGATCTTACGTACCGCCAGGGCGCGCCAGCGCTCGGCTGGGCGGGTGTCGGTCGGAAAGCCGCTCAGGAATATCCGTGTTTCCTCGATCGTGAAGCCGGCCTCGCGGGCAAGCTGGATGATCCGGATGCGCCCGAAGGCATCGGCATCGAACCGCCGCTGTTTCGAACTTCGTGAAGGCGGCGGGAGCAGGCCGGCCTTTTCGTAGAAGCGGATTGCGGACGGGGCGAGGCCTGTCCTGCGTGCGACGTCGCCGATGGAAATGCCGGGCATGGGCAGCCTCCAAAAATCCGCTTGATCTCGACCGCACTTTAACTTGTAGCGTCCGGACCTGCCAAGGCGAAACCGCCGTTGGAAACAGGAGACACGCCATGAAGCTCATCGTTATCGCGGCCCTGGTCGGGGCATTTGCGTCGCACGCCGCTGACGCCGTTCCCGCCTATATCGCCAGGGCGCTCGACGATCCGGCGCGGCCGGCGCCCCAAAAGGACAAGGATGCGAACCGGAAGCCGGGCGAACTGATCGCCTTCGCCGGCCTGAAACCCGGCGACCGCATCGCCGACTTCGTGTCGGGCAATGCCTACTTCACCCGGATCTTCAGCCGTGTGGTGGGAATGTCGGGGCACGTCTATGCATTCACCCCGACCGAAGAGATCAAGAACTGCTCGCCGGACGAGACCGCCGGCGGCCTGGCGCTATCGCGCGGGCGAACCTATCCGAACGTGACGGTGGAGGTCGGACCGGTCGACGACTTCGATGCGCCGGAGCCGCTCGACATGGTCTGGACGGCGCAGAATTTCCACGACCTCTATGACCCGTGGATGGGCCCCGCCGATATCGCCCGGGTGACCGGCGCGATCTTCCGCACGCTCAAGCCCGGCGGCGTGTTCATCGTCATCGATCACGTTGCCGCGGCGGGCTCCGGCCTGCGCGACACCGATACGCTGCATCGGATCGACCCGGCGGCGATCCGGTGGGCGGTGACCGAGGCCGGTTTCGTGCTGGAGGCCGAGAGCGACGCCCTGCGCAATCCGGACGACACGCATGGGCTGCGCGTCTTCGATCCGGCAATCCGTGGCAAAACCGATCAGATCGTCTACAAATTCCGCAAGCCGGCAACCCGGGGTGCGAAATCCGGGGCAGGAGGATGAAAGGGGAATAGCGATGGATTTGACCGAAGGTGCACGGAAATTCTCGCCCAAATGGGTCGAGCCGGCAACCACGGCGGTGGTCAGCATGGAGATGCAGAGGGGCGTGGTCGGCGACCTCAGCCGCATCCCGACGCTGGTCGCGGCGGTGGAGGAGGCCGGGGTGATCGCCAACCTGTCCGTCCTGATGAAGGCCGCGCGGGCGGCCGGCATTCCGGTGGTCCATTGCAACGCCCTGTTCCGCGCCGACCGCAGGGGCTCCGCCGCCAACTGTCCGATGCTGACCCGGGTGATGAAGGATCCGGACCAGATACTGGAAGGCTCGCCGCAGTCGCGGGTCGTACCGGCACTGGGTCCCGACCCGGCGGATTTCGTGATGTCGCGCTATCACGGCGTATCGCCGTTTTCCGGTACCTCGCTCGACATCACGCTGCGCAATCTCGGCGTCAGAACCATCGTCGCCACCGGCGTGTCGATCAATCTGGGCGTCTTCGGCCTGTGCCTCGAGGCGGTCAATCTCGGCTATCGCGTGATCCTGCCGCGCGACTGCACCGCCGGCTTCCCGGCCGACTACGGCGAGGCGGTGATCCGCAACTCGCTGGCCCAACTCTGCACGATCACGAGCAGCGCGGAGGTGGCGGCCGCCTGGGCGTGACCGCCGTCAATACTGGTGCGTCGACGGATTGCGACGGGCCAGAATGTCCTCGACCCGCTTGCGGAAGCCGTCGTCGAAGGCGTGGGGCTGGGGGATGATCCAGAAGGCGCCGTCGGCGATGCCGCCATAGACCAGTTCGGCGAACTCGTCCGGCGACAGGCCGTGCTGGGTCAACAGGACGCGCAGATACTCGACGAACTGCTGCACCTCGGGCCGGATATGCGCGCCGAACGGATCGTTGAAGATGCCCGACGTCACCGGGCCGGGGGCCAGCAGCGAGACGCCGACCGGCGCTTTCAACATCTCCAGCTCGCCGCGCAACGCCTCGGTCAGCGCCACGACGGCGAACTTGGTCACCGAATAGGGCGCCATCATCGGGCTGGCCATGAAGCCGCCGACCGATGAAGTGTTGACGATATGGGCCGGCCGCCCGGCCTTCAGCAGTCGCGGCACGAAGCTGCGGATGCCGTGCAGGACGCCATAGAGATTGACGCCGATGCTGCGATCCCAACGCGCGGGTTCGATCTCCCAGCTGAAGCCGGTGGCCATCACCCCGGCATTGTTGAACAGCAGGTCGACCTCGCCGAAGGTTGCATAGGCGCGCTCCGCCAGCGCCTCGACCGATTCCGGCTTGGACACGTCGGTCGGCACGGTCACGACCTCGCCCTCCAGCGTCGCGGCGAAGGCCTCCAGCGCCTCGGCCTGGATGTCCGCCAGCACCACGCGCATGCCCAGCGACACCGCCTTGCGCGCCAGCCCGGTGCCGATGCCGCTCGCCGCCCCGGTAATCACCGCGACGCCGCCGTTCACACGCACACTATCAGTCACTACGGATTCCTTCCCACATCGATATTCGATTGCGCGCATTCTAATTGCGCGATCCGATTCAATCTACTGCGTCTGCGCCGTCGGATCCTGTTCGTCCGGCCCCATCGCCGCCGGGGAGATAACGATCGGCGGCCAGTTGCGGCGGTCGCCGGGGGGGAATTGCAGGGTCAGCTTGATCAGCTTGGGCGTTTCGCCGGCGTTCAATTGGTCGTTCCAACCCGACTGGTCGCTGTTGTTGTTGGGATCGCCGCCATGCCAATAGGCAACATCCATCCGCCCGACGCCGCGCAGCAGGACGGTGGTCGTCGGCATCTCCGGCCCGTTCAGCGATACTTCGTGCCGATGCGGCGTCCATTGCAGGACGAGCTGATGATCCTTGTCGAGCAGCAGTTCCATATCGGCGCGCCGCGTGCCCGTCGCGACGGCGAGCGGCAAGGTTCCGGTAAAGGCAATTTCGCCCGGTTCGGTCGCGGCGTGCATCTCGACCTGGGTCAGCAACTGGCGCAGCGTGCGGTCGACGGCGTCCATCTGGTCGTGGTCGGCGATCATGTCGGCCTGATGCTTCCACGCCCTGAAGCCGAAGCGGCTGCCCTCGGTCAGCCCTATCATCAGGAATCCGAGCACCACCAGCGCAACGATCATCTCCAGCAGGGTGAAGCCGGCCTGGCCTTTAGCCATTTGAAGCCTGCTGGCTCGCCAGGCGCTGGCTGTGCAGCACCACTTCGCGTTTGTGGCCGCTATCGGTCCAGGAAATCGCGACCTCGACATCGTAGAGGGTCAGGTGCACGGCCACCGGCGGCGCATCGCCCGGCGGCTGGGCGACGGCGGAGGGCGTAATCTTGACCCGCCAGCGATAGGCGCCGCCGTCATCGCCGTCTTGTTCCCCCGGCGCAATATCGGAATCGCGGCCGACCGCGGCCATGTGCGATTTCGCCCGGGACACCGCTTCCTCGTAGTTGCCGGCCTGCTTCGCCGCGCCGCCGCTGCTGCTTGCGGCCTGGAACAGCAGGCCCAGCGCCATTGCCGCGATGACGAAGGCGATCAGCACTTCCAGCAGGGCGAACCCTTCCTGTTTGCCCCCAGGGCGTTTCCGGGCCGTCATCCCTTGGTCACCCGAACATTGCCGGTCAGCCAGTCGATATTGACCGCGAACTTGCGCATGCCGTCGTCGAAGTTGATCTGTCCGCCGGTCGAACTGCCGTCAGGCTCGAACACGATGCCGGCCAGTTTGCCACCGCGGGTTTCGCCCTTGACCGTCAGGACCGAAAGCGCGAATTGCGCCGGAATGGTCCGCTCGGCGCCCTTGTCGATCCGCCAGCGATGGGCGGCGATATCGACGGTCAGCACGACCTGTTTGTTCTGGGCGATGGCGTCTGCCCGCGCCTCGCGTAGGCCGCCGGCCAGGTCGGCCGCCGTGCCGTTTTCCTCAAGGCCGGCGCTGCGCATCGGGCCATGCCCGGCGATCAGCGCCAGCGCCAGCCCCATGATGGTGATGACGACCAACAGCTCGATCAGCGTGAAGCCGGCTTCACGCCGATCTTTAGCCCGCGAGGTCATTCAGGCTCAGCATCGCGGTCAGCAGCGATCCGATGATGAAGGCGACGGCCACGCCCATGACCACGGTGATGGCAGGCACCATCAGCGAGACCAGGCGCTGCACGGAAATCCGCGTCTGCTCCTCATGGATCTCGGCGGTCTTCAGCGCCATCGGGCCCAATTGCGCGGTTTCCTCGCCCAGTCTGATCAGGTGGATCATGCGCGGCGGGAAGACCCTGCGTTCGCTCAAAGGCTGCGCCACGCCGGCGCCGCTGCGCGCCCGGCTGATCGCCCAGTCGACCGCGTCGACCGCGGCAAGGTTGCCCAGCGTTTCGCGCGCGATGCCGAGCGCCGTGATCAGCGAGACGCCGTTCAGCAGCAATGTGCCCAGCGTTCGGCTGAAACGCGCCGCCAGCGTCTCGCGGATCAGGCCGCCGACGATGGGAATGCGCAGCAGCATGCCGTCGGCCCAGCGCCGCACCCTTTTGTCCTTCAGCGCCTGCCACCCGATAAAGCCCAGTATCAGCAGCGCCAGCAGCGCCCACGGCCCGTCATTGGCGGTGATGTCGCCGATGGATATCAAAAGCTTGGTGGCGGTGGGCAGCGACGCGCCGTTCTCCTCGAACAGGGGTACGAACTGCGGCAGCACCTTGGTCAGCAGCAGCGTGATCGATCCCACCGCGGTGATGACCAGCAGGGTCGGATAGACCATGGCGGACTGTACGGTCGCGGCCAGGCTGCGCTGCCGCTCCAGCAGCGTCGCCAACCGCTCGAACGTATCGGTCAGGTTGCCGCCGGCCTCTCCCGCCTGGACTAGGCTGACATAGAGCTTGCTGAAGCTGCGCGGCTCGGCCGACAGCGCCGCCGCCAGGGCGGAGCCGCCGCGCACCTTCTCGCGCACCCGGCCCATGATGGCGATGACGCGTTTGCTTGTCGCTGTTTCGATCAGGAACCGCAGTGCCGCGTCCAGGTTCTGCCCGGCGCCCAGCATGGTGGCGAGTTCGCGGGTGATGTTGGCGACATCGCCTTTGCCGAGGCCCCCGCCGCCGATATCGAGCGTCAGGAATTGCGCGGCGAAACCGGAACCCCGGTCGGGCTCGGCCTTCAGCGGGATGAAGCCCTTGCGCTGGAGCGATTCGATGACCCGGGCTTCGCTCGCCGCCTCCATCGTGCCGCGATGGGTCGTCCCGGCGGTGTCGACGGCGACGTAGCGGAAAGCCGGCACGTCAGGCCTCCGTGCGTATCGAGCGGACGACTTCCTCGATCGTGGTTTCGCCCGCCAGCGCCGCCATCAGGCCCTGGTCGAACAACGGCACCATGCCGGCCGCGACCGCCGCGCGCTCGATTTGCATATGGTCGGCGCGGGAGAAGATCAGATGGGCGATTTCGTCATCGGGTGTCAGGAACTCGGCGATTGCCAGACGTCCGCGATAGCCGGTGCCCCGGCAATGCGGGCAGCCGACCGGATGCCACAATTGCAGCGGCTCGCCTACCGGATGGGCCGGCGCCAGCCGCTCGAGCTCGAAGCGCTCGACGATCTCGGCCGGGGCGGGGGAGCTTTGGCGGCATTTGCGGCATAGCCGGCGGACCAGCCGCTGGGCCAGCACGCCGCGCAGCACGGCGGTGACCAGGTAATCCTCCAGCCCCATGTCGCGCAGGCGGGTGATGGTGGCGGCCGCCGAGTTGGTATGGATGGTCGACAGCACCAAGTGCCCGGTCAGCGCCGCCTGGACCGCGATCTGCGCGGTCTCGATATCGCGGATTTCGCCGACCATGATCACGTCCGGATCCTGGCGCAGGATCGATCGCAGCAGGTTGGCGAAGCTGAGGTCGATCTGCGGCTTGACCTGGATCTGGTTGATGCCGGCCAGCTGATATTCGATCGGGTCCTCGATTGTGACGATCTTGCGGACGATCGAGTTGAGCTGCAGCAGTCCGGTATAAAGCGTCGTGGTCTTGCCGCTGCCGGTCGGGCCGGTGACCAGCACGATCCCGTTCGGCAGCTCCAGCGCCTCGCTGAATTGCCGCACCACGGTCGGATGCAGGCCCAGCTTGGCGAAGTCGAACGTCACCGCGTGCCGGTCGAGCACGCGCAGCACGACGGTTTCGCCGTACAGCGACGGCACGATCGAGACACGGAAATCGACCTCCTGCCCGCGCACCGCCATCTGCAGCCGGCCGTCCTGGGGCAGGCGGCGCTCGGCGATATCCAGCCGCGCCATGATCTTGATGCGTGAGATGATGGCCGCGGTCAGCCGCCGGGGCGGCGATTCCGCCTCGTGCAATATGCCGTCATAGCGATAGCGCAGCCGGAATTTGTCGGCGAACGGCTCGAAGTGGATGTCGGAGGCCTGGGTTTCGACGGCGCGGCTGATGATCTGGTTGACCAGGCGGATGACCGGCGCCTCGCTGGCCAGGTCCTTCAGCCGCTCCGCGTCCTCCTCGTCGCCGTCGCCCATCTCCTGGGCCAGCGCATCCTGCTCGGCCGGGTCGAGTTCGGGGTAGAGCCGATCCAGCGCCTCCTCGACCTCGAGCGGCACCGCGACCGCGACCGATACCGGCCGTCCAATCGCGATCGCGATCGCCTGGAGGGTGAACTCGTCGAACGGATCGGCCATGGCGACCAGCAATCGGTCACTCTCGATCGCCAGCGGCACCGCGTTGGCTTTGCGCAGGAACTTGGCCTTCAGCCGGTCGGCGAATAAAGGGACCTGCGGAAACCGCTCGGCGGTGATCAGCGGGACGTTCAGCAACTCGGCCTGGGCCTCGGCCAGCACCCGCTCCTTGACCAGGCCTAACTGCACCAGAACGCCGTCGAGGCGCTTGCCGCTCTCCTGGGCCACATGGCGGGCGCGATCCAGCGCGGCGATGTCGAGGGCGCCGCGCGCGACCAGCAGGTCGGCCACGGCCGCCGCCATCGCGTCGGGCTCCGCCGCGACCTCGAGGCCCCGGTCGCTCTCGGGGCCATGGTCAAATTCGAGATTTGCCACCATTGCGCTTCAAACCAACCCTTCGGCGTATCGGCGAACCAAATATCAACTTAGAATATAGGCCTTTGACGACGTCGGCAAAGCCAAGCTATTCCGCCGCCCGGTTTCGGCGGCATACATATGAGCCCCATACATATGAGTTCCGCGCAACAAGAGGAAGCGCCCTTTGCCTGATTGGCTGCTCCCCGTTCTGGTCTCCCCCTTCATCGGCAGCTTTCTCGGCGTCCTGATCCAGCGTCTTCCAGACGGCGGCGATGTCGTCGCCGCGCGGTCGCACTGCAATGCCTGTCAGCGAACGCTGGGCCCGGCCGATTTGATCCCGATGGTGAGCTATCTGGCCACGCGCGGTCGCTGCCGCCATTGCGGCGCGCCGATCGGGAGGTTCCACCTCCTGGTCGAACTGGCGGCCGTGGCTATCGCCGTCTGGGCCGCCGGCATCGATGACGGGATGCGATTATGGGCGGATTGCGTGCTCGGCTGGACGTTGCTGGCGCTGGCCTGGATCGATGCGCGGCACATGATCCTGCCCGATATCCTGACCCTGCCGCTGGTCCTGGCGGGGCTCGGTTTCGCCTGGTTCCTGGAGCCTGAGCGGATCGTCGATCATGCCGCCGGCGCCGCCATCGGCTGGCTGTTGTTCTGGTCCGTCTCCCGCCTTTACCGGTGGCTCAGGGGCCGCGACGGGCTGGGCGAGGGCGACGCCAAGCTGCTGGCGGCCTCGGGCGCCTGGGTCGGCTGGTTCGGTCTCGGCCCGGTGATGCTGGTCGCGGCGCTGACCGGGCTGGCGCAGGCGCTGGTCATCCGGCTGCGCGGTGGGGGAGCGACCGCCGCGACGGCCATACCGTTCGGGCCGCCGCTGGCTTTGGCGACCTGGCTGGTTTGGCTTTATGCCCAGGTCATCGCCTATTGAGGCGGCGCCCGCTCAATCGCCCCAGGTCGCGAACATCCCGATCGTGGCCGCGGTCATCACCGCGGTCGCCAGCCAGCCCATCACTTTCAGCCGGATCGGCAGCACGAACTGGCCCATGATCGCCGGTTTCGCCGCCATCAGCATGATCATGATCATGACCGGCACCGCGACGACCCCATTGATCACCGCGCTCCAGAACAGCGCCTTGATCGGGTCGAGCGGGGTGAAATTCAGCAACGCGCCGATGAGGGTGGCGCCGGCGATCGTGCCATAAAATGCCTTGGCGCGCTTCGGCTGCTGGGCGAGGCCGACCGGCCAGTCGAACACTTCGCCGACGGCATAGGCGGCCGATCCCGCCAGGACCGGCAGGGCCAGCATGCCGGTCCCGATAATGCCCAGCGCAAAAACCCAGAAGGCGAACTTGCCGGCGATCGGCCTCAGCGCCTCGGCGGCCTGGCTCGATGTCTGGATGTCCGTGATGCCGTGGGCGTGCAGCGTCGCGGCGGTGGCGATGATGATGAACAGGGCCACGATGTTGGAAAATCCCATGCCGATATAGGTGTCGAGGCGGATGCGCTCCATCTCCATCGGCGCTTGCTCGGGCGCGTCCTTGAGCGGCTTGGAAACCGGGTTTTCCTGCTCATCCTCGACCTCGACATTGGCCTGCCAGAAGAAAAGATAGGGGCTGATGGTGGTGCCGAGAATCGCTACGACCATGGTGATGTATTTGCCGTCGAGCGTGATGTGCGGCACCAGGCCGGCCAGCACGTCGCGCCATGACACCTGCACGATCAGCACGGTCGCGACGTAGGCGAACAGCGACAACGACAGCCACTTCAAGATCGATACGTATCGCGAATAGCGGGCAAAGACTTCGAGAAGAACCGAGACCACCCCGAACAGCGCGATATAGGCAAGCTGCGGGCCGCCGATCAGCAGCTTGAGCGCGGCGGCCATTGCGCCCAGGTCGGCGCCCAGATTGATCGTGTTGGCGACCAGCAGCAGGCCGACCAGGCCATAGAGCAGCGCACTTGGATAGTTGCCGCGAAGATTGCCGGCAATGCCCTTGCCCGTCACCCGCCCGATTTCCGCGCTGATCATCTGGATTGCGACCATCAGCGGATAGCTGAATAGCATCGTCCAGCTCATCGCATAGCCGAACTGGGCGCCGGCCTGCGAATAGGTGGCGATGCCGCTGGGATCGTCATCGGAAGCGCCGGTGATCAGGCCGGGCCCCATGATTTGCATCAGCTTGGGATGCTCGGGCTGCTTGACCGGCGATGGGCCTGGCGGTGAGTCGATGGTGCGAAGATCGGTCACGGGCGCTCCGTATGGACAGCGTCGGGAAAAATGCAGGATTTATGAAACCCGTATATGAAGCTTATGTTTCTTTTACTAAATTAGACCATATTTTTTATGTCGGTTTTATACGTTTCGGCGAATCAGCGGCACTCCAAGGCGGTGAAGATCGGCTGCGCTCCGCCGCCTCCAGGCAGATCGCTTCGAACTGGCGGGCGATGACGGACCAGGAATAGCGTTCCTCCAGCAAGGCCCGGCCGGCCTCGGCCATCGCGGTGCGGCGCGGCGTGTCACCCAGCAGCGTCAGGATCGCCTCGGCGAATTCGGCATCCGTGTCGGCGGCCAGGTAATGTTCGCCGGGCTTGAGCCCCAGCCCCTCCACGCCCAGCGTCGTCGATACCACGGGCAGGCCGCTGGCGATCGCCTCGAACGCCTTCAGCCGCGTGCCGCTGCCGACCCGAAGCGGGATCAGCGAGATATCGCCCTCGTGCAGATACGGCCTGATATCGGCGACCGAGCCGGTGAAGCGCCAGTTCATCCCCGACGCCGCGGCCTCGGCCACCAGGGCCGGCGGCGGGTTGCGGCCGGCGATCAGCATCTGGGCTTCCGGTCGCGCAGCGTGGACGCGGGGCCAGACTGCGCGCAACAGGAATTCGATGCCGTCGATGTTCGAGCGGCTGTCCATCGCCCCGGCGAACACCGCGACCCTGCCTTCCGCCCTCGGCGCCTGATAGCGGTAGAATTCCAAATCGACCCCGGTCTCGATGCGCCGCACGACGGGTAGGGCGTAGCGCTTGGTCAGCGCCGCCTCATCCCGCTCCGACACGGCGACGACGGAATCGAACCGGCGCAGCGTGGCGTGCTCGAACGCGTCCATCTTGCGCGCCTCGCGTTGCCAGACCAGCCGGCGCCAGCCGGTCGCTACGGCAGCGTGGCGTTCCAGAATCTCGGCTTCCAGATTGTGGGTGAACATGACGCTGGCCGGCATGGTGATCTGCCCTGGCCGGTCGGGCAGCAGGACCGCGCTGTGTGGGAAGTCGGCGACCACGACGTCGGGTTTCGCCGCCAATTCGTGCGCAACGACCGCCCGCCCGGCTACGGACCGGTCCGACGCAGTCGAGGCCGGCAGCGAGCCCAGCACGCCCATGATTTGGGTCACCTTTCCGGCCTTGCTCGCCGGCCAGGACACGAATCGTTGGCAGGCCGAGGCGATGTCCTCGGCAAAAGCGGCGATGTCGGCGGGCGCGGGCGAGACCAGCGTGATGTCGAACGGACCGTCGGTCTTCATCGCCCGCAACATGCCGACGGTGCGGATCTTGCCGCCTTCGTTGAGGGGAAACAGGAAGCGCGGGCTGATGAACAGCAACCGTAAACGGCTCATTCTGGGCGCGCATTCACCAGCAGAAACCGCGATAGTCGATGCCGGGGTGGTTGCGCAGCTCCTCGATGCCGGACAGGTCATAGACCGCGTGGCCGTCCAGCGCGTCCAGCAGCCCTGGCCGGTCCTGCTTCGAGACATGGCCGATGATCGCCAGCGTCGTCCCTTTCAACGCCGCCGCCGGGTTCGCCACCATCAGCTCCTCCAGATGGGGGATTTCCTGCTTGATATAGGCGCGGTTGCTGCCCATCAGGTTGGCGACATTGACCGACCGGTCATAAATCTTCAGCGGATAACCCTTGCCCAGCAGACGCTCGGCCAACAGCACGAACGGGCTTTCGCGCAAATCGTCGGTGCCCGGC